>Ga0307513_10000014_pt1 | contig 303157 bp, 289 predicted proteins | sample 15_EM_MG_FD_202174 | JGI IMG/M metagenome (GOLD analysis project Ga0307513, IMG submission 202174) | Populus trichocarpa ectomycorrhiza microbial communities from riparian zone in the Pacific Northwest, United States - 15_EM | ecosystem: Host-associated > Plants > Roots > Unclassified...
CTTCAAGGGTGCGGACTCGTCGGTGCTGCTCAAGGAGGTGGGGCGGCTGCTGGCTGAGCTTGGCTGGAAGATCGGCAATATCGACAGCAGCGTGATTGCGCAGGCGCCAAGGCTCGCCCCGCACATCACGGCGATGCGCGCCAACATCGCCGCAGCCCTGGGGCTGGACGTGGGCCAGGTGAATGTGAAGGCCAAGACGGCGGAAAAGCTGGGGCCGGTCGGGCAGGGCCTGGGCATGGAAGCCCGCGCCGTGGTGCTGCTGCACCGCTAAAGCGGCTGAATTTCAGCCAGGGCTTCTGCTATATTTTTAGTAGCTGCTTACGCCCGATTTTATTGGCTTGGCGGGCCATTTCGCTTAAAAACTGCTGACCGCCCTGGTGGGCGCTTCGTTAACTCCTGCGCAGCTTGATGTGCGCGGCCAGCCCCCCTGAGCCGGTGTTGGCCAGGCCAAACACCCCGCCCATGCGGTGGATGGTCTTTTCGACAATCGCCAGGCCCAGGCCCGCACCGGTGGCCGCCGTGCGCGCGGCATCGCCGCGGAAAAACGGTCGAGTGAGCTTTGAAAGCGTCTCAGGCGCCACGCCCATGCCGTGGTCGCGCACCTTGATCAGCACCCACTGGTCGCGGCTCTTGGCGGCGATGTCGACCAGGGCAATGCCGGTTTCGGGCGTCTTGCCGTAGCGCCTGGCGTTTTCCAGCAGGTTCGAAATCACGCGCGACAGCTCCACCTCGTCGGCCAATACGGCCATGTCGTCGGGAATCGAGACGGTCACGCGCATGTCTTCGTAGTCGGCCACGGCATACACCGCCGCGTCGACCACCGCATTGAGCGAGACGCGCTCCAGCCGCGGCGGCTCGGGACGGGCGTAGTCGAGGAATTTGTCGATGATCGCGTCCAGCTGGGTGATGTCGGCGGCCATGTGTTCGCGCGCATCGGCGTCCGAGACGCTCATCTCGGTTTCCAGGCGCAACCGGGCCAGCGGCGTGCGCAAGTCGTGCGAGATGCCGGCCAGCATGATCACCCGGTCCTGCTCGATCTTGGAGAGCTGCTCGGCCATGCGGTTAAAGCCGATGTTCACCTCGCGGATTTCGCTGGTGGCGACTTTTTCGTCCAGCAGGCTGGCGTCGAAGTCGCCGTCGCGCATGCGGCTGGCCGCAAACGACAGCTGCTTGAGCGGCCGGTTGATCAGCCTGGCAATAAAGGCCGCGCCCGCCAGGGACAGGATCGCAGCTGTGATCAGCCAGATGATCCAGGTGCTGTTGCGCGACGGGCCGATCTTGGAGGGGTCGGTCAGTAACCAATACGAGTCGCCGTCGATGGCAAAACCCACCCACAGACCCTTCTGGCCGTTAACACTGCTGGCCACCACGGTGCCGCTGCCCAGCCGCGCCTTGAGCTCTTCAGCGGTGCGCTCACCAAACTCGTCGCTTTCAAACAACTCATATTTGTCCTTGGGCTCGCGCGGCGTGATGCGCACGCGCTCCTCGTCGGCCAGGGTCTTGATCAGTGATACGCGGGCGATGGAGTCCGAGTAGCGAAGGGCGGCCCGGCTCAAGTTGACCAGCGAGGCCAGTTGCTGTGCGCTCTGGATGGCGCGCGGCTCGGACTCAAGCGCGCGGAAGGTTTGCAGCCAGGCCACGATAGAGCCGAACAGCAGCAACGACAGAAAGAAAAAGGTCCGCCAGAACAGGCTAAAGCCCCGCCGCGGGCGCATCTCCAGCGGTGCCGGGGCAGTTTCAAGGGGGGCTGGGTTGGTAGCGTCCATAAGAAGTCAGGTGCGTGCCGCGGGCGTGGGCAATCGATGGACGTTAGCACGATACGCTGGCGCGGCGGCAGGCAAGCTGTTGCGGCCTGTTGCACGCGCGCATCATGTGTGGATGTAGCCTCCGCTGCCTGTGCCCGCTGGAATTCTCCAACCCAGCATGAGCCCGCGGAACTGGCTTTGCCAGGCCGCAGGCAGGCGGCCCCCTCGGGGGGCAGCGCATTACACGAAGCCGAAGGCGCAGGGAAAAGCGTGGGGGCTAGTTAGTGCCGTCCGGCACGAACACGTAGCCAATGCCCCAGACCGTCTGGATGTAGCGGGGCACGGCGGCGTCGACCTCGATCAGCTTGCGCAGGCGCGACACTTGCACGTCCAGGCTGCGGTCGAAGGGCTCGAACTCGCGTCCGCGTGCCAGCTGGGCCAGTTTTTCGCGCGACAGCGGCTGGCGCGGGTGGCGCACCAGGGTTTTCAGCATGGCGAATTCACCGGTCGTCAGCGGCAGCTCTTCGCCGTTCTTGTGCAGGGTGCGCAGGCCCATGTCAAACGAGAAGGGGCCAAAGGTGATGACTTCCTGGTCACTGGACGGTGCGCCGGGCACTTCGGCGGTCGGCCGGCGGCGCAGCACCGCGTGGATGCGCGCCAGCAACTCGCGCGGGTTGAAGGGTTTGGCGAGGTAGTCGTCGGCGCCGACTTCCAGTCCGACGATGCGGTCCACGTCTTCGCCCTTGGCCGTCAGCATGATGATGGGGGTGCGGTCGTTGGCCGCGCGCAGCCGGCGGCAGATGGACAGGCCGTCTTCGCCGGGCATCATCAGGTCCAGCACGATCAGGTCGACCGCATCGCGCAGCATGATGCGGTTCAGCGCTTTGCTGTCTTCCGCAAGAATGACTTCAAAACCCTCCTGGGCCAGGTAGCGGCGCAGCAGGTCGCGGATGCGGGCATCGTCGTCAAGGATCAGGATTTTGTCGGCGCGGGCATTGGGTTGAGCTTGGGTCATAGTCATCTGGTAATTTGTAACAGAGCCATTTTGAAGGCTGAAAACACGAGATGTCTCATTTTTCAGTCACTTTGACACACTGTTACACAAGTTGCGGACGCATGCACGCACAAGAATTGATTATGGAAATCCTCCTACACCCGCCGGGAAAAGAGCGTGTGAAAATCGCGGCCCACGCGCCGTGCGCAAGCCGGCATCCCCGTCATAACGCTCACTCGGCAAACCAGCAAAATCTGGTTGACCGATCGGCTGCCAACAAATGCCGGGCAGGCATGACTTGCCAAAACCCAAAATTCTTGAGCCCGGTTTAACCCCTTTTTGTTTTCTTTTTCGTTTCATGTCTTTCCCGGCCGTACAACTGTGGCCAAACGCAAGATCAACCACCTGAAAGGTAAATTCCGATGCGAACTTCCAAATCGATTGCTGTCTGTGTCCTGCTGGCGGGCGCTGCCATCGCCTCTGGCGTGATGGCCCAGCCCATGCGTCATGAGCCCCTGCAGAACGTGGCCCAGCTCTCGGCCACCGGCACTGTCGAAGTGCAGCAGGATCTGCTGTCGATTTCCATGACCACCACACGCGACGGCACCGACGCGGGTGCGGTGCAAACCCAGCTCAAGCAGGCACTCGACACTGCACTCACCCAGGCCAAGCAGGCGGCGGCTCCAGGCCAGATGGACGTGCGCACCGGCAACTTCAGTTTGTATCCGCGCTACGGCAAAGACGGCAAGATCAACGGCTGGCAAGGCTCCACCGAGCTGGTGCTGGAAGGCAAGGACTTCCCGCGCATCACCAGCACGGCCGGCAAGATCCAGACGCTCACCATGGGCAATGTGAGTTTTGCCCTGAGCCGCGAGCAGCGCGCCAAGGTTGAGGGCGAAGCCCAGGCGCAGGCGATTGAACGCTTCAAGGCCAAGGCCACCGAAGTGGCCCGCAGCTTTGGCTTTAGCAACTACTCGCTGCGTGAAGTTTCCATCAATGCCAACGACCAGGGCCCTGTCCCGCGTCCCCGGATGATGGCGATGGCAGCCAAGTCTGAAATGGCTGACTCATCAGTGCCTGTCGAGGCTGGCAAGAGCACGGTTTTAGTTAACGTGTCGGGCTCTGTGCAGATGAAGTAAGGCCCTTGCCGCCAGGCGCCACGCGCAGCAGGGCGGGATGCCTGCCGGCCTTGCGGGCGTGGCGCGCCACCACCTGTGCGCGCAGGTGGTCATAAGCCCAGTTAAAGCCGAAGGTGTAGGGCAGGAAGAACAGCACGATGGCGATGTCCAGCACAAAGGCTTCCCAGAGGCCGATGTCCAGCCACCAGGCCGCCAGCGGGACCACCGCGATGATCAGGCCGATTTCAAACAGGATGGCGTGCACCGCTCGCGCACCCAGCGTGCGCTGAAACCCCATGCGGCGCTGCGCCCGGTCAAAAATGGCGTTGAACACCATGTTCCAGGTCATCGCCATCAGCGAGACCATGAGGGTGAGCAGGCCCATGTGGGCCAGCGAATAGCCCAGCAGCCAGGCGCCTAGCGGCGCGCAAATGGCAATGGCCAGGACTTCAAATCCGAGGGCGTGGAAAAAACGTTCTTTGAGGGATTTCTGAAGACTCACGATGCACTTCACTTTCTGACTGATTCGGGCCCCATCAGCACGGCGCTGAGCACGGTGCCTGGTAGCTATGACGGTATTTTCATCGTTATTTCGAATACTTTAAAATCAATAACCATCGTAAAAATAGATATATTGGCGGATAAATCAAGAGAAAGGTCCGCGCCATGCGCCATTCCCCGGAAGCCCTGACCGCCTTTGCCGAAGCCGCCACGCTGGGTTCGTTTTCCGCCGCGGCCCGCAAACTGGGTAAAAGCCAGTCAACCGTGAGCAGCGCCATCGCCAACCTGGAAATCGACCTGGGGATCCCCCTGTTTGACCGCAGCAGCCGCAAGCCGGCCCTGACGGAGCAAGGCAGGGTCATGCTGGGCAAGGTGCAGGAGATCCTGGCCGCCAGCGACCGGCTGGACCGCGCCGCCAGCCAACTGGGCAGCGGTATGGAGCCCAAGCTCAGCGTGGTCTGGTCGGACACCTACCAGTCCGACCGCTTTGAAGAGATGCTGCTGGCCTTTGAAAACCGCTTTCCCGACCTGGAGTTCGAATGCCTGATCGCCGAACACGGCGACCTGGTGTCGCTGGTGCAGACCGGGCGGGCACACATCGGTGTGGTGGCCGCGCAAAACGCCTACCCGCCCGACGTCGGCTCGGCCACGATTGCCGAGCAATCCGAGATCACGCTGTTTGTGGCCACCGCCCACGCGCTGGCCGGCATGAAAGACGTCACACCCGAGGTGCTGGCCAACTTCAGGGAGCTGCGGCTGGATACTTATATTGAGGCAGAGCAGGGCGTGCCGCAGTCGCGCCGCGCCTGGTCGGCGCCCAGCTACCTCATGCTGATGGAAATGGCGGTGCTGGGTTTCGGCTGGGCCGCCATTCCGCGCTGGATGGTGACGCGCTTTGCCACCGGCAAGCTGGTGGAGCTCAACGCACGCGGCTGGCCGCGCCGTGTGCCGGTGGACGCCGTGTGGTCGCGCCAACGCCCGTTGGGCCGCGCCGGGACCTGGCTGCTGCAGGAGATGCTGGCGCCGGCGGCAGCGCCGGTTTTGTGAATAAAAAGTGCCTCTAGCCCAAGCAGTGCATTGGGATGGCGCTATTCAATTGATAGCAAATAATGCCATGCGTCATACGAGGCTGCGGCAGTCAAAGCAAGCCGGCCAGCAAAAAGCCCGCAGCCTGTGGGGCGTGCGGGCCATGCGCGTCAGGCGAGAACGCTTAGAAGCGGTAGCGCAAGCCCACGCTGGTCGTGCTCACGCGGTCTTTGCCGGAGCCGGGGAACTTCAGGTTGTGCTCGTCCCATGCCAGCACGGCCGACATTGCGGGCGTGAAGGCCCATTCAGCACCGATACCGTAAGACACGCCCCAGTCGCTTTGGTTGCCCGTGGCGATGCCGGAGGCCGGCGAAGCGGACACGCGGGTGCGGCCGTAGGTCGTGCCCACCTTGCCCAGCAGGTTGAAGGAGTTGCTCAAGGGCAGGCGGCCCACCAGGCTCAGGTTGATGCCTTCGGCTTCGGTCTGGCCGCCACCGCGGTTGATCTTGCCGAAATCGGTGTAGCCGAGTTCGACGCCGAAGTTGTTGTTGAAGTAACTGCCGCCGTAGATGTTGTACGAGGTGTCCTTGTTCTCAGAAGGAAAGCCGCCCGCACCGCTTGGCAACGAGAAGTCCGACTGGCCAATATTGAGTCCGATATAGCGCGAGCCAGGCGCATAAAACGAATAGCTGGTGCCGGTCGATGTGCTGGTGCTCTGGGCCTGGGCGCCCGTGGCGGCTGCCAGTGCGGCCACGGCCAGCGCGGTGGCTGAAAGAGTCCGGGTCAATGATTGCATGGTGCTTCCTTCAATGGATAAATTGCTTTTCACGCCTGAAAAAACAGGCACGTTGTTGATTTCCGTCATGAAATTTAGGGGCTGAGCCGGCGCTTTTTTGTGGGTGCAATCGTTAAACGCCTGTAGGACAAACGGAAGTTTGCGCATTGCAGCAAGGCGTTGAACGGATGTTTTGTTCACGCCCCTATTCGCATGGATGTCTCCGGTTTTGATGCAAGCCGCTGCTGCTAAAGTCAAGGCATGCAGTTCATTACCCACCTGCCCGGAAGTACTCCGCTGGTTCTTGATTCCCCTCACAGCGGCACCGTGTACCCGGAAGATTTCAGGCATGCCTGTGAGCTTTCCGTGCTGCGCAGCGCCGAAGACACGCATGTCGAAAAGCTCTACGACTTTGCCCCCGCGCTGGGCGTGCATTGGGTGGAGGCGCACTTTCCCCGCAGCTACCTCGACGCCAACCGCAACACCACCGAAATGGACGTGTCACTGCTGGATGCACCCTGGCCCGGCCCGGTAGAGACCGACCCCAAAATCCTGTCCAAGGTTCGCCTGGGCAAGGGCCTGATCTGGCGCACCACCGACGAAGGTGTGCCGCTTTACGACCGCAAGCTGGGCGTGGCGGAAATCCAGGCGCGCATTGAGCAATGCTGGAAGCCCTATCACGCGGCCGTGGCCGAGGCCATTGACGCGGCCCACCGGCAGTACGGCTACAGCCTTCACGTTAATTGCCATTCCATGCCGGCCGTTGCCTCCAGCAGCGCGACGGATTTTCCGGGCGAAGAGCACGCCGACTTTGTGGTGGGGGACCGCGAAGGGACTACGGCCAGCAAGGTGCTGTCACAGCGGGTGTGCGAACACCTCAAGGCACGCGGCTACAACGTGGCCTACAACCATCCCTACAAAGGCGTCGAGCTGGTTCGCCGCTACAGCAACCCGGCCGGGCACCGGCACAGCATCCAGCTGGAGATCAACCGCAAGCTCTACATGGACGAAGCCACGCTGGCGCTGACGCCGGGGGCCGAGCCACTCAAGGCCGCGCTGCACTCGCTGGTCGAGATGCTGCTGAAGACTGATCCGCGCACGCTTTGAATTTCGCGGGCCGCGGCCTGCATCCTGTTTGTCCAACTGCCAGTCACCATGCTCACTTTCTTCAGCGACAGCCACCACGCCCACGCCCCGCAGTACGAATTTTTTCGCGGCGAGCGTGTGCCGTGCTTTGAAACCCCCGCCCGTGCCGAGTTTGTCAAAACCCGCCTGACTGAGCGCGGCCACGTGCTGCGCACGCCGCACGCCGATAGCCGCGCGGTGCTGGCCAAAATCCATACCAGCCGTTACCTCGCGTTTCTGGAACACGCCTGGCGCGACTGGGCAGCGCTGGAGGCCGGCAACGACCAGCGCCAGCCTTTTCCATCGGTGTGGCCCGTGCGCACCCTGCGCAGCGACGTGGAGCCCCTCAACTTCACCGCGCGGCTGGGGCTGTATTCGATGGACAACGGCTCGCCGCTTTCAGCCGGCACCTGGCAGGCCGCCAAGGCCGGCGCAGATGCCGCTGCCAGTGCGGCTGCTTTGCTGACCGCGAGCGACAAGCGTGAACGCGCCGTGTTCTGCTGCAGCCGTCCGCCTGGTCACCATGCCGGGCCCGACTTCATGGGCGGCTATTGCTTTTTGAACAACGCTGCGGTGGCCGCCCAGGCCTTGCGCGACGGCGGCGCCGCGCGTGTGGCCGTGCTCGATGTTGACTACCACCACGGCAACGGCACGCAAAGCATTTTCTACAACCGTGCCGACGTGCTCTTTGTCAGCCTGCACGGCGACCCGATGACCGAGTACCCGTTTTACTTGGGCCATGCCGATGAAACCGGTGAAGGCGAGGGCGCGGGCTTTAACCTGAACCTGCCGCTGCCGGCAGGCTGCACCGTGCCCCGCTGGTTTGAGGCGCTGGAGGCGGCCTGCGCGCGCATCGCCGGCTACCGCGCCGATGCGCTGGTGGTTTCGTTGGGGCTGGACACTTTCGCCGAAGACCCGATCTCCAAGTTTGCGCTGCAGCCAGACGACTTCATTCGCCTCGGCGAGCGGCTGGGCAAGCTGGGCCTGCCCACCGTGTTTGTGCTTGAGGGCGGTTACGCCGCTGCGGCGCTGGGCACCAATGCAGTCAATGTCATAGAAGGCTTCGAGGCTCGCTAAATGGATCAAGTCGATTGCGTCGTGATTGGCGCGGGCGTGGTGGGCCTGGCCGTGGCGCGCGCGCTGGCCTTGCAGGGCAGGGAGGTGATGGTGCTGGAAGCGGCAGACGCCATAGGCACCGGCACCAGTTCGCGCAACAGCGAAGTGATTCACGCCGGCATCTATTACCCGCAAGGCTCGCTCAAGGCCAGGCTTTGCGTTGAAGGCAAGGGCTTGCTGTATGACTACTGCGCCGAGCGCGGCATAGGCCACCAGCGCTGCGGAAAACTCATCGTGGCGACGAGCGACGCGCAAGTCGCGCAGTTGCAAGGCATATGCGAGAAAGCCGCCACCAACGGCGTGCATGACCTGGTGCTGCTCACCCGCGAAGAAGCCCGGGCCATGGAGCCGCAACTCGAATGCGTGGCGGCGCTGCATTCACCCAGCACCGGCATCGTCGACAGCCACGGCCTCATGCTGGCGCTGCAAGGCGATCTGGAGAACGCGGGAGGGCTTGTAGTGCTGAATTCGCCTCTAGCCAAGGCGGAATGTGCACAAGCAGCTATCTATTTGATAGCGGAAGACGGAACGGAGCTGGAGGCCAAAACCGTCATCAACGCTGCAGGGCTGCACGCCCAGCGCCTGGCCAGCCGCTTTGCCGGCCTGCCCGCAGAGCATGTGCCGCCCAGCCATTACGCCAAAGGCAACTACTTCACACTGCCTGGGCGCTCGCCCTTCAGCCGCCTGATTTACCCCGTGCCCGAAGCTGCCGGCCTGGGCGTGCATCTCACCATCGACCTGGGCGGACAAGCCAAGTTCGGCCCTGATGTTCAATGGGTGGATTCACCCGACGACCTGATGGTGGACCCGGCGCGCGGTGACGCGTTTTATGCCGAAGTGCGCAAGTATTGGCCCGCGCTGGCGGATGGTTCGTTACTGCCCGGCTACTCGGGCATGCGCCCCAAGATCCAGGCGCCGCATGAAGCCGCCAAAGACTTCCTGATTCAAGGCCCGCGTGATCACGGGATTGCGGGCCTCGTCAATCTTTTCGGCATTGAGTCGCCGGGGCTGACGAGTTCGCTGGCGATTGCCGGTTATGTAAGCCGGCTGCTGTAACGCCAAAGGCGTTTATTGCGCCGCCCAGCCGCCATCCATGTTCCACGCCACGCCGCGCACATTGTTGCCGGCCGGCGAGCAGAAAAACACCGCCAGTGCGCCCAGCTCTTCGGGCGTGGTGAACTGCATCGACGGCTCTTTTTCGCCCAGCAGTTGTTTCGTGGCTGCCTCGTTGCTGATATTGCCGGCGGCGGCCTTGGCGTCTACCTGTTTTTGCACCAGCGGTGTGAGCACCCAGCCGGGGCAGATGGCGTTGCAGGTGACGCCGCTGGTGGCGTTCTCGAGTGCGGTGACTTTGGTCAGGCCGACGATGCCGTGTTTGGCCGCAACGTAGGCGGATTTTTCAGCCGAACCGACCAGCCCGTGCACCGAGGCCACGTTGATAATGCGGCCCCAGCCTTTGCCACCGTTGGCGGCGAGCATGGCGGGCAGTGCCAGGCGCGTGGCGTGGAAGGCGCTGCTGAGGTTGATGGCGATCACGGCGTCCCATCTTTCAACCGGAAAATTCTCGACGCGGGCCACATGCTGGATGCCGGCGTTGTTGACGAGGATGTCGACCTGGCCGAACTGCGCGGCGGCGTAGCGCATCATGTCCTCGATGTCGGAGACTTTGCTCATGTCTGCGCCGTGATAAGCCACGCGCGCACCCAGCGCTTCCACCTCGGCCTTGGGGCCATCGACGTCGCCAAAGCCATTGATCACGATGTTGGCGCCTTGCGCCGCCAGCGCCTTGGCGATGCCCAGGCCGATCCCACTGGTCGAGCCGGTGACGAGGGCTGTTTTACCTTTGAGCATGATGTTTCTCCGGATGATTTACGATGGTTGAACTGGGGCTTTGACGGGCGCGCGGCAGGCGCTGCGACCAGTCAATATCTCAAGCAATTATCAAGCCTTTGATTGAAACGCCACGACCATGACCCAACCTACGCTGAACTACGTAAATTGCCCCGACGCCACGGGCGGACACCGCATGGCTTACTGGCAATGGGGCCAGGCCGACAGCCCGAACGTGGTGGTATGCGTGCACGGCCTGTCGCGCCAAGGGCGGGACTTTGACGTGCTGGCGCGGGCGCTGGTTGAGCAAGGCGCCGGGCGTCCGGGGGGCTTGCGTGTGGTTTGCGTTGATGTGGTGGGCCGGGGCGAAAGCGATTGGCTCAAGGACCCTATGGGCTACCAGCTGCGCACCTACGCGGGCGACATGCTGGCGTTGATGGGTCAACTCCACGCCCAGGCGCCTATTACCTCGCTGGATTGGGTGGGCACCAGCATGGGCGGCCTGATTGGCGTGGCGGTGTGCGGGACGCCTGGCCTGCCTTTACCTGTACCGGTGCGCCGGCTGGTGCTCAATGATGTCGGGCCGGCCATCCAGTGGCAGGCGATTGTGCGGATTGGTATGTATTTGGGGCAGGCGGGCCACTTTGGGTCGGTGCAGCAGGCGGCCGATGCGATGTGGGCGATTTCCCAAAGCTTTGGCCCGCACACGCCCGAGCAGTGGCTGGCGCTGTCGCGTCCCATGCTAAAGCGTGTCTCTGACGCGGCCGATGCCCCGTGGCGCCTGCATTACGACCCGGCCATCGCCGTGCCCTTCAAGCAGGAAACCGAGGAATCGGCGCGCCAGGGTGAAGCCATGCTCTGGCAGCTCTACGACAATATCAAGGCCGAGACGCTGGTAATACGGGGCAAGCAGTCCGATCTGCTCAGCCCCCAGACGGCGCAAGCCATGACGGCGCGCGGTCCGCGGGCGCGTCTTGTTGAATTTGAAGGGGTAGGGCATGCGCCTACGCTGATCGCGGCCGACCAGGTTGCGGCGGTGGCCGGTTTCCTGCTTGGGTGATCCCCGTTATCGCTGGCGTCATGCGCCGCCAGCCTCGCAACTATTTGACTGAAGTTTCATGAAAAGCAATGTGACCGGGCCCGGTGGCCCGGCAGCCTCCCAGGGGGCAAACGCCTCCATCGTGACCGCCACGGCCGACAGCCTGCCGGACCAGCCGCACGCGCTGGCCCGCGCCCGCGCGTTTGCCGAACCGCTGATCGCCAGCGAAACGCACGACACGGGCGAGAACATCCTGGCGCATGCCGATGCGGTGGCGGCTATTCTGAAAACCATAGGCGGATCGGAGGCCATGCAGGCGGCCACCTACCTGGTGTATGCCTGCCAGCACCTGACCAAGCCGCAGGAAGTGATCACCAAGGCCTTTGGCGCCAACTATGCCGCGCTGGCGATGGAAACCACCAAGCTGGTTCAGGTACAGCGCCAGGCACGCAGTGCCAATGCGAAGGCGCAGCTGCTGGACGACCCGGCCGCGCAGACCGAAAACGTACGCAAGATGCTGCTGGCGTTTTCGCGCGATTTGCGTGTGGTGATGCTGCGGCTGGCTTCGCGCCTGCAGACGCTGCGCCACTATGCGGCCACTCGTCAGGCTGCGCCTTTGTCGTTGGCGTATGAGTCGCTGCATGTGTTTGCGCCGCTGGCCAACCGTCTGGGTATCTGGCAAATCAAGTGGGAAATGGAAGACCTCGCTTTCCGTTTCCTGGAGCCGGATACCTATAAGCAGACGGCCCGCCTGCTCGATGAAAAACGCGTGGAGCGTGAAGGCTTCATGGAGGCCTTGCGCGCGCAGCTGGAGCGCGAGCTGAACCAGAACGGCATTGCCGCGTTGGTGCAGGGCCGGCCCAAGCACATCTACAGCATCGTCAAAAAGATGCGCGGCAAGTCGCTGGACTTCGAGCAGGTGTTCGACATCCGCGCGCTGCGTGTAATTGCCGCTGACGTGAAGGGCTGCTATGCGGCGCTCGGTTTTGTGCATTCGCGCTTTACGCCGGTAGACGGCGAATTCGACGACTACATCGCCAAGCCCAAGACCAATGGCTACCAGTCGCTGCACACCGTGGTGCGCGATGACGCGGGCAGGGCGGTGGAGATTCAGGTGCGCACGCAGGCCATGCATGACCATGCCGAGCACGGCGTGGCTGCGCACTGGGCTTACAAAGAGGCGGGCGCCAAAGGCTATGCGGGCGTGTCGGCGAGCAGCGAGTACGACGCCAAGATCGCTGTGTTGCGGCAGTTGCTGGCCTGGGAGCGTGATCTTTCGGGCCCGGCGGCCCAGCGTGCGCGCGACGCAAAGCAAGGACTCTTTGAGGATCGCATCTATGTATTGACACCGGATGCGGCCATCGTGGAGCTGCCGCAGGGCGCGACCACGGTCGACTTCGCCTACAGCGTGCACACCAGCCTGGGGCATCGCTGCCGTGGTGCACGCCTTGACGGTGTGATGGTGCCGCTCAATACCCCGCTGCAGAACGGTCAGACGGTTGAAGTGATCACCGTCAAGGAAGGCGGGCCTTCGCGCGACTGGCTCAATCCAGAGCTGGGTTTTCTGTGCAGCCACCGCGCAAAGTCAAAAGTACGCGCATGGTTCAACGCGCTGGTGATGGAGCAGACGGTTGCCAAGGGCCGCGAGGCGGTCGAAAAACTGCTGCAGCGCGAAGGCAAGACGTCCATGAAGCTGGACGACCTGGCGGCGCAGCTCGGGTTCAAGACGGCGGATGATTTGTTTGAGGTGGTGGGCAAGGACGAGTTGTCGCTGCGCACGATTGAGAACATGCTCAGGCCGCCAGAGCCGGTCATGAGCCAGGACGACTACGTGCTGGCCAAAAAGGCGCGTGCGCCCAGCCCGAATGCAAAAAAGGGCGGCGGCGTGCTGGTTGTCGGCATGGGGTCTTTGTTGACTCAGTTGGCGAAATGCTGCAAGCCTGCGCCGCCCGATGACATCCTGGGTTTTGTCACCAAGGGCAAGGGCGTCAGTATTCACCGCAGCGATTGCAGCAACTTCCGTAATATGGCCAGCGGCAGTCCCGACCGTGTGATCGAAGTGGAATGGAACTCGCCCAAGTCGCCCGACGGCGCGGTGTACCCGGTCGATGTGGCCGTAGAGGCCGCCGACCGTCAGGGCCTGCTGCGCGATATCTCCGAGGTGTTCGCCAAGGAAAAAATGAATGTGATCGGTGTGCAAACGCAGTCGGTCAAAGACAACCGCGGTGGCACGGCGTGGATGACTTTCACGGTGGAAGTGGCGCAATCGGGCCGGCTCAACCAGGTGCTGGGCATCGTGGCCGAGGTGGCGGGTGTGCGCTCAGCACGGCGCCGTTAAAGGGCTGCGGCGTTCTTTTTTCAGCATTTTTTGGGGGCAGGCCAGGAACGCCGTTTTGCTTTGCTACAATACGAGCTTCGAACAGTCCTTAGGCGCGTAGCTCAGCTGGTTAGAGCACCACCTTGACATGGTGGGGGTCGTTGGTTCGAGTCCAATCGCGCCTACCAATTCCCTCAAACGGTTCCTGTAAAAGTTTTGCATCGCTATGATGCATAGCTCATCACACAGGGTAAACCAAGGGGATTGAGTACATCAGAATTCCTAGAATGTATTGAGTCCCGGCGTTTCGGCGCCGGTCGTCATTCAGAGGAGAAATCAGTGCCAAAAAGCAAATCCACCAGCCCGGCATCCGGCATTCCGCCTTCACAGGGCGAAGCAGCTGCCGACGGCAATCCTGGCGCCAAAAGCGGCCGGGCGGCCGGCAAGGCTGCGGCGTCCCGCGTGATCAAGAAGTACCCGAACCGCCGGCTCTACGACACCGAGACATCGACCTACATCACACTCACTGATGTGCGCCAACTGGTGATGGACAGCGCTGATTTTGTGGTGCGCGATGCCAAGACCAACGAAGACTTGACGCGCAGTATCCTGTTGCAGATCATTCTCGAAGAAGAGTCCGGCGGCGAGCCCATGTTTACCGAGGCTGTGCTGGCCAACATCATTCGTTTTTACGGCAACGCGATGCAGAGCTTCATGGGTGCCTACCTTGAGAAGAACGTGCAGAGTTTTATGGACCTGCAGGTCAAGATGTCCGAGCAGTCCAAAGGGCTGACGCCCGAGATGTGGGCGCAGTTCATGAACGCGCAGTCCCCCATGATGCAAGGCATGATGGGCAATTACGTGGAGCAATCCAAAACCGTTTTCACGCAGATGCAAGAGCAGATGCAAAAACAGAGCGAGCAAATGCTGCAGGCTTTCGGCCTGAAGAAATGAACTGAACGCGGGCGTTGTGCCCGTGCGCTGATTGGCCTTTCAAGGCCATCCGGGGTTCACGGTTCGCCCTGACGCCTACCCTGAGACAATAGACCCCATGAGCGACGTTATTTCCCCACCCGTACCCGTCAAGTCCAAAGCCGCACCGCGCGTCGGCTTTGTCAGCCTGGGCTGCCCCAAGGCCCTGACCGATTCCGAGTTGATCCTCACGCAATTGAGCGCCGAGGGCTACCAGACCTCCAAAACCTTTGAAGGCGCGGACCTGGTCATCGTCAACACCTGCGGCTTCATCGACGACGCAGTCAAGGAAAGCCTGGACACCATTGGCGAGGCGCTGGCCGAAAACGGCAAGGTCATCGTCACCGGTTGCCTGGGCGCCAAGGCGGGTGAGGGCGGTGGCAACCTGGTGCGCCAGATGCACCCCAGTGTGCTGGCCGTCACAGGCCCGCATGCCACGCAAGAGGTGATGGATGCGGTGCATTTGAACCTGCCCAAGCCGCATGACCCGTTTGTGGACCTGGTGCCCAACGCCTTCGGCATTGCCGGCATCAAACTCACGCCTAAACATTACGCCTACCTGAAGATCAGCGAAGGCTGCAACCACCGCTGCACGTTCTGCATCATCCCGTCCATGCGCGGCGACCTGGTGTCGCGGCCTATCGGCGATGTGCTCAATGAAGCACGCGCACTGTTTGAGGGCGGCGTGAAAGAACTGCTGGTGATCAGCCAGGACACCTCGGCCTATGGTGTGGATGTCAAATACCGCACCGGCTTCTGGGACGGCAAACCCGTCAAGACGCGCATGCTGGAGCTGGTGCAGGCGCTGGGCGAGATTGCCGAGCCCTACGGCGCCTGGGTGCGCTTGCACTACGTCTACCCATACCCCAGCGTGGACGAAGTGCTGCCGCTGATGGCCACCGGCAAGGTGCTGCCTTACCTGGACGTGCCCCTGCAGCACAGCCATCCGGATGTGCTCAAACGCATGAAGCGGCCAGCCAGCGGCGAGAAAAATCTTGAGCGCATTGCGCGGTGGCGCGAGATCTGCCCCGAGATCGTGATTCGCAGCACCTTCATTGCCGGGTTCCCCGGCGAGACCGAAGCGGAATTCGAGCATCTGCTGGACTTCATGCGCGAAGCCAAAATCGACCGCGCGGGTTGCTTTGCCTATAGCGCCGTAGAAGGCGCCACGGCCAATGACATCCCCGGCATGCTGCCGATGGAATTGCGTGAAGAGCGGCGCGCCCGCTTCATGGCGGTCGCTGAGGCGGTCTCCAGCCAGAAGCTGCAGCAGCGTATTGGCGCGACCATGCAGGTGCTGGTGGACTCGGCGCCGGCCTTGGGCCGCAAGGGCGGCACGGGGCGTTCCTACGCGGATGCGCCCGAGATCGACGGCGTGGTCAAGCTGCTGCCGCCCGAGAAAATCAGCAAGACGCTGAAAGTGGGCGAATTCACCCGGGCCCGCATCGTCGGAACCCAAGGCCATGACCTGATCGCTGTGCCTGTTTGATTAACGCGGCGGACGAGAAACCGGGCCTGAAGACGAGGCCCGGCCACAAAAAAAGCCACTGGGTCACAGTGGCTTTAATCTTGCTTTACTCCAGTACCTATTTAAGAGTCTGGAGAAGCTGTTTGGTGTATCTGGTGCCCGGGAGAGAACTCGAATCTCCACATCTTGCGATACACGGACCTGAACCGTGCGCGTCTACCAATTCCGCCACCCGGGCACAGCTAGCAGTGTACCATTACTTCAACGCTTTCTCAGGGCCAAGCCCCCAAATTTTCCTGAAATATTTCGGCTGCATACTCAAAACCAGCAGCCTCCAACAAATAGAGACTTTTTATCAAAACAACTCACTCCCATGCGGGCGGATCGTCCGCCCATTCATCCGGTTTACTCGCTGAATTCGAGGGCACCGTTTCCGGCCATCGCGACGGCCACGGCTTTGTATTGCGCGACGACGGCGAGGCGGATATTTACCTGCCGCCCAATGAAATGCGCGCGGTGCTGCACAAAGACCGCGTCAAGGCGCGCATCGTGCGGCACGACCGCAAAAACCGGCCCGAAGGCCGCGTCACCGAGATCATCGAGCGCTCTTCCAACCCCATCATCGGCCGCCTGCTGCAAGAAAGCGGCGTCTGGCTGGTCGCACCCGAAGACAAGCGTTACGGCCAGGACGTCCTGATTCCCAAGGGCGCCACCGGCACGGCCAAGTCCGGCCAGGTGGTGGTGGTTCAGCTCACGGAACCGCCGGCGCTGTTTGGCCAGCCTGTGGGCCGCGTCAAGGAAGTGCTGGGCGAAATCGACGACCCTGGCATGGAAATCGAAATCGCCGTGCGCAAATACGGCGTGCCGCACGAGTTCAGCGACGAAGCGCTGGCCCTGGCTCGCACCCTGCCTGACGCGGTTCGGCCCGCCGATAAAAAGCACCGCATCGACCTGACTGACGTGCCTTTGGTGACCATCGATGGCGAAGACGCCCGCGATTTTGATGATGCCGTGTATTGCGAGCCGGCCAAGGTCGGCCGCGGCAAGGGCTGGCGCCTGCTGGTGGCGATTGCCGACGTGAGCCACTATGTGGAAACCGGCAGCGCCATCGACATCGACGCCTACGACCGCGCCACCAGCGTGTACTTCCCGCGCCGCGTGATTCCCATGCTGCCCGAGAAACTCTCCAACGGCCTGTGCTCGCTTAACCCCAACGTTGAGCGCCTGTGCATGGTCTGCGACATGCTGGTCAACGCCAAGGGCGAGGTCCACGCCTATCAGTTCTATCCGGCGGTGATGTTCAGCAAGGCTCGCTTTACCTATACTGAAGTTGCCGCGATCCTGGCCAACACACGCGGCCCTGAAGCCGCGCAGCGCAAGGCGTTGGTGCCGCACCTGCTCGATCTGCATGACGTCTACCAGGCCCTGCTGAAGGAGCGCGGCGTGCGCGGCGCGGTGGACTTTGAAACCACTGAAACGCAGATCGTCTGCGACGAAGCGGGCCGGATTGAAAAAATCGTGCCCCGCACCCGCAACGTGGCCCACCGCCTGATTGAAGAAGCCATGCTGGCAGCCAACGTCTGCTCGGCCGACTTCATCTCGCAAAGCAAGCATGTGGGCCTGTACCGCGTGCACGAAGGCCCGACGCCCGAGAAGAAGGACATGCTGCGCAACTACCTGAAGGCGGCCGGCATCGGCATGACCATCAGCGATGACCCGGAGCCCGGCGAGTTCCAGCGCATCGCGCTGGCCACCAAAGACCGCCCGGATGCCCAGCAAATTCACTCGATGCTGCTGCGCTCCATGCAACAGGCTATCTACACGCCCATGAACAGCGGCCACTTTGGCTTGGCGTACGAGGCCTACACCCACTTCACCAGCCCGATCCGGCGTTATCCCGATTTGCTGGTTCACCGCGTCATCAAGGCGGTGCTGAACAAGGCCAAATATCAGTTGCCGACCCTGCCCACACCGGGCGAGGCCGAGGCCAAGCTGTCCAAACGGCTGGCCTCGCGCGTCAAGGAACCGACGCAAAAGCCCAAGAAGGCCAGCGCCGACGAACTCGCCTGGCAGGCGGCCGGCCTGCACTGCAGTGCCAATGAGCGCCGTGCCGACGAAGCCAGCCGCGACGTCGAAGCCTGGCTCAAATGCAAGTACATGCGCGAACACCTCGGCGAGGAGTTCGGCGGCGTCGTCACGGCGGCCACGGGATTCGGCATCTTCGTCACGCTGGACGCGATGTACGTCGAAGGCCTGGTGCACATCACCGAGCTGGGCGGCGAATACTTCCGCTTCGATGAAGCCCGCCAGGAACTGCGTGGCGAGCGCACCGGCATCCGCTATGCCATCGGTACGCGGGTGAGGGTGCAGGTCAGCCGGGTCGACCTGGACGGCCGCAAGATCGACTTCCGCCTGGTGACTGAAGGCCAGGACCTGGTCGGCCGCGCCATGAAAGACAAGACGGGCGGCCACGCAGCAGAGTTGCCGGCGAAGGAGCGCGGCGCCGCGCGCCATACAGGGGAAGCCCGGCCCGGCAAGGCTGGAAAAAAGACAGCAGGCAAGCACACGGAAGCCCATGCCGGCAGCCGCAGCGCCAGCAGCTCGAGCCGCAGCACCACCAGCAGCGACCGTTCGCCCAAGTCACCCATCCAGGCCCTGAAGGCGGCCGTCAAGAAGGCCGCAGGCAACCCCGGCCGCAAGCAGGGCAAGAAGCCTCGGCGCTAGGAATGTTCATGGATAGCTTTTTCCAACTCCGCCCACTTCTTTCACACAGGGCAGGCCCCCTATGCTGATCCGCATCCTGGCTTTCCTGCTTGAAACCATCTTCTTCGTGCTGATTGCCGCGGCGCTGCTGCGCGCCTGGATGAACTGGGTGCGGGTCAACATGACCGCGCAGCCGGGCAGCTTTGTGATGGCGCTGACCGACTGGCTGGTCAAGCCGCTGCGGCGTGTGCTGCCCAGGTCCCTGGCGCAGTCGCGTGTGGATTGGGCCAGTGTGATTGCAGCGGTGGTGCTGGCGCTGGCCTATGGGTTGCTGTGGTCCCTGCTGTTTGGCGTGCTGGGGGGAGTGACGTACTGGTCGCTCCAGGCGGGCCCCGTGGCGCTGCTGACCTTGCTGACTTTCGCGTTGAAGATGCTGGTCCGCGTGGCGCTGCAAACTCTGATCATCCTGGTGCTGGGCTTTGCCATCCTCTCGTGGATACAGCCTGGCTCACCCGTCTACGCTCTGTTGGGCCGCCTTACAGAACCCGTGCTGGCGCCGCTGCGCCGCGTGATCCCGCCGATTGGCGGTGTCGACATCTCGGCGATCGTGCTGATCGTGCTGTTGCAGATCGCCTTGATGGTCCTCGTTTAGGCGACGGTCAGCGCAGACGCCGTCAGCGTCTGCCCGGCCGGCCATTCATCGGCGATGCGGCCATGCGCAAACACCGCGCCGCAAGCCGCCTCAAAAGCCCCCAGCCCACCGGCCATGCCGGCCCCCAGCATGCCGGCCAGCACGTCGCCGGTGCCCGCCGTGGCCAGCAGGGCGTTGCCGCTGTTGTTGATGGCAGGGAGGCGGCCAGGCATCGCAATGACGGTGCCTGAGCCCTTGAGCACCACCACGCACTGAAACCGCTCGGCCAGTTGACGGGCACAGGCCAGGCGGTCGGCTTGTACTTCCTTGGAGGTGATCCCGGCCAGCCGCGCGGCTTCCAGCGGATGGGGCGTCAGCACCGTGCTGTAGTCGCGATGGTGGCGGGCTTTGAGCTGGGTCTGCAATTGCGTGTCTGCAGCGATGGCGTTGAGTGCGTCCGCGTCGAGCACCAGACGGGGCGCTGCCGATAGCACCTTGGGCAGCACGGTGCGCACGGCATCGCCGCCCCCGCAGCCGCACACCACCACTTGCTGCGCCAGGTCCAAGGTCTCGGGCGAGCGAAACATCAGCTCGGGTTGCTGCGGGTCTACAGACAGAGCGGGGCTGCCGAGCAGCGCCACGAACACCCGACCGGCGCCTGCGTGCAAGGCGGCGCGGCCGGCCAGCAACGCGGCGCCTGCCATGTGGTTGTGGGCAGTGGATTCCCCGCCCAGCACGGCGACATCGCCGAATGTGCCTTTGTGGCTGGCGTGCGCACTGGCATGCCTTGCCGGCTGCGTTGCTTGGTCGGCGCCTAGCAGCCAGGCATCCGGCGTGCTTGAAGCGCCCGGCGCGCCACCGGCCCCGAGATCGTCAAACCAGACCTGGCCGGCGCAGTCGCGGCCTTGGGCTGTGAAGAGGCCGGGCTTCAGTGTCAGAAGGCTTAAGGTAAAAATGCCTCTAGCCAAGACCACGCCTTGGCTAATAGCTATCAATTGTGTAGCAATCCCCGTGTCTGCCGTGGCTCCCGTGTCTGCATCCAGGCCGGTCGGCACGTCCACGGCCAGCCGTGGCGTGCCACTGGCGTGCATCAGCGCCAGCCAGTCCAGCATCAATGCCGTACCTTCGCGGCCGGCGTCCAGCTTGCCGCCAATGCCCAGTAGCGCGTCAATGCAGAAATCAAAATCACGGGGCGGCTCTGTGGCCATGGGCACGCCGGCGGCCAGGGCCCGCTCGCGGGAAGCCTGTGCGTCCGGCGGGAGGCTGGTTTTTCCGGCCGGCAAGCCAGTCCAGGTCACGGTCACTGACTTGCCCCATTTGTGCAGATGCATCGCAGCCTCGAAACCGTCGCCGCCGTTGTTGCCGGGCCCGCAGGCAATCCAGATGCGCTGCGCGTGCGGCGCCAGGGCCAGCGCCAGGCGCGCGACCGAGAGGCCTGCGCGCTGCATCAGCGTGTGCGGCGGCAGCTTGCCGGCGGCGAGCCCTTCAAGTTCGCGGGTAGTCGCCACGCTGTGAAGCGGCTCGCTCTGGGCGCTGGAGATTTTTCGCATGGCCCGATTGTGCGGCCCCGGGCGCAAAAAAGCCCGGCTAACCGGGCTTGGCGGGTGCGGGAAGCGGGCGCTCAGGCGTCCGGCGGAATCCGCAGGACCTGGCCGGGATAAATCTTGTCCGGGTGCGTCAGCATGGGCTTGTTGGCTTCAAAGATCTGCGGGTACTTGTTGGGCGTGCCGTAGAAATGCTTGCTGATCTTGGACAGGTTGTCGCCGTTGACGACCACATGCCACTGTGATTCCGGCTCGGGGCTGGACACGGTCATCAAGTCGTTCACCGCAGCCACCGTGGCCACGTTGCCGCAGCACAGCAGCACCTTTTCTTTGGTGGCCTGGTCGGGCGCCACACCCGAGACCGTGACGGTGGCGCTGGCCGCGTCAAAGCCGATCTCCAGCGCCTGCACATTGAGGTTCATGGAATTGATGTAGGTGGCGATGGCATCGCCCGCCGCTTTGCTCAGCGCCTCGATGTTTTCCGGGGTGGGCTTTGCTGCTGCGGCTTCCTGGGCGGCCTTGGCTTCGCCGCGTCCGAAGAGTTTTTCACCGGCTTCCTTGATAAAACTGAACATGCCCATGGGAACTCCAATCAGTAGTGAGGTTGCAGAAATGGCGACCCGGAAGAAAACCGGGCTGCAACCACTGTACTCGTCTGCCGTGACGTTTTTACGGCGGGGACAGGCCTGACAGGGCCTCAGCCCAGGCGCGCGACGCCCAGGCCTTCCATGTCGATGTCTGCGCTTTTGCCGGCCATCAGGTCGGCCAGCGCCCGCGCGCTGCCGCAACTGAGCGCCCAGCCGCTGGAGCCGTGGCCCAGGTTGAGCCAGAGGCCGGGGATGCCGCTGTCGCCGATGATGGGCGGGCCGTCGGGCAGCATGGGGCGGGCGCCTTTCCATTCCTGCACGCTGGCGCCGGTGTTGGCGAGCTGCGCGGCGCCTGGAAACCAGTCGTGTAAGACCTTGTAAAGAGTTTGCAGGGATGCTGCACGCTTGTTTTCGAGCGACCCGCCGATCTCGGCGCTGCCGGCCACGCGCACGCGGTTGCCCAGCCGGGAGATCGCCACCTTGTAGCGCTCGTCCATCAGCGCGCTGCGCGGTGCGTTGAGGGGCTCGCGAATCGGCGCGCTGATGGAGTAGCCGTAGACCGCGGCCATCGGAATCTTCAGACCCAGCGGCTTCAGGAGTTGCGCCGAAGCCAGCCCGGCGCACATGACGAGCCGGTCGAAGCTGCGCGGCGCACTTTCACCTGCTATCAAAATGGTAGCTGCCTGCGCATGCATTACCTGGGCTACAGCCGTATTGAACTCAAAATTGACGCCGATGCGCTGGGCTTCGTTCTTCAGCAGCAACGCGAACTGGCGGCAGTTGGCCACCTCGTCGTTCGGCAGGTGTACCGCGCCCAGAAACTCGGTATCCGGGTTCAGTGCCGGCTCGATCTTGCGCACTTCGTCGGGCCCGATTTCCTTGAATGTCACGCCGGCTTCGCGCAACACGGCCAGGCCCGGTTGCACCAGCTTGCTGTCTTTTTCAGAGCGCAGCAGCACCATGTACCCCGGGCTGCCGTCGTATTCGAGCTCCAGTTCGGCGGTCAGGTGATGCAGCCTTTCGCGGCTGTAGAAGGCCAGGCGTTGCATGCGCGCGCGATTGGCCAGGTAGGTCTCGAGCTTGCAGGCGCGAAACCATTTCCACATCCAGGCCAGGTCGCCGGCCGACAGCGGCAGGCCGAGCTTGACGGGCGCATGGCGGCTGAAGAGGTGGCTGAGAACCTTGCGCGGCATGCCGGGCGCCGCCCACGGCGTGACGTAGCCGGGCGCAACCAGGCCGGCGTTGGCAAAGCTGGTTTCCTCGGCTGCCGCGCCGCGGCGCTCGAATACCGTGACTTCGTGGCCGTCCAGGGCCAGCTCGTAAGCGGTGGTGATGCCGATGATGCCGGCGCCTATGACGGCGACCTTCATGCGGGGGCGCCGCAGCGGCGTGGGAAAGACGGCAGCGGCAGCGGCGATGGCCGGTTGCGCGAAATCATGTTGTACATTGTTTTTATAAGTAAAACAGGCCGCTAGCCCAATAGGTACATGGGTAAGCAGCTATTATTTTTGTAGCGATTGCTTCAGGGCCGCTTCGACCTGCAGCGCCAGGTCCAGTACCGCGTCGTCATGCAGCGCCGCATGCCAGAGCATCAAACCCACGGGTAGCTGGCCGGGCGTATGGCAGGGCAGGGAGATCGCGCAGCCGTCGAGCATGTTAACCACGGAGGTGTTGCGCAGCAAAAGGCCGTTGACTCTAAAAAACTCGGTGTCGTCGGCCACAACGCTGGCGATCGGCGGCGCGACGATGGGCACCGTGGGCGAGAGCACCGCGTCAAAGCCGTCCAGCCGGGCTTCCATGCGTGAAATCCATGCTTTGCGCGCCGCCAGCAGGTCGATGTAGTCGGCTGCACTCATGCTGGCGCCGCGCAGAATGCGCAGCGCCACGCGCGGGTCGTAGTCAGCCTGGTGTTCAGCAATCAGCTTGCGGTGCCAGGCGTAGCTTTCGGCTGCCGAAAGGCCGCCGGTGGCGTTGATGGCCGCCAGGTCGGCGATTTCATCGAGCGCGATCTCTTCGATGTGCGCGCCGGCCTGGCGCAGCACCTGCAGGCTGCGTTCGAACGCCTGGGCGACCGTGGCGTCGAGCGCGTCTTGCATCTGCGTGCGGGCCACCGCGAGACGGCAGGCGGACAGCGGCTTGCCCGCGAGGTTAACTTTGCGTGCCGCCAGCACCTCGTGCACCGTGACGGCGTCGCGCACCGAGCGTGTCAGCGCACAGACGGTGTCCAGGCTGGTGGACAGGGGCAGGGCGCCTGCAGACGGCACCAGGCGCGCGGTGTTCTTGAAGCCGACGATGCCGCAGAGCGCCGCTGGGATGCGGATAGAGCCGCCCGTGTCGGACCCTAGCCCGACCATCGCTGCGCCGGTGGCCACCGAGACGGCCGCGCCAGACGACGAGCCGCCCGGGATGCGGGCTGTGGCCGGGTCGGCCGGGTTGACAGGCGTACCGTAATGCGGGTTGATGCCGACGCCTGAAAAGGCGAATTCGACCATGTTGGTGCGTCCCACCAGTGCGGCGCCTGCGGCCCTCAGGCGCGCCACGGCAGGGCAGTCGGCCTCGGCTGGGGCTGCCTGGGCCAAGGCGATGGAGCCGGCCTTGGTGGGCTGGCCCGCCACGTCGAACAGGTCTTTGACCGATACCGGAATGCCGGCCAGCGGAAGGCCGGTTGGGCTTGTTTGAGCGGTTTTTGGGGCTTCAGGCAGGCCTGAGGGGCTCCCCGGCATGAAAACGTGACGGCAGGCCTCGCTTTGGGCCGTCAGGGCGGCTTGGGCCAGGATGTCGCGGGCTTGCAGTTGGCCCGTCTGGAATGCCTGGCGAGTGGCATGAAGGTCGCTTGGGGAGGAGGGGTTGCTCATTGGGGAGGAGGGGGCGGAAGAATGTTATACTCGACAGGCTTTGCAAATGACGATTTTGTTGTTTGCAATGCAAATCGCAAATCAGCCACCCAAGGTGTTGCCCCAACAAGGGCGATAAGCGCTGATTTTAGACACAACCTTTTGGAGTATTTTTATGTCGACCACTATGCGCGAAATGCTGGAAGCAGGCGTTCATTTCGGACACCAAACCCGCTTCTGGGACCCCAAGATGGCCCCTTACATCTTCGGCCATCGCAACCGTATTCACATCATCAACCTGGAAAAATCGCTTCCGATGTACCAGGATGCGATGAAGTTCGCCAAGCAGCTGTCCGCCAACCGCGGCACCATCCTGATGGTGGGCACCAAGCGCCAGGCTCGCGAAATCGTCGCCACCGAAGCCAAGCGCGCCGGTGTTCCTTACGTTGACCAGCGCTGGCTGGGCGGCATGCTGACCAACTTCAAGACGGTCAAGACGTCCATCAAGCGCCTGAAAGAAATGAAGGCCCAGCAGGAAGCCGGCCTTGATTCCATCAGCAAAAAAGAACAGCTCACCTTCAAGCGCGAAATCGAAAAGCTTGAAAAAGACATCGGCGGCATTCAGGACATGAACGCCCTGCCGGACGCCATTTTCGTGATCGACGTGGGCTTCCACAAAATCGCGATCCTGGAAGCCAAGAAGCTCGGCATCCCCCTGATCGGCGTGGTTGACTCCAACCACTCGCCTATCGGCATCGATTACGTGATCCCCGGCAACGATGACTCCTCCAAGGCTGTGGCACTGTACGCCCGCGGTATCGCCGACGCGATCATCGAAGGCCGCGCCAACGCCGTGAACGACGTTGTCAAGGCCGTTTCGGCCGAGAGCTCGGATGAGTTCGTCGAAGTGGAAAACGCAGCGGGCTGATAGTTTCCGGCTCTGCGCCAGACGCGAAAAAGGGGCTCGCGTAGCCCCTTTTTCACAACTTAACGAAAAGCTGGGTGCGAATTGATCGCTTCCAGCATGTCAGAAACGACAAAACGGAGAATCAAAGATGGCAATTACTGCAAGCATGGTCGCTGAACTGCGCGCCAAGACCGACGCCCCGATGATGGAGTGCAAGAAAGCACTGACCGAGGCAGAAGGCAACTTCGAAAAAGCAGAAGAAATCCTGCGCGTCAAGCTCGGCAGCAAAGCCGGCAAGGCCGCTTCCCGCGTCACCGCCGAAGGCGTGGTCGCTGCACATCGCGAAGGCGATGTGGGCGCGCTGGTTGAGATCAACTGCGAAACCGACTTCGTGACCAAGAACGACAGCTTCCTGGCTTTCACCAAGGCCGTGGTCGAAGGCATCGTCAAGAACAACCCGGCCGATGTGGACGCTGTTGGCGCCATGCCTCTCACGCTGGACGGCTTCGGCCCGACGGTCGAAGACGTGCGCAAGGGCCTGATCGGCAAGATCGGCGAAAACATGAGCGTGCGCCGCTTCAAGCGTTTTTCCGGCAGCAAGCTGGCTTCTTACCTGCACGGCACGCGCATCGGCGTGGTGGTCGAGTTTGAAGGTGACGAAGCCGCCGCCAAGGATGTCGCCATGCACGTGGCCGCGATGAAGCCTGTGTCGCTGTCCAGCGCTGAAGTGCCTGCCGAACTGGTCGCCAAGGAGCGTTCGGTGGCTGCCGCCAAGGCCGCTGAAGATGCCGCCAAGGCTCAGGCTGAAGGCAAGGCCGTGCAGTCCGCCGAAATTGTTGCAAAGCGTATCGAAGGCGGCGTGCAGAAATACCTGAAAGAAGTCAGCCTGTACAACCAGACTTTCGTCAAGAACGACAAGCAGACCGTTGAGCAAATGCTCAAGGAAAAAGCGACGACGATCAAGTCTTTCACTCTGTATGTAGTGGGCGAAGGCATTGAGAAAAAGGTGGACGATTTCGCCGCCGAAGTCGCCGCCCAGGTCGCAGCCGCCAAAGCCGCTTAAGCACTTCAGCCAGCCGGAAGGCCGCTAAACTCCAGTTCACTTTAACCACAGAAAGCCCCTCACATGCCAGCCTACAAGCGAATCTTGTTAAAACTGTCAGGTGAGGCCTTGATGGGGGACGATGCCTTCGGCATCAACCGCGCCACCATCGTGCGCATGGTGGAAGAAATCGCCGAAATCACTCGCATGGGTGTCGAGGTGGCGGTTGTGATTGGCGGCGGCAATATTTTCCGCGGGGTGGCGGGCGGCTCGGTCGGCATGGACCGGGCTACCGCCGACTACATGGGCATGCTTGCCACCGTAATGAACGCCCTCGCCTTGGGCGACACCATGGACAAGGCCGGACTGATCGCCCGCGTGATGTCAGCGATCGGCATCGAGCGTGTGGTCGAGCCCTACGTTCGCCCCAAGGCCTTGCAGTATCTTGAAGAGGGCAAAGTCGTCATTTTTGCGGCCGGCACCGGTAACCCTTTCTTCACCACCGATACGGCGGCCGCATTGCGCGGCGCCGAGATCGGCGCTGAAATCGTGCTGAAGGCGACCAAGGTCGACGGTGTCTACACCGCAGATCCCAAGAAAGACCCCAAGGCCACGCGCTACACCAACATCACGTTTGATGAGGCGATGGGCAAGAACCTCGAGGTCATGGACGCCACGGCTTTTGCGCTGTGCCGCGACCAGAAGTTGCCCATCAAGGTGTTCAGTATTTTCAAGCACGGTGCGCTCAAGCGCGTGGTGCAGGGTGAAGACGAAGGAACCCTGGTTCACGTTTGACCATTTGAGTCCGCCAATCCGAGGCCTGCTTTTTTCGCTTTCAAAATCCGGAGATTCGACCATGAGCATTGTTGACGTCAAGCAGCTGGCAGAGCAAAAAATGCTGCAGTCCATCGACTCGTTCAAAAACGGCCTGACCAAGATCCGCACTGGCCGCGCCAACCCCGGCCTGCTCGACACTGTGCATGTCGACTATTACGGCTCCATGGTGCCGATCAGCCAGGTGGCCAATGTGTCGCTGCTCGATGCACGCACCATCAGCGTCTCGCCTTGGGAAAAAGGCATGGGCGCCAAAATCGAAAAGGCCATTCGCGATTCCGATCTCGGCTTGAATCCAGCGGCTCAGGGTGACTTGATCCGCGTTCCGATGCCTGCGATGACGGAAGAGCGCCGCAAGGAGCTCACCAAGGTTGTGCGCGCTGAAGGCGAACATGCCAAAGTCGCTATCCGCAACCTGCGCCGCGATGCCAATGACGGCATCAAAAAGCTGGTCAAGGACAAGCTCGCCTCCGAGGACGATGAACGCCGCTCGCAGGACGACATCCAGAAGTTCACCGACCGTTTCATTGCCGATGTCGACAAACTGGTCGCCGGCAAGGAACAAGACATCATGGCGGTTTGACGCCTCGCCGTCTGGCCTGATTCACCATGGCCACCACTCATCCCGTCGTTCCGCATCACGTCGCCATCGTCATGGATGGCAACGGCCGTTGGGCGACCAAACGATTTTTACCCCGCATTGCGGGCCACAAGCAGGGCGTCGATTCGCTGAGCCGATGCGTCCGGGCCTGCCTGGAGCGTGGCATCGGCGTGCTCACGGTGTTCGCTTTCTCGTCGGAAAACTGGAACCGGCCTTCTGAAGAAGTGTCTGGCCTGATGGAGCTATTGGCTCTGTCGCTGGCCAAAGAAGTACCGAGCCTGAATGAAAACGGTGTGCAACTGCACTTCGTAGGAGAGCGCGAACGGCTGTCCGAGAAAGTCCGGGCCGGGCTGGCCAAGGCCGAATCCGACACTTCTGCCAACAGCCGGCTGATTTTCAATGTGTGCTTCAACTATGGCGGCCGCTGGGACATTGCCCAGGCGGCGCAGAAGCTGGCCGGCCGTGGCGAGGCCATCACCGAGCTGTCGCTGGACCGTGCGATGGCGCTGGCGCATGTGCCCGATCCGGACTTGCTGATTCGTACCGGCGGTGAGCTGCGCATCAGTAACTTTTTGCTGTGGCAGGCCGCTTACTCAGAGCTGCATTTTTCCGACAAGCTCTGGCCTGAATTTGACGAAGCGGCGCTGGACGAGGCGATAGCCGTTTTTCGCACCCGCGAACGGCGCTTTGGCAAGACCTCCGCCCAGGTCGGCAGCCACGGCAACAACGACAACGTAAAGGCTGCCTGATGCTTAAACAGCGCGTGATCACGGCGATCGTCTTGCTCGCCATCTTGCTGCCTGTGCTCTTCTACAAAACGCCTCAGCCTTTTTGCGCTGCGGCGCTGTTGTTGATTGCCGCGGGGGCCTGGGAGTGGGGTCGCCTCAATGGCTATGGGCAAGGTTTTTCCATAGGACTCGGCGTGGTGTGCGTGGCGGCGTGCGCGTTGTCCTGGTACGCTGGCCTGCTCGACAAACCCTTGCCGATGCTTTGGGCCATTGCCGGCGCTGCGTGGGTGCTGGCGGGCGGTTGGCTGTTGCGCAGCGGCGTAGCCGGCTGGCCGCGCATTCCCAAAGGGCTGCGGCTCGTGGGAGGGCTGGTGGCGTTGTGGCTTGCCTGGCTGGCCGTCGCTCAGGCGCGCGTTGCCGGTATCAATTTCCTGCTCTCGGTGCTGCTGCTGGTCTGGGTGGCGGATATCTTTGCTTACTTCGCCGGGCGTACGCTTGGCGGACGGTTCAGCAAAGGCAAGCTGGCGCCTTCGATCAGCCCGGGCAAAAGCTGGGAGGGCGTGTGGGGCGGCATGGCCGGCGTGGTCGTGCTGTCCCTCGCCTGGGTCTATGCGGGCGCTGCTTCGGGTGGCGCCGGGTTCTGGGGCGAGCCGACGCTGTATAGCCGGCTGGCGGCCAACCACGGCATGGTGATCATGCTGCTGGCGGTCATCTTTCTTGCGGCCATGAGCGTGGTCGGCGATCTGGTGGAGTCCCTCATCAAGCGAAGCGCGGGCGTGAAAGACTCCAGCGGGCTGCTGCCTGGCCACGGCGGGGTGCTGGACCGTGTGGATGCCCTGTTGCCCACGCTGCCCCTTGCGATGATGTTGGTCAATTTTTAGGTTCTGGCATGGCGTTCAAAAAGCAGCGGGTTACTGTTCTGGGTTCTACAGGGTCCGTAGGTGTCAATACGCTCGATGTGATTGCCCGCCATCCCGAGCGGTTCGAGGTATTTGCGCTCAGCGCGGCCACACAGACTGACTTGATGCTGGCCCAATGCGTCCAGTTCAAGCCGCAATACGCGGTGATGGCGAGCGAACCTCATGCGCGCCAGCTGGCGGAGAAAATAAAGGCCAATCAGCTTCCCGTCCAGGTGCTGTACGCACAAGATGCTCTCGAAATGATAGCGTCGCATGAATCGGTGGATACCGTGATGGCTGCCATCGTGGGTGCGGCCGGGCTGGCGCCTTGCATGGCCGCGGCCAGGACCGGCAAGCGCCTCTTGCTGGCCAACAAGGAGGCCCTGGTGGTGGGCGGCGAGGTCTTCATGCAGGCTGTTCGCTCCGGAGGGGCCAAGCTGCTGCCGATCGACAGCGAGCATTCAGCCATTTTCCAGTCTTTACCCGAAGACTCTGCTACCTGGAGCCAGCGCGTTGAGAAGATCATCCTGACCGCATCAGGCGGGCCGTTTCGTACGCGCGATGCCGCCAGCCTGTGCCATGTCACGCCTGACGAAGCTTGCGCCCACCCAAATTGGGTCATGGGCCGGAAAATCTCGGTCGATTCCGCGACGATGATGAACAAGGCCCTGGAGGTCATTGAGGCGAAGTACCTGTTCGGCCTGACGCCGGCGCAGATCGAGGTGGTGATCCACCCCCAGAGCATCATCCATTCCATGGTGCAATATCGCGACACCTCAGTGGTGGCGCAATTGGGAACGCCCGATATGCGCGTTCCGATCGCCTACGGCCTGGCCTGGCCTGAGCGGGTTGCCTCGGGAGCCAAAGCGCTGGACTTCAGGTCGCTGGCCACCATGACATTCGAAGTTCCGGACAACGACCGGTTTCCCGGGTTGCCCTTGGCCTGGCAGGTCCTGAACGGCCCCGCGGGCAGTACTGCGGTTCTCAATGCTGCCAACGAGGTGGCCGTAGCAGCCTTCCTGGACAAACGGATCAGGTTTGACCAGATTCATCATGTAAATCACGCAACTTTGGACGCCATTAGCGTCTCAGAGGCTAGTGACATTGAAGGCCTGCTCGCGCTGGATGGACAGGCCCGCAGTGTTGCCATTCAAATCGCCGGACAACTCGAGGCATGACATGCTGACGCTGGTTTCCTTTGTTGTAACGCTGGGCATCCTGATTGCCGTGCATGAGTACGGCCATTACCGTGTTGCCGTGGCATGCGGGATCAAGGTCCTGAAGTTTTCCATCGGATTTGGCAAGCCTATCTACACCTGGAAACTCAAAAACAAGTCCACGGAGTTTTCGATCGGCATGCTGCCCTTGGGCGGCTACGTCAAGATGCTGGACGAACGCGAGGCCCCTGTCGACCCGGCCGAGCGCCACCTGGCCTTCAACACCCAACCGCTGAAATCCCGGGCTGCTGTTGTCGCTGCTGGGCCAGCCGCCAACCTTCTTCTGGCTGTGCTGCTGTACGCCATCCTCAATTGGAGCGGCCTGCAGGAACCCAAAGCCGTCCTGGCAAGCCCCGTGGCCGGCTCGCTGGCCGAAAAAGCCGGCCTGCGCGGCCAGGAAACGGTGGTGCAGGCGGCTTTCGAAGGCGATGCGCTCCAGGAGGTCCGCTCCTTTGAAGACCTGCGCTGGCGCCTGACCCAGGGCGCGTTGGACGGTCGCGACCTCACCTTGGTGTTGGGCGGTGACAACCCGGGTGCGGGCCGGACCGTGCAATTGGCACTCAGCACACTGGGCGCTCCCGAGGCCGACGCCCAGCTGTTCCGAAAAATCGGCATCCTGGGCCCCTGGACCCGTCCCGAGATCGGGAACATCATGGCCGGCAGCGCGGCCGAAAAGTCCGGTCTGCATGCCGGTGATGTGGTGGTTCGCATCGGGGATACCGTCATCATGGACGGGCGGCATCTGCGCGAAGCCATACTTGCGTCGGCCCTGACCTCCAGCGACGGCAAGACGGTCGTGCGGCCCCAGAGCTGGCAGATCATCCGTGCCGGCCAGTCTTTGGTGTTGCAGGTCACGCCTGAGCTCAAGCCCGTCAATGGCGCCATGGTGCCCCGGATTGAGGCCTCAGTGGATGCGCCCGCGGAACTTGTGACGGTGCGCTATGGCGTCATCGATGGCCTGTGGCAAGGCGCTGTCCGCACGTGGCAGGTGTCCGCGTTGACGCTGCGCATGATGGGGAAAATGGTGACAGGCCAGGCTTCGCTCAAGAACCTCAGCGGGCCGCTCACGATTGCCGATTACGCGGGTAAATCCGCCAGCCTGGGTTTGAGCTATTACCTGACCTTCCTGGCGCTGGTCAGTGTGAGCCTGGGCGTCCTGAATTTACTCCCGCTGCCGGTTTTGGATGGTGGGCACCTGATGTATTATCTTTGGGAGGCGATCACCGGCCGAGGCGTGTCTGACGCCTGGATGGACCGGTTGCAGCGCGGTGGCGTTGCGATCCTGCTGGGCATGATGTGCGTTGCCCTGTTTAACGATGTCACCCGGCTTTTGGGCTAATTCCATACATTTCATGCAAAAACAAATAAATCGTTTCAAAGTTCGTGCAGTTTGCGCCATCGCCGCCGGTCTTTTTGCCGCCAGTTCTGCTTGGGCCGTGGACCCTTTCACGGTCCGTGATATTCGGGTTGAAGGCTTGCAGCGTGTGGAGCCGGGAACCATTTTTGCGTCGCTTCCCTTTCGTGTGGGTGAAACCTACAACGACGACAAAGGAACAACGGCTATCCGCGCACTGTTCGGTTTGGGCCTGTTCAAGGATGTGAGACTTGAGGTCAGCGGCGATGTGCTGGTGGTGATTGTGGAAGAGCGCCCCACGGTAGCCGATGTGGATTTTGTCGGAACCAAAGAATTTGAGAAGGATGCGCTGAAGAAGGCGCTTCGCGAAGCCGGCATCGCGGATGGCCAGCCTTTCGACAAAGCACTTGCCGACAAGGCTGAGCAGGAACTCAAGCGCCAGTACATCAACAAGAGTCTGTACGGCGTTGAGGTGATCACCACCGTCACCCCGATTGAGCGCAACCGCGTCAATCTGACGTTCAGTGTCGTCGAAGGCGACGTGGCCAAAATCAAGGAAATCCACGTCACGGGCAACAAGGCTTTCAGCGAATCCACGCTGCTGGGCCTGTTCGACCTTGATACGGGAGGCTGGCTCAGCTGGTATACCAAGTCTGATCGTTACTCGCGCACCAAGCTCAACGCAGACATTGAGACATTGCGTTCCTACTACCTGGCACGCGGTTACCTGGAGTTCAAGATTGACTCAACCCAGGTTGCGATTTCTCCGGACAAGCAGAGCATTGCCATCACGGTCAACGTCACGGAAGGTGAGCGTTTCGTGGTGTCGGGCGTCAAGCTCGAGGGCAACTACCTGAACAAGGAAGAAGAGTTCAAGACTCTGGTGAAAATCGAACCCGGGGAGCCTTACAACGCGGACCACGTGGCAGAAACTACCAAGGCCTTTACCGACTACTTTGGGACGTTTGGCTTTGCCTTTGCCCGGGTCGAAGCGGTGCCTGAAATTGACCGCACCAACAACCGCGTGGCCTTTGTGCTTCAGGCGGAGCCTTCCCGCCGTGCCTATGTGCGGCGCGTCAACGTGGCAGGCAACAACCGCACGCGTGATGAAGTGGTCCGCCGTGAATTCCGCCAGTTCGAGTCCTCCTGGTATGACGGCGACAAGATCCGTCTCTCACGCGATCGCGTCGACCGCCTTGGGTATTTCACCGATGTGAACATAGACACGCAAGAAGTGACGGGTACCGCCGATCAGGTCGATGTCACAGTGAACGTGGTTGAAAAGCCCACGGGCAACCTGCAATTGGGTGCGGGTTATTCCAGTGCCGACAGTGTGTCCCTGTTATTCGGCATCAAGCAAGAGAACGTATTCGGTTCCGGTAACTACCTCGGGGTCGAGGTCAACACCAGCAAGTCAAATCGCCAAATCGTGCTGAGCACGATTGACCCTTATTTCACGGCAGACGGAATTTCGCGCACTATCGATGTGTATGACCGCACGTCCAAGCCGCTGTCCGGCCAGGGGGGCGACTACTCCCTGAAAACCCGCGGAGCCAGCATCCGTTTCGGCGTTCCGTTCACCGAAAACGACACAGTCTACTTTGGCAGCGGCTATGAGCAGTTGACGATTGTTCCCGGCACCAACTTGCCGAGCAGCTACCAGACCTATGCCAACCAATTTGGTTACAAAAGCGATTCGATCCCTCTGACGGTTGGATGGTCGCGCGACAGCCGGGACAGCTCGCTGGTACCTACGTCTGGCCGCTACCAGCGTGTATATGGAGACTGGGGCGTGGCAGGCGACATCAAGTTTGTGCGTGCCAATTACCAGGTCCAGCAATACATTCCCCTTAACAAGCAGTTCACCATCGCTCTGAACGGCGAGTTAGGCTGGGGCAAGGGGCTCAGTGGCCAGCCGTACCCGCTTTTCAAGAACTACTATTCGGGTGGCCTCGGGTCGGTGCGCGGGTTTGAGCAAGGCTCGCTCGGTCCCCGGGACGCTTCCGACCTGGCGATCGGCGGACCGAAAAAATTGACCCTGAACGCTGAAGTCATTGCACCATTTCCAGGCGCAGGGAATGACAGGACTTTGCGTTTATACGGTTTTGTCGATGCCGGCAACGTGTTTGGGGAAACAGATCAATATCGCCTGAATGACCTGCGGGTATCAACAGGTATCGGTATCAGCTGGATTTCTCCAGTCGGACCTTTGCGGATCGCGATTGCAACGCCGCTCCGCAAAAAGCCAGGCGATAGAATAGAGCGGTTGCAATTCCAAATTGGTACATCTTTCTAATGAAGCATCTTTCAAGCAAAATTTTCCTGGGCCTCGTTGTTGCATTGGCGGGTTTCTCCGCAAGTGCGCAAGAATTCAAGGTCGGGGTTGTCAACCTGGACCGGATTTTCCGCGAAGCCAATTCGGCCAAAGCCGCCCAGACCAAGCTGGAGCAGGAATTCAGCAAGCGTGAGAAAGAGCTGAATGACCTTGCCACTCAGTTGAAAACACTGTCCGACAAATTTGAGCGCGAGGCTCCCACGCTGCCCGAAAGCCAGCGCGCTTCCCGCCAAAAGCAACTGGTCGATCAGGACCGGGATTTCCAGCGCAAACGCCGCGAGTTCCAGGAAGACCTGAACAACCGGAAAAATGAAGAACTCCAGCAAGTGATCGAGCGCGCCAACAAAGTGGTGAAGACGTTGGCTGAAACCGAAAAGTACGACCTGATTCTTCAAGAGTCGGTTTACGTCAACCCCAAGCATGACATCACCGACAAGGTGATCAAGGCGCTGAACGCTTCCCGTTGATGGCGGGGTGTTCACGACGATCACCATCGTGAAAACGGCAGGCGCAGTGTGACACTCCGTCTTGCCGATATTGCAGAGTTCCTCGCAGGGGCAGTGAATGCCGAACTGATCGGCGACCCTGCTGTTGTCATCAAGAGTCTCTCTACCCTCGAGGCGGCGGGTCCCAACGACCTGAGCTTCCTCAGCAACCCCAAATACCAGGCCAAGCTCGCGCAATCTGCCGCGGCCTGTGTCATCGTGGCGCCTGCAGCCCGTGAGGCCGCTGTCAGCCGGGGCGCTTGCATCGTGGCCGATGACCCGTACCACGCATTTGCGCTGGTCACTCAGTTCTGGAAGCAGCGGCAGTCTGCCGACGCCGCGCCGCACATTCATCCCACCGCTTTTATCGACTCCGGAGCCATCGTGGCACCGGGTGTCTCCATTGGCGCATTTGCCTGCATAGGGGCGGGGGCCATCATTGGCGATGGCGCCCGTATCGCGGAGCACTGCGTCATCGGCACGCATGCGCAGATCGGGGCTGGCACCCGCTTATCGGCGCGCGTCACTGTGGCCGATGGCTGTCGGCTCGGAGAGCGCTGCATTGTGCATCCGGGGGCGGTGATTGGTGCCGATGGATTTGGTTTCGCGCCTCATCAGGGGCAGTGGATCAAGATTGAGCAGTTGGGCAGTGTGCGGATCGGCAATGACGTGGAAATAGGAGCCAATACCTGCATAGACCGCGGTGCGCTGCAAGACACGGTACTGGAAGACGGTGTCAAGCTGGACAACCTGGTCCAGATCGGGCACAACGTCCGTGTGGGCAAGCACACGGCCATGGCCGGCTGCGCTGGCGTTGCGGGTAGCGCCACCATAGGCGCGCACTGCACTGTAGGCGGTGGAGCAATCGTGCTGGGCCATTTGACATTGGCCGATGGCGTTCACATATCGGCGGCGTCGGTCGTAACACGTTCAATTTTGAAGCCCGGAAATTACACCGGTCTCTTTCCCATAGACGACAATGCGGTCTGGGAGAAAAATGCCGCCACGCTCAAGCAGCTTCACACGTTTCGCGAGCGGCTCAGGCAGGCTGAAAAAGCTCTTCTGCATTCAGGACACATTCAAGAAAAATCATGATGGACATCCACCAAATTCTCAAGCAGCTGCCGCATCGTTACCCCATTTTGCTGGTGGACCGCGTGCTGGAAATCGAGAAAGGCAAACGCATCAAGGCACTTAAAAATGTCACGATCAATGAGCCGTTTTTCATGGGGCATTTTCCCCATCACCCGGTAATGCCCGGCGTGCTGATGCTTGAGGCCATGGCGCAGGCTGCTGCCTTGCTGGCATTCGAGACCCTGGGTGTCACGCCTGACGACAAGACGGTTTATTACTTTGCAGGAATTGACGGGGCGCGTTTCAAGCGCCCGGTAGAGCCTGGTGACCAGCTGATCATGGATGTCACACTGGACCGCATGAAGGCTGGCATCTTCAAGTTCAAGGGTGTTACCCGCGTGGGCGACACAATTGCCTGCGAAGCCGAGTTGATGTGCACCATGCGCACGATCGCGTGAGCCGGGTTGTGAAGATCAAGGCTGGCGCGACATGACTGCATCTCCTTCCACGCCGGGCGTCCACGTCACGGCAATTGTGGATCCGCAAGCCCAGCTCCATGAGTCGGTGAGTGTTGGGCCGTACACGGTCATAGGGCCTCACGTCAGGATCGGCGCCGGCACTACGATAGGTGCGCATTGCGTGATTGAAGGGCACACCACGATAGGCCGTGACAATCGAATTTTCCAGTTCAATTCACTGGGCGCCATCCCGCAGGACAAAAAATATGCCGGAGAGCCTTGCGAACTGGTGATCGGCGACCGCAACACCATTCGCGAGTTCTGCACCTTCAATATCGGCTCGCCCGGCGACAGCGGCGTGACCCGCGTGGGCGACGATAACTGGCTTATGGCTTATGTGCACCTGGCGCATGACTGCGTCGTGGGCAACAACACCATTTTTGCTAACAACACCCAATTGGGCGGGCATGTACACGTGGATGACTGGGTGATCCTGGGCGGCTTCACCGTCGCGCACCAGTTCGTGAAAATCGGCGCCCACAGTTTTACCGCCATGTGCTCGCTGCTGTTCGCCGATTTGCCACCTTTTGTCATGGCACAGGGCCAGCCGGCCGAGGCTCGGTCCATGAATTTTGAAGGGCTGCGGCGGAGGGGGTTTTCCCCTGATCGTATTTCCGCCGTCAAGGCCATGCACAAGGCCCTGTATCGCGACGACCTTACGTTGGACCAGGCCCGCGTGCGCATTGCCGAACTGACCGGGAAGCATCCGGAAGCTGCACCGGACGTGCAGATGATGCTCTCCTTTCTGGAGCAAACCTCGCCGCAGCGCGGCATCGTCCGGTAAGGCCTTATGTCTCTTGAGACCAGCCCTCTGCCAGCCCGTAGAGAGGCTGGCGACCTCACGGCAGGGTTGCCGGCTGCCCGCGCACCCGATGTAGCCATGGTGGCGGGCGAGACTTCCGGGGACTTGCTGGCGGGGCTGCTGCTGGACGGTTTCAAGGCCCGCTGGCCTTCTCTGGCCTCAGTCGGCATCGGTGGCCCGCAGATGGCCAAGCGCGGCTTTCAGGCTTGGTGGCCCAGCGATAAGCTGGCAGTACGGGGCTATGTCGAGGTATTGCGCCACTATCGGGAGATTGTGGGAATACGCGAGCAGCTCAAGCAGCGCTTGCTTGCCCAGCGGCCCGACATCTTCGTAGGCGTGGACGCCCCCGATTTCAACCTCGACCTTGAAGCGGCACTCAAGGCCCAGGGCATCAAGACGGTTCATTTTGTCAGTCCGTCCATCTGGGCCTGGCGTGCTGACCGTGTCGAAAAAATCAGGCGCAGCGTAGACCATGTGCTGTGCATCTTTCCGTTTGAACCGGCCCTGCTGGCCGCCCACGGGATTGTCGCCACCTACGTCGGGCACCCGTTGGCCAACGTCATTCCTCTCAAACCTGACCGTGCCGCCGCCAGGCGCAAGCTTGGCTTGAAGGATGAGGACACGGTGATCGCGATTTTGCCGGGCAGCCGGAAATCCGAAATACAGTATCTGGCTTTAAGGTTCTTTCAGGCTGCAGCCCTGATGCGGCGTGCGCAACCAGCTATCAAATTTATAGTGCCGGCGATTCCCGCACTGAAGACCATGATTGAACGCATTGCCTTTGATGCGGGCATGCAAGACCACCTGCAGGTCATGGACGGCCAGTCACATACCGCCCTTGAGGCCTGCGACGTCACCTTGATCGCCAGTGGCACCGCCACACTGGAAGCCGCGCTTTTCAAGCGGCCCATGGTGATCGCCTACAACATGAACTGGCTGTCCTGGCAGATCATGCGGCGCAAAAAGCTGCAGCCCTGGGTGGGCCTGCCCAACATTCTTTGCCGGGACTTTGTAGTGCCCGAGCTGCTTCAGGACGCGGCCACGCCTGAAGCGCTGGCGGCGGCCGTCCTGCAATGGATAGAGGCAAAGTCGTCGGCACCTGCCAAAATAGCGGCTGTTGAACAACGCTTTACGGCGCTGCATGCTGAGCTGCAGCGCGACACTTCCAAACTGGCAACCGATGCGATCCAGCAAATTCTTGAAAGCTGAGCAAACCGCACTGTCCTGGGACATCCCGGGCCTGGTGGCAGGTGTTGACGAAGCCGGCCGCGGGCCGCTCATGGGCCCTGTGGTGGCCGCTGCCGTCATTCTTGACGAACTCAATCCCATTCAAGGGCTGGCCGACTCCAAGAAGCTGACAGCCTTGCGCCGTGAAAAACTCTACGACGAAATTCGCGCCAAGGCACTGTGCTGCTCGATCGCGCTGGCAACGGCCGAGGAAATCGACAGCCTCAACATCCTGCAGGCGACGATGCTGGCCATGAAACGCGCGGTGGAGGGCCTGCGCCTCAAACCCAACAAAGTGCTGGTGGACGGTAATCGCCTGCCCACGCTGGTCATCCTGTCCGAGGCCATTGTGGGCGGCGATGCGCTGGTGCCCTCCATCTCGGCGGCGTCCATCCTGGCCAAGGTTCACCGCGACCGCTGGTGCGCCGAATTTCACCTCGAGTATCCGCAGTACGGCTTTGCCGACCACAAGGGCTATGGCACCGCTGAGCACTTGGCCGCCTTGCGCCAGCACGGTGCGTGTCCCCAGCATCGCCGGTCGTTCGCACCGGTGGCCGAGGTCCTGCGGTGAGTTCTGCTGCGGTCACGCACATCACCTCGCGCGACAACCCCCTGATCAAGGAGCTGCGCAAGCTCTCGCAGGACAGCACGGCCTACCGCAAACAGGGCCGCGTCTGGCTGGAGGGTGACCACCTGTGCCGCGCTGCGCTGGCGCGCGGCCTGAAGCCGGCACTGGCCGTGTTTTCCGAGTCTTTTTGGCCTCTAGCCCAGTCGGAATATGCGCAAGCTGCTATCAAAACAATAGTGATCACCGATTCGCTGCTGCCGGAAATCAGTGGCCTGGAGTCGCCTGCACGCATGGGTTTTGTACTCGAATTGCCGGCAGCGGGCAGCCTGCGGCCCGATGTCGCCTCGGTCATCCTGGACCGGGTGCAGGATGCGGGCAACGTCGGCTCCATCCTGCGCAGTGCAGCCGCCTTTGGGTTTGCCCAGATCATTGCCTTGAAGGGGTCGGCCGCACTCTGGTCGCCCAAGGTGCTGCGTGCCGGTATGGGCGCCCATTTCGCGTTGCAACTGGTGGAGGGCGTTGAACCGGAAGCGCTTGAGGCGCTGGCGATTCCCATCGTGGTCACCAGTTCGCATCTGGGCAGTTTTTTGCACCAGCAAAAGCTGCCCATGCCCTGCGCCTGGGCCATGGGCCACGAAGGGCAGGGCGTCAGCGATGACCTCATGGGCAGGGCAGCGCTCAAGGTCCGCATAGACCAGCCGGGCGGCGAAGAGTCGCTCAACGTGGCTGCCGCCGCCGCGATCTGTCTTTACGCAAGTTCACTGGGCTCGTAAACCCATCCTCGTCCGGGCTCACTGAACTCTTCAACCCAGCATCAGCCGAGGAACCGGCTTTGCCGGGCCGCATGGCGGGCGGCCCCCTCGGGGGCAGCGACCCTCACGAAGTGAGGAAGCGTGGGGGGGCCACATCCCTAGGCTATAATCAAGGGCTTTTCAAAACACAGCTTCGCCCGAGCGCATACAAAGCCACTACCCTCACAAAAGCAGCCCGCAAGAGTCTTGATCGAGACGTTTCTTGTGCACGCTTGGGCGAACCGTAACCAACCCGGAGAACCCAGTGCTTTTGTCTCTAAAGGGAAATACCCCTCACGCCATCCTGGCGCTCGCAGACGGCACGGTCTTTATCGGCAATTCCATTGGAGCCGCGGGCTCCACAGTCGGCGAGGTGGTGTTCAACACCGCCATGACCGGCTACCAGGAAATCCTCACGGATCCGAGCTACTGCCAGCAGATCGTCACCCTCACGTACCCGCATATCGGCAACTACGGCATCAATGCCGAAGACGTCGAAGCTGAAAAGGTCCACGCCGCCGGCCTGATCATCAAAGATCTTCCGCTGCTGGCCTCGAACTTCCGCATGACCATGACCTTGTCCGAATATCTGGTCAAGGAAAACACCGTCGCCATCGCCGGCATCGACACCCGCCAGCTGACACGCCACCTGCGCACCAAGGGCGCGCAAAACGGCTGCATCCTGGCCCTGCCGGCAGGCGAAGAAGTGAGCCAGCCCGCGATCGAAAAGGCTGTCGCTGCCGCCCGCGGCGCGCCCAGCATGGCCGGCCTGGACCTGGCCAAAGTCGTCTCCGTCAAGCAGACCTACGAGTGGACTCAGACCGAATGGAAACTCGGCGCGGGCTACGGCGTACAGATCACGCCGAAGTTCCATGTCGTGGCTTTTGACTTCGGCGTGAAGAAAAACATCCTGCGCATGATGGCCGAGCGTGGTGCGCGCATCACGGTGGTGCCGGCGCAAACGCCTGCCGCCGACGTACTCAAGCTCAAACCCGACGGCATCTTCCTGGCCAACGGCCCAGGCGACCCTGAGCCTTGCGACTACGCGATCGTGGCGGTACGCGAGCTGATTGAAACCGGCATCCCGACTTTCGGTATCTGCCTGGGCCATCAGATCATGGCCCTGGCCAGCGGCGCCAAGACCTTCAAGATGAAATTCGGCCACCACGGCGCCAACCATCCGGTGAAAGACCTGGACAACGGCCGTGTCAGCATCACCAGCCAGAACCACGGTTTTGCAGTCGATGAAAAAAGCCTGCCCGCCAACCTGCGGCCCACGCACATCAGCCTGTTTGACGGCACGCTGCAGGGCCTGGCCCGCACCGACAAGCCGGCATTCTGCTTCCAGGGCCACCCTGAGGCATCGCCGGGCCCGCACGATATTTCATACTTGTTTGACCGTTTCACCGCGCTGATGGAACAGGCTGGGGAGAAGAAGAATGCCTAAGCGCACAGACATCAAGAGCGTCCTGATTATCGGCGCTGGCCCCATCATCATCGGCCAGGCCTGCGAGTTTGACTATTCCGGCGTGCAGGCCTGCAAGGCGCTGCGCGAAGAGGGCTACAAGGTCATCCTGATCAACAGCAACCCTGCCACGATCATGACCGACCCGGCCACCGCCGACGTCACCTACATCGAACCCATCACCTGGCAGACGGTTGAAAAAATCATCGCCAAGGAACGCCCCGACGCCATCCTGCCGACCATGGGCGGGCAGACCGCGCTCAATTGCGCATTGGATCTCTGGCACAACGGCGTGCTCGACAAGTACAAGGTCGAGTTGATCGGCGCCAAGCCCGAAGCCATCGACAAGGCCGAGGACCGCCTGAAGTTCAAGGACGCGATGACCAAGATCGGTTTGGGCTCGGCCCGCTCCGGTATCGCGCACAGCATGGACGAAGCCTGGGCTGTCCAGAAGACCGTCGGCTTTCCGACCGTCATTCGCCCCAGCTTCACCCTGGGCGGCACCGGCGGCGGCATTGCTTACAACTCCGAAGAGTTTGAAGTCATCTGCAAGCGCGGCCTCGAAGCCTCGCCTACCAACGAGTTGCTGATCGAAGAATCGCTGCTCGGCTGGAAAGAGTACGAGATGGAAGTCGTACGCGACACCGCCGACAACTGCATCATCGTCTGCTCGATTGAAAACCTGGACCCAATGGGTGTGCACACCGGTGACTCCATCACCGTCGCCCCGGCGCAGACGCTGACCGACAAGGAATACCAGATCCTGCGCAACGCCTCGCTGGCCGTGTTGCGCGAAATCGGCGTGGACACCGGCGGCTCCAACGTGCAGTTCTCGATCAACCCGGTCGATGGCCGCATGGTCGTGATCGAGATGAACCCTCGCGTCTCACGCTCCTCGGCGCTGGCTTCCAAGGCCACGGGCTTCCCGATCGCCAAGGTCGCGGCCAAGCTGGCAGTCGGCTACACGCTGGACGAGCTGCGCAACGAAATCACCGGCGGTGCTACCCCTGCGAGTTTTGAGCCAAGCATCGACTATGTCGTGACCAAGATTCCGCGTTTCGCGTTTGAAAAGTTCCCGGCCGCTGATTCGCGCCTGACCACGCAGATGAAATCGGTGGGCGAGGTGATGGCCATGGGCCGCACCTTCCAGGAGTCCTTCCAGAAAGCGCTGCGCGGCCTGGAAGTCGGCGTCGACGGCATGAACGAGAAAACGCAAGACCGCGAAGTTCTCGAAAAAGAACTTGGGGCACCGGGCCCTGACCGCATCTGGTACGTGGGCGATGCTTTCGCTCAAGGCATGAGTGTCGATGAGGTTTTCGCGCTCACCAAGATCGACCCCTGGTTCCTGGTGCAGATCGAGCAGATCGTCAAGATCGAGCTTGAACTCGAAACCACCACGCTCGACAAGATTGACGCCGTCACGCTGCGCGCGCTGAAGCAAAAAGGCTTCTCCGACCGCCGCCTGGCCAAGCAGCTCAAGACCACCGACACAGCCATCCGCGAAAAACGCCGCGCGCTGGGCGTGCGTCCTGTCTACAAACGCGTGGACACCTGCGCTGCCGAGTTTGCGACCAACACCGCCTACATGTATTCGACCTACGAGGCCGAAGGCAGCGAGTGCGAAGCCGCACCGACCGACAAGAAAAAAATCATGGTGCTGGGCGGTGGGCCCAACCGCATCGGGCAGGGCATCGAGTTTGACTACTGCTGCGTGCACGCGGCGCTGGCCATGCGCGAAGACGGCTACGAGACCATCATGGTCAACTGCAACCCTGAAACCGTCTCCACCGATTACGACACCTCCGACCGCCTCTATTTCGAGCCACTGACGCTCGAAGACGTGCTCGAAATCGTTGACAAGGAAAAACCGCTGGGCGTGATCGTCCAGTACGGCGGCCAGACGCCCCTGAAGCTGGCCTTGGACCTCGAAGCCAACGGCGTACCCATCATCGGCACTTCGCCCGACATGATCGACGCTGCGGAAGACCGCGAACGCTTCCAGAAGCTGTTGCATGAGTTGAAGCTGCGCCAGCCGCCCAACGCCACGGCCCGCACCGAGCCCGAAGCGCTGGAAAAAGCCGCGGCACTCGGCTATCCATTGGTCGTGCGCCCCAGCTACGTGCTGGGCGGCCGTGCGATGGAAATCGTGCACGAGCAGCGCGACCTCGAGCGTTACATGCGCGAAGCCGTCAAGGTCAGCCATGACTCGCCCGTACTGCTGGATCGCTTCCTGAACGACGCCATCGAATGCGACGTCGATTGCCTGCGCGATCCGGAAGGCCGCACCTTCATCGGCGGCGTGATGGAGCACATTGAGCAGGCCGGCGTACACAGCGGCGACTCCGCATGCTCGCTGCCGCCGTATTCGCTGAGTGCTGAAACCGTCACCGAAATCAAACGCCAGACGGCCGCCATGGCTGAAGCGCTGACGGTGGTCGGCCTGATGAATGTGCAGTTCGCCATCCAGAACATCGACGGCAAGGACGTGATCTACGTGCTGGAAGTCAACCCGCGCGCTTCTCGCACCGTGCCTTTTGTCAGCAAGGCCACCGGCATCCAGCTGGCTAAGGTGGCAGCACGTTGCATGGTCGGTCAGTCACTGGCTTCCCAGGGCATCAAGGACGAAGTCACGCCGCCTTACTTCAGCGTCAAGGAAGCGGTGTTTCCTTTCGTCAAATTCCCCGGCGTCGACACGATTCTCGGCCCCGAGATGAAGTCCACCGGCGAGGTCATGGGCGTGGGCAAGACCTTTGGCGAGGCTTTTGTGAAGTCCCAACTCGGCGCGGGCACCAAGTTGCCGACGTCGGGCAAGGTCTTTCTCACTGTCAAGAACAACGACAAGCCCCGCGCTGTGGAAGTCGCGCGCAAGCTGGCGGCCCTGAAGTTTGAAATCGTGGCCACCAAAGGCACTGCCGCAGCCATCCAGGCGGCGGGCATTGCCTGCGCTGTGGTCAACAAGGTCACCGAGGGCCGCCCCCACGTGGTCGACATGATCAAGAACAACGAGATCGCACTGGTCATCAACACCGTCGAAGAGCGGCGCAATGCGATCACCGATTCGCGCCAGATCCGCACCTCGGCGCTGCTGGCCCGCGTGACGACCTACACCACCATTGCCGGCGCTGAAGCGGCCGTGGAGGGCATGAAATACCTGGACAACCTGCCCGTTTACTCGGTGCAAGAGCTTCATGCCCAATTGGCGTAATGACCTGGCGGCCGGGTTTTCTCCCGGTTTCGCCCGGCCCAATATGCATTAAACTTATTTAACTGAAATTTTGGATTCAAGCGCCGCCGCCAGGTGACTGGTGGCGGTTTCGCTTTTGCAGGAGCAAAAACATGGCAACCATCCCGATTACCAAGCGCGGCGCAGAGAGCCTGAAGGCCGAGCTGCATCAACTGAAAACCGTTGACCGCCCTTGGGTCATCAATTCCATTTCCGAAGCGCGCGCCCAGGGTGACCTGAGCGAGAACGCCGAATACGACGCCGCCAAAGACCGCCAGGGTTTTATCGAAGGCCGCATCCAGGAAATCGAAGGCAAGCTCTCTGCCGCGCAAATCATCGATCCATCCGCGCTGGACGCTGGCGGCAAGGTCGTATTCGGCTCAACCATTGAGCTGGAAGACGAAGACACCGGCGACAAGGTCACTTACCAGATCGTGGGTGAAGACGAAGCCGATATCAAGCAGGGCCGCGTCAATATCGGCTCGCCGATCGCGCGTGCGCTGATCGGCAAGGACGAAGGCGATACGGCTGAAGTCCAGGCGCCAGGCGGCCTCAAGCGCTACGAAATTATCTCGGTGATGTACATCTAAAAATGTGGCCCCCACGCTCACTCACTACGTGTAGTTCTCTGCCCCTTTTTTACATATTCCGGGGCTCGTTTCCTAGGGGCGGCCCGTCGGAAAATTTCTCATGAAGCAGCGCTTCAATGTGATGGTGGCGGCCCTCTGGTGGGGCAGTCTGACCTGTTTGGGTTTCGTCGTGGTTCCCATGCTGTTCGCCAATTTAGGAACGCCCGCCGTGGCCGGCGCTATGGCAGCCAAGCTCTTCACCGCGCAAACATGGCTGAGCACCGGTTGCGCCATGCTCTTGCTGCTGGTTCTTAATAAAAAAGATGACGCAGCCCTTGTGCAACAAGCGCAAGTCGCTATGAAATTTATAGTAACCGGCCTGTTGCTGGCATTGCTCGTGGAGTTTGGCATTGCGCCACGCATCGTCAGCGCGCGTGCCGAGGGCGGTAGCCTCAAGCTCTGGCATGGCCTGGGTACGGCGCTCTACGTTGTGCAGTGGCTTTGCGCTGGCCTGACGCTGTGGCGCCTGGCGCGCACGGAACTTGTCAAACCGGTATCGCAGGCCGCAGAGCCTGCTGCAGACTCAACAGCGATCTAACTGCGCTCTGCCGCCTCGAGCGTATTGACCAGCAACATGGTGATGGTCATGGGGCCGACACCGCCTGGCACCGGCGTGATGTAGCCCGCCACTTCCTTCACCCCGTCAAAGTCCACGTCACCGCAGAGCTTTCCCTCATCGTTGCGGTTCATGCCCACATCGATGACGACCGCGCCCGGTTTGACCATATCGGCTGTCAGCACGTTGCGCTTGCCGACAGCCGCCACGATCACGTCGGCCTGCAGCGTCATGGCCTTGAGGTCCTTGGTCGCGCTGTGGCAGATGGTGACGGTGGCGTTCTTTTGCAGCAGCATCAGCGCCATCGGCTTGCCGACGATGTTGCTGCGGCCAATGACCACGGCATGCTTGCCTTTGAGGTCGTAGCCGATGCTTTCCAGCATCTTCATGCAGCCATAGGGCGTGCAGGGCCAGAAGCCTGGCTGGCCGACCATGAGCGCACCGGCGCTGGCGACGTGAAAGCCGTCGACGTCTTTGGTGGGCGAGATCGATTCGATGACTTTTTGCGCATCGATGTGCGCCGGCAGCGGCAGTTGCACCAGGATGCCGTGGATGGCCGGATCGTTGTTCAGCGCCTCCACGCGGGCCAGCAGGTCAGCTTCGCTCAGCGTCGCCGGGTATTGCTCCAGCACCGAATGCAGCCCGTTGTCCTGGCAGGCCTTGACCTTGTTGCGCACATAAACCTGGCTGGCCGGGTTCTCGCCCACGAGCACGACCGCGAGGCCTGGCGTGATGCCACGCGCACGCAGGGCGGTGGCGCGCTGGGCGACTTCGGCGCGCAATTGTTTGGAGAGGGCGTTTCCGTCGATCAGCTGGGCAGTCATTTTGTAATCGGTTTTAGAAGTAAAAACGCCCGCTGGTCTAATCAACACGGGCGCTATAGGCTATCAAAAAGATAGCAAAAGGGTTTGTCAGGCCTTTGGCGCGTTGGACCCCAAAGCAATCTTCAGCAGGTCGGCCACGGTGTTGGCGTTGAGTTTTTCCATGATGTTGGCGCGGTGCGCCTCCACCGTCTTGATGCTGATGCCCAGGTCGTCGGCGATCTGCTTGTTGAGGCGTCCCGCCACGATGCGTTCCAGCACCTGGGCTTCGCGCGAGGTGAGCTTGGCGAGCAGGGCGTCGCGGCTGGCGGACTGCTGGTAGTCGCTGAAGGCTTCCTTGGCCTGCTCCAGCATGCGCTCGACCAGATTGACCAAGGCTTCCTCCTGAAAAGGCTTCTGGATGAAATCCATGGCGCCTTTTTTCATGGTGTTGACCGCCATGGGCACGTCGCCGTGGCCGGTGATGAACACGATGGGAAGAGGCGACTTGCGTTCGACCAGGCGGTCTTGCAGCTCCAGGCCCGTCATGCCGCCCATGCGGATGTCGACGATCAGGCAGGCGACTTCACGCGGGTCGTAGCGGGAGAGGAAGGTTTCGGCCGAGTCGTAGCAACGGACCCGGTAGTCCTTGCCTTCGAGCAGCCACTGCAGCGAGTCGCGCACGCCCTCGTCATCATCAACGACGTAGACGGTACCTTTTTTGGGAATCAAGCTCATGCCAAACTTTCTTTCGTGAACTTCTCGAAAAGACGGTTCTTGAAGGTTTTCAATGAACGCCGGTGTCCTTGGTTGCTATGGTATCGCTAGCAGGCGCCATCGGTGCCAGCAGGGGCGTCACGGGGATCCAGAAGGTAAACCGGCACCCTACCACTTCGTCGCCATTGTAGAGGTTCTCGGCCTCCATCCGCCCCTGGTGGGACTCGACAATGCTGCGGCATAGTTTCAGGCCGATGCCCATGCCCTCGGCCTTGGTGGAATAAAACGCTTCATAGAGCCGGCCCATGACTTCAGGCGAGAGGCCGCGCCCGGAGTCAAGCACCGAGAACTCCACCACAGCCTGGTCTTCAATGTGCTTGGGCACCACACGCAGCTCCACGCTGCGCCGCGCCGTGGGCATGTGGGCATGCTCGATGGATTCGGCTGCGTTCTTCATCAGGTTGATCAGCACCTGCTCGATCAGAATGGGGTCCACCATGATTTCGGGCATGCGGGCCGCGATGTAGTGGCTCAGGCGCACGTGGTGGCGGCGTAGCTCGATGTCGGCCAGCTCCATGGCGTTGCTGACCATGGTGGCCACATCGGCCGCCGTGCGATTGGGTTCGCTGCGCTTCACAAAGGAGCGTATGCGCTGGATGATCTGCCCGGCCCGGTGCGCCTGCTTCGCGGTCTTGTCCAGCGCGATCAGCAGGTCCTCATTGCTGATCTGCTTGCCCTTGATGCGCGACACCATGCCGTTGCAATAATTGTTGATGGCGGTGAGCGGCTGGTTCAGCTCGTGCGCCACGCTGGACGCCATCTCGCCCATGGTGATCAGACGGCTGGCGGTCTGGGCGCGTTCATTTTGCTGGGCGGCTTGCTCTTCGGCGTGGCGGCGCGGCGTGATGTCGGTGGCAATCACCATCTGGGCCAGGCGTCCGTCCACCCAGGTCAGGTAGCGCGATCGCACCTCCAGCCACTTGCTCAGCTCGGGCACAAAGATCTCGGCGTTTTCCGTCTGCGCCGCCGTCAGCGTGTCGGTGGGCAAGCCGGCCAGGCCATCGACCGCATCCATCGCATCGTCAGTAGGCACGGCGCTGGGCACGCCGGCCTGCGCGATCAGGTTCAGGTGGCCTGACACCTCGCCGCCAAACCAGGAGCGGTACAGTTTGTTGGCAAACAGCAGTTCTTCGCTGCCCAGCGGCGCCACGGACACGGCGGCATCCAGGCCTTCAAGCACCGTGGTGAAGCGTTCGTAAGACGCGGTCAGCTCTTCGCGCACGCGCTTGGGCTCGGTGATGTCCGTCATCGACGTCATCCAGCCGGTTTGCTGGCCACGGGGGTCAATCAGCGGCGAGACATACATGCGCGCGTCAAAAATCTGGCCGTTCTTGCGTTTGACCCGAACTTCGAATCCGCCGGGCGGCGTGCGGCCATGAAGTTCGTCGTCCAGCCGGGCCATCAGGGTGTCGATTTCGCCTTCAGGCCAGTGCGGGAAGGGGGGCGTGCGGCCCACCAGGTCGCCTTCCGTCAGGCCCGTCATCTGGCAAAAAGCCGGGTTCACATAGGTGATGCGGCCCTGCAGGTCGAGCGCGCGCATGCCGGTGAGCATGGAGTTTTCCATGGCCCGGCGAAAGTTGGTTTCGGAGATCAGTGCCTGCTGCGCCTGCACGCGGCGCCGGGTATGGCGCCATGTGCCCAGCAGCATCCACACCGTCAAGGCGCTCAGGGCGCTGACCAGCCAGAAAAACCCACTGCCCACCACGCCCAGCGAGGCCCGGTAGCCTTCGGCCCGGATCAGCAGGCCGTTGCCGACCGGTGAGACCGGTATCTCATACTCGGCCGCGCCGTCGGACCAGGGCAACAGGCGCGCCGCAGGATTGCGGGGCGGCGGCAGGTTGCCTGCCAGAACGGCGTTCTTGTCATCGATCAGCGTGACGGCGTATTTGGCGGTGACCTCAGTCGGCACGCCAAAACGCAGCAGCCCGTCGATCGAGTACTCGCCCATGATGACGCCGGCAAACTTGCCCTGGTCGTCCAGCGGAACCTGCAGCTGCAGGGTTGGTGTGTTGTAGCCGCCGGCTTCTTTGGCCGCCAGCGGTCTTGAATAAACGGGTTGCCGTAAATCCCTCGCCAGCTCATAGGTGCCGTCGGTTTCGCCCACCTTGAGCTGCTCACCGGCGCCGCGCAGCTGGCTGGCATTGGCGCTGGGTGACACATAAGCCACCTTGATACGGCGCTTGCTGTCGACCCAGGTGACGGCCATCAGTTCGGGGTATTGATTGACCAGCGATTCAGCCTGGGTGATGAATTCCTCGGTATCAACTTCCTTGTTGGAGACATCGCGGCCTATCCGCATGAGCTGTTCCTGGCGCTCCAGCAAGCGCAGGCGCAGGCGCTGCTGCGCGTACTCCACATCACGCTTGACGGCCTGTTGCTCGCGGTCGATTTCCTCGATGCGCAAATAACCGAAGGCCGCAATAACGGCAGCCAGAAAGAGCGCGACCGCCAAGAGCGGCCCCAGCGTGATGAAGCGGTCTTGCCGCGATGGCGACTGCCTGCGCCACCAGTGGCGCCACAAAGCCATAGTGGCGGGATTTGCGGCGTCGGCGGGAGCGGGGGCTTGCTGGGTCATAGGGATGGTGCAGTTTAAGTGAGATGCTTTCAGTGGGGCAGGGTTGACCCTTGTTTTTGAAGGAGAAGCTGAAGAAAAACCGGCACCTGTGCGGGTAGCTCAGAACACCTCGTTTCCGGTTTATGTCAGTTCCTGCCTGTCTCACAGGCTGTTTCGTTTGTGTCTATAAATTTCTTAATATGAAATCGATAAGCACGATTTGAAATCTGTGGAATATTGTGAGAAACTAGAGACTTGAATCTAAATTGCGTTTACAACACGTTTAGACCAAGTTAGACACAGGCGCTGCGCTGGCCCGACAAGAGGCTGGTTTGCAGGTTAACAAGCTTTATCAGGCTACTCAGGAGACAAAACATGGCAGCCAATCCCACCCAAGCCGGCGACAACTTGCGCGCCGCCGCCAACGACGCGCTAGACAAAGACAGCCAGGAAACCCGCGAATGGATGGACGCGCTGTCCGCCGTCATCGAAAGCGAAGGCCCTGAGCGCGCCCACTTCCTGCTCGAGCAACTCCTCGAACACGCCCGCCAGAAAAGCATCGACATGCCTTTCTCGGCCAATACGGGCTACGTCAACACCATCGAGACTGATCACGAAGAGCGCTCCCCCGGCAACCTCGAGATCGAAGAACGCCTGCGCGCCTACATGCGCTGGAACGCCATGGCCATGGTGGTCAAGGCCAACCGCCTGCACCCCGCTGATGGCGGCGACCTGGGCGGCCACATCGGCTCCTTCGCTTCGCTGGCCAGCCTGTTCGGCGCCGGCTTCAACCACTTCTGGCACGCCGAGAGTGAAAACCACGGCGGCGACTGCCTCTACATCCAGGGCCACGTGTCGCCCGGCGTCTATGCCCGTGCCTACCTTGAAGGCCGCCTGACCGAAGAGCAACTGCTCAATTTCCGCCAGGAAGTCGACGGCAAGGGCCTGTCCAGCTACCCGCACCCCAAGCTGATGCCCGAGTTCTGGCAGTTCCCCACCGTCTCCATGGGCCTGGGTCCCTTGATGGCGATCTACCAGGCCCGCTTTCTCAAGTACCTGCACGCCCGCGGTATTGCCAACACTGAAAACCGCAAGGTCTGGGTCTTCTGCGGCGACGGCGAAATGGACGAAGTCGAATCCATGGGCGCCATCGGCCTGGCCGCACGCGAGAAGCTCGACAACCTCGTCTTCGTCATCAACTGCAACCTGCAACGCCTTGATGGCCCAGTGCGCGGCAACGGCAAGATCATCCAGGAGCTCGAGGGCGAGTTCCGCGGCGCTGGCTGGAATGTCATCAAGCTCATCTGGGGCAGCAACTGGGACCCGCTGCTCGCCCGCGACAAGGACGGCGCGCTCAAGAAGGTCATGATGGACACGGTCGACGGCGACTACCAGGCCATGAAGGCCAATGACGGCGCCTTTGTGCGCAAGCATTTCTTCGGCAAGGACCCACGCACGCTCGAGATGGTTGCCAAGATGAGCGACGACGACATCTGGAACCTGCGCCGCGGCGGCCATGATTCGCAAAAGGTCTATGCCGCTTTCCACAAGGCGGTCAACCACACCGGCCAGCCCACCGTCTTGCTGATCAAGACCGTCAAGGGCTTCGGCATGGGCAAGATCGGCGAAGGCAAGAACAACGTCCATCAGACCAAAAAGCTGGCCGACGAAGACATCAAGGCCTTCCGCGACCGCTTCAACATCCCGATCCCTGATAGCCAGCTCGCCGACATCCCGTTTTACAAGCCCGCAGAAGACACGCCCGAGATGCGCTACCTGCACGAGCGCCGCAAGGCTCTGGGCGGCTACCTGCCGCATCGCCGTGTCAAGGCCGACGAGCAGTTCACCGTGCCGGCCCTTGAGACCTTCAAGTCGGTGATCGAGCCCACGGCTGAAGGCCGCGAAATTTCAACCACGCAGGCGTATGTGCGCTTTCTCACGCAGCTGCTGCGCGACCAGGCCCTGGGCCCGCGTGTCGTGCCCATCCTGGTGGACGAAGCCCGCACCTTCGGCATGGAAGGCCTGTTCCGCCAGATCGGCATCTACAACCCTGACGGCCAGCAATACACGCCGGTCGACAAAGACCAGGTGATGTACTACAAGGAAGACAAACAGGGCCAGATCCTGCAGGAAGGCATCAACGAGGCCGGCGGCATGAGCAGCTGGATCGCAGCAGCCACCTCGTACAGCACCAACAACCGGATCATGATCCCGTTCTACGTGTACTACTCGATGTTCGGCTTCCAGCGTGTTGGTGACCTGGCCTGGGCGGCCGGCGACATGCAGGCGCGCGGCTTCCTGTTGGGCGGCACCTCGGGCCGCACCACGCTGAACGGCGAAGGCCTGCAGCACGAAGACGGCCACAGCCACATCCTGGCCGGCACCATCCCCAACTGCATCAGCTATGACCCCACCTTTGCACATGAAGTCGGCGTCATCCTGCACCATGGCCTCAAGCGCATGGTCGAAAAGCAGGACAACGTGTACTTCTACCTCACCCTGCTGAACGAAAACTACGCCATGCCCGGCCTCAAGCCCGGCACCGAGGAGCAGATCATCAAGGGCATGTACCTCTGCAAAGAGGGCGCCAAGCTCACGCCGCGCGTGCAGCTGCTCGGCTCCGGCACCATCCTGCGCGAATCCATTGCCGCGCAAGAGTTGCTTGAAAAAGAGTGGGGCGTTGCCGCCAACGTCTGGAGCTGCCCAAGCTTCAACGAGCTGGCCCGCGACGGCCAGAATGCCGAGCGCTGGAGCCTGCTGCATCCGGCCGAAAAAGCCAAGGTGCCGTTTGTGGCCGAGCAGCTTGAAAAGCACACCGGCCCCGTCATCGCGTCGACCGACTACATGAAGGCTTACGCCGAGCAGATCCGCTCCTTCATCCCCAAAGGCCGCACTTACAAGGTGCTGGGCACCGACGGCTTCGGCCGCAGCGACTTCCGCAGCAAGCTGCGCGAGCACTTTGAGATCAACCGCCACTACATCGTCGTGGCGGCGCTCAAGGCGCTCAGCGAAGAGGGCACGGTGCCGGTCGCCAAGGTGACCGAAGCCATCAAGAAGTACGGCATCAATGTCGACAAAATCAATCCGCTTTACGCTTGAGTTAAAACCCTGACGTAGATGCACAGAAGCCTGAAGCAAACGGAGACAAGAATATGGCAGTGGTAGACATTCAAGTTCCTGATATCGGGGATTTCGACGAAGTGACGGTGATTGAATTGCTGGTCAAACCCGGCGACACCGTGAAAGCAGAGCAATCGCTCATCACCGTGGAGTCCGACAAGGCCTCCATGGAAATCCCCTCCAGCCACGCAGGTGTGGTCAAGGAGCTGAGGGTCAAGCTAGACGACAAGGTCAAGCAGGGCTCAGTGGTTTTGACGCTTGAAGTAGCCGGCGCCGAAGCCGCTCCTTCGGCATCAAAACCGGCTGTAGCCCAGGCTGCACCTGTACCGGCCGCTAGCAAATCTGTAGCAGCTCCGGCGCCGGCGCCCGCTGCCGCCCCAGCCGCCTCCGGCCCGGTCGAAGTCCGCATCCCCGACATCGGGGACTTCAAGGATGTCTCCGTCATAGAAATCCTGGTCAAGCCCGGCGACACCATCAAGGTCGAGCAATCGCTGATCACGGTGGAGTCCGACAAGGCCTCGATGGAAATCCCGTCGTCTGCCGCAGGCGTGCTCAAGGAGCTCAAGGTCAAGATGGGCGACGTCGTCAACATCGGCGACCTGCTGGCCATTCTGGAAGGTTCTGCGGCTGCGAGCGCAGCTCCTGCACCTGCTTCTGCACCAGCTCCCGTTGCGGCACCTGCTGCCGCAGCTGCTGCGCCCGCACCAGCAACCACATCTGCCCCTGCAAGCCAACCGGCCCACGACCCGACCACCGCGCCCCAAGGCAACCTGCCACATGCATCGCCCTCGGTGCGCAAGTTCGCGCGCGAGCTCGGCGTGCCGCTCGCAGAAGTCAAAGGCAGCGGCCCCAAAGGCCGTATCACGCAAGACGACATCCAGGGCTTCACCAAGTCGGTGATGGACGGTAGCGTCCGCACCCAGGCACAAGCAGCCAAGGCGCCAGCCTCCTCGGGCGGCGGCGCAGGGCTCGATTTGCTGCCATGGCCCAAGGTCGACTTCACCAAGTTCGGCCCGGTCGAGCGCAAAGACATGTCGCGCATCAAGAAGATCAGCGGCGCCAACCTGCTGCGCAACTACGTGATGATTCCGCACGTCACCAACCATGACGATGCCGACATCACCGAGCTGGAAGCCTTCCGCGTGTCGACCAACAAGGAAAACGAAAAGGCGGGCTTGAAGGTCACCATGCTGGCTTTCCTGATCAAGGCCAGCGTCGCGGCACTGAAGAAATTCCCCGAGTTCAATGCCTCGCTCGACGGCGACCAGATCGTCTACAAGCAGTACTACCACATCGGTTTTGCCGCCGACACGCCCAACGGGCTGGTCGTTCCCGTGCTGAGAGACGCCGACAAAAAAGGCGTGCTGCAGATCAGCCAGGAAATGGGCGAGCTGGCCAAGAAGGCCCGTGACGGCAAGCTCACGCCTGCCGAAATGCAGGGTGCCAGCTTTACCATCTCGTCGCTGGGCGGCATTGGCGGGCGTTACTTCACGCCCATCATCAACGCACCTGAAGTCGCCATCCTCGGCGTCTCCAAGAGCCAGATGGAGCCCGTGTGGGACGGCAAGGCCTTCCAGCCGCGCCTCATGCTGCCGATGTCTTTGGCCTGGGACCACCGCGTGATCGACGGCGCCGGCGCTGCGCGCTTTAACGCTTACCTGGGCCAGATCCTCGCCGACTTCCGCCGAGTCCTGTTGTGATGGCCCCCACGCTTTTCACTTCGTGTAATACGCTGCCCCCCGAGGGGGCTGTGCTTGCTTGGGGCGGCCCGGCGCTGCGCACGTCTTCATGACCACGCTAGTAGTCGTCAAGAAAGCGGGGCAGGTTGCCATCGCGGCCGACACGCTGGTGACCTTCGGCGACACCAGCCTGACACACCGCTTCGAGGCCAACAGCAAGATCTTCAAGGTCGACACGCCCGCCGGCATGAGCTATGTGGGCATGGCCGGCACGGTGGCGCACTTTCCGGTTCTGCGCAAAGCCATGGCGGCCTTGCCCAAAGAGCAGCTCAAGCTGGGTTCGCGCGACGAGGTGTTCGACACCTTCGTCAAGCTGCACCCCATGCTCAAAGAAACATTCTTCCTGCAGACCAAGGAAGACGACAACGACCCCTACGAGTCCAGCCAGTTCACGGTGGTCATCGCCAATGCCAGCGGCATTTACGGCCTTTACAGCTACCGTGAAGTCTTTGAATTCAAGGAATTCTGGGGCATTGGCTCAGGCCGCAGCTTCGCGCTGGGCGCCATGCATGCCGCCTGGGACAAGGCCAAGACCGCGCGCGAGGTGGCCATGGCCGGCCTCAGCGCAGGCTGCGAGTTCGACAAGAACTCCGCCGGACCGATAGACATATTCACCCTTAAATTGAAAGCCTCCAAATGAGTGCATCCAGCCTGGTAGACATCAAGGTGCCGGACATTGGCGATTTTGACGAAGTGTCCGTGATTGAAGTGCTGGTCAAGCCCGGCGACACCATAAAGGCCGAGCAAAGCCTGATCACGGTGGAAAGCGACAAGGCCTCGATGGAAATCCCGTCGTCGGCTGCCGGCGTCGTCAAAGACATTAAGGTCAAAGTCGGCGACAAGGTCAAGCAGGGTTCTGTGGTGCTGACGATTGAGGGCACCGGCGCAGCTTCTGCTCCTGCCACGCCCGCAGCAGATTCGGCATCAAAACAGGCTGCAGACCAGGCAGCACCTGCACAAGCAGCTCCTAAAACTGTAGCAAGCCCGGCCCCCGCGGCCGCCAGCTTTGCCGGCTCGGCCGATCTGGACTGCGACCTGCTCGTGCTGGGCGCCGGCCCTGGCGGCTATTCCGCCGCTTTCCGCGCTGCGGATCTCGGCCTCAAAGTTGTCATCGTCGAACGCTATGCCACGCTGGGCGGCGTCTGCCTGAACGTAGGTTGCATTCCCTCCAAGGCGCTGCTGCACGTGGCCGCAGTGATGGACGAGGTCAAGCATTTCGGCAGCGTGGGCGTGAGCTTCGGCGAACCCACGGTCGACATCAACAAGCTGCGCACCCACAAGGAAACCGTGGTCGGCAAGCTCATAGGCGGCCTGGCAGCCATGGCCAAGATGCGCAAGGTGACGGTGGTGCGCGGCTACGGCAACTTCGTCGGCGCCAACCATGTCGAGGTCGAAGAAACCTCCGGCACCGGCCAAGACAAAACCGGCAAGAAACAAACCATCGCCTTCAAGAACTGCATCATCGCGGCGGGCTCGCAGGCTGTGCGCCTGCCTTTCATGCCGGTTGACCCGCGTGTGGTCGACTCTACCGGCGCACTGGACCTCAAAGAAGTCCCCAAGCGCATGCTGATCCTGGGCGGCGGCATCATCGGCCTCGAAATGGGCACGGTGTATTCCTCGCTGGGCGCGCGCCTTGATGTGGTCGAGATGATGGATGGCCTGATGCAGGGCGCCGACCGCGACCTCGTCAAGGTCTGGCAAAAGATGAACGCACCGCGTTTTGACAACATCATGCTCAAGACCAAAACCGTGGGCGCCAAGGCGACCAAGGCCGGTATTGAAGTCACGTTTGAAGGCGAGGGCGCCCCGGCGCCGCAAACCTACGACCTGGTGCTGCAGGCCGTGGGCCGCTCGCCCAACGGCAAAAAAATCTCCGCAGAAAAAGCCGGCGTCAGCGTGTCTGACCGCGGTTTTATTCCCGTCGACATCCAGATGCGCACCAACGTGCCGCACATCTTTGCCATCGGCGACATCGTGGGCCAGCCCATGCTGGCGCACAAGGCTGTGCATGAAGGCCACGTGGCGGCTGAAGTCATCGCCGGTGAACTGCAAGGCAACAAGGAACTCGCCAGCGCCGCCTTCAATGCGCGCGTGATCCCCAGCGTCGCCTACACCGACCCGGAAATCGCCTGGGTCGGCCTCACCGAAGACCAGGCCAAGGTGCAAGGCATCAAGGTCAAAAAGGGCCTCTTCCCCTGGACAGCCTCCGCTCGCGCCATTGCCAACGGCCGCTCCGAAGGCTTCACCAAGCTGCTGTTTGACGACAGCCCTGAAGCACACGGCCACGGCAAGATCCTGGGCGGCGGCATTGTCGGCACCCACGCCGGTGACATGATCGGCGAGATCGCGCTCGCCATCGAAATGGGCGCCGACGCCGTCGACATCGGCAAGACCATCCACCCGCACCCCACGCTGGGCGAAAGCATGGGCATGGCCGCGGAAGTGGCGCACGGCAGTTGCACCGACTTGCCGCCTGCGCGTAAGTAAGCAGCGCGTCACTCAAAGCAAAAAGCCCGGATTGCCCGGGCTTTTTGCTTTGTCTCTTCGGCCGGTCCGCTAGTACATGAGCCTCCCATCACGCGAAATCACCGCCAGGTCCACAAAGCGTGAGCCCGTGTGCTGCGCCGCAGAAAAGTCCACGGTGTAGCCGCCCATGTCGTACTTCTGCAGCATCTCCAGGCCCTTGCGCACGCCTTCGGGCGTGGCGTCTTTGCTGCGGCGGATCGCTTCCACGATCAGCTTGGCGCTGATGTAGCCCTCCAGGTTGAAATGGGTGGGGGCCTCCTTGGCGTTCGCGTATTTTTTGAAGTCTTCGCGAAAGCTGGTGATCAGCCCTTTGGTGTTGTTGCTCAGGTTGGGAAGCACCTGCGCGATGATGAAGCCGCGCGCCAGCTCCAGCCCGGCGACTTGCGTCACCAGCGCGGCATCCGCATAAGAAATCGACAGCAACTGCGCGCTGATGCCTTGCCCCCGCACCTCCTTGACCAGATCGGCGATGGGGCTGGGCGGGCCGATCAGGATCACGGCCTGTATGCCCTTGCCATTGAGTTCGCTGATCGCCGGCGAGAAGTCGGTTTTTGCGGTCACGGTGAACAAGCCATTGGCCGCCAGCTTCAGATTGCGCCGCTGCAAGGCCTGCTCGATGATGGCCACGCGTTCGGCGCTGGCGGTGTTCTTGGAGGCCAGCACGCCGATCTTGGTCATGCCCACGGTGGTGAGTTGCTCGACCATCCTTTCCAACTGGTCGCGGTCGCCGGCCCGAAAGTGAAACACATTGCGGTGCAGTGGCGTGCGTATGGATTCGGGGCTGGGAATGGTGCCCACCAGCGGCAAGGTCACGTTGTCCAGCACGCCCGACTTGAGCACTTTGTCCATGTTGGCGGAGCCGGTGGCCGGAAGCAGTGCCACCACCTTGTCGGCCATGGCCTTGATCTCGGTCACCGTCTCATCCGGCTTGTAGTGGTCGTCGGCCTGGATGATGCGGAACTTACGGCCGTTGAAGCCGCCGGCGCTGTTCACAGCGGCGAAGGCCACCGTTGCGCCCAGGTTCATTTCGCTGGCATCTTTTTTGACTGGGCCAGTGAAGCCGGCGACATGGCCGACCACGATGTCTTGTTGCGCATACGCGTGCAGGGCGAACGCCAGGCCCAGGCTGGCCGCGATGCCGCAACGTAAGGCGGATTTCCAGTTGATCGATGAGTTATGCATGCTGAGGATGTGTTTAACCGATACGGGGACGAGATTGAACCCGCTGGCATCCTAGGGCCGCAAAAATGTTCCATCAATCTTGATCATTGAATCAACATGAGGCGGTGTGGCACGATTGCGGCCGGCCGGCGAAAGGTCTCGACCGCCCGCTCAAGCGGCTGTGTGTATGCGCGCCGCGCGCTTGATCGCCTGCGGCGGCTGGCCGAAAGCGCGAATGAAGGCCCGGCGCATGCGCTCCGGATCGGCAAAGCCATTTTCGCGCGCCACGATCTCGATGGGGTGGTTGCTGCTTTCAATCATGGCGCGGGCCGATTCCACCCGCAGGGTTTCAACGGCGCGCGCCGGCGACTGCCCGGTCTCTGCGCGAAAGCTGCGGCTGAACTGGCGGCGGCTCAGGTTGGCCGCATCGGCGAGTTCCTCGACACCCAGGTTTTTGCGCAGGTTGTTTTTGGCATAGGCCAAGGCGGTTTGAATGCGATCCGACTTCGGCTCCAGTTCCAGCAGGGCCGAGAACTGCGACTGGCCGCCGCTGCGGCGGTGGTACACCACCATGGTTTTGGCGATAGCGCGTGACACCTCCACGCCCAGGTCAGCTTCCACCAATGCCAGCGCCATGTCGATACAGGCCGTCATGCCGGCAGATGTCCAGACCGGGCCGTCCTGGATGAAGATGCGGTCTTCTTCCACACGTGCTTTCGGAAAGAGCCGCTGGAGTTCGCGCGCATAGCACCAGTGTGTGGTGACGCGCCGGCCGTCCAGCAAACCGGCTTCAGCCAGCGCGTGCGCGCCTGTGCAGATGCTGGCCATGCGCCGCGACACGGCGGCCGCCTTGCGCAAAAACGCCAACAAGGCGGGCGAGGAAGGCGTAACACGCAATGCGCCTGTGACCAGCAAGGTGTCAAAGCGCGCCTGCCGGAACGGCTTGGTCTCGATCTTCACGCCGGACGAACTGGCCACTGCGCCGCCGTGCTCCGACAGCATGACGATGTCATAAATGGGCCCGGCGGCTTCGGCGGCTTCGGTGTTGGCCAGTTCAAACACGGTGACCGCCATCAGGTCCAGGATCTGGAAGCCGGGCGCCACGACAAATCCGATGCGTTTTTTCATGATGTCCCAAATTAAGGGTTATTGGTCCTTTAGGACATATCTTAGCTCCCTAAACTGGGTCCAGTCCATCTTCCAATTCATACCCGCTACAAAGGAATTCCCATGAGCACCCCGACTTCAAAAGGCACCGCCCTCATCACCGGCGCTTCTTCCGGTATAGGCGCAATTTATGCTGACCGCCTGGCCCGCCGCGGCTACGACCTGGTGCTGGTCGCGCGCGACCTGCCGCGCCTGCAAAGCCTGTCGCAGCAACTGGCAGCGCAAACCGGCCGCAAGATCGAAACCCTGCAGGCCGACCTGACCGTCAAGGCCGACATGCTGAAAGTGGAAGAACGCCTGACCGCCGACAAGAGCCTCACCCTGCTGGTCAACAACGCCGGGCTGGGCGCCACCGCACCGCTGGTGGACTCCAGCGCCGACGCGATGGACGAGATGATCCAGCTCAACGTGGTGGCCTTGACGCGGCTCACGCGGGCCGCGTTGCCGGGCCTGCTGGCGCGCGGGCAGGGCGCTGTCATCAACATCGCCTCCATCGTGGCGCTGGCACCTGAGCTGCTCAACGGTGTCTATGGCGGCACCAAGGCTTATGTGCTGGCTTTCACGCAGTCGCTGCACCATGAGGTGGGCGCCAAAGGCGTGCAGGTGCAGGCTGTGTTGCCGGGTGCGATCAGCACACCGTTCTGGAGCCGTGCGGGTGTGCCTGTCGAGCACCTGCCGCAGCACATCGTGATGCAGCCGGATGAGCTGGTGAATGCCGCGCTGAGCGGCTTCGATCAGCGCGAGCTGGTGACGATCCCGTCGTTACCCGACGTGACGCAGTGGGACACCCTGAATGCCGCGCGCCTGGCGATGGGCGCTAACCTGTCATTGCAAAAAGCGGCCCCGCGGTACCAACTGGCCTGACGCCCCAGAATCTTAAATAAAATAGGGCTCTAGCCCAAGCGGTGTCTTGGCTGGTAGCTATTGATTTGATAGCAAATGGATAGTGCAGGGCTACTTTTGCTGCTTCTCGACCTGGTGAAGCTCGGCGGCCCGGTCTTTGGTCTGGTCTGAGTTGGCGAAGTCTTCATTGGCCGGCAGATCCAGGTCGACCTTGTGCGACGGCGTGATGTTGGCGACGGCATCCACCAGGCCAATGGCCAGCACGTGGCCGCCGTAAGATCTGTCGGCCGAAATGAAGTGCCAGTGCCAACCCGGAACGCTCACACCCTTGCTGAACGCGGGGCTGCGGATGCCGACCATGGTGCCGGTGGCCGAAGCCTTGGGAAAGAGCACCTGCGTCTTCACCAGCTCGGCCAGCGGGCGATAAGGCCGAACCTGGGCGGCAATGGCCCGGGTGGTGATGCCGGTGAACTGCCCGGTCACGTCGACGGCGTAAAACAGGTTCTTGTTGGGAAGGCGCGCATCTATGGCGGCCTCGATGTTCGTCAGGGTCATCGCGGTGGTTTTTCCCTCCATGACGAAGCGGATGGTCGGCTTGAACGGCAGCACGTAGGCCAGTGGAATCTTGTCGTCCGGTTTGGCGACGGTGACGGAGCCATCCGCCGTGAAGTGGTAGGGCACGCCGCCCAGCACCAGCATTTCGCCGTCCAGGCGGTTGTAGGTTCCCAGCCCGAAGTCGCCTTTGCTGACCAGCTGCTTGACGGTCAATTCGCCGTCGTAGGCGCCAGACAAGAGGGCGTCGATGGTGGAGTAAATATAGAGCGCGGGTTTGTCGGCCTCCGTGGGTTTGACCGTCGCGCAGCCCGACAGGATCACTGCCAGGCTTAACAGGCCGAGCACCTGTCCTTTCTTGATGGCCATTCGCAGTGATGGCCACAAAGATTTTTGAGCAAGACCCCGTGTCGTGTCCGTCATCCCGGCTCCCCCTGTAGTTGTTGTAACCGGGTCATCGTATGCGGCGGCCTGCGCAAAGGCAACCCGTGAACGCCCTAGGCGGCGTTGTCAGGGCCGTACGCCAGGAGTCTCCAGCGCCATGCCTTTCGCGCGGGCATTGAGGTACAGCTCCAGCTCCACCAGCTCTTGCGCGCCGTAGGCAAAGGGCTCCGCCCGCACGCCGCTCATGCAGCCGCGCAGGCGGCGTTGCAGCGATCCCATCGCCTGCCACTCCAGCCGGTACACCGGGTAGCCCGTGGGATGCGCCTCAGGGATCACGCTGCTGGCCAGGCGCTTGCCGGCCAGGCCGTCATGGCATTGCGCGCACGACAGGTTCAGTTGGCCGATGCGCTGCATGAAGAGCTGCTCGCCGCGCTTGCGAAACGGTTCGAGCCGCGCATCGTCGGGCGGCGCCATCGGCAAACCGCGCGACTGCAGCGCCACAAAACTTTCCAGGCTCAGCAGCTCCTGGCTTTCGGCGCGCAGCGGCGCGGCCTGCTGGTGCTGCTGGCGGCACTGGTTGATGCGCTGGCTCAAGGCAACCGGGCGGCCCAGCCCTGTGTCAAATGCCGGGTAGCGCGCCGCCACACCGCGCATGCTGCTTTGCGCCGCTGCATGGCAGCTGACGCAGGCCTTGCCGCTGGCGCCGGCGGGTTGGTTCCACAAGACCTCGCCGTCCTTGACCCACAGCATGCCGGGGTTGAGGGTGTCGTCTTTCTGCATGGCCTGGGTAGAGGCGCCCATGAAGTCGTAGCCCGAACGGCGGGTGTCGTTAGGCGCTGTTTGCGCGCCGCCGTGCCCGGCGAAAAAGAATGCGAACAAAGAGAACAGACCGGCGAAAGCGCGCGTCATGCCGTGACGGTCAGGTTGATGCTTTCAGTCTGCGAAAAACCGTTGTCGCCTTCCCAGCTCAGCACCAGGGTGCCGGTTTCGGTGGCGACGGTGTGAAACGCGATATACGGATTGGCCGAAACGGCAGAGAACAATTCGGCGCTGAAGACGGCCTCACCGTTGTACCGGCAGCTAAAGCGCTGGATGATGTTGCGCGGCAGGGTTTTGCCGTCTTCGCCGGGGCGAAAACCGGTTTCCATCGGGTGGCCGATGGTGGCGCGTATCTCGATGACTTCGCCGCGTTTGGCGGTGGCCGGTGCATTGATGAGGGTGCGGGCCATCAAGGGTCTCCTTCGATGCAGGCAGCCAACGTGACGATGACATTCACCGTGTGCGACCAATAGCTGCCGTCACTCATCTGCGCAATCGCCACCAGTTGCTGGGATGTGGCGAGCCGGATGCGCGTGGTCACGCTCGCCTTGCCGGCGCGCGGGCCGAGCGCGAAGCGGGCCACATCACGCTGCGGATTTTTCTCGTTGAAGACGGCAATGGCCTTGACATGGTCTGCTGCGGTCATCGGGCTTTCCACCGTCACCATGATGGGCACTACGTTGCCGTTGTCCACCAGCTCGGCCACATCAAGCTTGACCTTGCCTGTCCGCACCGGAGCGCCTTGGGTATAGGCCGCCACTGCTGCCGCCAGCTCATTGGTTTGCGCCGCTGCAGGGCGCAGAACGATGCTGAGGCCCATGCCGGCAGCACCCGCCAGAATGTGGCGGCGACTGAGGGGGCGGGGACCGTCTGTGGTGGTCATGAGTTCACTTCACTTCAGCGTCAGCAAGAAGGCCACGACATCTTCGATCTGCTGCGCCTCCAGCACCGGCTTGCCTTGCCAGTTTGCGCCCACGCGCGCCAGCCCGTCGCTGCGGTAATAGGCCGGCATGATGCTCGCCGGGTTCAGGCGCTGCGCATCGGCAATGCGCAGGCGCAACTGGCCTTCGCTCCAGCGCGCACCGGCACCCGCCAGGTCGGGCGCCAGGTCGCCCTGAAAACGCTCTTCAGGAATGGGGCCGGTGTGGCACAGCAGGCACAGGCCCTGCTGCCGGTTGGCCAGGATGGCGCGGCCGCGCACCGCGTCGCCGGGCGTACCCGTCAGCGCTTGTGGGATCGCGTCACCGACGACGCGGGGCATCGACTGCGCGAAGCTGGTCCAGGGCGCCATCATCATCATCCCGCCGGCGATGGCCCCTTGCCAGGTCATGTGTCCTTCAGGCCTTCTTCAGGCTGTGGTTCTTCAGCGGCAGGTCGCGGATGCGTTTGCCTGTTGCGGCAAACACGGCGTTGAGCACTGCCGGCGCTGCGACCGCAATCGTCGGCTCGCCCACGCCGCCCCAGAACCCGCCGGAGGCCACGATGATGGTTTCCACCGCCGGCATGTGCTGCATGTGCACGACCGGGTAGGTGCTGAAGTTGTCCTGCTCCATGCGCCCGTCTTTCTGGGTGCATTCGCCGAACAGGGCTGCTGACAAACCGTAGGCAAAAGATCCCTCGACCTGTGCCTCGATCTGCTGCGGGTTGACGGCATAACCCGGGTCGGTGGCCGCCACGATGCGGTGGACCTTCAGCTCGCCCTCGTTGTTCACCGACACTTCGGCGCAGGCGGCCACATAGCTGCCAAAGCCCATGGTCTGGGCCAGGCCGCGGTAGACCTTCTGGCCGCCGACGTCGGGCGGCGGCACGTTCCACTTCACGCGCTCGGCCACGGCATTGAGCACGGCCAGGTGTTTGGGGTGGTTCGTCATCAGCTTGCGCCGCAAGGCCAGCGGGTCCTGTTTGGTGGCAAAGGCGATTTCGTCGATGAACGACTCCAGGTAAATCGTATTCTGGTTCAGGTTCACCCCGCGCCAGAAGCCGGGCGGCACGCTGGGGTTGCGCATCGCATGGTCGATCAGCAGGTTGGGAAAGCTGTAGCCGATGGACGCTTCAGGTCCCGGCGCATTCAGGCCCTGGAAGGTCACCGGGTCCAGGCCGTTGCGCACGCTTTGCGGCGACACACCGGCCAGGATGGACTGGCCCGAGATGCGCATGTGCAGCGCGGTGACATTGCCTTGCGCGTCCAGCCCGGCCTGCAGCTTGCACTGCGTGACGGGGTGGTAGCGGCCGTGCAGCATGTCCTCTTCACGCGACCAGAGCAGCTTGACCGGCACGCCCGGCATTTGTTTGGCAATGTCCACGGCCTGGCGCACCCAGTCGTGCACCGCGCCGCGCCGCCCGAAGCCGCCGCCCAGGTGGATCTTGTAGACCTCGCATTTGCTGGCCGGCAGGCCTGCCGCTTCAGAGGTGGCGGCCAGCGCCGCCTCGCCGTTTTGCGTAGGCGTCCAGACTTCGCAGCGCTCGGGCGTCCAGCGCGCCGTCGCGTTCATGGGCTCCATGGTGGCGTGGTTCTGGTGCGGGTAGGAATACACCGCTTCGATCTTGCGTGCGGCCGTTGCCAGCGCGGCTTTGGCGTCACCGTTCTGATTGCCGATGGCTGCATCAGGCGCGTCCAGCCCGGCCTTGAGCATCTGGGCGACGGTGGCGCTGGAGTTCGCGACATTGGGTCCGTAGTCCCATTCGATGGGCAGGGCGTCCAGCGCGGTCTTGGCGTGCCACCAGGTGTCGGCCACCACGGCCACAGCGCTGTCGCCGACCGCCAGCACTTTCTTCACGCCAGGGCGTTTTTCGATCGCGGCGGCGTTGAAGCTTTTGACCTTGCCGCCAAACACCGGGCAGTCCTTGATGGCTGCGTTGAGCAGCCCGGGCATCTTCAGGTCGGCGCCATAGATCTGCTTGCCCGTGACTTTGTCCAGCGTGTCCAGCCGGGCCAGGCGTTTGCCCACGAGCTTCCAGTCCTTCGGGTCCTTCAGCGTCACCTCGGCAGGCGGCGCTACCTTGGCCGCAGCGACCGCCACTTTGCCAAACGTCACGGTGCGGCCGGTAGGCGTGTGCGTGATGATGCTGTTGGCCGCACGGCACTCGGACGCCGGCACCTTCCATTCATCCGCCGCGGCTTGCACCAGCATCATGCGGGCGGTGGCGCCGCCTTTGCGTACATAGTCGTGCGATTCGCGGATGCCGCGGCTGCCGCCGGTGGAGAAATTGCCCCATGCGCGGTTTCGCGCCAGGTTCTGCCCGGGCGTCGGGTATTCGGTGGTGACCCTGGCCCAGTTGCATTCCAGCTCTTCGGCCACGAGTTGCGCGAGGCCGGTCAAACTGCCTTGGCCCATTTCAGAGCGGGCGATGCGGATCACCACCGTGTCGTCGGGCCGCACAACGACCCAGGCATTGATCTCGGGTGAGGCGGCGCCTTGGGCAAAAGCCGCAGAGCCAAACGGAATGTGAAAAGCGACAACGAGGCCGGCCGATGCGCCTGAGGCCAGGAAGCGGCGGCGCGAGAGACGGGGAGAGATGGAGGAGGGGGCGTTCATGTCGTGCTCCCGTCGGTGTGTTGAATGGCGAGCGCTGCGCTCTTGGTGTTGCCGCCCGCAGCAACGACCTTGATGGCGGCGCGGATGCGGTTGTAGGTGCCGCAGCGGCAGATGTTGCTCATCGCCTCGTTGATGTCGGTGTCCGTCGGATTCGGTTTGGCTTTGAGCAGCGCCGCTGCCGCCATCACCATGCCGCACTGGCAGTAACCGCACTGCGGAACATCCAGCGCGACCCAGGCTTTTTGCACGGGGTGTGAGCCGTCGGGCGACAGGCCTTCGATGGTCACAATTTTTTCGGTAGCGCCCACCGTGGAGATGGGCCGCACGCAACTGCGCGTGGGTACGCCGTCGAGGTATACGGTGCAGGCGCCACAGGCTGCAATGCCGCAACCGTATTTGGTGCCGGTCAGGCCGAGCTGCTCGCGGATGACCCACAGCAGCGGTGTGTCCTCCTCCGCTTCAAACTCACGCACGACACCGTTGACGTTCAGTTTTGCCATGGATGCACTCCTCATTATTTGAAAGGAACCAGGATGGGCGGGAAGACCAGGGTCTGTTAACAGGCTCGGCGATAGTAGCCCTGCTGCATGTCAAATGCATCCGGAACTTCTATACCTGAGTAATGTGATGACTAGCGCGGGCGCACAAAGTTCGATCGGGTAAACCCTTGTCATCAAGGCCCGCGCTGGCGCAGGCGGTGATGAACTACTACGAATTACTTCGATGCAGGGGCTTGGCGAATCTCAGCCAGTGCGAGATCGTTGAACGCGGCATAGCGCTGCGCCGCCTCGTGCAATGCAGCGTTGGCCTTGCGGGACGACAGCGCAGCGGAGGCGAAGGGCGCGACGCTCAGGATGAGTGCGTTCTTCCTGGTTTCCGCTTGCCAGGTTCCGGCCACCCGCCCGTCAACCAGCAGCGCCGCGCGAAACAGCCCGTTGGGTGTCATGACCTTGCCGGCGTGCGCGCGGTCGATGATGGGTGCGCGGTCGGTATAGCCCAAAAGGTATTCATCGAAGCCCGCCAGCAGATGCACCATCGGGGTGCTGGATGGCCGCGCCGTTGGCAATGGTGTGCGCGCAGACCACCAGACTTTGCTGCCCGCATGCGTTGCTTCTGTCAGGCGAGGCATGGCCATCTCCAGTGCTGTGCGTGCTTCACCTGCAGACAGTCCGGACCACCAGGTGAAATCAGCCAGCGTGGCCGGGCCGTGGCTGGCAAAGTAGCGATGTGCGAGCAGCTTGAGGCCGTCTTCGCGTGAAGGTTCGGCCCGGTCTGGTTGTTGCGGCAGCCATTCATCGAGCAGGGTGTAGGCGGCCTGTTTGCCGCTCGGCAGGCCCAGGCAAATGAGCCCAAGCTGGGCGGCGCGGTACATGATGCGCCCGCCGCGGTGGCCTTCAGTGTCAATGCGACGGCGGGCAAGCTCGGCAAAGAGTTCTTCCCGTGTCAGTTGCCTGCCGCCTTCCAGGCATTGCTGGATAGCCGGAAGGATTTTGCGAAAAGCGGCCGCGTCCAGGTTCACTTCCCGGTAGGCGGCCGCTGTGCGCGTGAGCAGCGAGGGCGCCGCCAGCGCCAGCAGCCAGCGCACGTCGGCAGCCGCCACCAGGTGCAGGGTTCCGCGCAAGGCCCAGGTGCGAACCACCTTGCGTTTGGCCACGGCCTGCTCAATGGCGGCATCGGTGACGGCAGCGGCCGGCGCAAACCGCGAACCGACAGCCCACCGGGCATGAGCGTATTCCTGCGCCTGCACGGCGCCGGACCACTGCACCATCTGGTCTATGCGCTTGAAAGAACCGGGCGATGCCAGCCGGTGACTCGCCAGCCGCAAGCCGATCAGCTCCTGCCGTGAAATTTCCCGGGTGCTCAGGCGACGCTTTCGATCATGGAGAGCATGCGGCCCTGCCACGCGGCCGGCGAAAACCGCTCGCGCAGCAACTGCTGCGAAGCCTGCACCATGGCCTTGCGCCGCGGCACGTCGGCCAGCAGCTCTGCGCATACCGATGGCATGTCTTTCGGAGCCGCCATGGCCATATGCACACCTGGCTCGATGCCGAAGCTTTCCCAGCCTTCGAAAGGGTCGGAGACGACTGCGGTGCCTGAGGCCCAGGTTTCAAAGGCGCGGAACTGGTCGAAGTAAGTGTGCTCCGCATCGGCGTGAATGCTCAGGCTGATGCGTGAGCCGGCACGGCAGGCGTCGCGGGCCGCGCCCCACATGCCGCTCCATATGAACTCGGCATCCAGCGGAGCCCTGGAGGCGAGAAAGTGTTTCTCGGCTTCGCGCCTGCGAGGGGTGTCGCCGCCCAGCATGATGATGTTCCTGTTTCGCTGTGCTTCAGCAAGCGGCGCCTTCACGTGTTTGCCGGCCACCAGATAGGGCAGGTAGAAGACGGCAAGCGCCGAAAAATGCGCCGCCACATAGCGGGCTATGGACCCATCCATGGCCATGACCGCGTGCAGCTCAGGCGCCAGCGCATCAAACAGGCCGGCCTTGTGGCGGTGCACAGAGGCTTCGTTTTTAGTCAATGGGTCAAACATCCAGAGCACATGTTTTCCGTGCCGCGGCAAACCTTGCTTCGCAAAGCGCGGGAGTGCGTAGATGCCGGCGATCAGCAGGTTGACATCGGCGGCGCCCACGTCGGGCAGGGGCGCATCAGTGTTTGTACCCAGGTCGATGAATTCAACGTCATGCCCGGCGTCCAGCAGTGTGTCCATCCATACGCGCGAGGCGCGGCCGAACAGGGTGTCGATATCGGTATAGACGTGAACCTTCACTGGGCGTGTCCTGATTTTTTTGTTTTTGCTGTGCCGCTTATAACGCATGCCGGGACGAACCTCTGGAAAGCGATGAGGTCAGCGAACGCGGATGCTTCAGGCGATGTAAGGCCGGGTTCACGCACCGGGCCGGTCATCACCTTTGCCCGATCGCGTCCAAGACCAAAAACTTTACACAAGGGCTGGACATTTTTGAAAAGGCGCAGCCTGCCTGGCGACGGCATTGATCGGCTCGTAATAGGCCGGAGGTAGCACATTGCACCGATCTATTCGCCTCAAAAGTAAGGCGCAAGACTTCATTGAAAAAAATCGGGCGGAACTATCTCACAAAGCTCGCAGCAATTAATCACTTTTTCTTCCTTGTATCAAGTTTCACAATTGGTTACCGTGATTTAGTTCACGAAAAACAGAGCCGAAGTATCGGCCGAGAGTGTTTCAGGGAGCCTTTGAATCTTGATTTTCCGCAAGGATGGACAATGAAGCGTACCGATGGTGTTGGCATACACCCTGTTCTTCACTATGCACTGGGTCTGCTCATGGCCGTTCCGGTCGTATCGCTGGCACAACAGCCGCCGCCCACCATCGATCCAGGCCGGCTTCGTGAACGTTTTGATTTCCAGCCCGAGGCAACGCCGGCGCCGCCGCCCGCACAGCTGCGAAGCGAGCCGATTGAGCCCATGCCCGACTCGCTCAAGTCCATCCGCGTCACGCTGCAGCGCATCCATATCGAAAGTGCGACCGTGTTGCCGGGCAACGTGCTGCAGGCGCGTGCCGACACCTACACCGGGCGCGAGATCACGGGCAACGACATCCTCGAGCTCGCGTCGTCGCTCACGGCGATGTACCGCAATGCGGGCTACATCCTTTCTCTCGTGGTGGTGCCGCCGCAGTCGCTGTCTGACGGCACGCTCACCTTGCGGGTAGTTGAAGGCTATATCGAGCAAGTGAACGTGCAAACGGGTGAGGGCGTCAGTCCCCGCATTGCGCGCAAGCTGGCGCTGATCGGCGAGCGCATCACGGCGTCGCGGCCCATCAAGGGCGCGGTGCTCGAGCATTACCTGCTGCTGGCCAACGACCTTCCGGGTGTCGAACTGCGCAGTGTGCTGTCGCCCTCAAAAACGCCGGGCGCAGCTGATCTCACGCTGGTGGCCAGCGTCAAAAGGGCGGAAGGTTTTGCCGCCATCGACAACTACGGCTCCAAATACCTGGGGCCAGGCCAGGTGACGGTGGCCGTGACCGGCAACCAGCTGCTGGGCGTGAATGACCAGTGGCGCTTTGTCGGCGTCGGCACCGGCAACTCCGAGATGTCCTATGCCCAGCTGTCTTACAGCCAGGTCGTGACGACCGCGGGGCTCAAGCTGTCTGCTTCCGTATCCAGGGCGCGCACGCAGCCGGGCGATGTCCTCGCGCCGTTTGATGTGCGCGGCAATGCGGACACGGTGTCGCTGTCGGCCTCCTACCCCTTGCTGAGAACCCGCAATGAAAGCGTGATCGCACGCGCCGTGTACGACCATTCGGATGTCCACACCAATGTGCTGGGCACCCGCGTGATCGAAGACCGCATCCGGGCACTGCGCCTGGGGATCAGCTGGCGGGTGCTGGACCGCCTGGATGGGCAAAACGCACTGGATGTGGATTTCAGCCAGGGGCTGGGGGGCACGCAGGAGTCCGATCTGCTCAAGAGCCGGGCCGGTGCCAAGGGTGTGTTCAACAAACTGACTTTCGACTACGAGCGCTCGCAGTTCCTGAGCCCGAATGTGGCCTTCACGGTGGGCGCGGGCGGGCAGTGGGCCAACACGCCGCTGCTCTCGTCAGAGCAGTACGCCTTGGGCGGGCGGCGGTTTGGGCGGGCCTATGAGCCGGCCGAAGTGGTGGGCGAACGCGCGCTGGCGTTCCGCATCGAGCCGCGCTACGTCGGCGCCTCCAGCACACCGGGCCTCAGGTCGTGGCAGGTCTTTGGTTTCTACGACATCGGCAAGGTGTGGAAGGTGGGCAGCGTTACGCCCGGCACGCCTGCAAGCCAGAGCCTGGCATCCGCCGGCCTGGGGCTGCGCCTTTTCCTTGAACGAAATGTGGTGGCCGCTATAGAGGCGGCCTGGCCACTGACCAAGTCCATCGCGAGCTACCAGGGCCAGGGCAAAGACCCCCGCCTGATGGGGTCGCTGCTGGTGCGTTTCTGAAATGACGGTGATTCATTCAATGGCCCTTTTTGCTTTCAAGAGGTGTTTCATGCAAGCTGACTCCTATCTCCCGACCCCATCTTCTGCCACCCGCTTCCCGGGACCGCGCCGGAAGTCTTTCGCGCTGAAAGCACTTCCCGCGGCAGCGGCGCTGTTTTTTTCACCGGCCGGCTGGACCATCGACATTGCCGGCGGCGCGGGCCTGCCGCAAAACGGCACGGTGTTCTCCGGTGCGGCGTCGGGCTCGGTGGCGGGTAACCAGTTGACCATCAACCAGACGACTGTAAGAGCTGTGGTCGACTGGGCGTCCTTCAACATCGACGCCGGCAAGGCGGTGCAGATTCTGCAACCCAACGCGGCGTCCGCCATGCTCAACCGGGTCACGGGCGACGCCAACCCATCGCAAATCCTGGGCGGCCTCTCGGCCAACGGCACGGTCATGCTGATGAACCCGAACGGCGTGATGTTCGGCCAGAACGCCACTGTGAACGTGGGTTCGCTGATCGCCACCACGGGCAACATCGATGTGAACAACTTCATCAACACCGGCGGCGCGCAGATCACCGGCGCTGCAGGAAGCATCACCAACCAGGGCAGCATCACCGCGCAAGGCGCCGGCCTGGTGGCGCTGGTTGCGCCTTCTGTTACCAACCAGGGCAGCATCATCGCTACCGGCGGCACGATTGCACTGGCAGGCAGCACGGCCGCCACGGTGTCGCTCAACGGTGGGCTTTACGAGTTCGCCATCCCGGGCGGTGCGACCGGCCTGAGCGTGTCCAACACGGCCGGCGCCAGCCTCGACGGCGCGACGCTCTTATTGGGCGTGGGCGATGCGGCCAACCTGCTGTCGGGTGTGATCAACCTTGAAGGCGTGCAGCAGGCCAGCAACGCCATCGTCGTGAACGGGTATGCCGTGGTGCTCAAGTCGGCGCTGCAAGCGCCCAACGTCAGCGGCAATGCCAGCCGGGTCGATGTGTACAGCGGCGCGCGCATTCAGGACGGGGTGAATATCGCCAAGACAGGCAGCCTGGGTGCGGGCGCTGCGGTTGACGTCCATGCCGGCGACTATGCCGAACAGGTGGCGCTCAACAAGGCCAATCTGACGCTGACGGGCCTGGCGGGCGCCAAGGTTGTGGTGCCCGACACGGCGGGCCAGCTCAACGGCATCAGCATCACAGCCAATAATGTGACGGTCACGGGGATGGAGATCGCCGGGCCTGTGAACCAGCCTTACCTTGGCTACGCCTGGGGTTCGGGCATCACCCGCGGCATCGCCGTGGCCAACGGGGTCACCGGCTTCGCGATCAGCAACAACAACATCCACGACGTGCGCAACGGCATCCTGATCGATGGCCGCAACACCGGCAGCGTCACCGGCAACCGCATTGAAAACACCAAGAGCGCCATCTCGGTGCAATACACCGACGCCAGCGATATCACCATTGCGGGCAACAGCCAGGGGCCGGTGGGCAACGAGTGGGGCCTGAACCTGCACCTGAACGGCTACGTGCACGGCGCCAACATCGACAGCAATCCGATGGGAGCCGCCCCGACACTGGACTGGCAGCTATCCCTGCTGGCCTTGAGTGCGGGCAACAGCGGCTGGTCTGTGCAGGACCAGGGCTATACCTCGTCCAATCGCACGCATGTGGCGGTGGCCACCACAGGTTCGGGCAGCGCACAGGGCAGCCTGCTTGCGCCGCTGGACACCCTGCAGGCCGGTGTAGACGCCGTGGTTACGGGCGGCACGGTGAACGTGGCCGGCGGGACCTATGTGCAGCCCGTCACGCTCTGGGTCAACAAGGGCCTGACGCTGGCCGGCGTAGGGCAGGGCGCTACCGTCATCGACGCGCGCGGTGTGAGCGGCTACGGCATCAACGTCACGGCAGACAACGTATCGCTTCGGGACTTCACCCTCTACGGCCCGAGCGCCAACGTGGCTTCGGCCTACGGCATCAAGGTCGCGCCGACCGGGGGTGCGTCGGCGCGGCTGCATAACTTTTCCATCAGCAACGTCACCAGCCGCGGCGCGGGGCGGGCCGAGCTGGACCTGAACGGCGTGGATGGCGCGGTGATCGACCATGTGATAGCCGATGGCGCGCCGGTGGGCAACGACGCCGGCACTACCCAGGGCGCCGGCATCCAGCTGAGCGACAGCGCCAACGTGACCATCACCAATTCCACGACGCGCAACAACGCCTGGGGCGGCCTGGCGCTTTACCAGGCCAACCGCTTTTACAACCAGCAGATGAACAACATCACGGTGGCGGGCAACAACAGTTTCACCGAGCGCAACCCGGTCTACCTGCAGGACGAGTCGCACAGCCGCGACTTCGGCACGCTCAACATCGCGGGCTTCGATTTCGCCGTGCGCAACGCCAGCACGGCCGACAGCAACAACCAGTACACCTGGCTACAGGCCTCACAGCAAAACGCCTACGACTATGCGGTGAACCTGGGCAGCGCCGCGTCCAGCTACATCCAGGGCTGGAACGGCGCTCAGGTCACGCAGGACTTCCACGTCGGCATCGGGAACCTGCTGGGTGGCGGCACGCAGGCGATGTCCGTCGGCACTGCGCTGGGCAACGCGGGCAGCGGCGCCAACATTCGCGTGGGCGCGGGCACCTTTGCCGAAGACGTGGTGGTGAACAACCCCTACAACCTGTACTTCAGCGGCTCTACCTTGCGCAGCCTGGCACTGGGCAGCGGTGCGGGTGGCTCCGGCATCGGCGGCACAGTCACTGCCAGCGGCGCGGGCGGCATCGTGGTGAATGCCCCCGTTAACCTGCTGGGCGATACCACACTGGCCACCCTGGGTGCAGACATCACGCTCAATGGCGATGTCCAGAACGCAGGCGGTGTGGCCCGCGCGCTTCACCTGATGGCGGGTTCGGGCGCTACCCGCGGCAATGTGCACATGGTGTCGGGCGGCACCGAGGCCAACGCGCTCGGCCAGTTTGAGGTGGTGTCCAACGCGTTCAGCCTGGCCAGCACGCTGTGGGTCAAGGGTTACGGCATTGATGCCCTGGGCAGCGTGGCGCTGAGCAACCACACGCTGCGCGGGCAAGACGCGAGCGCCACCAACACCCTGAACGCCGGCGGCGACGTCACCGGCTCCACCATCAGCCTGGGTGCGGTTCAGGTCACCAGCGGCGGCGATGTTTCGGCCAACGTGACGGCCAGCGAAGTGGCGGTGGCCGCCGTCGGCGACATCAGCGGCACCACCACCAGCCAGGGCAATGTGCAGATCAGCAGCAGCACCGGCGATGTCACCGGCAGCATCAGCGGCAGCAACGTAACGGTGCAGGCGCAGGGCGATGTGAATGTGGTCGTGGTGGCCTCGAACTCCGCCTCGCTGGCCGGCGACTCGGTGGTCGCCAATGTTGTGGCGCCGGTCGTGGAAGTGGCCGCTGTGGGCGATGCCCAGCTCTCTGGCTCCTCGTCCCATGTCACGATGAACGCCGCCAGCGGCAGCGTCAGCGGCAACTTCGGGCAGGTGACCAATTCGGGCGGCGGGTTGGTTAACGTCAATGGAAAACCCCAGAGCAATCAGCAACTGTCGTCCAACGCGGAGAACAACCGGGTCATTCCGCCCGGCAACAACCTGGGCGAGGGCTCATCGGCTGAAGAGCCCATGCTTCAGCTGGCCCAGGCCGGCTTGCTGACGGGAGAAGGCGAGCCGCTCATGGTCCGGAGTTCGCCTTCCGGCGCCGGTGAGGCCATCGACAACGGCCAGGCGGTCGAGCTGGACATGTCACCTAAAAACGAGCGCGAGAAAGAATAGAGACGAGAGCGGCCCGAAGACGCGGCCAGCAGCGAAACAGGGCGAAAAAAAACCGGCTTAGCGCCGGAATTGCTCTTGCTGTAGCAGTTGCTGCATTTGCTGCGCGGCTGTCGGTTGCTGGACTGCAGCCTGCATTTCTGCGGTGGACTGGGCGGCTGGCGGCGCCGAAGCCTGTGATGCCGCCGTACGCTGCGCCGTGGTGTCCTGGGGGGCGCTGCCTTGCGGGGTGACGCGGCGGGCGCCGTCAAAGCGGCGCTGCCAGTAGCTCACGCCCATGCTTTCCACACGCACTTCGGCGCCGGGCTTGGGGGAGTGGATGAACTTGCCGTCGCCGACATAAATGCCGACATGGCTGAAGGCGCGGCGCATGGTGTTGAAAAACACCAGGTCGCCGGGTTGCAGCTCGTTTTTGTCGATGCGCTGTGTGGCGGCGGCTTGCTGTTCGGCGCGGCGCGGCAGCAAGAGGCCGACGCTCTGCTCATAAATGGCACGTACAAAGCCGCTGCAGTCAAAGCCGGTTTCTGCCGTGTTGCCGCCGCGCTTATAGGGCACGCCGAGGAAACCCATGGCATTGACGACCAGCTCGGAAGCCTTGTTGCTGACGCTTTGGCGAACGTGGTCAATCTGGGTCAGCAGGCCCTTGTCGGCCAGCAGTCTGTCCATGTCGTCGCTGGAATTGCCGGAACCACCGGGAGCCGCCTGCACGCCCGCTGCCAGCCAGGCGGCAGAGGCAATGATGAGTGCAGGGGCAATTTTTCGCATGGCGCCTAGGATACTTGACAGATCTGTCCTACGTCAACCTCATGTCGGTTCTTGATAACGTTTTTAAGCCCTTGATTTGTAACGGTTTTGCGTACGCATTAACCCTTATTTTTCATTCAAATACTATGTTTACATATGATTCTGGCGGTAAAAAATGTCTTGTCGGGGGTGTTTTCGGGTGCAATGCCTGCTTGATGCAGCGATCGGCTGGCCAGGATCAGTTTTAAGGATCAAATATGCCTCTAGCCCAATCAACACATAGGCTTTTAGCTCCTTTTTTAATAGCAAGCTCCATGGCACTTCTGGCCTCCCAGCCCGCCCAGGGCCAGACCGTGCGGCCGGAAACGGTGGCAGCGGGCCTTGAAAACCCTTGGGGTGTTGCGTTTTTGCCAGACGGCCGCTTCCTGGTCACCGAGCGCCCCGGCCGCATGCAGGTGATCCGGGCGGACGGTAAGGCCTCGCCGATAGGCGGCTTGCCCCCGGTGGCGGCCGGCGGGCAGGGCGGCTTGCTCGATGTACTGGCCGACAGCGACTTTGCCCGCAACCGCACCCTCTACTTTTGCTATTCCGAGCCTGCGCCCACGGGCAGCGGCAACAGCACGGCGCTGGCACGCGCCACCTTGAGCGCCGACGACAGCCGGCTGGAGAACCTCAAAGTGATCTTCAGCCAGAAGCCCAAGTTCGTCAGCACAGCGCATTTTGGCTGCCGCATCGTCGAAAGCCGCACTGGCGGCGCCGCCGACGGCAAGCTCTTCCTCACGCTGGGCGACCGCTTTTCGCGCAAGGAAGACGCCCAGACGCTGGACAACCACCACGGCAAGATCGTCCGCATCAATAAAGACGGCTCGGTGCCCAAAGACAACCCCTTTGTGGGCCGGGCTGGCGCCTTGCCGGAAATCTGGAGCTACGGCCACCGCAACGCCCAGGGCGCCACGCTGGCGCCCGACGGCACCTTGTGGATGCACGAGCACGGCCCGCAAGGCGGCGATGAGATCAACATTCCCAAGCCCGGTGCCAATTACGGCTGGCCTGTCATCACCTATGGCGAGAACTACGGCGGCGGCAAGATCGGCGAAGGCATTACCGAAAAGGCCGGCATGCAGCAACCGCTGCATTACTGGGTGCCGTCGATTGCGCCGTCGGGCATGGCGTTTTTAACCAGCGAGCGCTACGGCAAAGCCTGGCAGGGCAACCTGTTTGTGGGCTCGCTCAAGTTTGGCTACCTTGACCGGATCGAACTGTCTGCTCCCTACGCAGGCAAGGTAGTGCGGGAAAACAAGCTGCTCACAGAAGTTGGCGAGCGGATCCGCGATGTGAAGCAGGGCCCCGACGGCCTGCTGTATGTGCTGACCGACAACAGCAACGGCAAGCTGCTACGCCTGGTGCCGGGCCGCTGACGGGATCGGTCTTTATTTAGCGGTAACGGCGGCGATCAGGTCAACCTCGACCGTCGCGTTTTTCGGCAACTGGGCCACACCCACCGAAGTGCGCGTATGAATACCCGCCGCACCCAGCACCGTGTGCAGCACTTCCGACGCGGCGTCGGCCACCTCGCTTTGCTGGGTGAAGTCTGTGGCCGATTGTGTGTAAACCGTGACCCGCATGACTTGCTTGATCCGGTCCAGGCTGCCCAGGTTTTGCCGCAGCAACGCCAGCGCGCGCATGGCGCACACCTTGGCCCCCAACTGGGCTCGCTCCAGTGATACATCCGCCCCGGCGCGGCCGGTGACGACAACGGTGCTGCCCACGCGCGGGACCTGGCCGCTCACGTAAATCACGTCGCCGTGCTGCACGGTGGAGGTGTAGTTGCCGCCTATCTTGATCTCGCCGTCAAAGCTGTAGCCGAGGGCTTTTTCGATCGCGGCGAACCGGGTCTGGCGTGAGTCTTCCATGGGATGAGGTTTCCTTTGAGGTCAGTGATGAATGGGTGAATCGTATTTATTAGTTGGGGCTCTTCAGCCGCAGCAGGCTCAGGCCCAGCAAGCCAAACGCGCCGCCGCACAGCCGGTTGAAGATACGTGCCCGGCGCGGCGTGCCAAACCAGCGGTGGGTGTGGCGGGCCAGCAGCACATAGGTCAGGTGTGAGGTCAGCACGCAGGCGGCGAAGGCGCTGGTCAGCGCCAGGAACTGCGGCAGCATGGGAGCCTCCGGATGGATGAACTGGGGAAACAGCGCGGTGAAGAACAGGATGCTTTTGGGGTTGGTCACCGCCACCAGCAAGCCCTGCCGGAACAGCGCGGCATGGGTTTTCATAGGCTGTGCGTCGGTGGGCAAAGGCGCGTCGAACATCGAGGTCTTGCTGGTCCACTGGCGCCAGCCGAGGTACACGAGGTAGACCGCGCCCACGGTCTTGAGCACCGCGAACAGCCAGGCCGAGGTGTGCAGCAAGGTGCCCAGGCCGGCCATCGCCGCGGCAGAGACGGAGAACACACCCAGCACATTGCCTGCCGAGCTCCACAGCGTCTTGCGTGCCCCCCACGACACGGCGTTGGAGACCGCCAGCAAAATGCCTGGCCCTGGGCTGAGTGCGGTGACGAGGGAGATGGTGAGAAAGAGGAGCCAGGCGGAGGTGGTCATGGGCGCAGGTGGAGCAGAGTTAAAAGAAGAACAGGGGGTTAAATTTACCGTGAAGGCTTTAAACAGGCTTGGCGCTGCGGTATCGGCCGCGTCGTGCGGCGCGGGTGATTTCTGAAAGGCGGCTGAATACTTTGACGCAGGTCGCCACCAGCGCTTCCCATGGCCGAACACGATTTTCATGATTGACGACGCACACCGCGCCGCCATGTTGGGCGGTCACGGTGACCCAGCCGGCCTGCTGGACGGTGTGCGCCTGCCCCGACTCCAGCACCGCGCTGCTGCAAACGACCTGCTCGCCCAGCCAGCGGGGCGCGCCTGTCACCAGCAGGGTGCCGGCGGTACTGATCAGCGCGCTGCCAGCCTTGCTGTGAAAAAACAGGGATTCACCGGGGTCGAGCTCAAGTTGGCGGGAGGCGGAACGTTGTTTCATGGCGGCTCCATTCAGGGGTTGGCAAATCAGGGAAGGGACGCCACTAGATTAAAGAGAGCCAGCAATTCCCGACAGATGCACTCAAGCCCTTTCTGTATCGGTACAGAGCCCTTGTTTGGCATCTGTTATGGTCTGATTTCGCCCTATCTGTGGCTGTGTCGCTGCCTTTCCTTCATGGATCATTCGGCTTATGGACCCGCAACCCAACCCGCAACCGCACGCGCAACCCCTATACCTTCGGCTTTCCAGCCACTACCGGCAGGCCATCCAGTCGGGCGTGCTGATGCCGGGCGAACGCATGCCTTCCGTGCGGGCGCTGACCCGGTTGCACCAGGTCAGCCTGTCGACGGCCGTGGAGGCCTGCCACACGCTGGAAGACGAAGGCTTGCTGGAGGCGCGGCCGCGCTCAGGCTACTTTGTGCTCAAGCGCCGCCGGGTTGATTTGCCGCCGCCCAGCGAGCCCGACCCGGGCCGTAAGCTGGACCCGGCGCAGTACGTCGGCATCCATGACCGGGTGTCGGACTACGTCGCCAAGTGCGAGATCTACCCGCTGGTCACCAACCTGGCTGGCACCTACGGCTCGCCCGAGATGTACCCGGCGCAGGAGCTCAAAAACGCCGCCATTCGCGCATTGCGCAAGCACCCGATGATGCTGGCCAGCCCGCCGGACTTCCTCAACGATTCGCCGCTCAATGCCGTGCTGGCCAAACGCGCACTGGAGGCCGGCATGCAACTGGCGCCGGAGGACATCCTGGTCACCAATGGCTGTATCGAGGCGATCAACATCGCCCTGCGCGCGGTGACCAGGCCGGGCGACACGGTGGCGGTTGAGTCGCCGACGTATCACGGCCTGCTGCAGATCCTGGAAAGCCTGGGCCTGCGCGCGCTGGAGATACCGACCAGCCCGACGCAAGGAATTTCAGTGGAGGCGCTGGACCTGGCCTTCCAGACGCATGACCGCATACGGGCAGTGGTGGCAATTCCGAATTTCCACAACCCCCTGAGCTGCGTGATGCCCGACGCCGAAAAAGAAAAGCTGGTGCGCCTGTGCGAGCGCCAGCAGGTGGCGCTGATCGAGGACGACACCTACGCCGCCATGGGCCGTGACGACATTCCGCTCAAGGCCGCCAAGGCCTGGGACCGCAGCGGCTCGGTGATTCATTGCGCGTCGCTGCGCAAAACCCTGGCGCCCGGGCTGCGCCTGGGCTGGATCGCGGGCGGGCGCTGGCAGGCGCGCATCCAGATGCTCAAGTACGCGCAAAGCCGTGTCACTGAAACTCTTGCCCAGATCACCGTGGCCGAGTTCATGGCCTCCAGTGCGTATGACCGGCACTTGGCCCGGCTGCGCCGCATGCTCACGCTGCAGCGCGAGCAAATGGCCGACGCCATCGCCTCGCACTTTCCGGCCGGCACGCGGCTGTCGGTGCCCGGCGGCGGCATGCTGCTGTGGGTGGAGCTGCCGCCCGGCACGTCGGCGCAGGCCGTCTTCAACACCGCCATCCGCCAGGGCATACGGGTGTCACCCGGCTCGCTGTTTTCCAACTCCAGCCGTTTTGATCACTTTTTGCGCATCAGCTGCGGCGCGCCCTACACGGCCCAGGCCGGCGAGGCGTTGCGCAAGCTGGCGGAGATTGTGTCGACGGAGGCGGCGCGGGCGGGGCAGGACTGAACAAGTCCTGGTGGTTCTTCGCGTTTTATAAGCGTTTTAGGCCTCTAGCCCTTTATCTGTATGCGCGTATAGCTATATTTTTAATAGCAAATCGGCTTGGCCGCGTTGCGCCCTAGTGCGCCGCCGCGTGGCTGCGCTTGACAAAAAAGAGGCCCGCACCGACCGCCATCAACATGCCGCCGAACACGCGGTTCTGCAGCCGCACGGCGCGCGCGTTGTTGAAGAGCTTTTGCAATCGGCTTGCTGCAAACGCGTAGCCATGCATTACCACGGTGTCGACCGCCACGGTCGTCAGCGCCATCACCAGCAACTGCGGCCACAGCGGCCGGGAAGGGCTGATGAACTGCGGCAGTACCGCCACCATGAAGAGAATGCCTTTGGGGTTGGTCACGTTGGTGAGCAGGCCGGTGAGGAAGCGCCGCTTGACCGAGAGGCCGTTGGCGTCGGCGGCAAGGTCTGCGTCGCCTTCCGGCGCGATGCCGTTCGAGGAGCGCCACTGCGACCAGCCGATGTAAATCAGGTAGCCCGCGCCCAGCACCTTCACTACGCTGAAGGCCAACTCCGACGCCACGAGCAGCGAGCCGACGCCTGCGCCCGCCACCAGCAGGATGATGACCAGCCCGAGCTGCAGGCCGGCAATGGTGGCGCGCGTGCGCTGCATGCCGTAGCTCAGGCCGTGGCTCATGGCCAGCACGGCGCCCGAGCCCGGCGAAAGCGCGATCAGGATGGAGGCGAAGAGGTAAGCGGTCCAGGTGTCGATGGCCATGATGAAGCGGTGGTGACGTTGAAAAGGGTGGAAGAACAGGGAAAAAGCGCGGCGAACAGAGCGTACGTACCGCGCAAAACGCCTGCCATCCTACAGGGAGCGCAAAAGCCCGCAGGTATCATGGCCCAATGGCTTCAACCGCATCATTCTGGCAAGGCCGCCTCGCGCAGACAGGCCGCACCGCCCAGCACTGGCTGATCGAATGGTGGCGCCTGGTGAAGCTGGGCGCGATCATCCTGGTGCTGACACTTTCGCCTTCCAGCTACAGCCCGCAAAGCCGCGCCATCCTCGCCCGCCATATCTACATCAACACGGCGCCCATCCTGCTGGGCTTTACTTTGCTGTGCGCGCTGGTCACCGTGGTGCTTACCCGCATCGTGCTGGTCACCGCGCTCAGCTATGGCCTGTCGCAGTACGCGTTGCAGGTCGTCATACGCGTGCTGGTGCTGGAGTTGATTCCGCTGACAGCGGCGCTTTTTGTGGCGCTGCGCTGCACCATCCCGGACGGCGCCGAACTCACGGCCATGCAGGCCAGCGGCGAGCTCGACGAAATGCGCGAGCACGGCATCGAGCCGGTGCGGCGCGAGGTGCTGCCGCGCGTGGTGGCGGGCATGTTCTCCGGCATCACGCTGGCCGCGCTCAGTTGCGTGGTGGCGTTGGTGGTGGCCTATATGGCGACCTACGGTTTTGCCCTGTCGGGCCTGGCGGCCTACACCCGGCTTTTTGGCCAGGTCTTCAGCCCTTCCGTCACGCTGATCTTTGTGTTGAAAACCCTGTTCTTCTGCCTGGCCGTGTCGCTGATTCCCATGGCCTCGGCCCTTTACGGCATGGGCGAGGCCAGCGTGCGCACCAGCGCCGAGATGCGCGGCCTCGTGCGCATGTTCGCCGTGATCCTGCTGATTGAAGTGGCTTCGCTGGTCGGCAACTACTATTGACTTCCAAAGACTTCTAAAAAAAACAAGACCCTATGAGCCCACCCCACGACCCTTCACCCCCGGAGCACGACCGGCCGGACCCGCTCCAGCCGGCGCGCGAGACCGAGTCTTCACCGGCGGAAATCGCCAACCTGGAGTTCAAGGCCCGGCTGCTGCTGCTCTTCATGTTGGTGCTGGTGATCGGTTCGGCGATGTATGTGATGTACGCACGCGGCGCCTTTGAGTCCACCCAGCGCCTGGTGCTGATTGCCGACGACTCTGAAGGCGTGGTGGTTGGCATGGACCTGACCTTCTCGGGCTTCCCGATCGGCCGCGTCAAGCGCATTGAACTGGCCGACGACGGCAAGGCCCGCATCCTGGTCGACGTGGCTGCCAAGGACGCCCACTGGCTGCGCACCACCAGCGTCTTCACCCTCGTGAAGGGTCTGGTGGGAGGCACCAACATCCGCGCCTACACCGGGCTGCTCAATGACCCGCTGTTGCCCGACGGCGCCGAACGCACCGTGCTGCTGGGCGACGCAGCGGGCGAAGTGCCCAAGGTGATCGCCGCCGCCAAAGACCTGATTGAAAACCTCAACACCCTGACCGGCAGCGGCGGTGCGGTGGGTGCCAGCCTGGCCAACCTGCAGACCCTGACCGAGCGGCTGAACGGCCCGGGCGGCGCACTCACCGTGCTGCTGGGCAGCGAAGCCGAGGCCAAAAAATTCGCCGCCACGCTGGAGCGCACCAACTCGCTGCTCACCAAACTGGACGGGCTGGCCGCCAAGACCGACACGCAGGTCTTTGGCGACAAAGGCCTGATGCCCGAGACCCGCGCGACCGTGGTGCAGCTCAATGCCATGCTGGGCGAAGCGCGCACCAGCCTCAAGAAAGTCGATGCGCTGCTGCAAGACGCCCAGGCTGTGACCCGCAATGCCAAGGATGCGACCGACGACCTGGGTGCGCTGCGCGCCGATGTCGAGGCCAGCCTGCGCAAGGTCGAAGGCCTCATCAACGAGATCAGCCGCAAATGGCCTTTTGCCAAAGACGCCAAAGATGCGGAGATGAAGCTGCCATGAAGACCTCTCTGATCAAACTCGCGTTGCCATTGGCTGTTGCCAGTGTGCTGGCTGCCTGCGCCAGCGGCCCCCAGCCGCCGGATTGGCAACTGGAAGCCAAGGGTTCGATGGACCGCTCCGTCGCCGCCTACATGGAAGGCAACAGCCGCGTCGAGATGGCCGAGCTGGAGCGTGCACGCACCCAGCTCACGCGCTCGGGCCGTGCCGACTTGCTGGCCACCGCCGAGCTGCTGCATTGCGCCACGCGCGTCGCCAGCCTGGTGATGGACGAGCCCTGCACCGGGTTTGAGAAACTGCGGCCTGATGCCACCGAGGCCCAGCGCGCCTATGCCGATTACCTCAAAGGCCAGGTGCAGCCGCAAGGGATCGCGCTGCTTCCTGAGTCGCAACGCGCCGCTGCCGCAGGCAATGCCGGTGCGCTGCAAGGCATCACCGACCCGTTGTCGAAACTGGTGGCCGCCGGCGTGATGCTGCAAACCGGCAAGGCCAGCCCGGACGTGATCACCCAGGCTATTGAGACCTCGTCTGCGCAGGGCTGGCGGCGCCCGCTGCTGGCTTGGCTGGGTGTGCAGTTGCGCCGGGCAGAGCAGGCTGGTGACACACAAGCGGCCGACAAGCTGCGCCGCCGCATCGAGTTGACTCAGGGCACATCGGCGGCGGCCAGGCCTCCGGTCACCAAGCCCTGAAGGAAGTGCTGTGAGTTACCGATTAAGGCTGTACGCCTATGAAGATGCTTCCGAGGGCGAACTGAAAGCCGCGGAGCAGCGCTTCAGGCAGGCGCTCGAAGAAACGCTGGGCCATGAAAGCCTGGTGCTGCCGGTCTACACCGCCTATATGAGGCTGGTCGGCATTTATGGCGAATCGCCGGGCGAAGACGTGTTGTCGTCGGACGAGCAGGAAATCTTCAGCCAGTGGCAGGCGGCCGAGCTGGCCGCCACCACGGCGGCGCTGGGGCCGCACCGCTATATGGGCGATGCGCAGTTCGAGATCCGCCCGGCTTAGGTCTTGAGCGCTCAGGCCTTCAGATAGTCGCCCAGTTGGTTCAAGGTGCCGCCGTAACCTTGCTCAAGCGAAGGCTTCAGCTCTTCAAAATACTGGTGCTCTGCCGCAGACTCGCCGAAAGGCAAGGCGCGCAATGACACAGTGGTGACGCCGTCTTTCTCGGTAAACGTCGCCGAGTTTTCAATCTCCATCGGGCAGACGTCGCTGAACGGTGCACGCGCGATACCGCACTGCGCGTTGGCAAATGAATTGAGCCAGACGATGCGCTCCCCTGCAACGATCTCGCGGTAGTTGAAGCGGCCCCACCACGTGGGCGCTCCGCTGAAGTTCATCGCATAGTGAAAGAAGCCGCCGGGCTTGAACTCAAAGCGCAGAGCCTCGACGGTGCAGCCCTCAGGCCCCCACCATTTTTCGAGCGATGCTTTCTCGCTCCAGGCTTGCCAGACGCGGGCCTTGGGTGCCTTGAAGACGCGTGTGATGAAGAAGGCGGCGTTATTTGCGGACATGTTTCTTTCCTTTTGTGGCGGGTGGAGTGGACGTAGGGAGTGAGGTAGGCAAAGGGGGCGGGGCGGTGGACTGCAAAAACGTATCGAGCTTGTCAAAGCTTGTCTCCCAGGTGCTGCGATACAGCGCCATCCAGTTGGCAACCTGCCTGAGCGGCGCCGCTTCCAGCCGGCACGGCCGGGTCTGCGCGGCCCGCCCCCGAGAGATCAAACCCGCCCGCTCCAGCACTTTCAAATGCTTGGAGATGGACGGCTGGGTCATGTTGAAGGGCGCGGCCAGCTCGTTGACGGTGGCTTCGCCGAAGGCCAGCCGGGCCACGATGGCGCGGCGGGTCGGGTCGGCCAAGGCGGCGAAGGCCTGGTTGAGGGTGTCGGAAGAGGTATTCATTTTCCTATTTGGTTATATAGCCAAATAGCTATATTAAACCCGTCATTGGGCACTGTCAACTGCCGCAATTACCAGGAATCAGGAAGAAGAGGAGCGCGCTCAGGGCGAGCGGCTCAGCCGCGGCGAAGCCAGCGCCTGGAGTTGGTCGGCAATCGCGATATCGACGGGCTTGAGCTGCTTGAGCAGTTGCGCCTTTTCAAGTACGGCGTGCAGTTGCTGCAAATCCTTGCTGCTGGTGGTGGCCTTGATCTGGGCCAGCGCCGCCGGGGTGTTGCCGGTTTTGATCACCGCCAGCATTTTGGTCACCCATTCACTCGTAGCAGGTCTTTTCTGGTTCATGGTGGCATTGTAGGGTTGCGATTGAGTTGCTATAAAAAAAGGAGCGGCTTGCCAATATGGGTATTGGGCTGGAGGCCGATTTGATGCTCAATTCAGCGAATCTTCAACAGGGGCTTGACCTAGAGTGCACTCAAGGATTTTTAATTCTTTCCAGGCCCTTGCAGTGACGCCGGGCTCCAACGAACCAAGGAGATTGATCATGAACGCAGCTTCCACCACCGATATCACAAGCGCCAACCGCCAGCGCCTGCAGCACATCATGGCCGAGCTGGACAAGGGCAACGGCAAACCCTTTGTCGAAGCCATGGCTGACGACTTTTCCTGGACTATCCCGGGCGACACGCCCTGGTCGCGCACCTACAGCGGCAAGCAGGCGGTCGTCAGCGAGCTGCTGCAGCCTTTGTATGCCCAGTTCGCCACGCCCTACTTCAGCACCACGCGCAGCATCATGGCCGACGGTGACAGGGTGGTTGTCGAGTTCGAGGGAAAGGTCACCACCAAAGCCGGCAAGGCTTACAACAACCGCTATTGCTATGTGTTTCGCATGGAAGGCGGGCAGATGAAGGAGTTGATGGAGTATCTGGACACCGCGCTGGTGAATGCCGCGTTGCAGGCCCCCGGGGCCGCGCTTGCGGCCTGAGGCGCAACTTCATACAGTCAGGCATGGCTGAAAACTTTTTGATAGGGCAACTCGCCGCCCGCACCGGGCGCAGCGTGCACACCATCCGCTGGTATGAGGCCCAAGGCCTGATCCCCGGCGTGGCGCGCGACAGCGGCCGCCGTCGCGTCTATGGCGAGCTGCATATCAACTGGCTGGATTTGATGGACCGCCTGCGCCGCACCGGCATGTCGATTGCCGCGATGCGCGAGTACACCGAACTCGTCAAGCAGGGCAGCAGCACGCTGGCCAAACGCCAGGCGCTGCTGGCAGCGCACCGCGAACAGGTCAAGGACATGATCGGCGAGTGGCAGCAGGCGCTCACGCTGCTCAATACCAAGATTGATTTTTACGATGAATGGGTGGCCTCGGGCAAACGCCCGGCCATGAAGGCGGTGAAGACCGCGGCGCGCGAAGGCAGCGCGCCCAAGCGGCGTCCCAGGGAGAAGGCGCGGCGGCCTGCAAAGGCTTAAGAAGCGCCTAGCGCATCCAGCAGCAGCCCAAGCCCGGCCAACGCGGCTTCACTGCCTTCCATCTGCGCCTTGACGATGGCGCCGTCAACCGCCAGCGCAGCCGCGCCGGCAAGCGCCTGCTGCCGCGCGCCGGCGGGCAGCAAACCGGCGATCACCTGCTGCATGTCCTGCTTGTGGTTTTGCACGATGTCGGCCACGCCGGGCAGGGCGGTGCCTACTTCGGCCATGGCGTTGATGAAAGCACAGCCGCGAAACAGCGGATCGGCAAACCATTCACCCAGCGCCGGCACCAAGGGAGCCAGGCCGCCGCCCGACACCGCGCCATGCCGCCCCAGCGCATCGACAAACCAGGCCATCCAGCGCTCGTGGCGGTAATCGAGAAAGGTGCGGACCAGTTCGTCCTTGCTGGGAAAGCAGCGGTAGAAGGTGAGCTTGGCCACGCCCGACTCGGCAATGATGCGGTCGATGCCGGTAGCGCGCAGGCCATCGCGGTAAAAAAGGTCGTGCGCGGTGAGCAGGATGCGCTCGCGCGGGGAGGGGGCTGAAACGTCCATGGGGCGATTGTAGGAGTCGTAGACAGGTCTGTCTACTTGTGCCAGAATTCCAGCGAGTAGACAGACTTGTCTACTTCCCCTCATTGCCCGCATCTTCAACCATTGTTCAAAGGACACCTCATGGAAACCCGGTCACCCCTTCCTCCCTTTACCCTCGAAACCGCCGCACAAAAAGTCCGCGCCGCCGAAGACGGCTGGAACACGCGCGAGCCGCAGCGTGTCTCGATGGCCTACACCGCGCAAAGCAAATGGCGCAACCGCGCCGAGTTCGTCACCGGTCGTGAAGAGATCGCCGGCCTGCTGTCGCGCAAATGGGCGCGAGAGCTCGACTACCGCCTCATCAAGGAACTGTGGGCCTTTGGCGGCAACCGCATCGCCGTGCGCTTTGCCTATGAGTGGCATGACGACGCAGGCAACTGGTTTCGCTCTTATGGCAATGAAAACTGGGAGTTTGATGAGAACGGCCTGATGGCCGTGCGCCACGCCAGCATCAACGACCTGCCCATCAAGGCGGCCGACCGCAAGTTTTTCTGGCCGCTGGGGCGCCGGCCCGACGACCACCCCAGCTTGAGCGACCTTGGGTTGTGAAGGGTTTGGGGGAAGGGCTGTAAAATCCACGTCCCCCATGCGCACCGTGTTGTTTGAGTTTTGAAGGCGGTGCGTGACCTGAATATGCCCCCGGCCCTTTGCCGGGGCGCCCCCACCCGAGTGACCGCGTTTTGACTGACTCCCGCACCCCGGCCGGCCTGGCCAATGAACCCCCTCACGACACACCCACGCAGGAGCCCCGGCTCTGGTGCGGCGACGGCTGGACAGCCAAGGTCATCAAGAACGAAGACGACGACGGCTGGGCCGTTGCGATGATCAAGGACGGCGAGCCCGAGCCCGCGCTGGTCGGCCCCTGGACCATGGGCCGCGACAAGAAGAACCCCAAGCCGCTCGACGGCCCAGCCTTCAGCACGCTGGTCAAAACCGCATCGGAATTTGTGCGCCGCCATGAGCAGCAGCTGCACGCCACGCTGCACCAAAGCATCACGGTAACGGCCAATACGGCGCGCGTCACCGTCTCACTCGACATCGTTCCGGATGAAGACAACCCGCACGGCCTGCTCAGCGCCGCCGATGAGACGGGCGAGCAGCTCGCGCAGGTGCGCGTCGCGCCGTCCTTCAAGCTCAGCCGCGCCAGCGCCGTGGCGTGGGCCGAAAGCGGCTTCGCCAAGCCGGCAGGGCGGTGAGCGCGCCCCGCGCCTGCGGGATCGACTTCGGCACCTCCAACTCCACGGCGGGTTGGAGCCGGCCGGGGCTTCCCGCATTGCTGCCCCTTGAAGGCGGCAAATCCACGCTGCCCTCGGTCGTGTTCTTTCATGCCGAAGACGAGCATGTGAGCTACGGCCGCGCGGCGCTGGCCGACTACCTGGCCGGCTACGAAGGCCGCCTGATGCGCTCGCTCAAAAGCCTGCTCGGTACATCGATGATCGACGACCACACCGAAGTCGCCGGCCGCGCGCTGCCGTTTCGTGTGCTGCTGGCGCAGTTCATCGGCGAGCTCAAGCGCCGCGCAGAAAAGGCCGCCGACCAGCCTTTCACGCAAGCCGTGCTCGGCCGCCCGGTGTTTTTTGTGGACGACGACGCTGCGGCCGACAAGAAGGCCGAAAACACCCTGGCCGAGATCGCCCACGCAGTCGGCCTCAAAGACATCGCCTTCCAGTACGAGCCGATCGCGGCGGCGTTTGACTATGAATCACAAATCAGGCGCGAAGAGCTGGTGCTGGTGGTCGACATCGGCGGCGGTACGTCGGACTTCGCGCTGGTGCGCCTGTCGCCCGAGCGCGTAAGCAAGGCCGAGCGGCGTGACGACATCCTGGCCAGCGGCGGCGTGCACATAGGCGGCACCGACTTCGACAAATACCTGAGCCTGGCCAGCGTCATGCCCACGCTGGGCCTGGGCAGCCGGCTGGTGAGCGGGCTGGAGGTGCCGTCGGCCCAGTATTTCAACCTGGCAACCTGGCACACCATCAACCAGGTCTACAGCAAAAAATCGTGGACGCAGATCGCCGACATCCGGCGCGGTGCGGTCGACAAGGACAAGCTGGACCGCCTGCAAAACCTGGTGCGCGAGCGCGCGGGCCACTGGCTGGCGATGCAGGTTGAGGCGGCCAAGATCGCGCTGTCTGACGCGCCGGAAACCATCATGGATCTGGGGCGCATCGCACCGGGCGAGATCCTGACCTTGCACCGACCCGATTTCGACGCGGCCATCAGCGAGTTGGTCGGCACGGTGGCGCGTACCGTGATGGGGCTGATCAAGGACGCGGTGGTGAACGCCGACGATATCGACACCGTGTTCTTCACCGGCGGCTCCAGCGGCGTGCCCTTGCTGCGCGAGCAGATCTCCGCCATGCTGCCGCAGGCGCGCAGCGTGGAGGGCGACCGCTTCGGCAGCATTGGCGCCGGGTTGGCGCTGGATGCGGTGCGCAAGTTCGGCTGAATTCCAACGAAAGGCTCTACGTGAAGAACAAGCCGGGCAAGCTCTTTTCTGTGAATACCCAAAACGGGTTGAAGTTTTTCCAATATCTCGGTGATGACGCCACCCAGCTGGGCAGCAACCTGATTGCCGTATTCAATGGCACTTTCCGGGGCATGGAGGATGCGTCCCCGGCAGCGATCAAGGCGTCGGGCGTGGCTTTCTACGCCCATGTGCTTCTCAAACTCGGGCTGAAGCTGGATGTCTGGAAGCCGCACTCGGACGCGGACGTTATCTCATTCACTGACGTCTGGTTCCGGGACAGCCCAGACTATGGAAATCCTGCAATCAAGGAAACAGGCACCTGGTGGCTATGGCGTGCCAACCAGAAGAGAGTCACCATTCATGGAAGATCCGACGATCTGGTGAATTCTCATGTCGGCGTGGTCGTGACCCCAGGCGATGTCGTGAAAAGGATGGAGTCCGGGGTGTATGCATTTTTCTATCCGACCTACCCGGACCAGATGGGGCCATGAAGTATGTCTGGGCGGTCGATAAAGACAAGTAGGACCGCCTGCAGAATCTGGTGCGCATCGCACCGGGCAAGAGTGGGTCAATCTCGTCAGGCCTTTTTTGCGGCGTCGGCCTACAGCCGCGCGGTGACAAAGGCGGCGCCGGCAGGCTACGATGGCGCGGCCTTCCTCGCCGTCATCGAACTCCCACGCCTTCATGCCTCACCGCTTCTGTCCTGCTGCGCTTTCTGCACTGCCGAGGCCCTTGCTGCTGGCAGTCGCACTCGCCTTGTCACCCTGGCTGAGCACTGCAGCATGGGCCCAAACGCTCGCACCGGTGACTGTCACGGCCACTCGTACCGAACTGCCGCCCTTTGACGTCCCGGCGTCGGTTGACGTGCTGGACGGCGAGCGGCTTCGCGCCGACGGCCGGGCCCAACTCAATCTCTCCGAAAGCCTGGCGCTTACGCCCGGCGTGCTGGCACGCGACCGGCAAAACCAGGCGCAAGACCTGCAGCTGTCGGTGCGCGGCTTTGGCGCGCGCTCTACCTTCGGCGTGCGGGGTGTGCGTATTTATGTCGACGGCATACCGGCCACCATGCCTGACGGCCAAGGCCAGCTCTCGCACATCGACCTGGGCTCGGCGGGCCGGGTGGAGGTGCTGCGCGGGCCGTTTTCCGCGCTGTACGGTAATTCGTCGGGCGGGGTGGTTCAGGTGTTTACGGAGGAGGGCAGGGGCCGGCCCATCGTTATGCCCAGCGCCGCGTGGGGCAGCGACGGCTTTTACCGGGGCGGCCTTAAAGCCACCGGCGGCATCGGCCCGTTCGGCTATTCATTGAATGCCAGCCACATCAACAGCGACGGCTACCGCGCCCACAGCGCGTCGGAGCGCGATTTGGCGAATGCCCGCCTTGACTGGCAACTGGAAAGTGGCGGGCAGCTCACGCTGGTAGCCAACCACCTCGATGCCCGCGCCGACGACCCGCTGGGCCTGAGCCGCAACCAGTTCGACACTGCACCACAAAGCGCCGACCCGTCAGCCACACAGTTCAACACGCGCAAAACCGTGCGCCAGACGCAACTCGGCCTGGTGTATGAGCAACCACTGGGCGGCGGCAACCGGCTGCGCACCATGGTCTACCAGGGGCAGCGCGCCACCGTGCAGTACCAGGCGATTCCGGTGGCGGTGCAGGGCAGCCCGCTGCATCCGGGTGGCGTGATTGACCTGAACCGCAGCTATGGCGGCGCGGATGTGCGCCTGACCCTGCAGTCGCACCTGGCACAGTTGCCGCTGGAGCTGGTGGCCGGCCTGGCTTACGACAGCCTGCGTGAGAACCGCCGGGGTTTCCAGAATTTCAGTGGCGTCACCCTGGGCGTGCAGGGCGCCTTGCGCCGCGATGAAGTCAACCGCGCCAGTAGCCTGGACCCGTACGCGCAGGCCAGCCTCAAACTCTCGCCGCGCTGGACGCTGCATGCCGGCCTGCGCCGCAGCACGGTGCGCTTTGAATCGGCCGACCAGTACGTGACAGGGCCTAACGGCAACGACAGCGGCAGCGCGCGCTACAGCGCCACCTTGCCGGTGGCGGGCGTGATGTATGCGCCGTCGCAAGACCTGCGCTTTTACGCCACCGCCGGCAAAGGCTTTGAAACGCCGACGCTCAACGAGACGGCCTATCGTGCCGACGGTTCCACCGGGCTCAACCTGGGCCTGAAGCCTTCGCGCAGCAACAACCTCGAAGCAGGTGTGAAGTGGCGCACACCAGCTGGCGCGCCCACCCGTCTGGAATGGAGCGCGGCCGTGTTCAATACCGCCACACAAGACGAGATCGTCACCCAGACCAATGTGGGCGGGCGCAGCACCTTTCAAAACGCGGGCGCTACCCGGCGCCGCGGGCTGGAACTGGTAGGCAGCCTGGCCTTGCCCGGCGACTGGCTGGTGCAGGCGTCTTACACCTGGCTGGACGCGCGCTACAGAGACGCCTTTCTCACCTGTGCGGCCACGCCTTGCGCTGCGCCCAATCTGGCGGTGCCGGCGGGCAACCGCATTCCGGGCCTGGCGCGCACGGCTCTGGCAGTGGAGGCCGGCTGGCGCCCCGAGCGCGGATGGCGCGGCGGCCTGGAGGCCCGTTACCTGAGCAGCGTCGCCGTCAACGACCTTAACTCAGACGCGGCCGCTTCGTTTGTGACGGCGGCGGCGCATGTGGGATATGCGGCGGAGGCCGCCGGCTGGAAGCTGCTTGGTACGGTGCGGCTGGACAACCTGCTGGACAAAAAGTACGCGGGCTCCGTCATCGTCAATGAAGGCAATGGCCGTTATTTCGAGCCTGCCGCCGGGCGGACGTGGTTGCTGTCGCTGTCGGGCAGCTACGCGTTCTAGATTGCTGGCTGGGCGGGGCGTGTCCCTCTTTCGTTGAATCAATATTAAACTATCTTAATTATATAAAAAGATAGTTTTCTATTGATTTATCCGATTGATGAAGATAAAATACTATCGATAGTGTAAAAAACGATATTTATCTATATTCGATTATGAAAACACTCTCCGACATCGCCACCCGCCTGGAAGACGAACGGCAACGGCTGACGCTGGACTACCAGACCCTGGCAGAGCGGACAGGCCTCACGCCCTTGTCGGTGCGCAGCGTTCTGCAGGGCCGCACCGCGCCACGCATCACCACGCTGATGGCGATTGCCGACCAGCTCGGGCTGGAGGTGTTGTTGCTGCCCAAGGTGGTGGCGTCCGGCTTGCAGGCGCACACCGCCGAAGAACCCCCGCCGCCCGCGCTGTCTCGGGTAGACCGCATCGTGGCAGAAACCTCGCAGCTCGCGGGGGTGAACGTCAAGAGCGCAAAAGTTAAGCCATGAACGTCCTGGCACTCGACATCTACATCGGCCCCTTGCGCGCCGGGCTGCTGTTCCAGTACGGCATGGGCAGCACGGCCATCACGCGCCTGATTCCCGACGAGGCCTTCTGGTCCAATCCGGCCTCGCCGGTGTTCTCATGGGCCGCGACAGATGACGACGCCCAGCGCCGTGAGATTTTCTGGCGCAGTTACGTGAACACGCCGTTCTTCAATGCCGAAGGCGGGCGTCTGCCGGCCTTCTTTCAAAATCTGTTGCCTGAAGGGCCGCTGCGCCGCCACCTGGAACAACTGCGCGGCTGCGGGCCCAACGACCACTTCGACATGCTGGCCGCCTGCGGCACTGATTTGCCGGGCAATGTGTATGCCTACCCCGCGCACCTCGATGCGCAGGCGCTGGCCGGCGTGGTCACCCAGCACCACGATGCGCTGGAAATGTCCGTCACCGCCGACCCTTTGCCCGACGCGACATCACTCTCGGGTGTGCAGCCCAAGCTGGCACTGGTGCAGCAACAGGGGCGTTATGTAGCGCGCACGCGTGATGCCAAAGGCACGCACATCATCGCCAAGCTGCCTACGGCTGAATTTGCACTGCTGCCTGAGGTGGAGGAGCTGTCTTTGCGCCTGGCCCAAGCTGCGGGGGTGACGGTGTGCGAGGCCTGGCTGGCGCCCATGGACGAGATCGTGGCCGAGCAGCCTTTTGTTCTGGGCGAAAGCCGGCACTTCCTGGCCGTCAAACGGTTTGACCGCGGGCCGGAAGGCCACGTTCACTGCGAAGACTTTGCGCAGATCCTGCGCATCCAGCCCGAAGAAAAATACACGCACCCCGCCGCCAGCTACGCCGCCATGGCCCGAACCCTGCGCGAAGGCATGAGCCTGCCGGCACAGGCGGGCGAGGGCGCAGCCGAAGAGCTGATACGCCGCGTGATGGTCAATGAAATGCTGGGCAACTACGACGCGCACGTGAAAAATTTTGGGGTGCTTTACCGTGATGGCCATACGCCCGCGCTCTCTCCGGCCTATGACGTGGTGGCTTACGCGGCCTACCTGGGCGGGCGCGGCCATGCGCTGCGCTTTGTGCCCGGCGGCGAAAAGCAGGCGCGCCTCACCGCGCAGACCTTGCGCAGCTTTTGCAACGCCACGGGCATGTTTGAAACGCGCGTGCGCGGCGTGTTGAATGAGGCCGTGGGCAAAGCCTGCGAATCGTGGCCGCAGATGATTGCCGAAAGCAGCTTGCTCGAAAGGCAAAAACAAAACCTGCTCAAGCACTTTGACGCCTGCGATGCGGTGGTCAGCTGGCGTGCCCGGCGTGCGGCGGGCGCCAGGCGCAGGGCGCAAACGTTTTAGAGAATGATCCCTTGGCCGGCGCCGTGGCTTGTTGAAAGCCAGCCGCAAGACGCTATCGGCCAGCCGCAATGCCAGGTTCTGATGAAAAAAGGCCTGTAGCCCAACACTGACTTGCTCAATGCGCTATTTATTTCATAGCAACCTTCTGGCCAAGACCGAAGGCCGGGATGCCAGCCTGCCGAACTGATGGCGACGCTTGACGCCTAATATCCGGGTCTACCCCCGGTAAAAATGCCCCATCTCCAGCAGGGTCGTCCGTATGATGGCCCGAAGTGTGCTTGTCACGTTTGGTTACTAAATCTGGGGCCGCAGGCAAGCTGCCCCAATATCAAACGCCACTGCTTCTGGAGCCAACCATGCGCTACCTGTCCCTTATTTCCGTTTCACTGGTACTGGCAGCCGCCTGCCTGGCGCCGGCAGCCCGGGCACAAAGCTGCGATGGAGGGGCTTACATGAACCCCCAGCTCTTTCGCGGTGAGGCAGCCTATCAAAGTGCCGTGGCCGAACAGGAAATGCATGCCTTCATCGGCCGCGCCGGCCTGCCGCAGGCGCCTCTATATGCCATCAAGAAAGTGGATGACATCACCTCGTCGGGGCGGACACCCTATTGCTGGGTCTACACCAACCAGGTCACCGGCTTGATGAGCGGTTACAAGCTTGCGGTGTTCAACAATGAAGTGGTCCAGCCCGCAGTGCTGGCCATCACCGCTGCCGGCAAGGCCGCCACCGACGCGGGCGCCGTGGCGCTGAAAACCCTGCCGCCGGCAGAGCAGAAAGCCGTGCTGGACCAGCTCCAGCGCTCCAAGTGCTTTGGCACGGCTGCCAGCGTGGAGGGCGCCATCGCGAAAGCCGAAGGCCTGTGCGGCAATGTGGAGGACGTCGCACCGCAAGCCACCGTCGGCCAGCAGGGGCTGATTGCCAAGGCCAGTTACGCGTGGGACGAGCAGTCCTGGGCTGGCGTCGTCACCCGCGAGCCGGCCGCACTGGGTGTCAGCCTCAAGGGCCTCGCAGGGCGCTCCGAAAAAGTGCACCAGGCACGCCTCGTGGTGGTTCCGACCAAGGCCACCAGCGTCGGCTTTGGCCTGTATCTGCACGCCAGCGTGCCGGACGCCACCGCCAAGAAGGCCGTTGCCGCCTTTCAGGGCCTGACCGCGCCGTCCAAGCCGCTCGCCGTCGCGCTGGACCTGGGCCCGCAATTCTCATTTGTGGCGCCGACAGCGGAGCAGCTGGAGAAGATGCGCGCGGCGATCGGGCTGGGCAAGTAAAGCCTCAGGGATGACGCTGGAAAGCGGATCAGGCACGGGACACAAGGCGCGCAGCAAACGCACCAGCGCCAGGCGTAGGGCCCTAGCTAAGAAACTGGCGCGGCAATGCAGTGTCCGCGTCAGTGTCTGGTTTTGAATGCGACTCCTCCAGCCAGGCTTGCAGGTCTTCCGATCCGCCTATTTTCTTGCCCCCCGCAAACACCTGCGGCGCGGTGCTTGCGCCTGCCACCGCTTGCAGCGTGCTGGAGGTGATGCCTTGGCTCAAGGGAATCTCTTCGTAAGTAAGGCCTGCTTCGTCCAGCATGGCCCTGGCCTTGGCGCAAAACGGGCAGCCCGGCTTGGTGAAGATGGTGATGGGCTCAGGCGCTACGGCCAGCGGGGCGACGTAGCGGAGCATAGTGTCGGCGTCCGACACTTCAAACGGGTCACCTTCTTTTTCAGGTTCGATAAACATCTTTTCGACCACACCGTCGCGCACCAGCATCGAATAGCGCCAGGAGCGCTTGCCGAAACCCAGATCGCGCTTGTCGACCAGCATGCCCATGCCCTGGGTGAAGTCGCCATTGCCATCCGGGATCAGCGTGATGTTGCCGCACTCCTGCGCCTTGCCCCATTCGTTCATCACAAAGGCATCGTTGACTGAAAAGCAGACCACCTCGTCAATGCCGTTTGCTTTGAAGGTCTTGGCCAGCTCGTTGAAGCGCGGCAGGTGGGCAGACGAGCACGTGGGAGTGTAGGCGCCGGGTAGCGAGAATGCCACGACGTTTTTGCCGGCAAAGAGGTCGCTGCTTTTGACGTCGACCCATTGGTCGTTCTGGCGCGTTTTGAAAGTGACATCGGGGACGCGTTGCCCCTCGTGGCTGGAGAGCATGGGAAATCCTTTGATGGGCGCGGCAAGGCGCGGTAGGAAAGATTGAAGGTGGCGGCACGCCAGCCGGCAACACCTGTGACGTCAATTCATCTTGGCCCTTGGCGCCTGCGTCCCGGTGTCGGACAGCGACGACATCTTTGTAAGGCTTCGCCACCACCGGTGGGGCGCCTGGTGTGGGGGCGACCTGGCACGGTGTTTGAATGACAATAGCCACCTCGCCAACCCTTCAACCCTCCTGGAGCCCCGGATGAACTTTGCGCCCGACCTTGCCACGGTCACCCACGGCATTCAGCTGGCGGTAGCACCGGTGTTTTTGCTCACAGCCGTCTCGGGCATGATCGCCGCCGTCGCCGGCCGACTGGCCCGCATCATCGATCGCGCCCGCTCTCTGGAGAACCGGCTCGAAGCCGGCGGCGTGGAAGAGTCCCGCGCGCACCGCATGTATGCCGAGCTGCGCGAACTCCGCCACCGCGGCTGGCTGGTCAACATCTGCATCGCCTTGCTGACTTTTTGCGCCATGTTCATCGGCACCACCATCATCCTGCTCTTTCTGGGGGAGACGAGTGAGCTGCCCACGCTCCGGATTGCGACCATCTGCTTCCTGTCGGGGGTTGTCTGTTTTTTGCTGGCGTTGGTGTGTTTTTTGGCTGAGACTTTGCTGGCGACCCGGTTGTTGAAGTTTGCTGAGCCTTCGCGGCCGCAGGAAGCGTCACTGGAAGTAACTCCGCCGGCCGGGTGAAATTCCTGTCAACGGTTGTCAAAGAGATTTCGTTGGAAGTTCTGAGGCCTATGCAGGCGCGCAAGTCGTTGCCGCTTGAGCCTCTCACTAAAAACCACGGGGGCACCACGATGACAACATCCACGAAGACAACAAATCCTTATCTGAGCACACGCAGCTTGGCACTGGTTGTGGCAGCCGCCTTGGCCTGCTCTTCCAGCTTTGCTGAAAAACCTGAGTGGGCGGGCGGCGGGAAGCACGGCAAGGGCAACAAGCACGAGCAGGCGGAGCAGTCCGACCCCGGCAATTCCGGGCCGGATAAGAAGGTGAAGAAAAACAAACAGGGGGCCGAAGTCAAGGTCGGCGCTTATTTCGTGCCGCAGCAGCGCGTGGTGGTCCAGAACTACTACGGCAAGCAGTTCAAAGCGGGCCATTGCCCTCCGGGCCTGGCCAAGAAAAACAATGGTTGTCTGCCACCCGGGCAAGCCAAAAAATACGCCATCGGGCAGCCCTTGCCGCGTGATGTGGTGTTCTACCCGGTGCCTGCGTCTGTCGTGGTGCAGTTGGGGGCGCCGCCTGCGGGTCATAAATATGTGCGCGTCGCGACCGATATTTTGCTGATCGCAGTGGGCACCAGCCTGGTGGTGGACGCCATTCAGGACCTTGGCTCGCTCTAGGCGGCCGATTTGATTTCCACCCGCTGTGAAGGCAATGCAGCCACCACAGTGGGCAGGTCCACCATCACCGGTTGACCGGGGGTGGTGCAACCGGTATCGCAACACTTCCCAGGCTGCCGGTTCTTCATGATGGCGCGCTCGGGGTCATGCGGCACGCCATCGCCATTCGCGCCGCGCTCCAGAATCCGCTCCACCAACTCAACCTTGCTGCCCACCGGGTAGTTGCGGTAAATCTCCTGCTTCATCGCCGCCGGTGAGCCGCCGCCATGCAGGCTGATCACGCTGTACCAGCCGCCCTGGTAGCCGGCCGTCAGGTCTTCGATGAAGCGGGCGGTTTCTATGCGCTGCTCATAGGGCACATCCGGGTTGGCGCGCAGCACTTCCGAGAGTTTTGCGCCGGTCTCGGGGTTGTGGTCTTCGTCGGGGCCGGGCAGGGTGACGATCAGGCCGCCGCTCACATAGTGGGCAATACGGTGCATGTCGTAAATCTTGGTGGCCAGCAGCAGCTTGCCGATGTTGCTGAACACCGCGTCGGGCACAAAGGTCTTGCTGTGTTCGTCGGCCTTGCCATACACGCTGGCCGCCACGCCGCAGGCGTAAAAGCTTTCGGTGATGGTGATGAGCTCGACCATCTGCTCGCGCAAATGCGTTTCCTTGCCCGGGTCAAAGCCGTTGGCTTCGCACATCAGCGCGCCGGCGCCGATCAGCAAGTCGCCAAAGCCGGCGCGCGCGCCTATGCAGGTGTGGCGGTGGTGAGTGGCGTAGCTGTAAGTGAGGTGGCCGGAGTGTTCCCAGGTGCCGTTGCCGCCGTCGTAAAACACGCTCTCCCAGGGCACAAAGACCTTGTCGAACATCACCACGCCGGTGCTCTGGCCGTATTTGCGGCTGAAGAGGGCCGCGCCGTGCTCGACCTTTTCGCCGGGGCGGCCGGCCGGGCGCGCAATGATGGTGATGCCGGGCGCATCGACCGGCACGGCGCAGCAGACGGCGAAGTCGGCGTCTTCCTTGCCCATGTTGCGGCAGGGCATGACAAGGAACTCGTGCACATAGGGCGCGCCGGTCACGATGGCCTTGGTGCCGGAGATGACGATCCCTTTGGCGTTGCGCTCCACCACATGCACATAGCTGTCCACGTTGGCCTGCTCGTGCGGCCTGCGGCTGCGGTCGCCTTTCGCGTCGGTCATGGCAACGGCCAGCGTCAGGTCCTGGTCCTGCACACGGTGCAGGTAGTTGAGGAAGCGGGCGGTGTGTTCGGTGCGGCCCTGGGCGTCGTCGATGCGCGCCGACACCTGGCCGATGGCATTGAGCGCGTCGTGCGTCAGGTAGCGCTGGGCGCAGCCGGTTTCCTGGCAGACCAGGCGCACGGCTTCCAGCTTGTTGAGCAAATCGCCACTGCTGGTGTTGATGTGGCTGAGGCGGTTGACCCGCTTGCCGCTGGTGTGCTGCACGGCCGTCATGATGGGCGCGTACTGCGGTTTGAGCGCGTAGTCGTACGTCAGCGCGATCGCATTGATGCCGGGGCCAAAGCCGCGCTCATCCGCCACGCTGTCCACCTGCCGGCCGTCGAGGAAGACCCGGGGTTTGTAGCGGCGCAGCGACTCGCGAAAGTCGTTGCCGGACATCAGGCTGGCTGCGGGGGCGGCGGCATTCATGGCGGTCTCCTGAGTGATTTTGGCGGATGATTTGATGTATTGTTTAAATATTTGAACATTGTTCAAAATTTAAAACAAGCGTTAATTTTCACCACTTTTCAGGACTCTTTTCGCTGACTTTGCGCTTACATTTGATCGATGCAAGCCCGACTAGACCGCCAATTGGCCCAAAGCGACTCCCGCCGCAAGGGGGTGCTGGACGCCGCCCGTTCGGTGTTCGAGCGCTTGGGCATCGAGGGGGCCAGCATCCGTGAGATCGCCAAAGAAGCCGGCTACACCGCTGGCGCCATCTACTCTTACTTCGAGAACAAAGAGGCGATTTACGGCGCCTTGCTGGCCGAGTCGCTGGAGCGCCTGAACGCCGCGGTCGACGCCGCCGGCACCGATTGCACCGCACCGGCCGATGTACTGGAGGCCAAGGCCGACGCCTGGTTCGGCTTCTTCGCGGCCAACCCGCGCGACCTGGACCTGGGCTTTTATCTGGTGCAGGGCATGCGCCCGCGCGGGCTGACGGCCGAGCTGAACTTCCAGCTCAACGACCGCCTGCATGACGCCCTGCGGCCCTGCGAAACGGCCCTGCAGGCCATGGGTTTGAATGAGGAAGACGCCTTGCGCGAAAATACGGCCTTGTTCGCCCACGGTGTGGGCCTGCTGCTGATGAAGCACACAGGCCGCATCCGCATGTTCGGGCAAGACGCCACGCTGCTGTTTGACGCCTACCTGATCAGTCTGGTAGAGCGCCTGCAGCGGCCGGCCTGATCTGCCTTCAGCTTTCACTCATTTCCCAGGATTTCCCATGCTGCTCGATGCCGATGACTCCCAACTGGTGCTGGTGGACTACCAGTCCCGCCTCATGCCCTCCATCTTTGAAAGCAGCGTGGTGCTGGCCAATGCGCTGAGGCTGGCCCGCATGGCCAAATTGCTGGACGTGCCGGTGTGGGGCACCGCCGAAAACCCCGAGGCGCTGGGGCCCAACGTCGCTGAAGTGCAAGCCGCCATCGAAGCCGCCGGCGGCAAGACGTTCAACAAGATGTCTTTCAGCGCCGTGGCCGACGGTCTGAGCGACCTGCTGCGCCCGCCCGTGCGCAAAGTGCAGGCCGGCGGCAACGCGCGCAGCCTGCCCAAGCATTTGCAAAAAGCGGCGCCCGAGCCGGAAGAGGGCAGAAGCACTATCGTCATCGCCGGCTGCGAAGCCCATGTCTGCCTGATGCAGACCGCGCTGGATTTGCTGGAAGAAGAGTTTGAAGTCTGGGTCGTGACCGACGCCTGCAGCTCCCGCACCGAACGCAACCGCGACGCCGCTTTTGACCGCCTGGCCGGCAACGGCGCCGAGCTGGTGACGACCGAGATGGTGGCCTTCGAGTGGCTGCGCACGGCTGAGCATGAGGTCTTCAAGGATGTGCTGGGGTTGGTGAAGTAGGGCACGGAGTAGGGTGTAGGCCCGAAAATTCAAGAAAAAAGGCCTCTGGCCCTTATGCGGCGTGCGCAAACAGCTATTAAAAAGAGAGCACAAAGAAGCTGTAGATGCAGGCGTTTCAAGCCAGCAGCGCATCCAGCGGGCTGGCTATGCCGCCTGCGGCGACTTTGAGCACATGGGTGTAAATCACGGTGGTGCTGACATCTGAGTGGCCTAACAGCTCCTGCACCGTGCGGATGTCGGTGCCAGCTTGAAGCAGATGCGTGGCAAAACTGTGGCGCAGCGCGTGCACCGACACAGGCTTGACTATCCGCGCTGACGCACTGGCCAGTTTGATGGCGCGCTGCAAGCGCTCTTCGTACAGGTGGTGTCTGCGCTCTATCTGAAAACGGGGATCAATCGACAGTTTGGGCGCGGGAAATACCCAAAACCAGCCCCAGCGGCGACCCAGGTCGGGGTATTTGACCGACAGCGCATCGGGTACTTCAACACCGGCAAAGCCTGCCTCTCGGTCACGCTCCCATATGGCTCGGGCTTTTCCGATCTGCACCTTGAGAACTTCATGCAGCGAGAGTGGCAACATCACCACACGATCTTTGCCCCTTTGGCCTCACGCACCACCAGCACCTGACGATCAAAATCAACGTCCTTGGTCCGCAAGCGCAAACCCTCCGTCAAACGCATACCTGTGCCATACAACAGCTTGGCCAGTAAAGCCATCTCTCCGTCCAGAGCGCCCAACAATGCACCCACTTCAGGGGTGGTGAGCACCGAGGGAATTCGCCGGGGCCGTGTAGGCCGCTGCAGGTCGGTCAGCCAGGGCAGATCAAGGCCCAGCACCCCACGGTATAAAAACAGCAGCGAACTGAGCGCTTGGTTGTGAGTAGAGACCGACACCCGCCGCTCATTGGCAAGCATGGTCAGAAACTGCGTGACTTCCAGCGCGCCCATGTTGCGCGGATGCCGCATCTGCCCCTCGCGGCCACTCCAGCGGACAAAAAACTGCACCCAATACAGATAAGCCTGCCCAGTCTTCAGACTATAGTGCTTGTAACGCCGCAATTGCCCATTGCTGCTGATGCTTGCGACAGGTTTATCCTGTCGGATAAGCTGGGGTTACGGTTTATCCGACGATCTACATCACGTTAGGCCTCAGAGCCGGCGTGGCGGTCCGAAGCTGCGTATATTCGGTCTCACGATCTTCGACACCTCCTTGAAGGAAAGCCATGAGAACGATCATCGGAACCATCGCACTAATTCTTGCCTTTGTGCCTGTTGCGCGTGCAGCAGGCGAGTCCGTTGGCGACAAGGCGCACGAAGCGAAAGTAGAAGCCGTCGAAGCCAAGCGCGCGGCAGGAAAGGAAGTGCGCCAAGCCGGCCGCAAAGTCAAGAAAACCGGTCGTAAGGTCCGTCAGGCGGTCATTACTCGTTGTGCTGATGGTCGTCATACGGTCAAAGGCGCGTCTGGTTGTGCTGGTCATGGCGGAGTGCTTGACCCGAAGTGAGTGCGCCAGTCGTGCAGCAGTGGGCTGAGGCCTAACCCTTCCATCGAGGGGACGTCCAACATCTGGCTTCGCCTGCTGTCGGCCGCCCCTCATGTCAAACGTTAGGCCTCAAGCGCATGACTCCAACACCGCAGTTCACCGCCGAGCTTCGCTTTCACTTTAGAGAACATGGGCCAGAACGTCGACACTGGTTCATGTTTGGTGAAGATCTACACCGGCGTGTACCGATGCAAATGGACGGGGTGGAGGGTCTCAATACTGTGGGCATGTGGGTGAAGCAAGCAGCTACGTTTAAGGCGGGAGATACTGTGCAGGTCCGATGCGTAGTCATCGCACCGCAAATCTTTAGTGCTGTCGTGAAGCCGGGTGTGAAGTTCGAACTGTGGGACGGCGGGTTTCTTGCCAGCGGTACTGTTCTCGAACGCATTGCAGCAGGTTGGCCGAGTGAGGCCTAACCCTTCGCTCGAGCGGACACGCCACGGCATGCCACGCAGGGCCGTCATTTCATTCTCGGCCCTGCGCGTCCTACCGCAGCGTGCCGCTCAGCTCAAACGTTATATGACACACATGCTTCGGACCAGCTTCTTGATCGCTGTCGGATTGGCGCTCAATGCGCAAGCCCAAACGCAAACAAAGATTCCCTACGAGTCGCCGCGATCCGCCTATTTGGCGCTCAGCAAAGATCCAAGTGCAAAGCTAAAGAGCAACGCCGAAGGCTGGGAAATAGTGCATGTTTCTGAGGGGCTAAACGAGGGAATTTGGACATTTGCACCTCAATCACACCCTTCATTTCCAAGTGTTGTGAAGCGTCAGGTTATTGAGCGGAATGGGCATTTATTCATTGGGATGGACGTGCTTTGCGGTGGAACGAAAGAAGCATGTGATCAATATGTTGGCGAGTTCGTCAAAATGAACGACCAGATGCGCAAGGAGCTCGACGAGAAAAGGGCGGCCGACAAAGGGGCGCTCAAATGAGCATGCCATATAACATTTTGCTCGACACGGAAACACAACTGAAGGCTGCGGCTTTGCCGCGTCGGTTGTGTTCCGGTCAGCGCGAACGTTAAACATCACCATGGTTACCTGCCCCGCCTAACTCAAAACAAGCATTCGCTATTTATGCACCCAATTGAAACTTCCAAGCCTGCCTTGTCCTTGTGATGGTACGGATGCCACTTAACCAAGCTGCTTACATCGTGCGCCTACTCTGGCTTCTTCTTTTCACACTCGTTGCGGGCTGCACCACCGGCGAAATCGTGCAGCCTGTGAGCCAGGCAAGTTCACCCAGCCCTGTATATCCCGCCGTCTCCAGGCGTCTTGGGGAGGAGGGCCGCGTGATATTGCGAGTGCGGGTGCTGGCCAACGGTGAACCCGGCGAGGTGCGGCTTCACAAAAGTTCAGGCTTTGACAGGCTGGATGCGGCTGCGGTGGCGGCCATGAAGGAAACCAAATTCAACCCCGCACGAGCCCGCTGGGGCCGCGCGGTGGATTCGTGGGTAACCTTGCCGATCGAGTACGTCTTGAAATGAGCGATTCATCCATCCGCTAAAAACCCGGCATCCAAAATACCTCGACACCTTTCAACAAACCTTCAACACACCTTCAACCATGCGCAACTCATTTATCCTTTCCCTGCTGCTGTCCGCGTCCGTCGTCTGCTCCGCCGCACCGCCGTCCACAGAGTCGATCGATACGCTTCTCGTTGTGACCAAATCCGAGGCGCTCGTTAGCACCATGCATGCGCAGATGGAGCAGATGATGGGCCAGACTCTGACGGGGATGCTCGGTGGACGAAAAATCACGGAGGAGCAAAAGCGGGTCATTGAGGCTGCGCCCAAACAGTTTTCCATCATCATGAAAGAAGAACTTTCATGGGCCAACATGAAGCCTATGTACGTCAGCATCTATCAGGAAACCTTCACGCAGGAAGAGATCGATGGGCTGATTGCCTTTTACCGCAGCCCCGCAGGCGCCGCCTTCATCGACAAGATGCCCGTGGTCATGCAGAAGTCGGCCATCATCATGCAGGCCCGCATGCCGCAACTCATGGAAAAAATGAGGACTGCGATGCAAAAAACGCTGGTTGAGGCCGGCGTCGCGAGATAGTCGACTGGCCGTCATAGGTGGATTGCCGCTATGGCTTGGCGGCATTACAGTAAGCCCTCCAGTTCTGCACCACACTGCGGGGAACCCCATGCCGCTTGCTGACACTTGGCTCATTGTGCTGACCTTTCTCGCTGCGCTGGGTTGTGCCCTTGTCGCCGGCATCTTCCTGGCGTTTTCGAGCTTTGTGATGAAGGCCTTGGCCAGCATCGGCCCGCCATCGGGCATTGCCGCGATGCAGGCGATCAATGTGGTGGTGATCAATCCGGGTTTCCTGAGCCTTTTTATGGGCACCGCGCTGGCGTGCGCGGTGCTGCTTGTCTATGCCGTGGTGCATTGGCAAACCGCTGGCGCGCTTTGCCTGGTAGTGGGAAGCCTGTTCTATATCGTGGGCACCTTTGGCGTCACCATGGTCTGCAACGTGCCGCGCAACAACGCGCTGGCGCGGATGGAGCCGTCGGGTGCGGAGGCGGCCGGTTTCTGGCGCGGCTATGTCTCCAGCTGGACGATGTGGAACCATGTGCGCACGGCTGCGGGGCTGGTTGCCGCTGCGCTGCTGGTCTGGGCGCTGGTCCGGTTTCAGTCTCCGCTGTAGCGGCTTGGCGGTGCGCACAGGCAGGACCGGTGCGCCACCGGCTTACGCGGCCATTTACTATGAATTTGATAGCTGCTTGCCCACGTGGCGTTTGGGCTAAAGGCCAATTCGACTGAGTAAAAACAGCCGAAAACCACTCGCAGGCCGTGCAGGGGAGAAGTTTTTGATGAAAAGTAGCGCTAGCCCAATAGCTGCTTGAGCTATTTGCTATGAAATTAATAGTAAATGACGCTTCTGAAGGGTACTGGCAACCCTCGTCAGCCAGTTGAAAGCCCGTTATCCATAATTAAGAATTCAGTTTCGCCTCATTTAAATCCCTTCGGCCCAGCGCAGGCCATCACCTTTACGGAGACAAACCCGTGTTCAAGTCCCTTCAGCTGAGCAAATCCGACGCCGGTTTTTCGGCCGCCATCACCGACACCGACGAAGCGCAGTTGCCCGCCGGCGATGTGCTGGTGCAGGTCGAGTACTCCACCCTCAATTACAAAGACGGCCTGGCCATCACCAACAAGGGGCCGGTGGTGCGCAACTGGCCCATGGTGGCGGGCATAGACGGCGCGGGCACGGTGCTCGAGTCCACCCACACCGGCTGGAAGGCCGGCGACCGCTTTGTGCACAACGGCTGGGGCCTGGGCGAAACACGCTGGGGCCTGATGGCCGAGCGGGCGCGCCTGCAGGGCGACTGGCTGGTGAAGCTGCCTGCGGCATTTACGCCGCGCCAGGCCATGGCCATTGGCACGGCCGGCTACACCGCCATGCTGAGCGTGCTGGCGCTGGAGGCGCATGGCGCGAAGCCGGGCGACGGTGAAGTGTTGGTGACAGGCGCGACCGGCGGCGTTGGCAGCGTGGCTGTCGCGCTGCTGTCCAAGCTGGGCTACACCGTGGTGGCGGCCACCGGCAAGGCCAGCGAAGAGGCCTATTTGAAACAACTGGGCGCGGGCAGCGTCATCGACCGGGCTGAACTCTCTGCCCCCGGCAAGCCGCTGCAAAAAGAACGTTGGGCCGGCGTGATTGACGCGGTGGGTTCGCACACACTGGCCAACGCCTGCGCGCAGACGCGCTACGGCGGTGTGGTGACCAGCTGCGGGCTCGCGCAGGGTGCGGACTTCCCGGCGACGGTGATGCCTTTCATCTTGCGCGGTGTGACGCTGGCCGGCATCGACAGCGTGATGGCGCCGCTGGCCAAACGCCAGCAAGCGTGGGAGCGCCTGGCCCAAGACCTGGACACGGCGAAGCTCGAGGCCATGATTGAAGAAGTACCGCTGGCCCGCGCTGCCGAAAAAGCCGCCGACCTGATGGCCGGCAAAGTACGCGGCCGTGTGGTCGTCAAAATCTGAACGCAGATTCAAGAAAAGAAAACGGAGACAAGCAATGACGAGCTACGCAGACTTCTACCGCCAGTCCATAGACCAGCCCGACGCTTTCTGGACCGAGCAGGCCAAGCTGATCGACTGGCACAAGCCTTTCACCCGCGTCTGCAATGACGACAAACCGCCCTTTGCCCAGTGGTACGAAGGCGGGCAGACCAACCTCTGCCACAACGCGGTAGACCGGCACCTCAAAGACCGGCCCGACCAGGCGGCGCTGATTTACGTTTCCAGCGAAACCGGCATCGAAAAAACCTACAGCTTCAAGGAGCTGCACGTCGAAGTGCAACGCATGGCCGCCAGCCTGCTGGCCATGGGCGTGGTCAAGGGCGACCGCGTGCTCATCTACATGCCCATGATTGCCGAGGCCGCGTTTGCCATGCTGGCCTGCGCGCGCATAGGCGCGATTCACTGCGTGGTGTTTGGCGGCTTTGCCAGCGGCTCGCTCGCCTCACGCATTGACGACGCCACACCGCGCGTGATTATCAGCGCCGACGCCGGCTCGCGCGGCGGCAAGGTGGTGGCGTACAAGCCGCTGCTCGACGAAGCCATCCGCCTGGCCAAGCACCAGCCCGAAGCCGTGCTGCTGGTGGACCGCGGCATGGCGCCCATGAATTTTGTAGCCGGCCGCGACCTGCACTGGGAAAACCTGCGCGCCAAGTACATGCACGCCCAAGTGCACTGCGAATGGCTGGACTCCGCCGCCATCAGCTACACCATCTACACCAGCGGCACCACCGGCAAACCCAAGGGCGTGCAGCGCGACACCGGCGGCTACGCCGTGGCGCTGGCCGCCAGCATGAAGCACATCTTTGACGGCCGCGCGGGTGAAACCTATTTCTCCACCAGCGACATCGGCTGGGTCGTGGGCCACAGCTACATCGTCTACGGCCCACTCATCGCCGGCATGGCCACCATCATGTATGAGGGCCTGCCCACGCAAGGCATGGACCAACAGCCCAACGGCGCGATCTGGTGGAGCCTGGTCGAGAAATACAAAGTCACCGCGCTGTTCAGTGCGCCGACCGCGGTGCGCGTGCTGAAAAAGCAGGATCCGGCTTTGCTGAAAAAGCACGACCTCTCCAGCCTGCGCGCCTTCTTCCTGGCCGGTGAGCCACTGGATGAACCCACGGCACGCTGGATCAGCGAAGGCCTGAACGTGCCCATCATCGACAACTACTGGCAAACCGAATCCGGCTGGCCCATCATCACCATCGCCAACGGCGTTGAAAAGAAGGCCAGCAAGTTCGGCAGCCCCGGCGTGCCCATGTACGGCTACAAGGTCAAAATCCTGCACGAGTCCACCGGCGAAGAGCTGACACAGCCCAATGAAAAAGGCGTGGTCGTCATCGAAGGCCCGACGCCGCCCGGCTTTATGCAAACCATCTGGAAGGACGACGCCCGCTTCGTCAACACCTACTGGAAGAGCGTGCCCGGCAAGATGGTCTACAGCACCTTCGACTGGGGGATCAAGGACGAAGACGGCTACTACTTCATCCTCGGCCGCACCGACGACGTGATCAACGTGGCAGGCCACCGCCTGGGCACGCGTGAGATTGAAGAAAGCATCTCAGGCCATACCGGCGTTGCTGAGGTGGCGGTGATCGGTGTTGCCGACCAGCTCAAGGGCCAGGTTGCCATGGCGTTTGCCGTGCCGAAAGACTCAAGCGTGCTGACGGACAACGCGGCAGCGATGAAGCTTGAAGGCGAGGTCATGAAACGCGTGGACGGCGACCTGGGGGCAGTGGCTCGCCCGTCACGCGTGCACTTCGTATCAGCCCTGCCCAAAACCCGCAGCGGCAAGATGCTGCGCCGCGCGATTCAGGCCGTGTGTGAGGGCCGGGACCCGGGGGATTTGACGACGATGGATGATCCGGCTGCGTTGCAACAGATTCGGGATCGGGTAGGTTCGTTGAAATGAGAGCACTGCTGTCCTACACACTGGGGTTTGCGTTGCCGGCATTTGTCATCGGTGTGTTGCTCTATATTGATTTCAACTCCGATGAGCGGCGGGCAATCCCGTCTGACGCGGTTTTGGGGCCGCGCGGGATGGACTAGACTTTCGTTTTTTGAACTCAAAGGCGTAGTGGATAACGTAATTTTTCTTGACGCTCGGCTGAGGCCATCGGATGCGTTACCAGCCGGGTATTCCTATCCAGCGCAGTTCCTGGAGTACTTGCTTTTTGAGGAACGCGAGCAACGAACTATGCCCGGCGCTAAAACGCTGGAATGGCGTTGGCCATTCGAACTGCATTTCGAAAAGGCAGTCACAGAGGATGTGTTGGCAGCTGCCTCTAGTGCTGGATTCGGGGACGTATCGTTTTTCCTCGTGCCCTTTGCCCGGGACACTGGTGATGCCATGTGGTTCTTTGGCCCAGACGCAATCTACTCGGTTGACCTAGGCTGGAAGGAATGGATTCCGGTGAAGGAGGCGCACTCTTCCTTTGTGGGGTTTGTGAATGACTGGCGAGTGGGTTGTCAACTACCGGCATGGCAACCAGCGATACCTGTCTCATCCTGAGAAAAAGTGTTGAGACTTTGTTTCAGCCAAGGGTTTCTACCCAGACACCCCCCAACCCCCAGTCATAGCATGACCTGCGCAAGGCCTTCGGGTAGTAGCTGGGTGAGTCGCTGAACAGCTGACTTTTTGGAGGGGCCTGCCAGATCCTGTCATTACAACGAGCAAAGCAGCGACTACAGCAGTGATTAAAAGGGGACCCCACCATGGCTACAAAACTCAACGTGAACGGCCGCGCCGTTTCCGTCAACGCTGAACCCGACACACCCCTCTTGTGGGTAATACGCGATGAGCTGGGCATGACCGGCACCAAGTTTGGTTGCGGGGCGGCCTTGTGCGGCGCTTGCACCGTGCACCTGGACGGCAACCCGGTCCGCTCCTGTCAGACGCCGCTCTCGGCGGCGGCTGGCAAGAAGGTCGCGACGATTGAAAGCCTGTCGCGCAACAACACGCACCCGTTGCAGGTGGCGTGGATCAAACACGATGTGCCGCAGTGCGGCTACTGCCAGTCAGGCCAGTTGATGAGCGCGGCGGCCTTGCTCAAGGGCAACAACAACCCGAGTGACGCCGACATTGACGCGGCGATGAGCGGCAACATCTGCCGTTGCGGCACCTACCCGCGCATCAAGGCGGCGATCAAGGATGCTGCTTCCACCATGCGTAAAGCTTGAAGGAGAACCATCATGAACATCACTTCACTGACTTCTCCAAACCGCCGCACCTTCCTCAAGACATCGTCTGCGCTGACCGTTGCCGGTAGCGGGCTGATGCTGGGCGTCACGCTGGGTGTGCCCTCGGCCGCGCAAGCGGCAGGCACGCTCTACACGCCCAATGCCTGGGTGCACATTGCCGACGACAACACCATCACGCTGCTGTCGGCCCGCTCGGAGATGGGGCAGGGCGTGTACACGTCGATGCCCATGCTGATTGCCGAAGAGCTCAATGTGGACCTGCGCAAGATCAAGGTGGCGATTGCGCCACCGGGCAAGGTTTATACCAACGCCTTGCTGGGCGCGCAGATCACCGGCGGCTCGACCTCGGTGCGGGACGGCTGGGAGAAGCTGCGCATTGCGGGCGCGCAGGTGCGCACAATGCTGGTGTCGGCCGCGGCAGCGAGGTGGAATGTCGATGCTTCGACCCTCAAGGCTGAGAACGGCATGGTGATCGGGCCGAACGGCAAGAAGGCGACTTACGGCTCGCTGGCCGAGGCGGCTTCCAAACTGCCGGTGCCTGAAAAAGTGGTGCTGAAAGATCCGAAAGACTTCACCGTGATCGGCAAGCCCACCAAGCGGCTGGACACGCCGATGAAGGTCAACGGCACCGCCGAGTTCGGCATCGACGTGAAGCTGCCGGGCATGGTCTACGCCAGCCTGCAGCAGTGCCCGGTGATTGGCGGCAAGGTCACCAGCTTTGATGCGTCCAAGGCCAAAGCCATGCCGGGTGTGATCGACGTGGTGCAGATCCCTGACGGTGTGGCGGTGGTGGCCGACAGCTACTGGCATGCCTACAAGGCGCGCCAGGCCTTGACGGTGCAGTGGGACGAAGGCCCGGTTGCGGCCATCAGCAATGCGAGCATGCTGGACGGCATCCGCAAGGCGGCCGACAGCGGCAAGGTAATCGCCATCGTGCCGGCCAAGGGCGATGCCGCCGGCGCGATGAAGGGCGCGGCGAAGACCTTGAAGGCCGAGTATGTGTCGCCGCTGCTGGCGCATGCCACGCTGGAGCCGATGAACTTCACGGCCGACTACAAGAACGGCAAGATCCTGCTGATCGGCCCCACGCAGTTTCAGCAGGGTGCCGAGGGCAGTGTGGCTGCTGCGCTGGGCATCAAGCCCGAAGACATCACGCTGAAGACGACCTTCCTGGGCGGCGGTTTTGGCCGGCGGCTGGAGCTGGACTTCATCGTGCAGGCGGCGCAGATATCGAAGGCGGTGGGCAAGCCCGTCAAGCTGCTCTGGAGCCGCGAGGACGACACCACGCACGACTTTTACCGGCCCATGGCGGTGAATCAGCTCTCGGCCGGGCTAGGGGCCGACGGCAAGCCGGTGGCGCTTAATTTCAAGGTGACTTCGCAGTCCATCACGCAGCGCGCTTTTGGCCTGCCCAAGGACACGCTAGACCCCTTCATGGCCGAAGCCGGCGTGATGCCCTACGACATCCCTAACACGCAGTACGACCTGGTGATCCACGACAGCGGGCTGCGCGTGGGTTACTGGCGCTCAGTCAGCCATGCGCTCAATGCCTTTGCCAACGAGAGTTTTGTCGATGAGATGGCGCTGGCTGCCGGTAAAGACCCGTACGCCTACCGGATGTCTTTGCTTGAGAAGCAGCCGCGCTTTGCCAATGTGCTGAAGATGGCGGCCGACAAAGCCGGCTGGGGCACGCCGCCGCCGGCGGGCCGCAGCCGCGGTATCGCGCTGATGGAGGGCTACGACACCTACATGGCGCAGGTGGCCGAGGTGTCGGTGAAGGACAACCAGATCACCGTGCACAAGGTGACAGTGGTAGCTGACCTGGGCCGCATGGTCAACCCCGACACGGTGCAGGCACAGATCCAGTCGAGTATTGTGTTTGGGCTGTCAGCGGCGCTGAACAACCAGATCACGCTGGACAAGGGCCGGGTGCAGCAGACCAACTTTGGCGACTACCCGGTGCTGCGCATGCATGAGTCGCCGGTGATGGACATCACCCTGGTGCCCAGCACCGAGAAGCCCGGCGGCATTGGTGAGCCGGCCACGGCGCTGGTGGCGCCGGCGGTGGCCAATGCGGTGTTTGCGGCGACCGGCAAGCGGGTGCGCACGCTGCCGCTGAATGACAACCTGGCTAAGGCTTGAGAACCTTGTGCGTAAAGGCCCGCGCCGGAGCGGGAAATGTCTCGGCCTGCTAGCATTTGACGCATGGACAACATCGACCTGGAAGTTCTGAAAACCTCGTCGCAGTGGCTGGCGGCCGGGCTGCGCTGCGAGCTCGTGACTGTGCTGAAGACCTGGGGCTCCAGCCCGCGGCCCGAGGGCTCCATGCTGGCGATCTGCGAAGACGGCCGGGTGGTGGGCTCGGTCTCGGGTGGCTGCATTGAAGACGACATGATCGACCGCGCCCGCCGCGAGGGCCTGGACCGCGCGGAGCCGGCCATCGTCACCTATGGTGTCTCGGCCGATGAGGCGCGCCGATTCGGCCTGCCTTGCGGCGGCACGATTGAGCTGGCCATTGAGCCTTTGACGAAAGACAGCCGCATCGATGAGCTGCTGCAGCGCCTGCAGGCCGGCGAGTTGGTGGCGCGCCGCCTTGATTTGCACACAGGCGCCGTCACGCTCAGCACCGCGCAGCCCAGCCAGGGCATGCAGGTGTCTGAAGCCGCACTGGTCACCTTGCACGGCCCGCGCTGGCGTTTGTTGATCATCGGCGCCGGGCAGTTGTCGCGCTTTGTGGCGCAGATCGCGCAAGGCATGGACTACGCCGTGACGGTGTGCGACCCGCGTGAGGAGTACCGCGACAGCTGGCAGGTAGACGGTGTGGAACTGGCCACCGGCATGCCGGACGACGTCGTGCAGGAGATGAAGCTGGACGTCCGCTGCGCGGTGATTGCGCTGACGCACGACCCCAAGCTCGACGACCTGGCGCTGATGGAGGCTTTGCGCTCTGAGGCGTTTTATGTGGGTGCCATTGGCTCCCGCCTGAACAACCAGCGCCGGCGTGAAAGGCTGGCCGAGCATTTCGACATGACGGCCCAGGAGCTGGACAAGCTGCATGGGCCGATCGGCCTTTATATCGGCAGCAAGACGCCACCCGAGATTGCGATTTCCATCCTGGCCGAACTGACGGCGGTGAAGAACGGTGTGGCCCTGCCGCGCGCCGTGGGCGTCGCCGAAGCCAAGGCGCAGGCCGGTTTGTTGCCGACGGGTGAGGTGTGTGCGCTGCCGGGCACGCCGGGCGCGATTTAGGCTCCTGGGGGCCGGTTTGGCCGTCTGCGGCCGGCACTGTAAGCGAAAAGTGCCTCCAGCCCGGCAAAGACGTGGATAGTATGCTACTGAATTGATAGCATCAGAGAAGTGCCTGATGGCCGGACGACGGCACATCAAAGGCGGCCGGCGCAAGCCCTGCGCGTGAGCGCTCGGCCATGGTGGTCCACGCCGCTTCCCATTCCCGTACACGCGCTGCCAGGTCAAACAGCGGCGCAGCGGCTTTCCCGTCCCGCAGGTGTTGCCTCAACTGCTGCAAGGCCTGCGGATTGCGTCCCAGGCGCAAGGCTTCGGCCTGATAGGCTTCCGGGCTGTCCAGAACACAGTGCGCCAGGCCCGCGGCGCGGAGCATGCCTCCGCCGATGCGCGAGGCCACGCTGCTGCCCGCACAGGTGATGGCCGGCACGCCCAGGTGTAAGGCGTCTTCCAGGCCCTGAACGGCATTGAGCCGCAAGGTGTCCAGAAACAGGTCGGCATGCCGCATGCTGGCCCATGCCTCGGAGCGGTCGATGCGCGTTGAAAAAAGCAGCCGGGCCGGGCCAACGCCGGCCGCTTGCGCTTCACGTGCCAGGTTGGCCGCGGCCATGCCGCAGTGGGGAAGCCACAGCACGGCGTCGGGCAAGGCGCGCAGGATTTTCATCCACACGGAAAAGCTGTGCGGATCGAGCGTTGCCGGTAAAAGGAATGACGTCAGCACCAGCGTGTCCGCAGGCAGTCCTGCTTCTTCTCGTGATTTTCCGATTTCAGGTGCCTCCTGGCCGGCGCTTGCCAGCCAACCGCTATGGGGGAGCCGGACGATTGCACCTTCCTGTGAATGCCCGGCTCCATCGGGGTGGGCGAACCGGTCTGAAATGCCGTAGTCCCAATGCCCGGGCACGTGGCGCCGGTAGAGGCCGGGGTGGCGCAACTGCACCGCCGCCACCCGCATGGCCGCAATGTCTTGCCGGCTCCAGGGTGAATGAAAGGCCATTTCGACATACACGTCCAGCCGGTCCAGCCGGATACGCGCGGCGGCTTCGGCCCCCGTCATATGGCCGATCTCATTGACGCTTGCCGCATGGGGCCTCAGCGCGTCGCCCGAGTGGAGGTCCGGTTGCGGCGTGAAGGCATAGACATGCATCGCAAAGCGCGATGCGTCATGCAGTGCAAGTTGCCGCGCGAGCGCTTGCAGCTGGCGTGAATCATGAAGGCTTTGCAGGGCCAAGCCCACGTGGATGCGCTTGTGCTGTTTGGCAGCGGGCTTTGGGAACATCGCCAAAGCCGGCTGGGACGCCCTGAGCCGCGCATCGATGGCATGGACGGACTCGCCGCGCATCTGCGCCAGTTCACTCTCCTGCAGGTCCAGCAGCAGGCCGTAGAACGGTGTATCACCCCAGTTGCGATTCAGGCCATGGACAGCGCTTTTGGAAAGGGCCTCGCGCAGCAGGGCGGCAAACCTTGCATTGCTCCGCCAGTCGCCGATGGCCATGTTCCGGAATGCCTGATCGGAATGGATTTGCAGTGCGTCGGGCGGCTGAAGCGCGAGCTTGCGTGTCTGGCTGACGGCGCGCTCTTGTGCGTCTCCCGGAGAGTCGAGCTTCTGCAGGAGTTTCTCAAAAATCCGGCGCTCTTCACCCTCCAGGGTTTTTAACGCCGCCTCCGATTTCTCCAGTTCGCCGTGGAAGGCGAGCAGGACGATGTGGCGTATTTTCAGGTCGCTGTCGAGCGGGAATTTCGCCATGGCGGCGGCGACGGTGTCCAGCGCTTCGGCATAGCGCCGAGCGCCTGAGAGGTATTCGGCAAGGTTGGCATGGTGCGGCGCGTGGCCGGGTTGCAGATCGATGCACTTTCGGGCGAGGCCGATGGCGATATCCCACTCCGACGAACTTGCAGCCAGAATGCCGACGTTGTTGAGCGAGCGCAGGTGTTCGGGATCAAGCTGCAAGGCCCTGGCATAGGCGGTGTCGGCCTTGGCCATGTCGCCGCATGCCTCGGCGGCGATGGCAAGATTGGCCGCCCCGTCGGCATCCTGCATCAGCAGGACTTCTACCGACAGCAGGGTTTTGTAGGCGGCCGCGGGCCTGTCGAGCAGGCTCAGCAGCGTGGCGCAGGCTGATGCGGCGTTTACATCCTGCGGGCCCAGTGCCGAAGCCTGCTCAAAAGCGAAGAGCGCCTGCTCGAGCTGACCGGCGGCATGCAACTCCGTGCCGCGCAGCATCCAGTGGTCATGATCTCCACCGTCAGCTGGCACCGGGGGCTCCTGTTCCACCGCAGGGGAGTTGCTGTCTTGCATATCGGGATTATGTGGCACCCGCAGGAGCCAGAGCGGTGCTTACCCGGGGATAATCGGCTGGAAATGACTGATCAACTGGCTTCGGCATCGTCCAAGACCCTGCATTTGCTGGGACGGTTCAGTGAGCTGTATACCGGCGCTGAACGGGAACTGCTGGACCTCAGGGGCCTGCTTGCCGGGCGACGGCCGGTGAGGCTCTGGTCCGACGTCCCCGTCAACCCGGTCTATGCCGGTGAAGACATTACCGCGATCCAGCCGTTCGCCCACCAGTTTCCGAAAGACGGCACGTTGTTGATGGGCGGCGTTCACCTGCAGCCGGGCATCTGGCTCAAGTACACGCGGTTCGAGCGGGTCATCCTTCTCCATAACCTTTCGAATCAGGGGCAACTCTTCGCCATTGTGGAGGGCGTGCGCGAATCTACCGGGCTTGATCCCGACCTTGTCTTTGTTTCCAAATTGCTGCAACGCAGTGCCGCGTTGCCCGGCCGCGTCATACCCAGTTTGATTGAGCTGGGGCCATTCCTGAAAGTCGCCGGAGATCGCTTTGGCGAACCATTGGGTGGCGCAGCCGTGTCGCGACCCTTCACCGTCGGGCGGGTGAGCCGGGATTTCCTGGACAAGCACCATCCCCACGATCTGGCCCTGTACCGTATGCTGGCGAGCCGCGGCGTACGTGTACGCATCATGGGCGGCACCTGTCTGGCGCCGGGGTTGGGTGGGGAACCGGGCATTGAGTTGCTGCCGGCAGGGGCTGAGCCTGTGCCGGAGTTTTACCGCTCGCTCGACGCCATGTTCTACCGGACCGGCATGTTCACCGAAGCCTATGGCCGGGTGGTTCTGGAGGCGATGGGGGCCGGTTTACCCGTGGTGGCGCACACCGCCGCCGGCTATGCGGAGGTCATCGAGCACGAGGCCTCGGGTTTTTTGATTGAGTCCCAGGAGCAAGCCTACGACGCCTTGATGGCGCTGGAAGGTTCGGCCGGGCTTTGCCGCCAGATCGGCCTGGCGGCAAGGCAAAAGGCCATCGATATGCATGGCACGCACGCCACGGAGCGCGACCTGGCCTTTTACCTGCGCTGAAGTGGTCAACTCAAGGTGTCTTGAAGGCGACGGCGCCTGAATAACGAGTGTTCCCATTGGTGCCGGTATACACCAGGCCCGCGCGGGCGGCATTCACGCCGCTGAAGAAGCCGTCAACGTTAAAGAGCGGGCCGCCATTGGCATAGCTGAATTGCGCGCCCGAAACGCTGATATTGGAAGCCGTGAAGCCGCCAAAGCTGGTGGTAATGGTCACACCGACCTTGCTGGTGCTGAAGTTGACGTTCAGCGAGGTAGAGCCGGTCGTCAGCGTTCCCGACGCCATGGCCGAGTTGAGTGACGTGTCGTAGCCGCTCACCGGCGTCTGGCCGATGACCGAGTAGGTTGCGGAACCCGATGTAGGCATGACAAGGGTTGGCTGGCCGATGACGTAAGCCAGGTCGCCGAGCGCACTGCTTCCCGGGTTTTTAGTGCCGGTGGTCCACGAGCCCCAGCCGATGAAGTCGCCATTCGCGATGTCGCCTACTGAGCCCGAACTGCTGGTGGTGCCCGGTGTAAAGCTCTGGCTGGCCGCGGTGAACGCAGTCAATTTTCCGTTGTCCAGGGTTGCAGAACTTGCCGTGCCGGGGTGCACCACGTTTGCGGGAGGGGAGGGACCCGGGATTCCCGGGCCGGAAGTTCCCGGCAGGTAGTAGGTCGCTGCCGCTGTGAGAGTGGTGAAGGTGCCGGTGTTGATGACAGGAGGGACTGGTGTGGGCTTTGGATTAGGCTTTGGGTCAGGCTTGGGCTCGACCTCCACCAAGATAATTCGCTTCGCGTCTCTGTCGACCTTCTCGATCTCAATACGTTCTTTATCCGCCGGCGGGGTCGGCACATTCGCGCGCACATTGGTGCGCACCGGCGCGTCCGTGTTGTTGACTACCCGCACTGACTCGCCGGCCGTCAGTCCCACACAGCCGCCGGCGTTGCAGACTTCGATGCCGTCGAACTCGGTGGTTACACCCAATGAGCCGTCGGGGTTGTAGCCGGCGTTAAAGCCCGAACCTCGTATGCCGATGGTGGCCGTGCTGGTGGTGACTTTGTAGTTCTCGCGGTTGCGCTTGCCGATGAGGCCGGTGACGGCACGCATACTGCCGCGCAGCAAGTCGACCAGGAAGCGGTCTTCTTTCGGGTCAGCCTTGTCAACATAGTTGGCCACCTTGAATTCGGTGTTGGGCTGCAGGGACACCAGGCCACCGTCGGTGAATCGTACTTGTGCGCGTCCACTGGCGCCGGTCACGATGGCCTGGCCGCTTTCGATGTCTTTGCCCTTGACCAGTGGGGCGGTGCCGCCGTCGGCGCGGCGGATATTGACGTCGCCCGCGATGAACTGGGCCACGCCTGCGGAAGCCGCGACAGATGCTTGCAGGGGGTAAATGGCCGCCAGTGCCATAACCAGGACGGTGTGTTGAAGTTTGAAATGCGGGGTCATGGTGATTTCTCCGGGTACTTTTCTAATGCGATGTGTGTCGGGCTAGCTGGTACTCAAGATGGCCGTCGTCGTGATCATTGCGGCGGGTTGAAGATCAGGCTGGTTTGCTGAAAAACGGCCGCGCCGGAAATCTGGCCCGCACTGGGCGCCGGGCCTGTACCGGCCGTCAGGTTGTAAACCATTGCAGCGCGGCTGGCGTTGTTACCGGCAAAAAAACCAGTGACGTTTGCGCCCGAGGTGCCTGTGATTTTTGAATTGTTGATGTCCAGGCTGCTGCTGAGGGTGTAGTCGTTTCCGGCAAAACGCGTCGTGAGATCCAGGCTGCCATACCCCTGTCCGCAGCCGCAGCCGAAATTGGCGACCAGCGAACCTGAGGTAAGTTGGCCTGCGCCTAACACGCTGGAAAAAGCCGTACCGCCAGCGAGTTGGTAAGTGCCTTGCATACCGGCGCCAGGCATCTGGGCCAGCGGCGTCGGCCGGCCCATCACAAAGTGAACAGATTCGATTTCGGTGGGCGAGCCCGCCACGAATTTTTGCCCGGTCACCCAGCTGCCCCAGCCGACGAAGTCGGGGTCTGACGGTACGCCCAGCGCGCCCTTTTCCATCGCGGTGAGGCCGGGCGTGCTGCGGAACTGGGTCCGGATGTTGCTGCTGTCGACGCTGTCGAAGTCGATCGGTTTCCCACTGAGGAAGCTGGTCAGCACGGCAATGCCGGCCTCGGGGTAGTAGCTTTCGACTGCCGGGTTGGATGTCGTGGGGTCGGTGAATACCACGCCCACGGCCAAGTCAGTGAAAACCTGTTTAACGGGGCCGACAGGGGGAGCGGGGGGGGGAGGAGGCGGCGGTGGTGGTGGTGGCGGCGGTGGAACGACGCTGGGCTTGCCGTCAGACGTGGTCTGGTTGCCTGCCACAACCACCTCCTGGGCGGGAGCCGGTGTCGGCACGTTGGCCCGTACGTTGGTGCGAACGGGCGCCTCGGTCGGGCTGATCACGCGCACCGATTCGCCGGCCGTCAGGCCCACACAGCCGCCGGCATTGCACACCTCGATGCCATCCAGCTCTGTTGTGATGCCCAGGGAGCCGTCGGGGTTGTAGCCCACACTGAAGCCAGAGCCGCGGATGCCGATCGTGGCCGTGGTGGTGGTGACCTTGTAGTTCTCGCGGTTGCGCTTGCCGATCAGGCCCGTGATGGCGCGCATGCTGCCGCGCAGCAGGTCGACGAGGAAGCGGTCCTGTTTGGGGTCGGCTTCATCGACGTAGTTGGCGATCTTGAATTCGGTGTTGGGCTGTAGGGAAATGAGACCGCCATCTGAAAACTTGACCTGGGCGCGGCCGGCATTGCCGGTCAGGATGGATTCGCCGCTTTCAAGCGGTTTACCTTTGGCCAATGCTTCTGCCTTGCCGTTGGCGCGCAGCACATTGACATCACCGGCAATGAACTGGGCCACGCCCGCCGACCCGGCCGCCAGGGTATGTGCGGGAAGCAAGGGGAAAGCCGCCGCCACAATGGCCGATATCGCGGCGCGTTTGAGGGGGAAGTGCCGTTGTGCTCTCATGGGACCGGTTTCGTGTTGATGGTTTTTCGGTCAGCGGCAATGATCAGCCGTTACCGGCTTAGAAATCGCGACGCACCGTCACCGCGAACAGGCTGCGGTTGTAGTCGGAGATGGCGACGTTGGATTTCACGGAAGTCAGCGTCAACTGTGGCGTGACGCGCCACAATTTGGCGGGCACCCAGTTGAGCCCGAGGTTCAAATTCCACTGCTTGTCATGGCGGGTGACCAGAAAGAGCGGATCTGCACCGCCGTATTTGCGGTCTTCGTAACTCACGCTGCCGAAGAGGGCCAGTGCATCCGAGAGCGTTTTCTGCGTACCGACGCGAAGACCGACAAGATCGTGGCCCAGGTGCGGCACACCCGACGCGCGTACTTTTTCCGTGCCGACGTAGCCGCCGGCGAACACGATGACGTTGCTGTCGCGGAAGGCATGCGCATAAGACGTGCCGACGACCGTGCGGGTTGAGTCGCGAAGCGATTGCCCGGGGTAGGTCAGGTCGCCCCACTGGATATACGTGCTCCATTGGCGAAAACCATCGACGCGGTAGGTCCACTCGCCGACAAGGCCTTGCTGGTCACGTGCGCGCGAGCCGGCGACGGTGTAGGTTCCGGCCTGGACAACGCCCGAAAATTCATGCTTCTCGTAGCGGTAGCTGGCGCCGAAGTTCACATCGACCTGCCCGGTGTTGAAGTCGTTGTACTTGGCGTTGGCGCGGGCATTGCCGTAGACGTTGCCGATCAGCGACCAGCGTGGGTCCACCACATAACGAGCCGACAGGCCACCGCCCAGCGTGGCAAACGCGTCTTTGGTTTCAACCCCGGCAGAGTTCAGGGTGAAGATCAGGCCGCCGAAGGCCGGCACGGCCACATTGGGATTGCCGGGGCCGCTGTTGATGTTGGTGTCGTAACCGATGCTGGCTTCCAGGAAGGGCTTGACTGAGGAGCGGGCGGCCTCTTCTGTCCGGTCGATGGCTTGCAGGAACTGGTCGATGGTGGCGGCAGCTTCGGCAGGAATGTTGTCCTGCTTGGTTTCCATCAGCACCTGCCGGGAGGCCTTGGTGTCGCCGACGGAGAACAGCGCGCGGCCCAGTTCGGCGCGTGCCCGCGAATTGCTCGGCTGGACGGCCAGAACGCGTTCAAGGGCAAATACCGCCCTGGTGTATTGGCCGGTCTCGTTGGCGGCAATGCCCAGTACGGTGTCGAAGTCCGGGTCGCCCGCGCGCGCGGCTTCTTGTGGCTCCAGCAAGTCAAAGGCCTTTTGCGGTTGGCTCTGGTCGAGCAGCGTGCGTGCGCTGGTGACCAGTGCATCGATTTCCGCATGCGCATGGCTGGCGATCATGCCGGCGAGAAGGACGAGGATGGCGGGAGCGCTGCGAGAGAGGATTTTGTGTTTTGAGGACATAAGTTTTATTTTTGGAAGGTCTTCGGTAACAACCCGTAAGTAACAAAAGTTTTATATCACGTGGCAGGGGCTTTAGGGGTTTATTACACCTAGCACAGAGGGCGAAAGTGCGTTGCCGCAACATCTTTTTCCTACTTTGGCGAGGGGTTGGTGATATTTACCAGATTCACGACTGTCTGAGGGTATCTACGGTGTCTTACTTTTCCATTTCAGATCGACAATATCAGCAATTACTTATATTAAGAAAATGTCACTATGGACCAGATGATTCACGCCAGTGCGCAGGCTGAAAGAGGGCGGGTGTTTGAGCTGGCGGCCGAGCTGTTTGCCGTGCTGGCAACGCCCATGCGCCTGCGGGTGCTCAGCGCCCTGTGCGAGCGCGAAAAGTCCGTCAATGAGCTACTGGCTGAAATCGACACCACCCAGCCCAATCTTTCCCAGCATCTGGCCGTGCTGTACCGCACCGGTGTGCTGGCCAAACGCAAAGAGGGCACCCAGGTGATCTACCGTGTGCAAAGTGAAAAAGCGGTGGCGCTGTGCCGCAGCGTGTGTACCCAGATCGCCATCGAACTGGACGAGCCCGGCGCGCTGCCGCCGGCAGAGAGCCTGTCGCCCCGGTCCGGCACTGCTGACGCCTGAAGCAACACCTGAACCGAAAGCTTTTTTGATGTTGAACCGATTCATTCAGCGCGCGCCCGAGCACTTTCTCTCGCGTGAGCAGATTCATGAGGTGCGGGCAGGGCGCCGCGGCTTCCTGGCTGGTGCATTTGCCGCCGCTGCGGCGGGCGCGGGCGCTCTTGCGGCAGGGTCCGCCGGGGCGCAGGGCACGGCCGCCACCGAAGGCGATGCCAACATCCTCAATCTTCCGGCCCACAGCAAAGGGCTGGGGCAGCCGGTAGCGGCGCGCGGCTACGGCCTGCCCAGCGAGTGGGAAAAAAACCTGCAACGCCGCGAAAGCCCGGGCCTGACACGCATCGGCCAGGCCAGCGTGAGCTTTTGCCCGCTCCAGGGCCTGTTCGGCATCATCACGCCCAGCGGCCTGCACTTTGAGCGCCACCACCAGGGCTGGTGGGACATCGACCCTTCCAAACACCGTCTGATGCTCAATGGCTCCGATGACACGATGCTCAAGCGCCCCATGGTGTTCGGCATGGACGAGCTGATGCGCCTGCCGAACGTCAGCCGCATGCATTTCATCGAATGCGGCGCCAACACTGGCATGGAGTGGGGCAACGCCGCCGTGCCGACGGTGCAGTACACCCACGGCATGCTCAGCTGCAGCGAATTCACCGGTGTGCCCTTGCGCACCTTGCTTGAGCTGTGCGGCACCGACTTCAAACGCGCCAAATTCATCCTGGCCGAAGGCGCGGACGGCTCGGGCATGACCCGTACCATCCCGATGAGCCTGGTGATGAGCGGCGAGGTGTTGGTGGCCTATGGCCAGAACGGCGAAATGCTGCGCCCCGAAAACGGCTACCCGCTGCGCCTCGTCGTGCCGGGCGTGCAGGGCGTGAGTTGGGTCAAGTATCTGCGGCGCATCGAAGTGGGCGACATGCCCTACGGCGCCAAAGACGAGACCATCCACTACGTCGACCTGATGCCGGACGGGCTGCACCGCCAGTACACCAGCATCCAGGAAGTCAAAAGCGTGGTGACCTCGCCCAGTGGCGGTCAGGTCTTGCTGCAAAAGGGCTTTCACAATGTCACGGGCCTGGCCTGGAGCGGGCGCGGCAAGATCCGCCGGGTCGATGTGTCGGTGGACGGCGGGAAAAACTGGACGCAGGCACGGCTCGAAGGGCCGGTGCTGGCCAAGTGCCTCACGCGTTTTAACGCCGACTTCGTCTGGGACGGCAAGCCGGCGATTTTCCAGAGCCGCGCCGTCGATGAGACAGGGCAGATCCAGCCCACGTACAACGAACTGCGCAAGGTCCGCGCGTCGCGCAGTATCTATCACAACAACGCCATCCAGTCGTGGTCGCTGCAAGAAAACGGCGAGGTGAAAAATGTCCAGGTTTGAGTTGCACCGATCTGCGTTCCTTGTGCAGGCTGGCTTGGGCCTTTGCCTGCTCGGGGCAAGCTTTGCCCACGCGCAGCCGGCCGCGCGGCAGGCTGCGCTGGCAGATGTCGGCAGAACCGCCACGCCCGCCGAAATCAAGGCCTGGGACATCGACGTGCGCCCCGACTTCAAGGGCCTGCCGAAGGGGCAAGGCTCGGTGCGGCAAGGCGAAGTGCTGTGGGAAGCGCAATGCGCCTCTTGCCACGGCAGCTTTGCCGAGTCGTCCGAGGTGTTCACGCCGATTGCCGGCGGCACCACCGCGCAAGACATCAAAAATGGCCGGGTTGACGGCCTGATGCCCGGGGCCAACCAGCCCAACCGCACCACGCTGATGAAAGTCGCCACGGTGTCAACCTTGTGGGACTACATCAACCGCGCGATGCCCTGGAACGCACCCAAGACGCTGACGGCCGACGAGGTGTATGCCGTGACGGCCTACATCCTGCACCTGGGCAATGTCCTGCCCGAGAACTACACACTGTCGGATGCGAACATCCGCGAGGTGCAAGCCCGCATGCCCAACCGCAACGGCATGACCACCGCGCATGCGATGTGGCCAGGCAAAGAATTGGGTGGCGCGGCAAAGGCCGACGTGCAGGGTTCGAATTGCATGGCGAACTGCAAGACCGAGGTGGTCATCAAAAGCTTTTTGCCGGACTACGCGCGTAATGCGCATGGCAACCTGGCCGAACAATCCAGGCTGGTGGGCGCCAGCCGCGGGGTGGACACCACGCAGCCGCCAGTGGCCGCTGGCTCACAGTCAAATAGTGCTCCAGCCCAGACGGGACATGTGCAGGCAGCTCCTGAAAAGATAGCAACATCCGCGCCGGTGTCACCGGCTGTTCCGGCAGCGCCGGCGGCCAATCCGGCAAAATCGGCCGCTGCAGGCTCGGCGTCGGTCATGCCTTTGCTGCAAAAGAATGCCTGCCTGGCCTGCCACGGCATGGACAGCAAGCTGGTCGGTCCATCCTTCAAAGATATAGCGAACAAATATAAGGATCGCGCCGATGCGGTGAATTACCTGTCGGGCAAAATCAGGGCCGGTGGACAAGGCGCCTGGGGTTCCATTCCCATGCCGCCGCAGGCTTTGAGTGCGGCCGAAGCTGCTCAGGTTTCCCAATGGTTGATGCAGGGAGCGGCGAAGTAGGCGGCAGGGCGGCATCAAAGGCCGCGCAGAGGCTTGTGGTGTTTTTTTGGGGCATGCTTGGGAGAAATACCCTCCCGCGTTTTCGAGTTTTTGTGTCCAATCGTTTTCAGTGTTTAAGACATTCAAGTTATATAAAAAAGGAGTTCAGTCATGGAACGTCGTGATTTTTTGGCAAGCAGTTCTGGCGCCACCGCGCTGGTGCTGGCGGCTACCGCGGGTTTGAGCCCGGCCCACGCGCAAAACGCTGCAGGCTGGAACAAGGCGGCCTTTGACAGCAAGTCCCTGGCCGATGCGGCCAAGGCCATGGGCGCCACCAGCGCGCCGGTCGAAAGCAAAGACCTGCTGCTGCAGGCGCCCGAAATCGCTGAAAACGGCAACGTGGTGCGCGTCGGCGCCCAAAGCAATATTGCCAACACCTCGCAAATCGCCCTAGTGGTCGAGAAGAACCCCAGCGCGCTGGCGGCCATGTTTGACATTCCGGCCGGCACCGACGCCAACGTGTCGACCAACATCAAGATGGGCCAGTCGTCCAACGTCTACGCGCTGGCCAAGGCCGGCGACAAGTATTTCTACGCCGTGAAGGAAGTGAAGGTCACGCTCGGAGGCTGCGGCGGCTAATCCCGCTCTCCACCGATCACCACTACAACCCTTCAATCAGGAGAAAAAAATGTCAGAACCGATGAGAATCCGGGCACAGGCCCAAGGCGATAAAACCACGGTGCGTGTGCTCGTGAGCCATGAAATGGAAAGCGGCCAGCGCAAAGACGCCGCCGGCAAGACCGTGCCGGCCTGGTTTATCCAGAACATCTCGGCCACCTGGAATGGCAAGACCGTCATGAGCGCCCAGTGGGGCACGGCGGTGTCCAAAAACCCGTTTATGCAGTTCGCCTTCAAGGGCGGCAAGGCTGGTGACAAGGTTGCGGTCAGCTGGGTCGACAACCACGGCGACAAGCGCACCGACGAAGCCGTTATTGCCTGAACCCGGCTCCGAGCCCGGGCGTTCCCGCTGCGGCGCAAGCCGCCTACAACGATATTTGAGGAGACCACGATGAAATCAAGCCTGTTCGGGCTGGCGGTGCTGGCCGCGATCTCTGCCTTGCCTTTGACTGCGGCAGCGCAGAAGACCACGGCAGAAAGCATTGCCGAATACCGCGCCATGCTGGCCGACGGCAACCCCGCCGAGCTCTACGAGGCCAAGGGTGAAGCCCTCTGGAAAGAGGCGCGTGGTCCCAAAAAAACATCGCTTGAAAAATGCGACCTGGGCAAAGGCCCTGGCGTGGTGAAGGGCGCGTTTGTCGAGCTGCCCCGGTTTTTTGCCGATACGCAGCGTGTGCAGGATCTGGAGTCGCGCCTTTTGACCTGTATGGAGCAGTTGCAGGGCTTTAACGCCGGCGAGATTGCCAAAACCCGCTTCGGCGCGGGTGAGCAAAAAACCATCGAGTCGCTGGTCGCCTATATCTCGGGCGAGTCGCGTGACCTGGCCTTCAACGTGCCGCAGGCGCACGACAAGGAAAAGCTGATGTACGAAGTGGGCAAGAAGGTGTTTTACCTTCGCGGCGGCCCGTACGATTTCTCCTGCGCGTCTTGCCACGGCGAAGACAACAAACGCGTGCGCCTGCAGGATCTGCCCAACCTGACCAAGCAGCCCGGCGCAGGCGTCGGATTTGGCTCGTGGCCGGCCTACCGAGTCTCTAGTGGCGACCTGTGGAGCATGCAGCGCAGGCTGAACGACTGCTATCGCCAGCAACGCTTCCCCTTCCCGGGTTACGCGTCTGACGCAACCATCGCCCTGGGTGTGTACATGGGTGTCAACAGCAAGGGCGGCGTCTCGATTGCACCGGCCCTGAAGCGCTAAGCCAGCATTGAGGATTCACAAATGACCATGATGAACACGACATACGCAAAAAAAGCGGCAAAAGCAGGTCTGTCGGCAGCCGGCTTGGCTCTGACGGCCGCGCTCCTGGCCAGCTGCGCCACCGCGCCGACTGCCCAGCAGGTGGACGAAGCCACCCAGCAGGTGCTTAAAAATTCCTTCAGCGAGCAAGGCATCGCCAAGATGGACCGGCTCACGCTGGACGCCTCCAATCAGGCGTGTTCAGAAGCCGCCGGCAAGCCGCTGGACGAAAAACTCGCCAAGTCCATCGAAGAAGCCAACCTGAAAACCGTGAAGCTGCCTTCCGACGGCAAATACCTCGGCAGCTGGGCTGAAGGCGAAAAAATCGCGCAAAACGGCCGGGGCCTGACCTGGACCGACAAGCCTGGCGAAGCCAATGGCGGCAGCTGCTACAACTGCCACCAGATCAGCAAGGCCGAGCTGTCCTTCGGCTCCATCGGCCCCAGCCTCTACAACTACGGCAAGCTGCGCGGCGTGAGCAACCCGGCTTCGGCTGAAAGCAAGCCCATCGTGGACTACACCTGGGGCAAGCTGTGGAATGCCAAGGCCTACAACGCCTGTTCTGACATGCCCCGGTTCGGCCACGCCTCCATACTTGATGAGCAGCAGATCCGCGACGTGATGGCGCTGCTGCTGGATCCAAATTCGCCCGTCAACAAGTAGTCAGGTTGTTGGTGGGTTTATCAGTCTTTTAGGCCTCCAGCCCATAACCCATCTGGGTTTGTAGCTATCAAATAAATAGCAAATTGAGTCAATGCCCGCCACCCCTGGGCAGGATATGTAACGCCATGAATCTCTCCCGCCGCGAGTTTGCAAGTGTCATGGCGGCCGCCCTGGCCGCCGGTTTCCCGTTGCGCGAGGCCGGCGCCGCCCAGGCCGCCAGCCTGTACGAGCTGCCGCGTAGCGGCAATGTGCACCTGCTGCACATGACCGACTGCCACGCCCAGCTGCTGCCGATTTACTTTCGTGAGCCGTCCGTCAATTTGGGCCTGGGTGCGATGCGCGGACAGGCGCCCCATCTAGTGGGCGAACACCTGCTCAAGGCCGCCAGCCTGAAGTCAGGCACGCCGGAGGCGCATGCGCTGACTTTTCTCAACTTTGAGAAGGCTGCGCGCCAATACGGCAAGGTGGGTGGCTTCGCACACCTGGCCACGCTGGTCAAACAATTGAAGGCCGGGCGCCCAGGCGCCTTGCTACTGGACGGCGGCGACACCTGGCAGGGCAGCGCCACGGCACTCTGGACGCAAGGCCAGGACATGGTGGACGCAGCCAAGCTGCTGGGCGTGGACGTGATGACCGGCCATTGGGACTTCACCTATGGCGAAGAGCGCATCAAGAAGATCGTCGAGCAGGACTTTGCCGGCAAAATTGATTTCGTCGCCCAGAACGTCAAGACCAGCGACTTCGGCGATGCGGTGTTCAAGCCTTATGTCATCAAGGAAATGAACGGCGTGCCGGTCGCCATCGTCGGCCAGGCCTTTCCCTACACGCCGATCGCCAACCCGGCGTGGCTCACGCCCAACTGGAGCTTCGGCATCCGCGAAAGCGAGATGCAGGAAACGGTCAACGAGGCGCGCGCCAAAGGAGCGCAGGCCGTGGTCTTGCTAAGCCACAACGGCATGGACGTGGACCTGAAGATGGCTTCGCGTGTCACAGGCATCGATGCGATTCTGGGCGGCCACACCCACGACGGCGTGCCAGTGCCGGTCATCGTCAAAAACTCGGGCGGCCAGACCATCGTGACCAATGCCGGCAGCAACGGCAAGTTCCTGGGGGTGCTGGACCTCGACGTTAAGGATGGCAAGGTGGCCGGCTTTAAATACCGCTTGCTGCCGGTGTTTGCCAATTTGCTGCCCGCCGATGCTGCCATGAATGAGCTGATCAGCAAGGTGAGGGCGCCTTACACCGCCAAACTGGGTGAAAAGCTGGCCGTGACCGAGGGCGCGCTCTACCGCCGAGGCAATTTCAACGGCAGCTTTGATCAGTTGATTCTTGACGCCCTGATGAATGTGCGCGGCGCGGAGATTGCGTTTTCACCCGGATTCCGCTGGGGAACCTCGCTGCTGCCCGGCCAAGCCATCACGCGTGAACACGTGATGGACCAGACCGCCATCAGCTACCCATGGACGACGCTGACTGACATGCGCGGCGACATGATCAAGACCATTCTGGAAGACGTGGGCGACAACCTCTTTAACCCCGACCCTTATTACCAGCAGGGCGGTGACATGGTGCGTGTGGGAGGCTTGACCTACACCTGCGAGCCCGGCGCGAAGATGGGCGAACGCATCCAGGACATGCGCCTGGGCGGCAAGCTGATTGAGGCCGGCAAGACCTACAAGGTGGCCGGCTGGGCGCCAGTGGCCGAGGCCAGCAAGAATGCCGGCCCGCCGGTGTGGGAGGTGGTGGAGAGCTATCTCAAGAGCCACAAAGTCATCAAACCCGTCAAGCCCAACACGCCAAAACTGGTGGGCGTGGCCGGCAATCCGGGTCTTGCCGCCTGAGTTTTTGCCCTCAGCTGTGAAGCAGCTGTCAATGAACTGTCATTGACGGACATGTGAGGGCATGTAAAAGCGGTGATCCATTCGATATACGCATAACCACGAACTTTGTGCTGTCACAGTTCGGTGGCACAATCTGAGCTGTTTCTGAAGGCCCTTCCTGCCACAGTCGCATCCGCTAATCGGTCCAGCCGTGTTGCGGAAGGTTAATTAACAAGCTTTAACCAGCTAATGTTTCCCGCAGGGAAACGGAGGTCAGCGGATATGAGTTCCAACCCGACAGCATCGTCTGTCTATTCGGCCTATCAAGGCAACACTTATCTCTTCGGCGGCAATGCGCCCTATGTCGAAGAGATGTACGAAAACTACCTTGCCAACCCCGGCAGCGTGCCTGACAACTGGCGCGAGTATTTCGACGCACTCCAGCACGTTCCCGCCGTAGACGGCAGCAATGCCAAGGACGTTCCGCATCTGCCGGTCGTCAACGCCTTTGCCGAGCGCGCCAAGCAAGGCCAGACCAAAGTTGTCGTCGCCAGCGGCGCCGACTCCGAAATGGGCCGCAAGCGCACCGCCGTCCAGCAACTGATCGCCGCCTACCGCAACGTCGGCGCACGCTGGGCCGACCTGGACCCGCTCAAACGCGCCGAGCGCGACAAGATTCCCGAACTCGAGCCGTCGTTCTACGGCTTCAGCGACGCCGACCAGGAAACCGTGTTCAACACCAGCAACACGTTCTTCGGCAAAGACACCATGAGCCTGCGCGAGCTCATGAACGCACTGCGCGAAACCTATTGCGGCACCATCGGCGCCGAATACATGTACGCCACCGACCAGAACCACAAACGCTGGTGGCAGCAAAAGCTCGAATCGATTCGCAGCAAGGCTAATTTCACCAAGGAAAAGAAGCTTCACATCCTCGACCGCCTGACGGCCGCCGAAGGCCTGGAGCGTTTCCTTCACACCAAGTACGTCGGCCAGAAGCGTTTCTCGCTCGAAGGCGGCGAAAGCTTCATCGCCAGCATGGACGAGCTGATCCAGCAAGGCGGCATCAAGGGCGTGCAGGAAATCGTGATCGGCATGGCCCACCGCGGCCGCCTGAACGTGCTGGTCAACTCCCTGGGTAAAGTCCCGGCAGACCTGTTCGCCGAGTTCGACCACACCGCCCCTGAAGACCTGCCCAGCGGCGACGTCAAATACCACCAGGGCTTCAGCTCCGACGTGACGACCCCTGGCGGCCCCGTTCATTTGACGCTGGCTTTCAACCCTTCACACCTCGAAATCGTCAACCCGGTGGTCGAAGGCTCGGTGCGCGCCCGCATGGACCGCCGCGCCGACCCCCAGGGCATGCAAGTGCTGCCGGTGCTGGTGCACGGCGATGCCGCCTTTGCAGGGCAGGGCGTGGTCATGGAAACGCTGGCATTGGCCGAAACCCGTGGCTACTTCACGGGCGGCACGGTGCACATCGTGATCAACAACCAGATCGGTTTCACCACCAGCGACCCGCGCGACAGCCGCTCGACGCTTTATTGCACCGACGTGGTCAAGATGATTGAAGCGCCGGTTCTGCACGTCAACGGCGATGACCCCGAGGCCGTCGTGCTGGCCACCCAGTTGGCGCTCGAGTTCCGCATGGAATTCCACAAGGATGTCGTGGTCGACATCATCTGCTTCCGCAAACTGGGCCACAACGAGCAGGACACTCCCGCTCTGACCCAACCGCTGATGTACAAGAAGATCGCGCAGCACCCCGGTACGCGCCGCCTGTACGCCGACAAGCTGGCGGCACAAGGCATGGGCGACACGCTGGGCGACGACATGGTTAAGGCCACGCGCGCCGCACTGGACGCCGGCAAGAGCACCTTCGACCCAGTGCTGACCAACTTCAAGAGCAAGTACGCGGTTGACTGGGTGCCTTACCTGGGCAAAAAGTGGACGGATGCCGGCGATACCGCCATCCCCATGGCGGAATGGAAGCGCCTGGCCGACAAGATCACCGCCATCCCCGCTACCGTGACACCTCACCAGCTCGTCAAGAAGGTGTATGACGACCGCGCAGCCATGGGCCGTGGCGATGTGCCTGTGGACTGGGGCATGGGCGAGCACATGGCTTTTGCCTCGCTGGTGGCCAGTGGCTATCCGGTGCGCCTGTCGGGCGAAGACTGCGGCCGCGGTACCTTCACGCACCGCCATGCCGTCATTCACGACCAGAACCGTGAGAAGTTCGACACCGGCACCTATGTGCCTCTGCAAAACGTGGCCGACAACCAGGCTCCGTTTGTCGTCATCGACTCCATCCTGTCCGAAGAGGCGGTGCTGGCATTCGAATACGGCTACGCCTCCAACGACCCCAACACGCTGGTGATCTGGGAAGCCCAGTTCGGTGACTTTGCCAACGGCGCCCAAGTCGTGATCGACCAGTTCATCGCCTCGGGCGAGGTGAAGTGGGGCCGTGTCAACGGCATCACATTGATGCTGCCGCACGGCTACGAAGGCCAGGGCCCCGAGCACAGCTCGGCTCGCCTGGAGCGCTTCATGCAGTTGTCAGCCGACACCAACATGCAGGTGGTGCAGCCCACGACAGCCAGCCAGATCTTCCACGTGCTGCGCCGCCAGATGGTGCGCAACCTGCGCAAGCCGCTGGTCATCATGACGCCCAAGTCGCTGCTGCGCGCCAAGGATGCGGCATCTCCCCTAAGCGAGTTCACCAAAGGCAGCTTCCAGACGGTGATCCCCGAGAACAAGGAAGAGATCAACAAAAAGGCCGACAAGGTCAAGCGCGTCGTCGCGTGTTCCGGCAAGGTGTATTACGACCTGGCCAAAAAGCGCGAAGAAAAGGGCGCGGACGACACCGTCATCCTGCGCGTTGAGCAGCTCTATCCCTTCCCGCACAAGGCTTTTGCAGCCGAGCTGAAGAAGTACCCGAATGTCACCGACATCGTGTGGTGCCAGGACGAGCCGCAAAACCAGGGCGCGTGGTTCTTTGTGCAGCATTACATCCACGAGAACATGAGCGAAGGCCAAAAGCTGGGCTATTCGGGCCGTGCGGCTTCGGCCTCTCCGGCAGCGGGTTACTCACACCTGCACCAGGAACAGCAAAAAGCGCTGGTGGACGGCGCGTTTGGCAAGCTCAAGGGCTTTGTGCTGACCAAGTAAGGCCGGCCTTTTCAAAAAAAACACAGAACACAGAACGCACACGAAAGAATCAACATGGCTATCGTAGAAGTCAAAGTCCCCCAGCTGTCCGAGTCCGTGGCCGAAGCCACCATGCTGCAGTGGAAGAAAAAAGTCGGTGAAGCAATCGCCATCGATGAGATCCTGATTGAAATCGAAACCGACAAGGTGGTGCTTGAAGTGCCCGCGCCTTCGGCCGGCGTGCTGACCGAACTGGTCGTCGCTGATGGCGGCACCGTGGTGTCCGACCAGGTGATCGCCCGGATCGACACCGAAGGCAAGGCGGGCGCAGCGGCTCCTGCCGCCGCACCGGCTGCTGCGGCAGCATCTGCACCAGTCGCTGCATCCACTTCCGCACCTGCTCCCGCAGCGGGCGGCTCCATGGCAGGTGTCCCCATGCCGTCCGCTGCCAAGCTGATGGCAGACAACAATCTGGCTGCCGGCTCAGTGCCTGGCACCGGTAAAGATGGCCGTGTCACCAAGGGTGACGTTCTCGGCGCGACCGCCGGCGCTGCTACAAAATCAGTAGCGGCATCCGCAATACCTACGGGGGCTCCGACCACATCTTTGCCGCAAGTGGCCGCGCCGTCCAAAGCGCCTGATCTGGGCGACCGCCCCGAGCAGCGCGTGCCGATGAGCCGCCTGCGTGCGCGTATCGCCGAGCGCCTGCTGCAATCGCAATCCACCAACGCCATCCTGACCACTTTCAATGAAGTGAACATGGCGCCGGTCATGGAAATGCGCAAGCGCTTCCAGGAAAAGTTCGAAAAAGAACACGGCGTGAAGATCGGCTTCATGAGCTTCTTCGTCAAGGCGGCTGTGCATGCGCTGAAGAAATACCCCGTGCTGAACGCTTCGGTCGACGGTAATGACATCGTTTACCACGGCTACTTCGACATCGGTATCGCTGTCGGTTCCCCACGCGGCCTGGTGGTGCCCATCCTGCGCAATGCAGACCAGATGAGCTTTGCCGAGATCGAAAAGAAGATTGCCGAATACGGCGCCAAAGCGCGCGACGGCAAACTGGGCATTGAAGAAATGTCGGGCGGTACCTTCTCGATCTCCAATGGCGGCGTGTTCGGCTCCATGCTGTCCACCCCCATCATCAACCCGCCGCAATCCGCGATCCTGGGCGTGCACGCGACCAAGGACCGCGCCGTGGTCGAAAACGGCCAGATCGTGGTACGCCCGATGAACTACCTCGCCATGAGCTACGACCACCGCATCGTCGACGGCCGCGAAGCCGTGCTGGGCCTGGTGGCCATGAAGGAAGCGCTGGAAGATCCGGCTCGCCTCCTGTTTGATATCTGATGTCGCGCGAAACGCTGTGTCTTCTTGCAGCGTGTGCTTTGCTGTATTGGCTGTTTGCCACAAATAAGGGGCAAGCGCTGGTTCAGGCGACATTCGAATCCTATCTTTCGGCTCGGCAATGGATGAGATCCAAATCCGCTGATCCGGAAGTTTTCCTTCCTTTTCGAGTGCTCCTGGGATTGATTTCCAGGATCGCTTTGGGGGTATGGGTTCTTCTTATTCTTACTCTGTGTGGCTTGGCCTTTTATGGAAAACTCCAAAAAATACTGCCATTGGTGGTACTCACCAATCCACTAACTAACTATGAAGGCGTAAACCATGTCCAAACAATTTGACGTGATCGTTATTGGCGGTGGCCCTGGTGGCTATATCGCCGCCATTCGTGCAGCACAACTCGGCAACAACGTCGCCTGTATCGACGAATGGAAAAATGCCAAAGGCGGACCCGCCCTGGGCGGCACCTGCACCAACGTAGGTTGCATTCCGTCCAAGGCGCTTCTGCAATCATCCGAGCATTACGAGCAAGCCGGCCACCATTTTGCCGACCACGGTATCGAAGTCAAAGGCTTGAGCCTTGACATGGCCAAAATGCTGGGCCGCAAGGACACTGTCGTCAAGCAGAACAACGACGGCATCGTTTACCTGTTCAAAAAGAACAAAGTCACCTTCTTCCACGGCCGCGGCTCGTTTGCCGCCGCCAAAGACGGTCTCTATGACGTCAAGGTTGCCGGCGCCGCTGAAGAAACCATCTCCGGCAAGCACATCATCGTGGCGACAGGTTCCAACGCGCGTGCGTTGCCAGGCGCGCCGTTTGACGAGGAAAACATTCTGTCGAACGACGGTGCGCTGCGTATTGATGCCGTTCCAAAGAAGTTGGGCCTCATTGGCTCCGGCGTGATCGGCCTGGAAATGGGTTCGGTCTGGCGTCGGCTGGGTGCCGAAGTCACGGTGCTGGAAGGCCTGCCGACTTTCCTGGGCGCTGTTGATCAGCAGATCGCCAAGGAAGCTCACAAGGCTTTCACCAAGCAAGGGCTGAAGATTGAACTCGGCGTCAAAGTCGGCGACATCAAGTCCAGCAAGAAGGGTGTGTCGGTTGCTTATGTGGATGCCAAGGGGCAAGCCCAGGCGCTGGATGTCGACAAGTTGATTATTTCCATTGGCCGGGTTGCCAACACCATCGGTCTCGCACCCGAAGCCGTGGGCCTGAAGCTGGACGAGCGCGGTGCCGTGGTGGTCGACGAAGAATGCAAGACCAATCTGCCCAATGTCTGGGCAATCGGCGACGTGGTGCGTGGCCCCATGCTGGCGCACAAGGCGGAAGAAGAGGGCGTAGCAGTCGCCGAGCGCATCGCTGGCCAGCATGGCCATGTGAACTTCAACACGATTCCATGGGTGATCTACACCAACCCGGAGATCGCCTGGGTCGGCCAGACTGAAGAGCAACTCAAGGCCGCTGGTCGTGCGTACAAAGCGGGCACCTTCCCGTTCATGGCCAACGGCCGTGCACGTGCACTGGGTGATACCACCGGCATGGTGAAGATGCTGGCTGATGCGGCGACCGACGAGATTCTTGGCGTGCACATCGTTGGGCCTTTTGCCAGCGAACTGATTGCCGAGTGCGTCGTGGCCATGGAATTCCGTGCCAGCAGCGAAGATATTGCGCGTATCTGCCACGCGCACCCGTCCCTCAGCGAAGCGACCAAGGAGGCCGCGCTGGCGGTCGACAAACGTACGCTGAACTTCTGAGCACACGGGCGCAGTACCGGTGACTCAACCAGTACGCTCGGCGTATGACGCTGAACTCGCGGCGCGGGGTTACACGAGTGACCCTGCGCAGTTGCGTGCTGTGGAGGCACTTGAGCGCTGCGCATCAGAGTGGGGCGAGTTCAAAGAGCAGCGTTCCAATGCCTTCAGGAAGCTGATCAACCATCCGGATGTGCCCCGTGGCGTGTATATGCACGGGGGAGTTGGCCGGGGGAAAAGTTTCTTGATGGATTGCTTTTTCGGAGCGGTTCCCCTGAAGCGCAAGGTTCGGCTGCATTTCCACGAATTCATGCGGGAAGTGCATAGAGAGCTGCAGGATCTCCAGGGGACCGCAAATCCATTGGACGAGCTGGGCAGGCGGATATCCAAGCGTTATCGGCTGATCTGCTTTGACGAGTTTCACGTGGCCGATATCACCGATGCCATGATTTTGCATCGACTGCTGACGGCTCTGTTCGAGAATGGCGTTGGCTTTGTCACAACCTCCAACTTTCACCCGGACGAGTTGTATCCCAACGGGATGCACCGCGACCGCGTGCTTCCGGCCATTGAGTTGCTCAAGGCCAAGCTGGAAATCATCAGCGTCGACAACGGCACCGACTATCGCGGGCGGACCCTGGAGCAAGCCAGGCTTTACCACACGCCGCTCGGGCCTCAGGCTGATGCCGAAATGACGGAAACTTTCAACGCGCTCGCAGAGTCCCAGGATGAGAACCCGGTGTTACAGATTGAATCAAGACAGATTCAAGCCAGACGTAAAGCCGGTGGGGTGGTGTGGTTTGATTTCAAGACGCTGTGCGGCGGCCCTCGGTCACAAAATGATTACCTTGAAATTGCGACCCAGTTCCATACTGTTCTCTTGAGCGATGTGCCGTACATGCCGGTGCGAATGGCTTCTGAAGCCAGGCGCTTTACCTGGCTGGTTGACGTGTTGTATGACCGCCGGGTCAAGCTCATCATGTCGGCAGAAGTGGCTCCGGAGGCGTTGTATACAGAAGGGCCGCTGGTGCATGAGTTCCCTCGCACGGTTTCGCGGCTCAATGAAATGCAGTCTAAGGAATTCCTGGCGCTCGAACGCAGAAACGTGGACACGACACTCACATGAAAAACTTCGCTGTCGCATGCTTCCTCGCCGCTTCGGCCATGGTTGCGCTCGCCCAGCCGGCTGCGCCCGCAGAAGCCCCTCCAACGAGGGATGCCGAGCGCGCAAGAATCAACGCTGAGCGCGCCAGGCTGGAAGCGGGTTTCTTGGCAGAAGATGCCGAATGCTATAAAAAATTCGCCGTCAACAGCTGTCTGGGCAAGGTCAATGAGCGGCGACGTGAGGTGATGGGGGATCTTCGGCGGCAGGAATTGCTGCTCAATGATGAAGAGCGCCGCATCCGTGGCGCAGACCAGATTCGCAAGACGGAAGAAAAACAGTCGCCTGAAAAACTGCAGGAGGCTGCCGACCAACGGGCCAAAGCCGTGAAGGACTATGAATCGCGCCTCGAAAGAGAAAAGAAGAAGGCCGAGGATCGTGCTGCCACGAAAGCTGGCGAGCAGGGTAACAGCGAAGCCACCGCTGCCAGGCTAAAGGGAAGCCAGGATAAATCCCAAGCCAGAAGCGAGAAGCAGGCTACTGCGGCGGAAGAGGCAAAAAAACTCAGTGAGCGCCAAAAAGAGGCCCAGGAACGCAAGGCCCAGCACGAAGCTGATCGCCTGAAGCAAACGAAGCCGCCGGCGAAATCCCTGCCTTTACCCAATTAAGCGAGCCGCAGGCTCGGGGGCCAAGGGCTCGAGCTTGACGATCACCAGCGAGAGGTTGTCACCGCCGCCCCGTGCGCGCGAGCGGGCTTTCTGGATCAGGAACTCGGTTGCCTCACGAGGCGACAGCATGGACAGTGCCGAGCCCATTTCGCTGGGGCTAAAGTAGTGCCAGACCCCGTCACTACAGGCGAGCAACACGTCTTCGGGGCGTAACTGTGGGATGAAGTGATGCGTGATGGGGGGAGCTTCTTCGGTGCCGAGGCAGCCCATCAGGATATTTGATTGTGGGTGGACATTGGCTTCGTCTTCGGTGATTTCACCTTTGTCGACCAATGTTTGCACGTAAGAGTGGTCCACCGTCCGGTGCACCAGCTTGCTGCTTTGATAGTGATAGATGCGGGAATCGCCGGTATGCACCCAATGGCAGTCGCCGCCTGGATTGATCAGGAATGCTGCCAGTGTGCTGTGAGGTTCCTGCTCAGCCGAGATCGCGGTCAGCTTGATGACGATATGAGCCTCTTCAATGATCTGCTTGAGCATAGCGGGGGCATCATCTGTCTCGGGCGCATAACGTTCAAAAAGCTGTTTGGCCGTCAGCATGACTTGATCGGAGGCCTTCCGCCCGCCGCTTCGCCCGCCCATGCCATCTGCCACGATGCCCAACATGCAGCCGGGAATCCGTGAATGGCTGAACAGATTGACCTGATCCTGCTGATAGTCCCGATCGCCTTTATGGATACCGGTAGATGCTGTGAGTCGATAGCCTTTGGACATTGTGTGGTCGTTCGAGGTGGAGGCTCGATTTATGGTCGCAATCGACGTATTATCAAGCGAAGCAGCGCGTACGGATAAAAAACCTTGGACTTAAATTTACACTCCCCGGAACGGCAGCTGATTGAACTCAAAATGGAGCACGCAGACCTCAATGCCCTGGTGGACATTGCGGCGCATAGCTTACCCATTGACGAGTTGCTGCTCAGGCGCCTAAAAAAGCGCCGCTTGCAGCTTCGTGACCAGATCGCTCAGCTAGAGTTGTCGCTGGACCCTCCTGAGCCCGCCTGATGACGCTTGCGCTCGAGGTCGAAGAGATTTTTGCTGTTGGCGGCGTGCTGTCGAGGGCTGCCGACCAGTTTATGCCTCGGAGCGGCCAGACAGAGATGGCTCTGGCTGTAGCTCGCGCCATAGAGGGGGGCTATTCTTTGGTAGTCGAGGCAAGCACGGGTGTAGGCAAAACTTTTTCTTACCTGGTTCCCGCTTTGCTCAGCGGCGAGCGGGTTTTGCTATCTACCGCGACCAAGGCCTTGCAAGATCAACTTTTTGGCCGTGATTTGCCTCGCCTGGTTGAAGCACTGGGACTTCCGGTGCAGACGGCGCTGCTCAAGGGCCGGGCCAGCTACTTATGCCTGCACCGCATGGAAATGGCCCGCCAGGAGGCTTATTTGCCTGACGGAGTTTCCGTGCGGGCGTTGGCCAAGATCGAAGAATGGTCCAAAGTCACGCGGACCGGCGATCTGGCCGAACTTCCAGGGCTCGACGAACGCTCTCCCATGATTCCCCTGGTGACGTCCACGCGTGAAAACTGCTTGGGCGCAACCTGCCCGCGATTCAGGGCATGTCATGTGAACCTTGCGCGTCGGGACGCCATGGCGGCGGATGTTGTGGTGATCAATCACCACCTTTTCTTTGCCGATCTGGCGGTCCGCGAGTCCGGTGTCGCTGAATTGCTGCCTTCCGTCCGGATTGCCATATTTGACGAAGCGCACCAACTCAACGAGACGGGCGTGCAATTCCTGGGAACCAACCTGACCACGGGCCAGCTCCTTGATTTTGCCCGGGACATGTTGGCCACCGGCTTGCAACTGGCCCGGGGCCTGGTGGATTGGCAAGAGGTGGTTTCCGCGGTTGAGCATGCTGCGCGCGAACTGCGCCTGTGTGCCGGCAAGCAATATCCCGGAACCAAGCTGAGATGGGTGGGTGAATGTCCGGAAGGCCTTAACGCCATCGAATGGAAGAGTGCGTTGGAGGAGGTTTACGCATCTTGCGCGGGGGCGTGTGCCGCACTGGATACGGTCAGTGAGATCGCCCCGGACTTTGTGCGGCTTCATGAGCGTGCCACCGAGTTGGCAGAGCGTTCCGGCTCGTTCGTCAACGCTTGTCGGTCAGGTTGTGTCCGATGGGCCGACGTGGGAACGCAGTTGCGCCTGGTTGAATCACCGCTGGATATTTCGAAAGCGATGAAAAGCAAAGTGCTGAGCACGGCCGATGATTCAGCGAAATCATGGATATTTACCTCGGCAACGCTGGGGGACGACGACAGACTCAGCTGGTTTACCCAGCCTTGTGGGTTGGAGCATGCAGAGGTTTTGCGTGTGGGGAGCCCTTTTGACTACCAACGTCAGGCCGCCGTGTATGTTCCCCAGGCGTTTCCCAAGCCAAGCGATGCCGCCCACACAGTGCAGGTCGCCGAGTCAGCCGCCAGGTGGTCGCGGCAGTTGGGGGGGCGCACCATGGTGCTGACCACGACGTTGCGGGCTTTGCGCACCATTGGCGATGCGCTCCAGACGGCGTTCCTCAATTCTGCCGACATGGAAGTACTTGTTCAGGGAGCCATGCCCAAGCGTTTGCTGATTGAGCGTTTTCGCGAAGGCAATGCAAACGGGGGCAAGGGCTGTGTGCTGGTGGCTTCCGCATCTTTTTGGGAGGGCATTGATGTACCTGGCGATGCCCTTCAGCTGGTCATCATTGACAAGCTTCCCTTTCCTCCACCCAATGACCCGCTAACAGAGGCGCGCGCAAAGCTCCTTGAGGAGCAGGGTCGTAGTTCGTTCAACGACTACTTTTTGCCAGAAGCGGCTGTGGCGCTCAAACAGGGGGCTGGCCGCCTGATACGCCGTGAGAGTGACGAGGGCGTTTTGGTGGTGTGCGATAGCCGCCTTGCGACCATGGGTTATGGACGGCGCCTGCTGCGGGCGCTTCCCCCCATGAAGCGATTGATGTCTGAAGACGAGTTGATGGAGCGACTGCAAGCCCTTACCAGAACTTGTACCAGGGACTGTCTGCAGACTTGATGCCTTTGCTCAGGTACTCGCTTTTGGGGTAACTCTTCTCCAGGATGCGGCGGGTATCGTCTCGCAATTCAACCATACCCAAGGCGTCATAGGATTTGTAAAGAATAAAAGTGGCTTCTTCCAGTGCAGGAACATCGCGGTAATCAGAGATTGCTGTTTGCGCACGATTGATGGCTGCAACGTAAGCACCCCGGGAGTAGTAATAGCGCGCCACGTGCACTTCCGATTGGGCCAGGGAGTTCACGATATAGCTCATCCGCAGGCGAGCATCTGGAGCGTACTTGGACTCCGGAAATCGGGTTGTCAAGGTTCTGAACGATTCGAATGACTCTTTGGCCGCCTTTTGGTCACGCTCGGACAAATCCTGCCGCGAGATAAACCCAAAAATCCCGAGGTTGTCATTGAAATTCACGAGGCCTTTGAGATAGAGCGCATAGTCCAGTGCAGGGCTGGCCGGGTGAAGCCTCATGAAGCGGTCTAGTGTTGCGATGGCCTGAGGCAACTCTCCGCTCTTGTACTGCACATAGGCTTTTTCGAGTTGGGCTTGTTGGGCGAGAGGGGTGCCTGCTGCACGGCCTTCCAGTTTTTCGTACAGCGGAATTGCCTTGTCATAGGCGCCCGAACCCGCCTCATCTTTGGCTTCGGCGTAGATTTTGTTCGGACTCCAGGTCGCCGTTTTGTCTGGCGCTGGTGTGCTTGAGCAGCCGGCGATCAAGAAAGACAATGCGCATACAGCTGCAAAAAGCGGCATTGCATTGGGAACAACCGATAATTTGGTGGAAAACATTGCAATCGACCTTCTTGATGACTGATTCTGAACAGAGCAAATTGATTATATCGGCCGCTATTGCGCCTGGTGGCGTTCCGGACGATGCCCAGGAGGAGGGGGATACCGCTGCCGAGATGGAATTGCGGCACGTCACGGTCCCTGCCGACAGCCACGGTAGCCGCCTCGACCGCGCGTTGGCCGTCATTGTGCCCGAGTTCTCGCGCACCTATCTTCAGCAGCTGATCGAAGCCGGTGTGGTCAAACTGGGTGGCGTTCTGGTGACCAAGGCTTCGATGAAGGTCAAGGCAGGAGACGAACTTCTCGTTGAGTTGCGGCCCACGCCGCAAAGCCAGGCCTTCAAGCCCGAGGTCATGGCGCTGGACATCGTGTTTGAAGACGCTTACCTGATGGTGGTCAACAAGCCTGCGGGGCTGGTGGTGCACCCGGCCCCCGGCAACTGGAGCGGGACTCTGCTCAACGGCCTCCTGGCGCACGACCCGCAAGCCGTGTTCCTGCCGCGCGCCGGCATCGTCCACCGCCTCGACAAGGACACCAGCGGCCTGATGGTGGTCGCCCGCCAGCGGACCGTGATGGACCAGTTGGTCGGCCTCATCGCCGCCCGCGAGGTGAGCCGGGAGTATGTGGCCCTGGCCCACGGCGCCTGGCAGGGCGCGAAGACCCGCCAGGTCGACGCCCCCATAGGCCGTGACCCCCGTAATCGCTTGAGGATGGCGGTGGTTGACCTGGAAAAGAATGCAGGCAAGACAGCTTCTACCGTGGTGTCATTGATGCAAAGCGTGGGGTCATACTGTTTGGTGAAGTGCAAACTGCACACGGGGCGCACCCACCAGATCCGGGTGCACATGGCGTTTCTCGGGCATCCGCTGGTGTCCGACGACCTCTATGGCGGGGTACCCGCGGCGGGGCTGGGCCGGCAGGGTCTTCACGCCTGCCGCCTAGCCTTTGAGCACCCGGTGACCGGCGAGGCTATGGAGTTCAGGTCCGGGCTTCCCGGCGACCTTCAGGCGGCCGTAGCGGGTGTGGGGCTGATATACAATCAAATTCAGTAGTTTTCAGCTACCTGCACCATGGCTCCTGACGGGAGATTGCACATGGATGCATGCGCGAACTAGCGCCGAACCCACGTTTTCCCGGCCTTTTTTTCCGCCCTTTTTCGGAACGACCACAATCATGAATACGACGGATGCAAAGCGCGTCCTCGAAACAGCACTTATTTGCGCGCAGCAACCGCTGCCATTGCGTGAAATGGGTGTCCTGTTTAACGGGGTACTGACTGCCGACAGCCTCAAGCTGGTGCTTGAAGAGTTGCAGAACGACTGGTCGGGCCGCGGCGTCGAACTCGTGCACGTCGCGACAGGCTGGCGTTTTCAGAGCCGGCCGCAGATGCGCGAATACCTGGACCGGCTGCATCCCGAAAAACCTCCGCGTTACAGCCGCGCGACGCTGGAAACGCTGGCCATCATTGCCTACCGCCAGCCGGTGACGCGCGGCGACATGGAAGACATTCGCGGCGTGACGATCAACAGCATGATCCTCAAGCAGCTTGAAGACCGCGGCTGGGTGGAGGTCATCGGCCATCGGGAGACCGTGGGGCGGCCCGCGCTGTACGCGACCACCCGGCAGTTCCTCGACGACCTGGGCGTCGAGTCGCTGGATCAGCTGCCCGTCATGGACAGCAACACCTCCACGCCGGTCGCGATGCTCGAGCAGATCGAATTCGGCATGGCCGGGCTGGCGGACGGCGGGCCGCAACTGGAAGGACTTGAGCTTGCCGCGCAGGACGCCGACCCCGCAGAAGATCTTGCCGCTGTGAGCGAACAGCATGAATCGGCCGGCCGCCCCGAAATGACTGACACGCCTGAACCCGCTGAGGCACTGGCTGAGGCCCCGCTTTCGCAGTCCACTAAGGACGGCGACCATGAACTTTCCGGGCAGGACGACGGCGATTTCCCCGCACGAATGTAAAAAATGACCCAACAAGATCCCCCCGCCTCCGAACCCGTGGACGTGCCCGCTGGTGAAGACCAGACCAAGACGCTGTCCCAAGAGCCGCTTGTGCAGGATGCTCCCGAGGTGATCACGCCGGCGGAAGCCGACGCGGTGCGACCGCCGCGACCCGCCAGGGGGCGCAACGCCGCTCCTCCCGCCGGGGCGATACGGTTTGAAGACGTGGTGACGGGGCAGTTTGATGCCGACGAGGAAGACGTCGCCCTCGCGCCGCCCAAGCGCGTGCTGTCGCCGCAGCCCGAGACCCCCAAGCTGCACAAAGTGCTGGCCCAGGCTGGCCTGGGCTCGCGCCTGGAGATGGAGCAGTTGATCCTGGAAGGGCGGATTTCCGTCAATGCCGAACCGGCCCACATCGGGCAGCGCATCCAGTTCGGTGATACGGTCAAGGTCAACGGCAAGCCGATCCGGGTGCGCATAGACCCGCCGCCGCCGCGCGTGATCGCCTATCACAAGCCAACAGGCGAAGTCGTCACGCACGACGACCCGCAGAACCGCCCGACGGTTTTCCGGCGCCTGCCCAAGCTGTTCCAGGGCAAATGGCAGTCGGTGGGGCGTCTTGACCTGAACACCGAAGGCTTGCTGCTGCTGACCAGCTCCGGCGAGCTGGCCAACAAGCTGATGCACCCGCGCTTCGGCCTGGAGCGCGAGTACGCGGTCCGCGTGCTGGGCGCCCTGAACAATGAAGAGAAAAAACGCCTGCTCGAAGGCGTGACCCTGGATGACGGCGTTGCCCAATTCAGCTCCATCGAAGCCGGTGGCGGCGAGGGTGCCAACTGCTGGTACCGAGTCACCATTTCCGAGGGGCGCAACCGCGAAGTACGGCGCATGTTCGAGGCGGTCGGTCACGCCGTCAGCCGCCTGATCCGCATCCGTTACGGGGCCATGGTGCTGCCGCGCGGCCTCAAGCGCGGTGCGTTTGTCGAGCTGGACGAGCGCGATATCTGGGCCTTGACCAGTGCGCTGACGCGTTCCGAATCACGCGCCGACCCGCGAACGGCCACAGGAGGCCCTCAGGCAGGCGTGCCCGGTGGCGAGGGTGGCGAGCCGCGGCAAGGGCGTGGCCCGCGCAGGAACGAGCGGCCTCGCGGCGGGCGTGACCGGTTTGTCGCGCCGCCGGCCGACATGAACCCTTCCAATGCCGCGCCGCAGGACGGCGCCGAGCAAGAACCCGATGATTCGCAGCCGCCGCTTCCGCGCAACGATTCCGCGCCGCGGGGCAACCGGCGCCGCGGTGGAAAAGGCCGGGGGCAGGGCGGCAACGCCGGCCCTGGCCCCCGTAGCGGGCCGCTTCCCGGCAATGGCATGCAGGGGCAAAAACGGCGTGACGACCGCGACGATCGTGGCGACAAGCTTCCCGGGGGCGTCCAGCCTGATCCCATGAAGACTTCGTTTGGCTATATCGGCGCGGACACTTTCACGCGGCAACGCCAGGGCCAGGGACAGCAGCGCCGCGGCGGCCCGGGCATGGGCGGCGGCAACAATGCCGGTGGCCAGCGCCGTGGCGGCGGTGGTGGTGGCGGAAACCGCGGGGGCGGCAATCGCGGCGGTGGAAACCGTGGCGGAAATCGCTGAGCGTCCACAGAAGCACTCCGCATCACAGGGTTGATCTGACGCGGAGAGCCCACAGGTTAAAATCATAGGCTTTATTCAATTTTTGAATAATTTAAAAATCCAAAAAATCCCAGTTAAGGAACTCTCATGGCAATCGAACGCACTCTCTCCATCATCAAACCCGACGCTGTGGCCAAAAACGTGATCGGTCAGATCTACGCGCGTTTTGAAGCCGCTGGCCTGAAGGTCGTGGCCGCCCGCATGGCTCACCTGTCGCAAGGTGAAGCCGAGGCTTTCTACGCCGTGCACAAAGAGCGTCCTTTCTTCAAGGACCTGGTTTCTTTCATGATTTCCGGCCCGGTGATGATCCAGGCGCTGGAAGGCGAAGGCGCCATCCTGAAAAATCGCGACCTGATGGGCGCCACCGACCCGAAAAAGGCCGCTGCAGGCACCATTCGCGCCGATTTTGCCGACAGCATTGATGCCAATGCCGTGCACGGTTCTGACGCCGCGGAAACCGCCAAGGTGGAAATCGCCTTCTTTTTCCCCGGCATGAACGTCTACTCGCGTTAAAACCATGTCCGACCCCATGCCTCGCTACCCCTTTGAAGGGCCGTCGCTTGCTTGGGGCGGTTCAGTCAGCTGCCTGCTGCGATGACGGCCAACCTTCTTGACTTCGATCTGGATGGTTTGGCCGCCTTTTGCGAGCGGCTCGGAGAAAAGCGCTTTCGCGCCACGCAGCTCTTTCGCTGGATCCACCAGAAGGGGGCGACCGATTTCACGCAGATGACGGACCTCGCGAAGTCCCTGCGCGAAAAGCTTACCGGGTCGGCGCATATCCAGGGCCCCAAGGTGGTCTCCCGCCACGATTCTGCCGACGGCACCATCAAATGGCTGTTTGACGTGGGGGCCGGCGACGTCATCGAAACCGTTTTTATTCCGGAAACAGACCGCGGCACCCTGTGTATTTCCTCGCAGGCCGGCTGTGCTGTCGGTTGCCGGTTTTGCTCGACGGGCCATCAGGGCTTCAGCCGTAATCTGACCACGGGGGAGATCATTTCCCAGCTGTGGTTTGCCGAGCATTTCCTGCGTCTGCATCTGGGGCGAGAAGATCGGGTTATTTCCAATGTAGTGATGATGGGTATGGGTGAGCCCCTTCAGAACTACTCGCAATTGGTGCCAGCCCTGAAAATCATGCTGGACGACCATGGCTATGGACTGTCCCGCAGGCGTGTGACTGTTTCCACATCGGGTGTTGTGCCCATGATTGACCGTCTTGCCAATGATTGCCCTGTGGCTCTGGCGGTGTCACTGCACGCGCCCGAAGACGCCTTGCGCGATAACCTGGTTCCGTTAAATAAAAAATATCCTATTGCCGAGTTGCTCGAAGCCTGCACCCGCTATCAGTCATCGGCACCCAGGGACTTCATCACGTTTGAATACTGCATGCTGGACGGGGTAAATGACCAACCCGAGCATGCGCGACAGCTTGTATCGTTGGTCCAGGCGCACGCCGCGCAGGGCCTGTCCTGCAAATTCAACCTGATTCCTTTCAATCCATTTCCGGCTTCCGGGTTGAAGCGGTCCGATATGCCGCAAGTTTCGGCTTTTGCGAAAATCCTCATGGATGCGGGCATTGTGACTACCGTCCGGAAAACCCGCGGCGACGACATTGATGCGGCCTGTGGACAGCTCGCGGGCGATGTACAGGATCGCACTGGTGTTGATCAGCGCATGGCGGCGCAACGGCAAGGTATGCTCGGGGGAATCAAGGTCGTTGTGGCCAAGGGGATGGGTGTATGAGGTTTTTCTCCAATGTGATCTGGTTGCCGGCTTGCTGGCTGGTCGTGCTGCTGGCGGGATGCGCCAATCAGCCGCATGCCCCTGGTGCTCCCGGCAATCGCAACGATGCCGTCACCGAATCGGATGAATCCGACCAGCGTCGCCGCGCGCGGCTGCGGCTCGAATTGGCCACGGGTTATTTTGAGCAAGGGCAGACCAATGTGGCCCTGGACGAGATCAAGCAGTCGCTGGTGACCGATCCAAATTTCGGCGATGCCTATAACCTGCGCGGTTTGGTGTACATGCGCATGAACGACATGGCAATGGCTGAAGACAGTTTTCGCCGCGCGCTTGCACTGAACCCACGGGATGCAGATGCCGCACACAACTACGGCTGGTTGATGTGCCAGCAAGGGCGGTATAGCGACTCCACGCGGCTTTTTTCTCAGGCCGTGGCCAATCCTGCATACGGCGGTACAGCCAAAACGTTGATGACGCAGGGCGTTTGTCAGGTTCGTGCCGGGCAACGAGCGGAGGCCGAGCAAAGCCTGATGCATTCTTATGAACTGGATGCGGGGAATCCGGTGACGGGCTACAACCTGGCCAATCTACTGTATGAACGCGGAGACTTTACGCGCGCGCAGTTCTACATACGCCGCCTGAACAACAGCGATCTGGCCAATGCTGAAACCTTGTGGCTCGGCATCAAGACCGAGCGAAAGCTGAACAATCGCGAGGCGGTACTTCAGCTGGGTGATCAGTTGAAGAAGCGGTTCGCCCAGTCCCGCGAGGCGGCCGCTTACGAAAAGGGATCCTTCAATGAGTGACCTTGATCCGATGCCAGCCGGTCAGCCTGTCGGCGAGTCCGGTTTCAGTCACAGCGGTATGGCGGCTCCCGACTTGACGGCGGGGGCATTGCTTCGCCAGGCGAGGGAAGCTGCCGGGATGCATATTGCCGCCCTTGCAGTGTCTCTCAAGGTTCCCGTTAAAAAGCTCGAGGCGCTGGAGCAAGACCGCTTTGACCTATTGCCAGATTCGGTTTTTGTGCGGGCTCTTGCATCCAGCGTATGCCGTACCCTGAAACTGGATGCTGCGGCGGTGCTTGAGCGCCTGCCTCAGACCAGTGCGCCGAAGCTGACCTACCAGGGCGCGGGCATTAATGCACCCTTCCGCTCTCCGGGTGAAGGCCCCCGACCTTCTATCTGGACACAGGTTTCCAGGACAGCTGTTCTGGCTGGTCTGGCTTTGCTGCTTGGCGCTCTGGTTCTGATTTTCATGCCTGCCGCCAAACAGGACACCGTCAATGGCAAAGCGGAAGTCGACGGCATGCCGGTTGGCATCGCTGAAGTTGTCAAACCTTTGCCGGCTGTAGTGGCGATGGCGAACCCCGGCCTTGCCGAGACTCCCGCACCCATTGCGCAGGTCAAAGAACCCGTAGCAGCGGTCAGTGCGGCGTCAGCTGGCCAGCTGCTGGCGACAGCGGCGGTTCCCCTGTCGATCTCGAGTCTTCCGTCAGCAACGACGCCATTGGCCGCGCGTGCTTCCGCCAGCGCCGCCGTACCGGCTGTTGTGGCTGCCGCGCCTCCGGCGCTTGCCGCATCGCAAGCCGTCCCATCAGGGATCGTGACTTTTCACGCCAAAGGCGAATCCTGGGTGGAGGTGACGGACGCCAAAGGAACTGTGGTGTTGCGCCGCACGCTCACGGCCGGTGAGGTCGCAGGTGCATCTGGTGTCTTGCCGATGGCTGCGGTCGTGGGCCGGGCGGATGCCACGCAAGTGCAGGTGCGCGGGAAGGTCTTTGACCTCAATGCGGTCGCCAGAGATAACGTAGCCCGATTTGAGGTGAAATAGTGCTGCAAGGCTGCCTTCCCATAGAGTCTGCTTTCCCCAAGCCACGCCGCTCACTTCAGGCGCAGGTTGGCTGGGGTGCGCGAATTGTGACCGTTGGCGGTGACGCTCCGGTGCGTGTTCAGTCCATGACCAATACCGACACGGTGGACGCCATTGGCACGGCCATCCAGGTCAAGGAGCTTGCAATCGCAGGTTCTGAGATGGTCCGCATCACCGTCAATACGCCCGAAGCGGCCGCAGCCGTGCCGCATGTGCGCGAGCAACTGGACCGCATGGGCATCGATGTCCCGCTGATCGGCGATTTTCACTACAACGGGCACCGGTTGCTCACCGATTACCCGGCCTGCGCAGAAGCCCTGTCCAAGTACCGGATCAACCCGGGCAATGTCGGTAAAGGCGACAAGCGGGACCGCCAGTTCGGCCAGATGATCGAAGTGGCTATGCGCTGGAAGAAGCCGGTGCGTATCGGCGTGAACTGGGGCAGCCTTGACCAGGAGTTGCTGGCCAGCCTGATGGATGAAAACAGTGCACGCACGACGCCGTGGAATGCCCGGCAGGTGATGTACGAGGCGCTGATTACTTCCGCCGTTGATTCTGCCCAACGTGCCGAAGAAATGGGTATGCCCCGCAGCCAGATCATCCTGTCCTGCAAGGTCAGCGGTGTCCAGGATCTGATTTCGGTTTACCGCGAACTGGCCCGGCGCACGGATCATGCGTTGCACCTCGGTTTAACCGAAGCTGGCATGGCCACGAAAGGCACGGTAGCTTCCGCTACGGCCCTGTCGATCTTGTTGCAAGAAGGCGTTGGTGACACCATCCGTGTTTCCCTGACACCGCAACCTGGCGAGGCGCGTACCCAGGAAGTGGTCATTGCGTCCGAAATTCTCCAGGCTTTGGGCTTGCGCACTTTTGTGCCCAGTGTCACAGCATGCCCTGGGTGCGGCCGTACCACCAGTACGACCTTCCAGGAATTGGCCAAGCAGATTGACGATTTTCTGCGTGCCCAGATGCCGGTCTGGCGTAAACAATATCCCGGCGTTGAAGGCCTCAAGGTTGCCGTGATGGGCTGTATCGTCAATGGCCCGGGCGAGAGCAAGCATGCGGACATCGGCATCAGCCTGCCCGGCTCCGGCGAGGCGCCAGCCGCGCCGGTGTTCATTGATGGCGAAAAAAGACTGACCCTGCGCGGTGACAACATCGCGCGGGAGTTCCAGGTCATCGTTGAAAACTACATTGAAAAACGTTTTGGCACGCAAGCCGTCGCTGAAGCTGTCTGATACTCATGGTTGAAAAAACAACTCCCGCTGCGGCGGAGAAGCCCGCTTTGGCGAAGACGGAAAAACTGCTTGCCGTCAAAGGCATGAACGACATCCTGCCCCCTGAATCGGCCCGCTGGGAATGGTTCGAGGCCAAAGTGCGTGCGCTGATGGCGCGCTATGCCTATGCCAATGTGCGCACGCCTATCGTCGAGCCGACGGCGCTGTTCGTGCGTGGCCTGGGTGAGGTGACCGACATTGTCGAGAAGGAGATGTATTCCTTTGTCGATTCGATGAACGGCGACAAGCTCACGCTGCGCCCCGAGGCCACCGCCGGAATTGTGCGCGCGATGGTGGAGCACAACGCGCTATACAACGGGCCGATGCGGGTCTGGTCGGCCGTACCCCTGTTCCGCCACGAACGGCCGCAGAAGGGGCGTTACCGCCAGTTCCACCAAATCGATGTCGAAGCCTTGGGCTTTGCCGGCCCCGATGTGGACGCCGAGCAGATACTGATGTGCCGAGCGCTGCTGCACGACCTGGGTATCCCGATGGAGCACGTGCGGCTCGAGTTGAACAGTCTGGGCCAGCCCAGTGAGCGCATGGCGCATCGCGCTGCACTGATTGCGCACTTTGAGGCGCACGCCGACATACTGGACGAAGATGCGAAGCGCCGTTTGCACAGCAATCCGCTGCGTATCCTCGACACGAAGAATCCTGCCATGCAGACGATTGTCGAAGCGGCGCCGCAACTGATGGATTTCCTGGGCGAAGCCTCACTGGCGCACCTGAATGCGGTACGCGCGGTACTCGATGCAGTGGGCGTGGTCTACCGGATCAATCCGCGGCTGGTGCGTGGCATGGACTACTACAACCTCACCGTGTTTGAGTGGATTACCGACAAGCTCGGCTCGCAGGGTACGGTTTGCGGCGGTGGCCGTTACGACGGCCTGTTTGAACAGCTCGGCGGCAAGCCGACACCCGCCGTTGGCTGGGGTATGGGCGTGGAGCGTATGTTGCTGCTGCTTGAAGCGGTCGGGGTGATGCCGCCGGCGAGTGCGCCCGATGTTTACGCCGTTGTGCCGTCGCCGCAGGAGATGCCGGCCGCGATGGTCGCTTGCGAAGCCTTGCGTGCTGCGGGTGTCAACGTGCAGATGCACGCCGGCACGGGAGAGGGCATGGGCAGCATGAAATCCCAGTTCAAGAAGGCCGACGCCAGCGGCGCGCGATATGCGCTGATTTTTGGCGAAACCGAGCTCGCCCGAGGCTGTGTTGCCGTCAAACCATTGCGGGGTGAGAAAGAAACGACGCAGCAGGCTCAGGCGCTCCAGCCGCTGGGTGATGTGGCGGCCTGGGCCCACACTCTGCGCGGCTAGGCCGTCAAGCCGCGGTCATTCGGGCGTTCACCCCGGCCCTCTACAATCACCCCAACTCAATCCGCGCCGTCACCGGGCAGAACAAGAAGATTTTTATGGCAAAACACCTCGATTTGGAAGAACAGGAACAGCTTGATGAGCTCAAGCATTTCTGGAAGCAGTACGGCGACCTGATTACTTGGGCGTTGATTGCCGTGTTCGGTGCCTTTGCGGCCTGGAACGGGTATCAGTATTGGCAGCGCGACCAAGCCGCGAAGGCCTCTGTCATGTATGACGAGGTTGAACGCTCTGTGGAGTCGGGTGACGTCGCAAGAATTGATCGTTCGCTGGCGGACATGAAAGACCGTTTTGGCGGCACCAGCTACGCCCAGCAGGCCGGCCTGCTGGCTGCCCGGGCCTATTACGACAAGGGAAACATTGACGCCTCGCGCGCTGCTTTGACCTGGGTAGCCGAAAAGTCATCCGACGAAGGCTACAAGGCTGTTGCCCGCTTGCGCCTGGCTGGTTTGCTGCTGGAAAAGAAGGCGTATGACGAAGCGCTTCAGCAGGTTTCTGGCGCTTTTCCCAAGAACTTTGCGGCGCTGGCGGCTGATCGCCGAGGTGATATTTTTTCGGCTCAAGGGAAAAAATCCGAAGCCAAGGCGGAATATGAGAAGGCCTACAAGGAACTTGACGAACGTACGGAATACCGGCGTCTTGTCGAAGTCAAACTGAATGCGCTGGGCGTTGATCCTGCGCAAGCCAAATCCGCAACTGCAGTACCGAACTCCGAGGTGAAGAAATGATTTATCAGTCTTTTAGGCCTCTAGCCCAGGCGGCGCGTGCATACCCAGCTATTATTTTGATAGCGATTTTGGGTGGTCTCGGCGGGTGCTCTTTTTTTGGTGGCGGCCCTGTCAAGCCGCAGCCGGCCGAGCTTCAGTCGGTGAGCGGCCTTGTATCCGCGCGCCAGATTTGGAGCAGCCGTGTAGGAAAAGTGGACTTTCCGCTTGAAACGGGCGTTTCGGGCACCAGCATCGCGGTGGCAGGCGGCGACGGCACCGTGGCTCTGCTCGATACCCAAACCGGGCGTGATTTCTGGCGTCTTGCGCTCAACACGCCTTTGGCTGCGGGCGCCGGGAACGACGGCAAGGTCGTTGCCGTGGTGAGCAAGACCAATGAAGTCATCGCACTGCAAGACGGCAAGGAAATCTGGCGCCAGAAGCTGGCGGCCCAGGCTTTTACAGCACCTTTTGTTGCCGGTGGCCGGGTTTTTGTGCTGGCTGGAGACCGTTCCGTTATTGCGTTTGACGGGCAAAACGGTCGCAAGCTCTGGACTCAACAACGCCCCAATGAACCACTTATCCTTCGCCAGTCCGGCGTGATGCTGGCGGTTGGAGATACGCTGGTGGTGGGGCTGGCGGGCCGGCTGGTCGGCCTGAACCCTTCCAGCGGCGGTGTTCGCTGGGAAGCTCCCATCGCCACGCCACGCGGCATCAACGATGTGGAGCGGCTTGTTGATCTGGTCGGTCGGGTAAGCCGCCAGGGCGACGTTGTCTGCGCCCGGGCTTTTCAAGCCAGCGTTGGATGCGTCAATGCCGCGCGCGGCAACCTGCTCTGGACCAAGCCCGCCAATGGCGTGCAGGGTGTCGATGGCGACGACCGCTTTCTGTTCGGTACCGAGGCAGATGGCACAGTGAACGCATGGCGCCGTACCGATGGTGAGCGCGCGTGGTCCACGGACCGCCTGCGCTATCGCAACCTTTCCGCTCCGTTGGTCATTGGCCGCTCAATTGCCATCGGCGATTTCTCGGGCTATATCCACCTGCTGTCGCGTGAAGACGGTTCCCTGCTCAATCGCCTGCCGACCGACGGCACGGCCATTGCCGCCACACCCGTGCTGGCAGGCAATACGCTGATTGCAGTCACCCAGGGCGGCGGCATTTACGGCTTCCAGCCCCAATAAGGACTGCGGTCCACCCAGAAACTGATTGATGAAACCTGTCATTGCGCTAGTCGGCCGCCCCAACGTAGGCAAATCGACGCTTTTTAACCGGCTGACCAAGACGCGGGATGCGATCGTGGCCGATTTCGCCGGCCTGACACGGGATCGTCATTACGGCAATGGAAAGCTGGGCCCTCACGAGTACATCGTGATCGACACGGGCGGATTCGAGCCCGATGCGACCACCGGCATTTACAAGGAAATGGCCAAGCAGACCCGTCAGGCGGTTGCGGAAGCCGACGTGGTGGTTTTTGTGGTGGATGCCCGGGCCGGCATCAGCGCGCAAGACCATGACATCGCCAACTACCTGCGCAAGCTGGGCAAGCCGACCGTGCTGACGGCCAACAAGGCCGAGGGCATGACCGAAGGCGTGCAGTTGTCCGAGTTCTTTGAGCTCGGCCTGGGTGAAGTGCTGGCGGTGTCTGCCTCCCACGGCCAGGGTATGCGCACGCTGGTTGATATGGCGCTGGAGCCCCTTAATCTGCCTGACCCTGAGGAAGAGGTCGAGCCGCAAGATCCTTCTGTCATCCGCCTGGCGGTGGCGGGACGCCCCAATGTGGGGAAATCCACGCTGATCAACACTTGGCTGGGTGAGGAGCGCCTGGTGGCGTTCGACTTGCCCGGCACGACCCGTGACACCATTTCGGTGCCTTTTGAGCGGGCAGGGCAAAAATTCGAGCTGATCGACACTGCGGGGCTGCGCCGTAAAGGCAAAGTTTTCGAGGCCATCGAAAAGTTTTCCGTCGTCAAAACCTTGCAGGCCATCGAAAACGCCAACGTCGTACTGCTATTGCTGGATGCGACCCAGGGCGTAACGGACCAGGATGCGCATATCGCCGGCTACATCCTGGAAAGCGGGCGCTCGGTGGTGCTGGCCGTCAACAAGTCTGACGCGGTGGACTCCTACCAGCGCGAACTCCTTGAGCGCTCCATCGAAACCCGGCTGGGCTTTCTCAAATTCGCCTCTATTCACCCCATTTCGGCTATCAAGCGCCAGGGCTTGGGCCCGGTCTGGAAGTCCATCGTGCAGGCTCACGCCTCGGCCAACCGCAAAATGTCCACCCCGGTGCTAACGCGGCTGTTGCTGGAGGCTGTCCAGTTTCAGCAGCCCCAGCGCTCGGGCGTTTTCCGTCCCAAAATGCGGTATGCGCATCAGGGCGGAATGAATCCGCCGATCATCATCATTCACGGCAACTCGCTTGAACACGTGACAGAGTCGTACAAACGCTACCTTGAAGGGCGGTTCCGCAAGGAGTTCGATCTGGTCGGAACGCCCCTGCGCATCCAGATGAAAAGCTCGCACAACCCCTTTAAGGACAAGGAATCGGCCTAGGACTACATGACCCGGCCCACGCCCTGTGGTAAGGTCAAGTTCTATTAACTTTTGAACACGGAAAATATCGTGAGCAATAACAAAGGCCAGCTCTTGCAGGACCCATTTCTCAACACCTTGCGTCGCGAGCATGTTCCTGTTTCCATCTATCTCGTCAACGGGATTAAATTGCAGGGCCAGATCGAGTCTTTCGATCAATATGTGGTTCTGCTTCGCAACACTGTGACCCAAATGGTCTACAAGCATGCGATTTCCACCATCGTTCCAGGTCGCGCCGTGAATTTTGCGACCAGCGAATCCGAAGAAAGCCCAGCCAGCTGAGTTCGTATGATGCGCCGGTGAAATCCAAACCCCTCGTTCTTCTCGTGGGGGTCGATTTGGGGCTCCCGAACTTCGATGCTGATCTGCAGGAACTGGGTTTGCTCGCGCAAACGGCCGGCCTGCAGCCAGTCGCGCGCGTCACCTGCAAACGCAGGGCCCCTGACGCCGCTCTTTTTATCGGAACGGGTAAGGCCGACGAGATCAAACTGCTGGCGCTGGATACCGGCGCGACTGAGGTTTTGTTCGATCAATCCCTCAGCCCAGCGCAGCAGCGTAATCTTGAGCGGCACCTGGACATGCCGGTCAATGACCGGACGCTGCTGATCCTCGAGATATTTGCCCAGCGGGCACGCAGTCACGAAGGCAAGCTGCAAGTCGAGCTGGCCAGGCTGCAATACACGTCCACACGCCTCGTTCGCAGGTGGTCCCACCTGGAGCGGCAAACCGGCGGTGCGGGTGTGCGTGGTGGCCCCGGTGAAAAGCAGATTGAGCTCGACAAGCGCATGATTGGCGACGCCATCAAGCGCACGAAAGAACGCCTGGCCAAGGTCAAGAAGCAGCGGCAGACCCAGCGAAAGCAGCGGGAACGCCGTAACTCTTTCACGATTTCCCTGGTGGGCTATACCAATGCCGGCAAATCAACGCTGTTCAACGCACTCGTCAAGGCGCGCGCCTATGCCGCAGACCAGCTGTTCGCCACGCTAGACACCACCACAAGGCAGCTGTACCTGGGCGATGCCGCCCGGTCCGTTTCCCTGTCGGACACCGTGGGGTTCATACGGGATTTGCCGCACGGGCTGATAGACGCCTTTGCCGCGACGTTGCAGGAAGCGGCGGATGCCGACCTGCTGCTGCATGTGGTCGATGGCGCCAACCCGGAATACCTGGAACAGATTGAGCAGGTTCAGCGCGTGCTCTCCGAGATTGGGGCCGCCGATGTAGCGCAAATACTGGTCTTCAACAAGCTCGATGCTATTGAAAAGGACAGCTTCCCCCTGCACATGAAGGATCTGTTCGAGCTGAGGGATGCATTTGAAGGCTCCAGCCGAAGTGTGGAGCGCGTCTTCGTGAGCGCCCAGACAGGCGAGGGGCTGCCGCTTTTGCGGACGTTGCTGGCTGACTGTGCGGCGAATCCGCCGACTGAGGAAATACCCCAAGCTATTGAGGACCTTGCCTGATCCAGCGGTTTCATTAGGCACAATGTCGGTTACTGAAAAAAAGCGAGTTTGATCCCATGAATCTGAACCCCGTGCTGCAGACGTTGACGGCCTTGCCAGGCCGAATCAGGCAACGCGCCCAAGGCATGTTCAACCTCAACGATCCGCGCTGGGGCCGGGACGATGACAAGCCGTCGCCTGATGAGGCCAAGCCTGAGGCGCCACGCGAGGACAAGGAGCCGCCCAGGCAAGCCAATCGTCCGCAAGGGCAGGGGCCCAATCAGGGCCCGCCCGACCTGGACGAACTCTGGCGGGATTTCAACCGCAAGCTCGGTGGGCTCTTCGGCGGCGGCAAGAGTAATCCGAATCGCGGTGGTTTCGGCCGCGGCAATGGCGGAAACAACGGTGGCAATGGTGGCGGGTTTCAGCCCGACATGAAGAGCGCCGGCATCGGCGTGGGGCTGATCGGCAGCGTCGCCGTGCTGATCTGGCTCGGAACAGGATTCTTCATCGTCCAGGAAGGCCAGCAGGCCGTCATCACCCAGTTTGGAAAATACCGGTCAACGGTGGGTGCCGGCTTTAATTGGCGTTTGCCGTATCCGATCCAGCGCCACGAAATGGTGGTGGTGACGCAAATCCGTTCCCTCGATGTGGGCAGGGACAACGTGATCAAGGCTACCGGCCTGCGCGAATCGGCCATGCTGACAGCGGACGAAAACATCGTCGAGATCAAATTTGCCGTGCAGTACCGCCTGAGCGATGCCCGTGCCTATCTTTTTGAGAGCAAGGATCCGACAGGCGCGATTGTTCAGGCAGCGGAAACCGCCGTGCGGGAAGTTGTCGGCAAGATGCGGATGGACGCAGCTCTCAGCGAAGATCGCGACAAGATCGCACCAGCGGTTCGCAAGCTGATGCAGACCATCCTTGACCGCTACAAGGTAGGTGTCGAAATAGTTGCCATCAACCTGCAGCAAAGCGGTGTACGTCCACCTGAGCAGGTTCAAGCTGCTTTTGATGATGTACTCAAAGCGGGACAGGAACGGGAACGTGCCAAAAATGACGCGCAGGCGTACGCCAACGATGTTATCCCTCGGGCTGTTGGTTCGGCGTCCCGCCTTAAGGAAGAGTCCGAAGCCTACAAGGCCAAAATCGTGGCTCAGGCCCAAGGTGATTCACAGCGCTTTCGTTCGGTGCTGGCCGAATACCAGAAAGCACCCCAGGTCACGCGGGACCGTATGTATCTCGATGCGATGCAGCAGGTGTACTCTAGCGTGACCAAGGTAATGGTTGAGTCACGGCAGGGATCTAACCTGCTGTATCTGCCCCTCGACAAGATCATGCAAATGAACACACAAACGGGCGCGGCGCCCGGAGTGGATGGTGCTTCTTTGCCTGGCAGTAGTGGTACTCCATCTGCCGCCGCACCCGCGTTGCCCCCAAGCTTGCCTCTGGATGCGCGTTCACGCGATTCTGCGCGCACTCGAGACCGTGAAACTCGCTAAGGAAGAAAAATCGTGAACAGAATCGGATTTATTGCGACCTCCTTGCTAGTTGCACTCGCGCTGCTCAGCTCTATGCTTTTTGTCGTTGATCAGCGGCAATTTGGCGTCGTTTACGCTTTAGGCGAAATTAAAGACGTTGTTACCGAGCCCGGGTTGCACTTCAAGTTGCCTCCGCCTTTCAGAAGCGTCTCCTACATCGATAAACGGTTGCTCACGCTGGACAGCACAGATGTCGAACCTATTTACACCGCGGAGAAGCAGCGTGTAGTCATTGACTGGTACGTCCGATGGCGCATCAGCGAGCCTTCCGAGTACATCCGCAACGTAGGTGTCGACGAAAAAGCCGGCGCCAATCAGCTCAACCGAGTGGTTCGCAATGCGTTTCAGGAGGAAATCAACAAATACACCCTGAAGGACTTGCTGTCCCAAAAGCGCGAAGCGCTGATGGCGGACGTCAAGCGTGAAGTGCTGGACAAGGTTCGCGGCGCCCAGCCGCTGGGCATGGATGTCGTCGACGTCCGCATTACCCGGGTGGATTATGTCGAGGCCATCACCGAGTCCGTCTATCGGCGGATGGAGGCCGAGCGCAAGCGAGTCGCCAATGAACTGCGTTCCACCGGCGCTGCCGAAGGCGAAAAAATCCGCGCTGACGCCGATCGCCAGCGCGAAGTCACCATTGCCAACGCCTACCGTGATGCGCAAAAAGTCAAAGGTGAGGGCGATGCCGAAGCCGCCCGTACCTATGCCGAGTCCTTTGGCCGCGACCCGCAGTTTGCCCAGTTCTACCGCAGCCTCGACGCCTACAAGGCCAGCTTCAGCAAGAAGAGCGACGTGATGGTCCTGGACCCGTCATCCGACTTCTTCAAGGCTATGCGTGGTTCTGGCAGCAGCACTGCGCCTGCAAAAAAATAAAAAGGTGGACGGCAACACCTTTTGGCAGGCACTGGCCCTGGTGCTGGTAATCGAAGGTCTTTTGCCATTTCTCTCTCCCGGCGGCTGGCGCCGCATGTTTGAGCAGATCCTCGCCCTGGGCGACGGCCAGATTCGCTTCTTCGGGCTTTGCAGCATCGTGATTGGTGTGGTTCTACTGGCCGTGCTGGCCTGAACTGCGCCTCTTTTCACGCCGGCGCATCGGGCTTTGCAGGCCTGTATTTCTGTCTGAGGGCGTTTCCTGTCCTGGGTCAGCCGAAAACCGGCTTCAAGCCCGGTAAAATGCTGTTTTTAACAGCCCACGAAAATCACAATGCCCGCCTGGTCGTCATCATGGCAATTGCCCGATCAAATTGCCGATGTCCTGCCCTCCGAGGCGCGCCACATCGAAGAACTGCGCCGTCTGTTCCTGGACACCGCCCGCAGCTATGGCTATGAACTCGTCATGCCGCCACTGCTGGAGCACCTTGAGTCGCTCCTCACAGGTACAGGCGAGGCTCTCGATTTACAGACCTTCAAGCTGGTGGATCAGCTTTCCGGCCGCACCCTGGGTTTGCGTGCCGACACCACCCCCCAGGTGGCGCGCATTGACGCCCACTTGCTGAACCGCAACGGCGTGGCCCGCCTTTGCTATTGCGGCCCTGTGCTGCACACCCGTACTGATCGCCCCCACGCCACCCGTGAACCGCTGCAGTTCGGCGCTGAAATCTACGGCCATGCAGGTCTGGAAGCTGACCTCGAAGCCCAGCAACTGGCGCTTGAAGGCCTGAAGGCTGCTGGCGTCACTGACTTGAGCGTGGACATGGCGGATGTACGTATCGTCAACAGCCTGTTGGCAGGCGCCACGGTCAACGCCAAAACTCTGGCGCTTATCCACACCGCGCTCGCGGCCAAGGACGCCAGCGAGCTCGGCAGCCTCGTGGCCAGCCTCAAAGACGGCATTTCCGCCGAAGCGCGCGAGGGCCTGAAGGCGCTGCTGCAGCTCTACGGCGACGAGAAGGTTTTGGCTGAGGCCGAAAGAGTCTTGCCACCCTCGACGGGCCTGAAGGCAGCGTTGCAGAATCTGAAATGGCTGGCCGCCCACACCAGTGGCGAAAAGGGCGATGTCAAGGTCAGCTTTGACCTGGCCGATTTGCGCGGCTATGCCTATTACAGCGGCACCCGCTTTGCCATTTACGGGCAGGGCGCTGAGCTGGCACGCGGCGGCCGTTATGACGAGGTTGGCGCCGTATTTGGCCGCAACCGCCCGGCGGCAGGCTTCAGCCTGGATTTGAAAGAACTTGTCAGCGTGCTGCCGCCCCGGCCCCTGAAGGCCGCCATCCGCGCGCCCTGGGGTGAAGACGCCGGCCTGCGCGCGGCCATTGCCCGCTTGCGCGCCGGCGGTGAAACCGTGGCCTGCGTGTTGCCAGGCCACGAACATGAAGTCAACGAATTCGATTGCGACCGCGAACTGGCCCAAGCTGCCGGTCAATGGGTGGTCCAGCCCCTCAAGAAAGCCGCGTGAGGCCTTGCGCTGCGCCCGGCTTGATCCCAACAAACCTTAACGAGAGTTGAAGATGACAAACAAACAAACCGCAGCCGCGGGCCGCAATGTCGTGGTCGTGGGCACCCAATGGGGCGACGAAGGCAAGGGCAAGCTGGTCGACTGGCTGACCGAGATGTCGCAAGGCGTGGTGCGCTTTCAGGGCGGCCACAACGCCGGCCACACGCTGGTGATCAATGGCGTCAAGACGGCGCTGCACCTGATCCCCAGCGGCATCATGCGCCCGGGCGTGAAGTGCTACATCGGCAACGGTGTGGTGCTGTCGGCCGCCAAGCTGTTTGAAGAAATCGAAGGGCTGGAAAAAGCCGGCGTTGAGGTGCGTTCGCGCCTGCGCGTCAGCGAAGCCTGCCCGCTGATCCTGCCTTTTCACGTCGCGCTGGATGTCGCACGCGAAGCCTATCGCGAGAAGGGCGGCACGACCAAGATCGGCACCACCGGCCGCGGCATCGGCCCCGCCTACGAAGACAAAATCGCCCGCCGCGCCCTACGCGTGCAGGACCTGAAATACCCCGACCGCTTTGCCGCCAAGCTGCGCGAGCTGCTCGACCTGCACAACTTCGTACTCACAGGCTACCTGCACGCGCCAGCCGTTGATTTCGACACCGTGTACGCAGAAGCCATGCGCCACGCCGAATTGCTCAAGCCCATGATGGCCGATGTCTCGCGCGAACTCAACGACGCGAACGAAGGCGGCGCCAACCTGCTGTTCGAAGGCGCACAGGGCACCTTGCTCGACGTCGACCACGGCACCTATCCCTATGTGACCTCCAGCAACTGCGTGGCCGGCAATGCGGCTGCCGGCGCCGGCGTGGGGCCGGGCATGCTGCACTACATCCTGGGCATCACCAAAGCCTATTGCACTCGCGTGGGCGGCGGGCCTTTCCCGACTGAACTCGACTGGGAAAAGCCTGGCACCGTGGGCTACCACCTCAGCACCGTCGGCGCCGAAAAAGGCGTGACCACCGGTCGTAGCCGCCGCTGCGGCTGGTTTGATGCCGCGTTGCTCAAGCGCTCCGCTCAAGTCAACGGATTGACAGGCCTGTGCATCACCAAGCTCGACGTGCTCGACGGCATTGACGAGCTCAAGCTGTGCACCGGCTACGAGCTTGACGGCCACATCACCGACATCCTGCCTATGGGCGCCGAAGAGATCGAGCGCTGCAAGCCGATTTACGAAACCCTGCCTGGCTGGAGCCAGAGCACGGTGGGTGTGACGCAATACGACAAACTGCCGGCTGCAGCCCAAAAGTACCTGCACCGGATCGAAGAAGTCACCGGTGTGCCGATCCACATGATCTCCACCAGCCCGGACCGCGACCACACCATCCTGCTGCGCAACCCTTACGCGGCTGTTTGAACGGGCATCCGGAAAAATTTTAGCCAAACAGGCTTGCAGCCCAATAAACACGTGTGCAAGCAGCTACTAAATCAGGAGCAACCTCATGTTGACAGAAGACGGCAAGCATCTCTATGTGAGCTATGACGAATACCACAACCTGATTGAAAAACTGGCCATCAAGATCCACCAGTCCGGATGGAAATTCGACACCATCCTGTGCCTGGCCCGCGGCGGCATGCGTCCCGGCGACATCCTGTCGCGCATCTTCGACAAGCCGCTGGCCATCATGTCCACCAGCTCCTACCGCGCCGACGCAGGCATGACGCAGGGCAACCTCGACATCGCGCGCTACATCACCACGCCCAAGGGCGAGATCGCCGGCAAGGTGCTGCTGGTCGACGACCTGGCCGATACCGGCCACACGCTCAATGCCGTGATCCACCAGCTCAAGAACAACTACAAGCCCATCACCGAGCTGCGCAGCGCCGTGATCTGGACCAAAGGCGTCTCCACCTTCCAGCCCGACTATTCGGTCGAGCTGCTGCCTACCAATCCTTGGATTCATCAACCTTTTGAAGGCTATGACTCGCTCTCGCCAGAGCAGCTCATGGCGAAGTGGAAGATATAACGGCGTCGGATACGTCGGTTTGACACCGGTCAGCGCCGCATGATGCAAAGTCCGCCGGTCTTGCCGTCCGCTGACGGGCCGCAAAACTGGAAATCGCTTCAAACCGAGGTTTCCCTCGGTTGGGTCGCCTCGATCCTGTTCGTGTCGGTCTTCCTGGTCTTCATGATTGGCAGCGGCGGGTTCATCATCCTTTTGGGCCGTGGGTCGCCTGATCCCTGGCAGGGTGCTCTCTTTATGGGGGGCGGGGCGCTTATGGTGATTTGCGCCATTTGGACGCCCCTATGGACTTCCCAGCACGGCAGTTTCAATTTCGACGTCAATCCAAAGACAAAGCGTATTCGCAAGTGGAAAACCTCTCTTTTTCTCAAGAGAAGCTACGAGGAATACGCTTACGACGATTTCCGCGCGGTTCGGTCGGTGCAAAGACGCGATGACGAGGTTTACTGCGTGGTCGTCGAGCTGCTTTTCAAAGCAACGAAACCTGCCCTTGAAGTCGCACGCTTCAACGCGAGAGGGTGCGGTGCCTCCTACTGGCAGCGATGCGTCAGCACACTGCGTGGCCTGCGTTGCGAAAGCCCAAGAGGTGTGGCTTTGCGCCGAGAGCTGGTGAGGTTGCTGGGCGTCAACGACGCAGGTTATTTCGACAAGGATTAATGAGCCGCTGGCCGATGCCGCCCGCAATGCCGTTTTCGGCTTGTCGCGTCACGCTGGCCCGTCAATTCAGGCGCCCTGGATGGTTGAGTCACTCCGGGCGAGGGTTGAGCAAGGCTGGAAAACTGCCGTAATATCGCTTCATGAGCGATTCTTCATCCGACATTTCCACCACCCTGATCCACCACCCCTACAAGCCGCCAGCCGGGTTTGACTCGATTCCGCCCGGGGTTTACAAGGCGTCCACCATTGCTTTTCCCACCGTCGCCGCGCTGCGCAGTCGCGACTGGAAGCACAAGACCGGTTATACCTACGGCCTGCACGGCACGCCGACCACCTTCACGCTCGAAGCGCGCATCGCGACGCTCGAAGGCGGCAAGCACTGCACGCTGGTGCCCAGCGGTCTGGCTGCGGTGGTGCTGGTGGGCATGGCGCTGCTCAAGGCGGGTGACGAGCTGTTGATCCCCGACAACGTCTATGGGCCCAACAAGGCTTTTGCGCAGGGCGAGCTGGCCGCCTGGGGCATCACGCACAAGTTTTATGACCCGATGAATCCCGCCGACCTGGCCGCCAAGCTGAGCGCCAAAACCCGGCTGGTGTGGATTGAAGCGCCGGGCTCCATCACGATGGAGTTTCCTGACATGCCCGCGCTGGTCGCGGCCGTCAAGGCGCACAAGGATGCGCACGCCAGCGGCATCGTGACCGCACTGGACAACACCTGGGGCGCCGGCCTGGCCTTCAACGCGTTTGATTTGGGCATCGATATTTCGGCCCAGGCCCTGACCAAATACCCCAGCGGCGGCGCCGACGTGCTGATGGGCTCCGTGGTCACGCGCGACGAAGCGCTGCACCACTTGGTTCATTTTTGCCATATGCGCGTAGGTTATGGCGTGAGCGGCAACGATGTCGAGCTGGTGCTGCGCGGCCTCAACAGCATCGCTTTGCGCTATGCCGCCCAGGACGCCGCCACGCGAGCGCTGGCCACATGGCTGCAAGCCCAGCCGCAGATTGCCGCCGTGCTGCATCCGGCCTTGCCCGGCTCGCCCGGCCATGAGGTGTGGAAACGCGACTGCACGGGCGCTGCCTGCCTGGTTAGCGCTGTATTCAAACCCGAATTTACGCAAGCGCAGATCGACCGGTTCTGCGACAGCCTCAAACTTTTCAAGCTGGGTTACAGCTGGGCGGGGCCCATGAGTTTGTGCGCGCCTTATGACATCCCGGCGCTGCGCACCATGCCCTGGCCCTACAAAGGCGGCCTGGTGCGCTTTTCGGTGGGTCTGGAAGCTGTGGCTGACCTGCAGTCGGACATTGCGCAAGGCCTGGAAAAAGCTGTATCAAAAGCATGATGATCGCCTGACGGCAATGCAGTACAGTAAGGGTTACCTATTCACGAAAGCACGCAGTGGCAACTCCCAATTACTCTTACGAAAAGCGCCAGAAAGAGCTTGCGAAAAAACGCAAAAAAGAAGAAAAGCTCAAGCGCAAGGCCGAGGGCAAGCCGGATGACGCCGCTGACGACGGCACGGATACGCCCGACACAGAAGGCGATGCACCGGCTGGCGTGCCACCCACTGACCCGGCGTCCTGAGCTTTCAAACTCCCCGTTTTTGATAAAAGAGCCATCAGCCTTTTACTTTTAAGGACGAGCGCAAGCCGCTATTGGTTCACGTCCTTCGAAAACCCGGCACACCCAGCGTGTTGCCGGGTTTTTTGTTGATGGCCGGTACTTTACCGGCCGTCATCGCCTGCTTATTTAGGCAACCAGCCCAGCTCTCTGGCATGCAGGCTTTGCACATACAGCCTGTCCGCTGTCTCCGTCACGGCGGTTGTTTCGGGGTAGGTACCCGTCGGGTCCTGCAGATCGGCCACCACTTTTCCCTCTTCCGTGAATGCCACCACATGGCCGTAGGCCTTGGGAATAGGCCACAAGGCGCGTGGCAGGCGAAGTATGAGCTTGCGCATAAAGGGCTTGCGGGCCATACCGTCAATCGTCGGGTTGCGCGGCTTGACGAGGCCCACCCAGATCTTGCCGTCCAGGCCACGCATCAGGTTGTCGGGGTAGCCCGGCAGGTTGTCAAAAAGCGGCTTGAGGCCGATGCCGGGCTGGCCGATGTCCTGCTCCCGCGCATCCACTGGCAGCTTCCAGATGCGGTATTTGCCGGTTTCGGCCACAAACAGCGAGCGCTCGTCCTGGCTTAAGGCCACGCCGTTGGCAAAGCTCAGACCCTTTGCCACGACGCGTGTGGTTTGGGCTGCCGGGTCGTATTCAATCACCCGGCCTGTGGCGGACTGCTCCAGGATGTCGAGAACGCTGGCTTCGAAGGTTCCGCCCCAGTCCCGGGCGCCAAAGCGGGTGGATGCATCGCTGAAATACACCTTGCCATTGCGGGCTACCACCACCGCATTGGCATACAGAATCGGACTGCCTGCGGCCTTGTCTGCCAGCACCGTCACTTTCTTGTCCGGCGAAATCGACAGCAAGCCCCTGAACGCATCGGCGGCAATGAGATTGCCGGCAGGGTCGAAGTCAAAGCCCAGCACGCGGCCGCCGGTGTTGACCACCACCTCCTGGCCCTTGCCGTCCGGATTCATCCGCAGGATAGCGCCGCTGGCCACCGTGGCATAGAGTTTTCCGTCCCGGGCCACTACCAGGTGTTCAGGGCCTTCTTCGGCCCCCAGCGGGATTGTTTTCAGGTTGGCGAGTTTGTTGTTGACTGCGAAAGGGCCGGTGTAGCCGGGTGCCGCGGGCGCTTCCCAGCTTTGTGGCGCGATGGGCACCGGCCACAGGATCAGGTACGCGGCCAGCCCGACAAGGACAGTGCCGACGGCGGCAAGGACTTTTTTCATGGTGTTTTCCCCTCCGTAAGAAGGGTCCGGGCCAGCGCGGTCATGGCGCCGGCGCTGCGGCCTTGCGGTGAAAGCGCCCGGGCGGCGGCATGCTGCACAAAATTGCGCTGCATCGACTGCAGGTAGCCTGGGTCGTAGTGCTTGAGCAGCAGTTCGCGAACGACTGAAGCCACATCCCCGTTGCGCGCGCGTGCCTGCCAGTCCTGCACGACCGCCTTGCCGCGTGCTTCCGTCAGCGCGCTCAGCCGCTCGCAGAAGAAAGCGACGTCTTTGGCGAAAAAATCGTAGTCTTCCAGCAGTAGCGCCACGCGCTCGTCCTCTGGCAGTTCGATTTGCAGGCAAGGGCTGGCCCGCATCGCGGTGATCAAGCCCTCGGGCACGGCCACATTACCGACTTTTTTACTTTCGCTTTCAATGTAGACGGGCTTTGCCGGGTCAAAGCCGCGCAGCGTCGACCAGATACCGCTGTCAAAGGCTTTCTGGCTGGGTTGTTCCACGCCGGGGATGGCGCCCAGCACCGAGCTGCGGTGGTTGGCCAGCGCTTCCAGGTCCAGCACCTGCGCGCCTTCGGCCTTGAGCGCCTGCAGCAGCCGCGTTTTGCCCGAGCCGGTGGGGCCACACACCACCTGGTAGTGAAAGCGGGCGGCCAGTTGCGGCAGGTCGGCCACCAGGGCCGCCCTGAACGCCTTGTAGCCGCCGTCCACCAGTGTGATCTTGAAGCCGATCTGGTCCAGCACCAGCGCCAGCGCGCCGCTACGCTTGCCGCCGCGCCAGCAGTAGATCAGCGGCTGCCATTCCCGGGGTTTGTCCAGCACGTCCCGTTGAATATGTTCGGCGATGTTTTTGGCCACCAGTGCGGCACCCAGTTTTTTGGCTTCGAACTGGCTGATCTGCTTGTACTTTGTGCCGACGATCTTTCGCTCGTCGTCGTGCAGGCTGGGCCAGTTCACCGCGCCGGGGAGATGGTCTTCCGCGTATTCGCCTTCGCTGCGGGCATCAATGACATCGGAAAACTGGCCCAGCGAACCCAGCGCCTCTTCGGCAGAAATGCGTTCAAGGCTCACTTGATGAGTTTCTTCAGTTCGGGCCACACATTGGCCAGCATGCGGGCTTGTGACTGTTCATTGGGGTGGATGCGGTCGGCCTGGAAATTGGCGACCGGGTCGGTGGCATCGGCAATTCCTTTGAGGAAAAAGGGCACCAATGCGACCTTCTCCGCCTTGGCGATCTTGCCGAACAGGCCCGAGAAGGTGGCGGCATAGGCACTGCCGTAGTTGGGGGGCACCTGCATGCCCACCAGCAGCACACGGGCGCCGGCTTTTTTGGAGGCCTGGGTGATGGTGCTCAGGTTTTTCTCGGTCATGTCCAGCGGCAGGCCGCGCAAGGCATCATTGCCTCCCAGCTCGATCACCACCACAGCCGGTTTGTGCTGCGCCAGCAGCGCAGGCAGGCGCGAAAGCCCGCCGGAGGTGGTGTCGCCGCTGATGCTGGCGTTGACGACCCGGCTGGCTTTCTTTTCGCTGCTTAGCTGCTTTTCAAGCAAGGGCACCCAGCCCGTGCCGCGCTTGAGGCCGTACTCGGCGCTCAGTGAGTCGCCGAGGACCAAAATGGTGTTGCCTGGCGCACCCGCCGGCGTCGATGGTGCGGGCGTTTGCCCCCCGGCCGCCAGGGCCGAACCCATCAGCACGGCGGCCACCAGCAGCGCCGCCCAGGGCTTTACCAAGGTCTTTTGCGCCGCGGCAGAGCCAAGCTTGGTAAAGTCTGATTTCACATTTTCTGACAAGGCTGACATGTTTGAACCCGCGGTTAGTGGCGTGAGTGGTGCCGTAAAAGGTGCCGTAAGTGGCGCAGGGGATGCTTCGCAAGCATCCGGTGTTTCCGCATCTTCAATTATTTCCGTTGAGCACGTTTTCAAGTCGGTCACCGACTCCACCGGCACGCTGACTATTTTGCGCGATATTGATTTTGCGCTGGCCGCCCGCGAAACCGCCGCCATTGTGGGTGCGTCAGGCTCGGGCAAAAGCACTTTGCTGTCCATCATCGCAGGGCTGGACACACCCACCCAGGGCACCGTCCGATTGGCGGGGCAAGACCTCTTTGCCCTGAGTGAAGACGACCGTGCCGCGTTGCGCGCGCAGAAGGTTGGTTTTGTTTTCCAGAGCTTTCAATTGATGGGCAACCTGACGGCGCTGGAAAACGTCATGCTCCCGCTGGAATTGTCGGGCGCCAAAAACGCCCGTGCGCTGGCCACCGACATGCTCAAACGCGTTGGGCTGGGCGAGCGGCTGGGCCACTACCCGAAGGTGCTGTCGGGTGGCGAGCAGCAGCGCGTGGCGCTGGCGCGGGCTTTCGTGGTGCAGCCGGCGGTGTTGCTGGCCGACGAGCCGACCGGCAGCCTGGACTTCGCCACCGGCGAAACCGTCATGTCTCTGATGTTTGAGCTCAACCGCGAACTGGGCACCACGCTGGTTCTGGTAACCCATGACCAGGCGATTGCGGCGCGCTGCGAGCGGCGTATCACCATTGATGCTGGGCGGGTCAGCTCGGCCTGAACCCGGAAACTCAAGAAAGTTTAAGGGAAATATGGGTCTCGCCCATATTCCATCTGAACAGTTTGCTATAGAAAATATAGCAATCGGCAGGCGGCATACTGCCTGCCAAGTCGATCAGTCAGTGCCCTGCGTGCAGCTTTTTCGCCGCAGCCATGAACTTGGCCCGGTCGTCAGGCCTGTCGATGTGCTGCGCCAGTGCCTGGAGGAGGGCGCTGAAAGCGGGCTGCCGGCCGGCTTCCTTGCGCACCAGGGTTTTGGCCAAAGGACCAATGTGCAGGCTCAGCGCGCGTTCCAGCTGGGCCTGCAACTCGGCGCTGAAGGTGTGCACATTGATGGAAGTGGAACTCGCCGAGGTATGTGAAGACGGCGAGGAAGGAAAAGAGGTCGAGGGCCGTGATTGCCCGGTAGGCAGGCTGGGTAGCCGGCTCGCGTCGCTGCGCGCCATCTGTGACACCGGCATCGACACGGAGCGGCTGTAGGTGCTGCTGATGGTTCCGGTAACCCCGGTGCGAGGGCCGCTGGCGCCATGCGGCGCTGAATGCACAGTCGCGCTGGCATGGCGCGGCTTTAAAAAAGCTTCCCGGGCCGTGGCGTCTGGGATCGACACCGCCAGCAGGTCGCGCAGGCCCTGGGCGCTCACAGTGCGCGGCATGGCTTTTTTTACCAGCACCTTGGCGAGCGGCCCGATGGCCTTGGCCAGTTCGTTTTCGATGTCGTGCACCATCTCCGGTGTGAGCGAGGCGAGGGCGGCGAACGACGCGGTGTGCTCGAACTCCAGGTTGCGCTCTGCCGGCGCCGGCGGCGCGGCATTTGGGTCCAGCACGGCATAGATCTCGTGCGAGCGCAGATGCTTGTCCATGTGCGGGCCGAGGTAATCGAACAGGCTGGCCGCGGTGTCAGTGATGCGTGAAATGACGTCGTAATAGGCGCGCGACACCACAATCTGGTTGGGTTTGGAAAAATCCATGATGCGCTGGGCCACATTGATGCCGTCACCCACCACATTGACGCGGTTGTTGATGTCAAACACCATGCGGATCGGGCCCAGGTGCAGCCCCACGCGCAGCGATAGCTTGCGGCCGTACTTGTGCACCAGCAGGTCGCGCAGCAGCAGGGCCGACTGCAGGGCCTCTTCGGGGTCGCCCAGAAAGCAGATCGCCGCGCCGTCGCCGGTGTCGATCATGATGCGCGAAGACTCCTTCACGCCGCCTATGGCCTTGGTGATCAGCTCGTTGAACAGCGTCTTGATCTGTACCTGCTGGTCTACCGAATAGGTGGAGTAGGACACCAGGTCCAGGAACATGATGGTGCCCAGCACGTTCTTGCGCAGGTTCTCGGCGCTGTTCAGCGGAATCGACTGCGAATTGGCGGCGTAAGCCAGCAAGGCGTTGTCCACCGGCGAGGAGGAAGTCGTCTTGCTGTCCACCGTTGACAGGCTCACGGTGGTTGGGGCCTGCGCGGCCACGGTGGTGTTGCCTCCGACGACGGCCGCACGCAGGGTTTGCGTCTTGAGGAAGTCGGAGCTCAGCAGCGCCTGGCGCAAGGCGGCCACATCCTGGGGGCGCTGCGTTTCGTTGGGCGTCATCGCCCAGTCGATAGCGCGCAGCAAGGGGGCGCCGAAGACCACCGCGCTGGCCGTGTCGGCCGCCTTGGGCATCGAGTCCTCGCGCACCCGCGACGCCGACTCCATCGGTTTGTGGCCGGTCGTCATCCAGTACATCACCGCGCCCAGCGAATAAACATCCGTCCACGGCCCCTGGTGGCCCTTGCTGTGGTACTGCTCAAACGGCGCAAATCCCGGGCTCACGATGTTGGTCATGTCCTGGTTGCCGGTGACGCGGCGCGCCGCGCCGAAGTCCAGCAGCACGGGGGTGCCGTCGGCCCGGATGTAGATGTTGTCCGGCTTGATATCGCGGTGCAGGAAGTTCACCTTGTGCACGGCCTCCAGGCCATCCATCAGCGGGTAGATGATCTTCAGCAGGCCTTGCTGATCCAGCGCGGGCTGCTTGGCCAGCCAGCGCTTGAGCGGATCGCCCGACTCGTACTCCATCACGATGTAGGCGGTGCCGTTTTCCTTGAAGTAGCGCAGCACCCGCACGATGTTGGGATGCTTGAAGGAGGCCAGGGCCCGGGCTTCATCCAGGAAGCGCTCCAGCCCCCACTGGAACTGCGCCTTGTTTTCGGTGGAGCGGACGCTGACCGACAGGTCGGCCGCGCGCACGGCCAGGTCGCCCGGAAAATATTCCTTGATGGCGACCGGCAACTGCAGGTTGATGTCCTGCGCAAGGTAGGTGATGCCAAAGCCGCCGCCGCCCAGCATTTTGTCGATACGGTATTCAAAGACAGTCTGCCCCGGCAGGAGCGCGGCCACGTCACCGCCCTCGCCGCCGGCAGGGCGAACCGGCAGTGTTCGGGTCTTTTCTTCTTCGGGTTCGTTCATTCGTCCGGGGCGGTCGTCGGGTCGGGTCTGCGGCAAAAATCAGGCGGCGCTTGCGATCAATCGCCGCGATCAATCATCTGCATGGCTTTTTCCAGGCTACGGCGCATGCGATTGAACGCTCCGCCCAGCACAGCCACCTCGTCCCGGCCGCCATCGGCAAACTCGGGCACATCGAAGTCGCCGGTGCTGACCTTGTCGGCGGCCTGCGACATGCGGCGGATAGGCCGCACGATCAGCCAGCTGAGCATCAAATTCAACACGACAAAGACCACGGCGAAGACCGCCGCCAGCGAGGCCATGAAGGTCTTGAAGGCGCGGTCGGCGTTACGCACGGGAATATCCATGGGGACCGTGACCACCTGCGCGCCGATGATTTCGTTGTGCTTCCAGCCGAAGCCGTTGGCCTCGCCGTAGATCTTGATCATGCTGGCGGGCGCATTGGCCGGCACGCTGTGGCATTGCAGGCAGGCGGCATTGGTGATCTGGATGGGCTTGGCGATATACAGCAGCCGGCCGGTGGCCGCCACGCGCTCGGAAATCAGCTCTTTCGAATCGGCGTTCTGGCGGAACTGCTGAACGATGTCGGCTTCCCAATCGGTGGCCCGGTCACGCGGGTTGGTGGGGTTCAGTGTGGCTTCTTTGTAGCCGTAGTCGCGGTATTTCTTCTGGATATGGCCCAGTGTTTCGGTCGCAGCGTAGGCCGGTACGGTCTGGGGCAGGAAAACCTCTTCGAGTTGCTTGTCCAGGTGAGGCTTGACCTGTTCGACGGTATAGGCACGCACGGAAAGTGCCGTGTCCATCATGAGGCGGGCATTGCGCAACACTTCCTCGCGGGCGTTGTCTTGCAAAAGCTGGCGCGACAGGTAGCCTGCAGCCGCAAAGCCAGCCAGAAAAACCACGATCAGCACCAGATTGAATTTAAGTCTTAAGCCCATAGCATCTCCACTGTGCGCCGTCTTGCGGCACGAAAGTTATTAATTGATATTGCGCACAAATTGTTACTATTTTAGTCTTACTGCAGGGAGAATTGTGTCCGGTGATCGTTCGTGGCGCACCGGTACTAATGCCAATGACGCTTTCTGAGTGTTTATGACCCAGATTGGATGGCGTGAGTGCGGCAAAAAAGTCAGACCGCTCAGGAAGCGCCGAGAGATGCCGGGAAGGTCCGGGAAGGGCGAGGAGGAGGAGGCCGGCGGGGTTGGCAAAGGGTCAACGGCGATAATCCCCGCATGTCTTCTTCCCCCAAAGTGCTTTTTGGCTTCCATGCCGTCGGTGTCCGCATCAAAACCGCCCCCAAGTCCGTCCTGGAGGTCTTTTTTGACGCTTCACGCCGCGATGCGCGCATGCGCCAGTTCACCGACCGGGCCCGTGAAGCCGGCATCCGCCTGATTGAATCCGACGGCCTGCGCCTGGCCAAGATGTGCGGCAGCCATGGCCACCAGGGCGTGGTCGCCCGGGTGGACTCGCTGGCGCAGGTCAAATCGCTCGATGAATTGCTCGAGCAGCTCGAGGAAGCCGGCACGGCCCAGCCACTGCTGCTGGTGCTGGACGGCGTCACCGACCCGCACAACCTGGGCGCCTGCCTCCGCGTGGCCGACGGCGCCGGCGCCCACGCCGTGATTGCCCCGAAGGACCACGCGGCCGGCATCAATGCCACCGTCGCCAAAGTAGCCAGCGGTGCGGCCGAGACCATGCCTTACTTCATGGTGACCAACCTGGCCCGCACCTTGGGTGAGCTCAAGGAACGCAACATCTGGTGCATAGGCACCAGCGACGACGCCGAGAAAACGATTTACGACGTGGATTTAAAAGGCCCGGTCGCCCTGGTACTGGGCGCCGAAGGCGAGGGCATGCGCCAGCTCACGCGCAAGACCTGCGACGAGCTGGTCAGCATTCCGATGCACGGCGCAGTGGAAAGCCTGAACGTGTCTGTGGCCAGCGGTGTGTGCCTCTATGAAGCACTGCGCCAGCGGCGTCCGGCTTAGATCGTAAACAGGTTCTTAGATCAACCCGTACCAGCCAAGCAGGGCGCCCGCGCCCAGCAGCCACAGCAGGTGAATCTTGCTGCGCCAGACGATGATGGCCGAGGCGGCCGTCACCAGCCACACCGGCCAGTCTTTCAGCGAGCTGCCGTTGGCACTGGCGAGAATCCAGCTGGTCGCGATCAGCAAAGCCACCACGATCGGCCCCATGCCTTGCTTGAAGGCGCGCACGGCCCTCAGCTCGCGGTTGCGATGGCCCCATTGCGCGGCCGTGTAGGTCAATGTCGTACTGGGAATCAAGATACCCAGCAGCGCCAAAAATACCCCCAGCAGGCCGGTCAGCATGCCGCCGGCATTCAGGCCGACGTTCCAGCCCAGCAAGGCAATGAAGAGCACATTCGGTCCCGGCGCCGACTGCGCAATGGCAATCGAGGCGTTGAACTGCGCGTCGGTCAGCCAATGCTGCTTGTCGACCAGAAAGCGGTGCATGTCGGGCGCGGTGCTGATGGCCCCGCCCACCGACAGCAGCGACAGCGAGAGGTAATGCAGGAACAGGTCAAACCAGTCACGGGCGCCAAAGACCAGGTGCAACGATTGCAGCGATTCGCTCATGGCTTGAGCCTCCGGTAAGCCAGCACGCAGGACAGGACGCCCAGGCTAAGCAGCACATACGCCAGCGGAATGCGCAGCAGTGCGATGGATACAAAACACAGCACACCCAGGCCGATGCACAGGCGCATGCCCAGCACATTCTTCTGGAGCGCGCCAAAAAGCTTGAGGCCGGTCGCGGCGATCAGCCCGGCAGCCACCGCGCCCATGCCGCGCAGCGCACCCGCCACGCCCGGGTGGCCGGCAAACTGGGCGTAGACCACAGCCAGCAGCAGTACCAGCACCAGCGGCACGGTCAGCATGCCGGCCAAGGCCACCATCGCGCCCTTGAGCCCGAAATAGCGCCCACCCACCATCAGCGAAAGGTTCACCACATTGGGCCCGGGCATGATTTGCGCGACGGCCCAGTCTTCAATGAATTCCTCGCGCGTCATCCAGCGCTTTTTCTCGACCAGCTCGCGCTGCACGATAGCGAGGACGCCGCCGAAACCCTGCAGGGCCAGCAGGGTGAATGAAACAAAGAGGTCGGTGAGGGATTTGGGTTGCGGGCGATCTTCCGCGGGCAGAGAACTCATGGGCGCATTATCGCTGCTTCATCGTTGCACCACGGCTCACTCGGCAGAAACCGGGGTAGATCGTCTGCTATTAAAACAGGAGCTGCTCGCCCTTGTTTCATAAGGGCTACAGGCAGAAATTACTGAAAGTTCCTGGCTGAGCGCATTGTTTCGCGATGGCCGGCGTCGCAGACAGGCTCTTACAGGCGCAACTCCCAGGTCTCACCCACAAGGTCGTGCCCGAAGCTATGGTGAGGCTCGCTCTTGGTCAGCACAAAGCCGCGCTTTGCATAGATGGCGCGGGCTGCCTCCAGCAGGCTGTTTGTCCACAGCACCATTTTTTTGTAGCCCTTGGCGCGCGCAAACGCCAGGCATTCGTCCGTCAGCCGGCCGCCCAGGCCCAGCCCGCGTGCGGCTGGCGTGAGGATCAGCATGCGCAGCTGCGCCACCGTGGCTGACTTGCGCACCACAAACACCGCGCCCACCCGCTCGCCGTCGATCTCCGCGACCCAGCATTTTTCCCAGTCCGGCTGGTGGTTTTTGAGGTACTTGCCGGCGATGTCCGCTACCAGTGCCTCGAATTCGCTGTTCCAGCCGTATTCGCGCGCATAGACTTCGCCGTGCTGCTGCACCACCCAGCCCATGTCGCCCGGCTGCGGGTCGCGCAGGATCACAGTGCGTGTTGCAGCTGGCGCCTCCGGCCCCGCCAGCAGCCGTTCCACCGTGGTCATGGCACTCACCATTTTTTGCTGTTCGCCGGGCGCCAGCGCGGCTAGCAGGGCGGCCGCCTCGTCACGCGACTGCTGCTGCAGCGGTGCGAACACCGCATGCCCGGTCTCGGTCAGCTTGAGCAGGCTTTGCCGGCCGTCAGCCACCGAGGGCACGCGCGCCAGCCAGCTTTTGCTTTCAAAGCGCCGAAGGATGCGGCTGAGATAGCCCGCATCCAGCGACAGGTCGCGCCCCAGTTCGGTCGCCGTCGGCTGGTCGCGATGGGCCAACTCATAGAGCACCCGCACCTCGGTCAGCGAAAACTCGCTGCCAAGGTACGGGTCCAGTACGCCGATGCGTTGGGTATAGAAGCGGTTGAAGCGGCGCACAGCCTTGACGTGCGCCGTATGGGCGGTGGGCGTGGAAGGCACTGAAAGGGGAAGAGTGGAGGGGTGTGACGTGGCCATGACGGCTATCGTCAATTAATTGATTGACAAAGTCAAGTAAATTGATTCCCCCCAGACTTTTTGTGCTTCCCGGCCTAAATGACCCGGCGCGGAGCTGCCGTAGCGGCGTCGCCGCTGTTGGGCGCCCCGGTTGGTTCGATCAGCAGCAAATGCGCTTCCTCAGGCGCACGTGGGCGGTGCTGCACCCCCCGCGGCACTATGTACAACTGACCGGGCTTGAGCATGACCGTCGGCTGGCCGTCTATATCGATGTAGAGCTGCCCCTTGAGCACCAGGAAGAAGTCGTCGCTGTCTGGGTGCGAATGCCAGGTGTATTCACCCTGGACCTTGACCACCATCACATCGTGGCCGTTGAATTCACTCACGGTGCGCGGTTGCCAATGGCCTTCAAAGCTCGCGAGCTTGGCGTGCAGGTCGATGGCGTCTGTTTTCATGGGAACTCCTCTTGCATGGCGGTTGAAGAGGAGAGTCTGCTTGCTGCGGCCTGCGGCGTCTTGTACGATTGTTTCATGCAGGAAACCCAGGCCCCCACACCCAAAGACTGGGCGCGCTTTCGCCCGGGGGCTTTGAATGGTGTGACCCAGATGAATGCCCATTTCACCGAGCACACCTTCGAGCGCCACAGCCACGAGACTTATTCCATAGGTGTTACCGCCTCCGGTGTGCAGACCTTTCACTGCGGCGGCACGTTGCACGCCAGCCTGCGCGGCGACGTGATCCTCTTTAACCCCGACGAGCCGCACGACGGCCAGCGCGGAACGCAAGAAGGCTTTGGCTACAGCATGCTGTATGTGTCGCAGCAGGTGATGGACGAATGCCGCGACAAGGAGGTCGGCCTCGACATGGCGGCCTACTTCAGCCAGCCAGTGGTGCGCGACGCGGCCATGGGCCGCGCGCTGGCGCGCGCCATAGGCGCCGCAGGGCAGATGCAGGAGTCACTGCGCGCCGAAGAGCTCACGCGGGGCGTGCTGGTGCGCTTGCTGCAGCGCTACGGAGAGCGGCGCTCAGCTGGTGATGAGGCCAGGTCCACCGGCATGGCTCGCATGCTCCGTATTCGCGATTATTTGCGCAGTCACTTCGATCAGGACATCACCGTCGATGTCCTTGCGCGGGAGGCAGGCCTTTCGCGCGTACATCTGACTCGCGCTTTTGCCCGGCAGTTCGGCGTGCCTCCGCACATTTACCTCAATGCCGTGCGCCTGGAGCGTGCCCAGGCCGGCATGCTGGCCGGGCAAGGCCTGGCCGAGGTAGCGGCCGCCTGCGGCTTTGCCGACCAAAGCCATTTCAGCCGTCGCTTCAAGGGCAGCGTGGGTTTGTCTCCTGGCGCCTGGTTGCGGCAGATGCGGCCAACCGGGTGCTGAACACCGGTACAGTCAGCAAATCATGAACACAAGCAAGCGCCTCTTGATTGCATTTGTTGGGTGGATCGTTCTCGGTGCTGCCGTTGTGGTGAGCGAAGGGCCGAAAGCCGGGGGCTCCATGCTTTTCACCGCCTGGTCCTTGTATGCGTTCGTTGCCGGGATCTGGGTCGTCTGGCCCCTGCTGAAAATCGCTAGTGCCGCCGCCAGAAAAGAAGAATCCCGCGATTCAAGCCATTCGGGATAGAGGCTAGAGGCCCGGGTCCATCCGGCCCCGCTATCGCGCTCGCGCTGTTCCTATCTTCACGTCGTCCATCATCCAGCAACACCGGGGAAATTCATGGCAAGAGACATCATTCGTACCCCCGACGCCCCGGCGCCGCCGCCGACTTACAGCCAGGCTGTACGGGCAGCAGGCCTTGTCTTCGTCTCGGGAACGGGGCCGCATGACCCTGTCACCGGGAAGATTGTTGGGAAAACAATCCAGGAGCAGACCCGTCAGTGCCTGCAAAATGTGTCGGCCATTCTCAAAGCCGCAGGCAGTTCCCTGGATCAGGTCGTGAGCGCGACCGTCATCATTCTCGAAGAAGCCGACTTTGCCGGAATGAACGAAGAGTGGGTCAAGTGGTTTCCGGTGAACCCGCCTGCGCGGCAGGGTGCGAAGCTGCCGGTTCGGGTGCCTGGGATGAAAGTCTCCATCGCGGCCATTGCCCAGGCCTGATTTCCCGGCAAAAAATGGCGCGCCGTTACGAGGCTGCCGTTGTCATTCCAGGCCCGCGAAGCCCGAGTCTCCGCGGTCCACCGGGTCTACCACCACGTCATAGATTTCGTTGATACGCCACACCGGCGTCTCATAGGCCGCCTGGCCTTGTACCTTCACCAGAAACGAACTGCGCTGCTCATCGGCTTTGAGGAGTAGCTCGCATGAAAAATCGATCTGCCCGGTGTCCGTGCTGACGGCGCTGATCAGCTCGTGCCTGGCAAGCGAAAGGCGCTCCGCGCTGTCGCCTGGCAGCAACTGCTCAACCTCATAGGTTCGCAGCACGATGGACGTGATGCGCTGGATGAGTTCGTCGATGACGACGGAGGGGTTGACGATCATGAAAAGATGATTTTGAGACATTCTCCTACAAGCACCCTTTGTTTGACCGGCTACATTCGAGTTGCGGCCTCCGGGCCGCATCCCTCCCTCTGGCCATGCCAGATTCTGGCCCGGTTTATCCGGGCTTTTTTTTGCCTGAAATCTTCAGGCGCTGGCGAAACAGGCCTCAAACCACCCACCCTAGAATCACTGACAGCACCGCAACCACACCTTCGAGGGCGCAATGTCAGAAAGCACGATTGAGTACCGTCACAACTACCCACTGGATCCCACCGAAGTTGCACGCGTTTTCGACGCCTCCGGCATTACGCGGCCAACGGCTGACCTACCCCGGATCGCCCGCATGTTTGCGGCTCCCAGCCTCGTCATTTCCGCATGGCAGGGTGGGTGCCTGGTAGGGGTCAGCCGGGCACTGACCGACTACAGCTATTGCTGCTATCTGTCCGACCTGGCGGTGGACAAAGCGCTTCAAGGAAAAGGCGTCGGTACAGAACTGATCCGGCGCACACAGGCGATCATCGGAGACGAGGTTTCCCTTATCCTGTTGTCTGCTCCGGGCGCTATGGCTTATTACCCGGCGGTGGGTTTTCAACAAGCCGAGAATGCCTTTGTGATCAGGCGCAAGAGATGAGGCTTGCGGGTCTCTCCACGCAGGTTTAAACCGACATCCCTCCGGACACCTCAATCACAGCACCATTGACATAGCTAGCCTCGTCGCTCGCAAGAAATGCGTAGACATTGGCAATCTCCTCGGGCCGGCCCAGGCGCTTGAGGGGGACATGGGCTTCCATTTCCTTGAGGACTTTTTCGGGAATGGTGTCCAGGATGTGCGTGGCGACAAAACCCGGTGCGACGGCATTGACACGTACACCTTTGGGGCCCAGCTCGCGGCTCCAGGTTTTGGTGAAACCGATCACGCCGAACTTGCTGGCGGCGTAATTCGTCTGTCCGAAGTTGCCGTAGATGCCGACGACCGAGCTGGCATTGAGGATCACGCCGCTGCCTTGGGCCACCATGGTGTCGGCCACGGCTTGCGCGCAGTGGAAGACACCGCGCAGGTTGACGTCGATGACTTTGTCGAACTGCTCCAGCGTCATTTTTTGCAGGCGCGCGTCTTGCGTGATACCGGCATTGTTGACGAGTACGTCGATACGACCGAACTGGTCTTTGACCTTGCCGACCACGGCGTCGACCATCGCACGCTGGGTCACATCCATCACATAACCGACAGCACTGGCGCCGAGGGTCTGGCATTGTTTGACCGCTTCGTCCACACCGGCTTGTTTCACATCGCAGATGATGACGATGGCACCTTCTTCTGCAAACTTGAGGGCGGTAGCCAAGCCTATGCCTTGGGCGGCGCCGGTGATGATGCTGATCTTGTTTTTGAGTCTTGGCATGAAATGGATGGAACTAAAGATGAATGAAAGGAAGAACTGGAGAACTGGGTGAGGGGCGCGTTCAATAAACCGGCTGGTGCTTGCGGGTCGCGTCCTTGACAGCATCGGTCAGCACAAAGCCCGGGCCAAATTTGGCGGCCAGCTCAGCGCAGCGGGCGACAAAGGCGTCAATACCCATGCCGTAAATGAACTGCATGGCACCGCCCGTCCAGGCCGGAAAGCCGATGCCAAAGATGGAGCCGATATTGGCGTCGTGCACGGTGGTGAGCACGCCTTCGCTGAGGCAGCGGGCGGTTTCCACCGCCTGTCGGTAGAGCAGGCGGTCTTTGAGCTCGTTGATGTCCCAGGCGACGCCGGGTTTCTCAAACAGAGTCTTGAGTTCGGGCCACAGGTGCTTCTTCGCGCCTGGCTCTGTGGGGTAGTCGTAAAAACCGCCGCCAGCTGCGCGCCCCGAGCGCTTCAACTCCTTCACCATGCGCTCAACCAACAGCTCACCAGGCGTGGCGGTGTAGGTCTTGCCTTCGGCGGTGAAGTCAGTGCGGGTCTGGTCCAGCACATGCACGCTCAGCGACAGCGCGGTTTCATCCAGCACGGCCAGCGGGCCTACGGGCATGCCGGCCTGGATGCCGGCGTTTTCAATCGCGGCGGCAGGAATGCCTTCGCCCAGCATGGCGGCGCCTTCCATCACAAACGTGCCAAAGGTGCGGCTGGTGTAGAAACCGCGCGAGTCGTTCACCACAATAGGGATCTTGCCCAGCGCCTGCACGTAGTCAAAGGCGCGTGCCACGGTTTCGTCGTCGGTCTGCTGGCCGCGGATGATTTCGACCAGCTTCATCTTGTCGACCGGGCTGAAGAAGTGGATGCCGATGAATTTTTCGGGCTTGCCGCTGGCCGTGGCCAGGCTGGAGATGGGCAAGGTCGACGTGTTGGATGCAAAGAAGCCGCCGGGCGCGAGCAGCGGCTCGGCCTCCTGCGTGACTTTGGCCTTCAGGTCGCGCCGCTCGAACACGGCCTCGATGATGAGGTCGCAGCCGGCCAGCTCGTTCACCTGATCGGTCGCGGTGATGCGCGAGAGCAGGGCACTTTGCTCGGCTGCCGTCATGCGGCCTTTTTCCACACGCGACGCGGTGATCTTGCTGCTGTAGGCCTTGCCGGCATCGGCCTTGTCCTGGCTCACGTCTTTCAATACTGTGGTGATGCCTTTGCTGGCCTGCGCGTAGGCGATGCCCGCACCCATCATGCCGGCGCCCAGCAGGCCGACCTTGTTGGGCCGGAACCTCGGCACCTTGGATGGGCGCGACTGCCCGCTCTTGATGGCGTTCATGTTGAAGAAAAAGGTGTTGATCATGGCCTTGGCATTGGTGCCGGTCATGAGCCTGGCGAGGTAACGGCTTTCAATGCGAAAGGCGGTCTCCAGGTCCACCAGCGTGCCTTCAACCATGCAGGCCAGGATGGCTTCGGGGGCAGGGTAGAGCCCGCGCGTTTGCTTCTTGAGCATGGCGGGCGCGACGCTCAGGGCCGCTGCGATCTTGGGATTGGCGGGCGTGCCGCCCGGGATTTTGTAGTCTTTGGCATCCCACGGATGTTGTGCGGCCGGGTTGGCGGCGATCCAGGCCAGCGCCTTGCCGCGCAGCTCACCCGCATCGGCCACCAGCTCATGCACCAGGCCCAGCTCCAGTGCCTGGCGCGGGCTGAATGTCTTGCCCTCGACCAGGTAAGGCTGAGCGCCCATCAAGCCCAGGTGGCGTGTCATCTTGGTCACGCCGCTCGCACCCGGCAGCAGGCCCAGCGTCACTTCGGGCAGGCCGAATTGGGTTTTGGCGTCGTCCACCGCCACACGGTAGTGGCCGACCAACGCGACCTCCCAGCCGCCACCCAGCGCCGTGCCGTTGAGGCAACTGGCCACCGGAACGCCCAGCGTTTCCAGTGTCCGGAAATTTTTCTTGACGCGTTCCACTTCGGCATAGGCTTTGGGCGCATCGGCGGGTGTGAGGCGCATCACGGCCTTGAGGTCTGCGCCCGCAAAGAAGGTGCTTTTGGCGGAAGCCAGGACGATGCCCCTGAGTGCGGCTTTGTCTTTCACCACCTGTGCGGTGACTTCGCTGAGATCGTCCTGCCATTGCAGACACATGGTGTTGACAGGGGAGTCGGGCTCGTCGAAGGTGATGATGGCGATGCCGTTATCGACCTGGTATTTGATGGTCTTCATGAGGTTCAGATTCTTTCTACGATGGTCGCAATGCCCATGCCGCCACCCACGCACAGCGTGGCCAGCCCATAGCGCAGCTTGCGGCGGTGCAGCTCGTCAATCAGCGTACCCAAAATCATCGCGCCGGTCGCGCCCAGCGGGTGGCCCATGGCGATGGCGCCGCCGTTCACATTGACCTTCTCGTGCGGCACCTTCATCTCTTTCATGAAGCGCATCACCACCGCGGCAAAGGCCTCATTGACCTCAAACAAGTCGATCTGGTCCACCGTCAGTCCGGCCTTGGCCAGCGCCTTGCGGGTGGCCGGCATGGGGCCGGTCAGCATGATGGTCGGATCGGCGCCGCTCAGGGCTGCGGCCACGATGCGGGCGCGTGGCTTGAGGCCGTGCGTCTTGCCGGCAGCTTCAGATCCCACCAGCACGGCCGCCGCGCCATCCACAATGCCCGACGAATTGCCGGCGTGGTGTACGTGGTGAATGCGCTCGACCTGCGGGTAGCGCTGCAGCGCCACGGCGTCAAACCCCATGCCGCCCAACTGATCGAAGGCGGGCTTGAGGGCGGCCAGGCCTTCCAGCGTGGTCTGGGGTTTGATGAATTCGTCTTCGCCCAGAATCGTCTGGCCCAGGAAGTCTTTGACCGGCACGACCGAGTTGGCAAAGTAGCCGGCCGCACGCGCTTTGGCGGCGCGTTGCTGGCTCTCCATCGCGAAGGCATCCACATCGGTGCGGCTGAAACCTTCTATCGTGGCGATCAGGTCGGCGCCTATGCCTTGGGGCACAAACATCGTGGCGCTGTTGGTTTCAGGGTCTTGCGCCCAGGCGCCGCCGTCGGCGCCAATCGGCACGCGGCTCATGCTTTCCACGCCCCCGGCCACCACCAGGTCTTCCCAGCCTGAACGTACTTTTTGCGCGGCCATGTTCACCGCCTCCAGGCCCGAAGCGCAAAAGCGGTTGACCTGCACACCCGAGGCGCGGAAGTCCCAGCCGGCCTTGAGCGCCGCCACCTTGGCGATCACCGACCCCTGTTCGCCCACCGGCGAGACCACGCCCATCACCACGTCGTCTACGGCGGCGGTGTCAAAACCGTTGCGCTGCTGCAGGTCGGTCAGCACTCCGGCCAGCAGGTTGACGGGCTTGACCTCATACAGGCTGCCGTCTTTTTTGCCTTTGCCGCGGGGTGTACGGATGGCGTCGTATATGAATGCTTCGGTCATGGGAGTTCCTCTGGGGGCCGGATGGTGCTGTTGAAGTATATTCATTTCACAAAGCACCCGCTTTGCATAAATAGATTGACAAATAGATCGACGAATTTTCAGCCCTCACAGGTGACACCATGATTGAACGCAGCCTTTTCAGCCCCGACCACGAAGCTTTTCGCGACGCCTTTCGCCGCTTCATGGAAAAAGAAATCGCGCCCTTCCACGAGCAGTGGGAGGAGCAGGGTTACGTCGACCGCAAAGTCTGGAACAAGGCAGGCGAGAACGGCTTCTTGTGCATGACCATGCCTGAAGCCTACGGTGGCTCGGGTGCGGACAAACTGTACTCCGTCATCCAGATGGAGGAACTCGGGCGCGGCGGCTTCTCCGGCATTGGCTACGGCCTGCACAGCGAAATCGTGGCGCCGTACATCCTGCACTACGGCACCGAAGCGCAAAAACAGAAGTACCTGCCCAAACTGGCCAGCGGCGAAATGGTCGGCGCCATCGCCATGAGCGAGCCCGCCGCCGGCTCCGACCTGCAAGGCGTCAAAACCACTGCCATCAAGCAGGCTGACGGCAGCTACCTGCTCAACGGCAGCAAAACTTTCATCACCAACGGCTGGCACGCCGACCTGGTCATCGTGGTGGCCAAGACCAACCCGGCCGCCGGTGCCAAAGGCACCAGCCTGATGCTGGTGGAGCGCGGCATGCCCGGCTTTGAAACCGGCAAGCGGTTGAAGAAGCTGGGCTTGAAGGCGCAGGACACGTCTGAACTGTTCTTCACCGATGTAAAAGTGCCGGCCGAGAACCTGCTGGGCGGGCAAGCGCATGAGAACCGTGGCTTCATCTGCCTGATGGAGCAACTGCCCTGGGAGCGCCTGCAGATCGCCATCACCGCAGTCTCGTCGGCGCAGGCCGCCATCGACTGGACGCTGGCGTATGTGAAAGAACGCAAGGTGTTTGGCCAGCCGGTGGCCAGTTATCAGAACACACGCTACACCCTGGCCGAGCTGCAGACCGAAGTGCAGGTGGCCCGCGTGTTTGTCGACAAATGCGTGGAATTGGTCGCGCAGGACAAGCTGGACACCGCCACCGCCAGCATGGCCAAGTACTGGTGCAGCGACCTGCAGTGCAAGGTGATGGACGAATGCGTGCAGCTCTTCGGCGGCTACGGCTATATGTGGGAATACCCGATCACTCGCGCCTACGCCGACGCCCGCGTGCAGCGTATTTACGGCGGCACGAATGAAATCATGAAAGAGGTGATTTCGCGGGCGATGGGCCTGGGTGCCAAATAGTGTCCCCGTCGAGTGTCCCGTTTACGGAGCGGGCCACCAGCCCGACGCGGTGTTGGCCTTGAATCGGCTCAACTGCCGGGCTTATCGGGACGGGCAAGGCGGGAACTGCTCTTCGATTTTGAATGCCTTGTCGATGCCCGGGTCGGCCATCAGGGGTCCGCGCGGTTCGAGCCAGTAATCCAGCGCTTGACTGCGCAGCGCAGGATCGTTGATCGCGAAGGCCCCCTGGCGCTCCAGATCGAGAAGCATCTGCCGGTTGGCATCGAAGGCTTCCGTGCCGATTTGCTGAAAGCGCAGGCGCCCGCCGCCGTGGCGCTCGTAGATGAAGCGTTGCAGTTTGAGCTGCGGGACCGTCCATTCCGCCTGCGCCCGCTGGTTTTCGGGCGAGGAGCGTTGCTCGCCCGTCTTGAGGCATTTCTCGTGTTCGCGAAGCGCAAGCATGAACCGCTGCTTGTCCTCTTCAGTGGCTGCCCACCGGTTCCGGTGGGACTCCAGGTAGGCCTCGACCGCCGGGCGGATGATCAACTTGTAAACCAGGCCGACGCGTTTGGACTCATCCTCGGCCTGCACCTGGCTTGCCATGACCGGTTTGCCGCCGACCTGTCCGATCGGACGGTCCTGGGCCATGGCGCTGTTAACGCAAAGCACAAAAAGGCAGGCGAACAGGTGTTTCATGGCAAGGCGGTGAAGTTGTGGGTATCTATTCACTGCATTGTCGCCCTACTAATGGGGGGCCAGGGCAAGCTGAATAAGGCCACGGCCGGCGTGGCGAGGTATCGGTGCAGCGACTGCAGCGCATTTACGACGGCACCCATGAAATCGTGGAAGAAGTGATTTCACGGGCTATGGGACTGGGCGCGAAATGGGCTCCCCTGCAAGCGAAGTGACCTGAGAACTTTATCGAGCGCTTACGGAAAAGCAAAAGCCGGCAGGTGCCGGCTTTTGCGAAGGCTGGGCGCAACTTTTAGTTAACGCGGCGCTCGATGACGATTTCCTCGACTTCCACGCGGCGGTTAGGCGCCAGGCAGGCAATCAGATTGGAGAGCTTGCGGTCGTTGCACGTCACCACCGGGTTGCTTTCCCCCTTGCCGACAGCGGTCAGTCGGCTGGCGTTGACGCCTTTGCTGCTCAGGTAGTTCTTCACCGCGTCTGCGCGGCGCTGCGACAACTTCTGGTTGTAGGCATCCGATCCGATGCGGTCGGTGTAGCCGGTCACGGTGATGTTGCCGTTGAAGTTGCCGCCCATCAGGGTTTGCGCAATCTGGTCGAGCTTGGGTTGCGAGCTCGCCAGCTGGGCGCTGTCAAAGGCAAACAGTTCGGTGGCTGACAGCGTCACCCTCTCGAAGCGCGCCGGCGCCGGCGGAGGCGGCGGCGGAGCGGTGACCGTTGGCTCGGGTGCGGGCGGCGGGGTGTACTGCACCGGCACCGGGCGTACCGGCTTGTCGAAGTAGTAGCTCAGGCCGACATTCACTGTGTTGGTATTGGCATGGTCAAAGCCAAAGGTGTTGCCGCGAAAGTAGGTACGGGTCCGCCTCAGGTCTGCCTGCATGAACCACTGGTCGGACAGGCCCAGCTGGAAACCCAGGCCCAGATTCAGGTAAGGCGAGGTCTTGCTGACGCTGGGCAGCTTGTCCCGCTCGGCGCCAATGCCGGCCAACAGGAAGGGCCGGAAATTGCTGCTGCGGTTAAACAGATACAGCCCATCGACGCCCAGTGTGTCTTGTTCAAAGCGCCGGCCGTTGTTGTTGGCGCGGGCTATGCTGCCGCCAATCTGCATGTCCCAGGAGGGCGACACCGCCTTGCCGAAGCGAAGCCCCAGGCCGCCGAGGTTCTTGTCGCCGTTGAACCGCGAGTCCGGGTCCACCACGGTGACCTGCGGCATGACGTACCAGGACGGGTTGGGTATGTCGTAAGCCGAGGTTTGCGCGATCACGGCGCCAGGGCTGAGACAGGCCAGCAGGGCGGCCGCGGCAACGGCTGCAAGATGATTCGATTTCATGGGTCCTCCGGACAGAATGAGTTAGGTTGAGTTGATCTCCAGGCAAAAGCTGCGCGCCGGCTTTCGGTTCCGGCGCCACGCAACAATCCCGCGTTCCGGGTGGGGCCTGTGTGAGACAGATCCTCAATCTCACATGGGAAAACGGCCTACGAATCCGTGGGTTTCCTTGAGCGTTTATCGGCTCACACACACCCATTCGTTGAATTCAGCATTCGCGGCCTGCCTTGGTTTGTTACTGCCGAGGGTGCCGCGGGACTGGCTTTGCCAGACCGCAGGCCCCCCCTTGAGGGGGAACAGACTGCACGCAGTGAGCCTGGACAGGGGTGTTCAATATTGCGGCAATGCAGCAAAAAGCCCCGTGCCTTACGGCTGCGGGGCCTTGTATGGAAGCAGGGAGGCGCTTGATGTCAGGATGGATCTTTGCTTCGCGTCCTGCTCACGGCGCTGAAAATCCCGATGCCCAGAAAAATCAGCGCGCCAATGCCGATGTACAGGTGGGGCACGCCCGCTTCCACGGCCCCCCAGATCACCCCGGCAAGGAAGATGATGAAGCCGATCATGTAAAGCGCAAAGGACATGTTTTTCTCCACAGAATTGTTGTGGATTGACTTTGCGCGCTGCCGGGCCGGCGTCTTATCGGGGAGAAGCGCTGATGGGTGTCAGCGCCGGCCTACGGGCAGCTTTCAGGAGGCTGCGGCCGGTTCGGTCACACCCAGCTTGATGGCCCAGCTGGCCAGCGACGGCAGGATGGACGGGTAGAGCGCTACACCGGCCTGCTTTTGCTTCTCTGCCAGGGCAATGCCTTTTTCGCCGGGCGTGCGCACCGCCGTGCCTTCACGGGCCGGGCGCGAGGCGCGACAGGCATCGGCGACGTGGCCTGTCTGCCGCGTGAAAGCGTCAAGGCCCGCAAAGGCGCGCGGGTCCATGACCTGCAAAAACACGGTAGCGCCCCAGCCTTCTTTCGGGTCGGCGCGGCCGTGGCCGGCCAGGCCGCCGGTCAGGGCTTCGACCAGCAAGGTCAGTCCGTAACCCTTGTGGCCCGAGTCCATGCCGCCCAGCGGCAGGATGGTGCCCTTGGGTTCGTCAAACAGCACCGAGGGGTTGTCGCTGGCCGCGCCGTGCCCGTCCATCACCCAGGCGGCGGGCAGGCGTTTGCCTTCCTTGTGCAGCCGGTTGGTCAGGCCGTTGGTGGTGGCTGACGTCGAGACGTCCATCAGCACCGGAACGCCGCCGGTGGGAATGCCGGCCGAGATCGGGTTGGGCGTGAACACCGCGTCCAGCCCGCCGAAGGGTGCAACGCTGGCCGTATTCGGGTCTGAGCAAGTGAGCAGCATGACCAAGCCTTGGTCAGTGGCGCGCTTGAGGTAGGCGGCCAGGCAGGCAATGTGGTGGCTGCGGCGAATCACCACGGTGCAGGTGCCCTGAGCCTTCGCGCGTTCAGCGGCCAGTGCCATGGCTTGCAGCACCAGCCACGGCCCGGGCAGGCGGCGGCCGTCCCAGGTGATGGCGGCGGGGTGGTCGGCCAGCACCGTGGGCGCACCGAGCTTTTCCATGGAGCCGGATTCCAGCTCACTCAGGTAACCGGGCAGCAAGGCCAGGCCGTGGGTGTTGTGTCCCATCAGGTCGCCTTCGACCAGGACGCTTGCTACCGCCGCGGCCTTGGCCGGCTCAAGCCCGGAGGCCGTCAGCAGGTTTTCGGCAAAAGTGATGAGGTCCTGGTGGCGGTATCGCATGATGGATGTCTCTCGGTTGCTCTGTTTTTGATAGCTGATAGCCAATGTGGCTATTGGGCTGGAGGCCGATTTGATCAATAAGTTCGGCCGGTCGCCATGCGGGTGGGTTCTCCTCATTCTAGAGACCAGGCGCTTGCGCTGCAGCGGTGCGGCGGGTTGCTCCGGCCGGCAGGAGTGCCACCATGAAAAAAGCGGAAAGCGGGCCATGAGCCTGCTTTCCGCCTGAAGCACCGGCAGGGCCGGTGAACTTGCTATGCCTTGAATCAGCCGAGCTTGATGCTGCTCGGATCTGCAGTGAGGTAGCCCACAGCCGCACCGAAGCGGTCCTTGTAGTTCGCGCGCACCAGCGCGTCCAGCGTGGGCTGCACCTTGCCGTGCAGCGCCGGAATCCAGTCGCCGGCATGCTGGAAGTTGCTCATGATGTAGGTCCAGCCATTGAGGTCGTCCACCACATGCAAGCCGGTGGCTTCAGCGCCCGAGGGCATCGACATCAGGCGCGACAGCTGTTTCGTATCGACGTTGTAAGCCCAGATGAAGTTGTTGACGTGGGTGCTGCTGTCTTCGCCGATGAAGAGGGTGCGCATTTTTTCCGAGAACTTCAGGTTGTCGGGGTTGGAGACGATGTTGGGGTTGGCCTTGTTGCCCAGCGCGTCGCCGGCGATGTCTTCGCCGACCAGCAGGGCCTTGGTGTGCACCGGCATCCATTCGCTGTCGATGGCGTTGCCGGCCAGGTCTTTCTGGCCGCCGTCCAGCTTGTGCATCATCACGCCGCCGGCGATCAGGGCCTTGTCGAGCGCGATGCCGCTGGCGGCGTTCCAGCCCTTGCCGGTCTTGACCATGGAGTCCTGCATGTTCTGCAGCGCCGAGTAGGCGATCTTGTCCTTGATGTTGACGGTGGTGCCTTCCATTTTGGAAAAGCCCATGCTGCCGCCCATCAGGTAGGCGTAGCGGTGCGTTTCAAGGAAAGCGGCGGCTTTTTCCATGCCGGGCTTGACCTTGATCCAGTTGGCGTTGCCGTTATAGAACACCTTGGTGAAGCTGGCGTCGGACGGGTCGGTTTTGTGCACCGTCATGATGTCGGCCGGCTTGAGCGTGTCGGCCATCTTTTCGATCTCGGCGCTGTTGGCGTGGCCCAGCTTGATCCAGGAAATTTTCGCGCCCTGGTCGGCCGGGTCCACCGAGAAACCGGCGCCCAGCTTGCCGACGTAGAGCGTGCCAGAAGACAGGTCTTTTTCGCGGTCGGCTACAAAGACAAAGAGACCGCTGTTGGTGGCGTCGTCGCCCATCAGCACGGTGCGGTTGTCCGGCATGACCTGCACCAGTTCGTGCGAGATGCGGCCCATGTTGTAGTGCTTCTTGACGCTGCCGGTGCCGTCGGGGTGCACGGTGACTTCGGGCAGGTGGCCGTAGTGATAGGGGTTGGCCTTGGTTTCGTCGCCGAACACGTTCTTGCTGAACTTCTTGAACTGCGAGCTTTCGGCGGCAAAGGGTGCGTCAGGCTCATACTCTTCGCTGGAGAGATGGGTGTTCCAGGGCGAGAGGCTGGCGCCGCAGGTGATCCACAGGCCGTGCGCCTTGGACATGTCCACGTTGTGGTACTTCACAAGGCTTAGCTTGCCAGTGGACTGGTCCTGGTCCAGCGTCAGCACGGCGATGGGCGAGGGCAGGTTGCCGTAGGCGTCGGCGCCGGCCTGGTCGCGCGTGGTGTATTCAAACTGCACCACCGCAAACACCGCCTTGCCCTTGATGCCAGGCACATTGGCGTTGGAAAGGCCCAGCAGCGAGGTGCCGTCGGGCGAGTCCGAGAAGATCTGGCGTTCTTTGCCGGGCACCGAGCGGTCGATGATGGGCTGGTTGTTGATGTCCACATAGCCGCCGGCCAAAATCGTGCCGCCCTTGCCGTCCGGCACCATGTCGCCGGTGACAAAGAAGGGCTGGTAGGCCAGCTTGTAGCTTTGCGTGGTGTTGTCCTTGAGCTGGACCTGCAGGCTGGAGCCCACGGTGGTGGTGGCCATCGCGGCCGCATTGGCCAGCGAGGGGGCGGCCATCGACGAGAAGCTGGAAGACAGGTAATTGCCCGCTGCGGCAGGGCCGCTGCCGGTGGCGCAACCCGAAAGCAGCGTGCTGGTGGCCAATGCGCCCAGCGGCAGCATGGGGGCGGTCGCCAGGAACTTCAGGGCGGTGCGGCGGGTGGGGGTTGCGGGGTGGGCCAGGTCGGACATTGTTGTGTTTTCCAGGTTTTCAGATGGGGAGGAGTCACGAGGCTGCGGCCCGGGCCGTGCACTCCAGCAGAGAGCGTGGTCGGGCTGCGCTGCCGGAATCTTAGGAAGCTTGTGTGACAGTTTCTTGAAAACGGGCTGCCACAGAAGGCCTTGAGGCAGGTTGCCGGCGAAGGATTAACCCCGCCGCAGGTACTTGAATATCCGGTGGCGCGTCGCAAGCTGTATCGCAGCGGGCCAAAATCGGCCTGCGCAGAACCCGCCGAGCCAACCGCCAAGCCAACCGCCAAGCCAAGGTACCCCCCATGACAACCACCCTCAAAATCGATTTTGTGTCCGACGTTTCCTGCCCCTGGTGCGCCATCGGCCTGAAGTCGCTGGACGAAGCCCTGACCCGTGTGAACGGCGATATCAAGGCCGAGTTGCACTTCCAGCCCTTTGAGCTCAATCCCAAGATGGCGCCCGAAGGCCAGGAGATCACCGAGCACATCACCCAAAAGTACGGCATCACGCCCGCGCAAGCCCAGGCCAACCGTGAAAACATCCGCGCACGCGGTGCGCAGGTGGGCTTCAAGTTCAGCATGGCCGACGAACCCGGCGGCGGACGCAGCCGCATCTACAACACCTTTGACGCGCACCGCCTGCTGCATTGGGCCGAGCTGGAAAGCCCGGCCAAACAAAAGGTGCTGAAGGAAGCCCTGTTCAAGGCCTATTTCACCGACGGCCAAAGCCCGGCCTCGCACGATGTGCTGGTGAAGGCTGCCGTCAGTGCGGGTTTGGATGAAGCCCGCGCGCGTGAGGTGCTGGGCTCAGACGAATATGCTGATGAAGTGCGCGAGCGCGAGCAGTTCTACCTGACGCAGGGCATCCATTCGGTGCCGGCAGTGATCATCAACGACCGCCACCTCATCTCGGGCGGGCAACCCGCCGAAGTGTTCGAGCAGGCTTTGCGGCAGATCGCCGCGGCCGGCTGAACTCCGCTTTTCAGGCTCCCTGCTTCAGCGGCCCGCGCTCACCACTTCAAAGCTGCCGGACTGCTGAACCCAATCTTTGCCGTTGGATGCAAAACCGGTCGCCGTGCCGGTTTTGAGGTTGAGCGCCACCGTCAGCGTGTAGCCGCTCTCCTTCGAAAGGTAGGACACCACATGCACGTCGTCCGACACTTTCACGGCGGCGCTGGCGCTCTCTTGGTGGTCTTTGGAGCCCGGGCCGGTGCTGCGCCAGGTGAGGGCGCCATCGTGGGAAAAGATGTGCTCAAACGTATGGCCTTTGGTCGGCCCGTCATCGAAGGTCCAGCGTATGACCTTGCCGTGCAGGGAGGCGGGGAGGGCAGAAGTTGTCATCATGAGCGAGGCTCCAGAAAGAGGCCGGGGCCATTGCGCCGCGCAGCGCAGGCCTGGGTGGGTGAGTGGTGCAATTCAACTTAGTCCTGCCCAAAATCGCGGTTTGTCGGATGGGGGCGAAATCTTCGTAGGACAAGCGGACGCCTTGGCATTTGGCGTAGAAACCGGTCCCTGTTTCACGCAGAATGAAACGCCTATTCGCGGGATTACAGGAGTTGTCATTCATGCCTTACGAGCTTCATTACTGGCCCACCATCCAGGGACGCGGCGAATTCGCCCGGCTCGCGCTGGAGGCGGCGGGCGCCGACTACATCGATGTGGCCCGCGGCTGCGAAGGCGAGGGGCAGGGCGTTCCCGCAACGATGCATTTCATCGAGAGCGATGAGGTGCAGCACCCGCCCTTTGCGCCGCCTTTTCTGGTGCATGGAAAAGTCATCGTCGGCCAGTCGGCGGCGATCCTGCTTTATCTGGGGCCGCGCCTGGGCCTGGTGGGGAAAAGTGAAACCGCGCGCCTCTGGACGCACCAGCTCCAGCTCACCATTGCCGACGTGGTGGCCGAGGCGCACGAAACGCACCACCCTGTCGGCACAGGGCTTTACTACGAAGACCAGAAGAAGGAGGCGCTGCGCCGGGCAAAGGAGTTCAGGACGGCACGCATCAAAAAATTCCTGGCCTGGTTTGAAAGCGTACTCGAGCGCAACCCGGGCGGCTCGGGGCATCTTGTCGGCGCCCGCCTCAGCTACGCCGATTTGTCGCTGTTCCAGTTGGTGGAGGGGCTGCTGTACGCCTTTCCCAAAGCCAGCCGCCGCGCACTGAAAAAAGCACCGCAGGTGATGGCCTTGCATGACAGCGTGGCGCAGCACAAACGTGTGGCCGCCTACCTCGCCAGCGAGCGGCGCATTCCTTTCAATGAAGACGGAATCTTTCGCCGTTACCCCGAGCTGGATGCCTGAGCGGTGAGAGGATGGGGTGAGCTTTTGCTATTGATTTTGTAGCTGCTTGTCCATTTCCATAAAGGGCTACAGCCCGATTTGACCAACAAATTTGGCCCTGGCGTGATGCCTGGGTGTGTGCGCCATGCGCAAGCCCGAACCTTCGAAGCCGTGCGCGGCGCTCTCCTACAAGTTTGGCTGTGCTTGCCTGACCGCTGTACTTTTGCACCCAAGTGAGGATGGATTCATGTGTCCGGCGAATGGGTGCGCAAATGGCTTCGTGCCGGATGTTTTTAAACCGTGCTTGACCTCTCAAGGAGACTTCCATGGCAGCCAAAGAACATGACTTCATCAAAGACAAGGACCACGACCTCAACCTCGACCCGATCAGCAAGGAGCCGGGCGCCCATCCTGTGGGCACCGGTGTCGGCGCTGCAATGGGCGCTGTCGCCGCAGGTGCGGCGGCCGGTGTTGTGGCTGGCCCGGCGGGTGCGGTCGTCGGCGGATTGGCCGGCGCCGTTGCGGGGGGAATGGGCGGCAAGGAAGCCGCCGAGGCCCTGGACCCGACAGCCGAGGAGGCCTACTGGCGCGACAACTACACGCGTGAGAGTTACTACGAGGCCGGGCGCACTTTTGACGACTATGGGCCCGCCTATCGGCTGGGCGTGACGGCCCGCCAGCAGTTTCCAGGCTCGTTTGAGGAAAGTGACGACCTGCTGTCGACGCGTTGGGACACCCGCAGGGAAAGCTCAACGCTGAGCTGGCCGCAGGCCAGGGACGCCAGCCGTGCTGCGTGGGAACGTGCTGACCGGGCTCAAAGGGCCCAAAGTACGGGTCAAAGCGCGTTCGAAGCGGCTGCGGGCGGAGACACAGTCGATGACGATGAAGACATCGTCGAGAGCCTGAACGACCTGCTCGAATCCTGCCGCGACGGTGAGTATGGGTTCCGGGAGTGCGCCGAGCACACCAAAGCGCAAGACCTCAAAACGCTGCTCAGCCGCCACGCCGACGAATGCCGCGCCGCAGGCCTCGAGCTGCAGACGCTGATCCGCCAGCTGGGCGGCAAACCCGACGACGGCGGCTCTGTCAGTGGCGCTTTGCATCGTGGCTGGGTGTCTGTGCGCGCAACGCTGAGCGCTTTCAGCGACCAGGCCATGCTCAATGAATGCGAGCGCGGCGAAGACGCTGCGGTGGCACGTTATCGCAAGGCGCTCAAACGCAATTTCCCCTCGGCCATCAGGACCGTGGTGGAGCGCCAGGCGCAAGGCGCGCAGCGCAACCATGATCAGGTCAAAGCCCTGCGCGACGCGCTAAAGGCATCCTGATCCTGATCGGGTCGCTATTTGACGTGAGCATTGAAGTTTTTTGCCGGCGCTCGAGGCTCGGCATAACCGGGGGCGACGTCTTGTCGCCCCTTTTTTTCAGACGCTAGTTTTTCAGGCGGCTCGCGCAATCGACCTGCGCATCCAGCTGGGCCCCGTTGCGGGAGTAGTCGGAGTCGGTGACCTTGCAGCCCGAGTGTTGCTCGATGGCCTGCAGCAGCGCCGCGCGCCCCGATGATGAGCCGGCGACCGGGTTGGCCGCGCCCGGTGCCGTGGCCGTCCACGTGCCTGCGGTCAACTGGCTGATGAGGTAGGTATGGCCCTCAACACTGACGCGGTGCGAAGGCGGGTCGCCCGCGGTGGCGGCGCAACCGGCCAGACTGAGGACTGCCAGGATGGCCAGGCCTGCATGTGCGGCACGTGAAACGCGTGTCATGCCGGTATGGCGGCACCGAGTGGCGGGATTGGCGCGGTAGTCATCGCCGCTTTGGGTTCCGGCACCTTGGGCGGTGCTTTGGGCGATTTGGGATCGGTGCATCCGGACAAGAAGATCACGGCAACCAGGGTTGCCGATATGAGAGGCAATAGAGTTTTCATGATGTCTCCAGGCGCATGGGCGTTGTTGTCACGCTACCTGAATGATAGGACGCGGACTCTGGCAAGGCCAGTGCCTGAAGGCCTCTAAAGGCCAAGTCGCGGCGGCCACCTACAGGCGGCGCGTGTGTGCGGGTGTGACGCCCATGCGCTGCAGGGTTTCGCTGAGGCTGCGGGGTGGTTTCTGGGGGCCGGGTGCGGCGCATTGCTGCTGTGTAGCTGCATTGTTCAGTGGGCGCCGGCGCCCGAGTTCCGCCGCAACCCGGCGGCCTTCGGTTTGAAGATACTGTGTGATGTCCATCGGTTCGGGCAGCTTGGTGGGGTTCATGGCGCGAGTCTCTTTGTGTGAGCCATTCGGATAGAAATGAAAAAGCGAAGGCGGAAGGCCTTCGCTTGGATGCTTCGCTCGACGTCAACAACCTTTAGTTGTTGTCGCGGCCTGATTGCCGGCCACCGGTGTCGCTGGGCTCCATGTTTTCGTCGCGCTCCGACTGATTGGATTGATTACGCGAAGCACTCTGGCTGTCGTCCTGGCGGCTCTGGTTACCCTGATTGCCGCGAGCGCTGCCGTGCTGGTTTTGGTTCGCGCCGCCCTGGTTCAGTTGCGCGTCACTGGCCTTGTTCACGTTCTGGCGGTCTTGCTGGCCAGGCTGGTTGCGTTGGCCTTGCTCTTGCTGCTTGCCCTGGGCCTGTGGATTGGTGTCCTGGTCCTGGCGCTGATTTTTCTTCTGCGGATTGTTTTGGTTGGAAGCCATACAGTTCTCCTTGAAGGGTTGGTAGATGAAAGTACAAAGTGAACGGACGTTTTTTCGGCTTTCGTCCGCTACAACTTCAATTTAGCTGCTCCATCGCAAGCTGCATGTCGGGGCGTCGGCAGTGGCTCTGTAGGAGCGGGACGACAGGTTCTGAGACATCACGTCTTCCTGGCGGTGCCCGCTTTCGAGGGTTTGAAGCCCAGGCGCTTCATGGCGCTGGTCAGGCTGTTACGTGACGCTTCGTAGGCGTCCCACGGTTTGTTGCCTGTAACCAGGCGGGCGCCCAGCGTTTGCGCGGTCCAATGGGCGCCACTTGTAAGCGAGGCCAGCTCGTCCCACGCCACCGGCACCGACACCCCCATGCCTGGCCGGGCCCGCAGCGACCAGGCCGATACCGTGGTGGCGCCGAATCCGTTGCGCAGGTAGTCCGCAAAAATTTTGCCCACGCGATTCTTCGGCCCGCTCTTGGCCACAAAGCGCTGGGGAATCACCGCCGCCAGGTGGATCACAATCGCCTGCGAGAAATCCTTCACCGTGTCGAAGTCGTATTGGCGCTTGAGCGGCACCACCACATGCAGGCCCTTGCCGCCGCTGGTTTTCAGGAAGCTGGCCAGCCCCAGCTCATCCAGAAAAGCCCGTACCAGTTGCGCGGCTTCTTGCATCTGCGGCCAGCCGACGCCTTCACCCGGGTCCAGGTCAAAAGTCATGCGGTCGGGCTTTTGGATGGAGCGGGTCGTGGCGTTCCAGGTGTGGAACTCAACCACATTGACCTGGGTCGCCGCCAGCAGGGCGGCGGCGGAGGGGATTTCCAGCAAGGGATCGTGGTCCGGGTCCAGGGCCGGATCCAGCAATTTGATGCCGGGGATCGAACTGGCTTCCGCGTGCTTCTGGAAGAACAGCTGACCGTCAATGCCGGACGGTGCACGAACCAGCGATGTGGGCCGGGCCTTGAGATGCGGCAGCATCAGCGCAGCCACTTGTGCGTAGTGCTCCACCACGTTCTGCTTGGTGAAGCCGGTGCTTGCATCGATGACGCGGTCGGCATGCGTTACGCGCAGAGACTTCAGTGACGCCAGGGCGGGGCCGGGCAGTTTGGCGTTGCTTCTTTCAGCCCCTTTGGCAACCGGTTTGTCGGTGGTCTTTTTTGAGGTCTTTTTTGCGGCGGTTTTTGAAGTCTTCACGTCAGAGCCTTTCTTGCCACGCAGAGGGGCAGCAGGGTTTTCACGAAGGATGTGTGCGGCGGGTTTGTCGGTGCGCAAGCCCTGGAACACGGAGTGGCGGATATGCCCGCCGTGGGTCCACTCGCCAAAAGCTACCTCGGCCAGCAAACGGGGTTTGACCCATTGGCCTTTCACGCCGGCGGGCAGCTTCAAAAATGGGCTGCTGTCGGCACGAAGCTTTTCCAGCCGGGCCTTCAGGCTGTCCAGTGTTTTGTCATTGAACCCGGTGCCGACGTTCCCGGCGTACCGGAGATTGCCTTCCTCATCGTGCACGCCCAGCATCAGCGCGCCCAGGCCGGTGCGGGAACCCTTGGGCGCCGTGTAGCCGCCAATTACAAATTCCTGGCGCAACTGCGTCTTGAGCTTGATCCAGTCAGGTGAGCGCCGCGACACATAGACGGAGTCCACGCGTTTGCCGATCACGCCTTCAAGCCCGACCCGCCGCGCGGAGTCGAGCAGGTCTTCCGGTGTCTGGTCAAACGCGTCGCTGAAGCGGATGCTTTCTTGTGGATGGCGTGTGACCAGCGTGCACAGCACTTCGCGCCGCTGGGCGAGCGGCAACTCGCGCAGGTCCAGGCCGTCGAAGAAGGGCAGGTCGAACACGTAGTAAAGAATGTTCGCCGTACTCGCATGGTCGAAGGCGTTTTGCAGCGCGCCAAAGTCGGGCACGCCGCGCTCGTTCATCACCACGATCTCGCCGTCGATCCAGCCTGAAGGCAATTCAAGCGCGGCCACGGCTTTGGCCAGTTTGGCCAGCTTGCTCGTCCAGTCGTTGCCGTTGCGGGTGAAGAGGTGCACTGAAGCGCCCTCTATTCGCGCCAGCAGCCGGTAGCCGTCGTACTTGATTTCATAGACCCAGCCTTCAGGGTCGGCAGGCGGGCGGGTGACCAGGGTGGCCAGTTGCGGCGCCAGGGTTTCGGGCAGCTTCGCCTTGGCGGCGCCTTCGGGAATGCCCTCGTCGGCTGTGGCTGGGCGTGCCTTTGGCCGGGATTTTTTGGTGGGCGCAGCGGCTGCTTTCTTCACGGACTTTGCGGCCGGTGCGTCGCGGGGCAGGGGATTGCCCGACAGCACACTGTTGGGAAGTTCCTTCAGCACGTCAAATTCGTTGTCGGCGCGCGCGTATTCGTCGCGCTCCTTGATGAGCAGCCAGGGCTCCTTGCCTTCGCCGCCCCGGCCATGCATGCGCACCAGGGTCCAGCCGCCCTTGAGTTTTTCGCCGTGCAGTTCGAACTTGAGTTTGCCGCTCTTGTAACCCTTGACGGGGTCACCCAGTGGGGTCCACAGACCTCTGTCCCAGACGATCACGTCCCCCGCTCCATACTGCCTGGCCGGGATGCTGCCTTCAAAACCGCCGTAGGAAATGGGATGGTCTTCGACGTGCATGCCCATGCGCTTGACGCTGGGGTCCAGGCTGGGGCCCTTGGGCACGGCCCAGCTTTTGAGCGTGCCTTGCAGCTCCAGCCGGAAGTCGTAGTGCAGGTTGCGCGCGTCGTGCTTCTGGATGACGAAGGTGAGGGCCTTGTCTGAACGGGCGCCGCCTTGCGCCGGCTCCGGCGTGCGTGCGAAGTCGCGCTTGGCCCGGTAGTTCTTCAGCTGATCGCGGGCGCCCATGTCGTCGGCCTGTAGCGCCGCAAATCAGGCGGCGCGCCGTCTCGCATGGGCATGCGATGCCGACTTGGCGGCGGTCTTCTTGCGCGCCGGGGTTTTGGCCGAGGCCTTGGTTTTGGTTGCGGCTTTTGCTTTGGGCGCTTCGCCGCCGCCTTTGCGCAGGCTGCGCTGCAGGAGCTCCGTGAGGTCGATGATCTTGGCGCCGGAGCGGCTTTCGGGCTGTTCGTCTTCTTCCGGCTGCACCACGTTCTCCAGCTTGCCTGCCTTGGCCTTGCGTTTGACCAGCGCCATGATGTCGTCCTTGAAGGAGTCGGTGAACTGGTCAGGCTTCCATTTGCCGGTCATGTCGTCCACCAGCTGTTTGGCCATGGCGAGTTCCTTGTCGGTCAGGCCGGCGGCCTTGGCGCCCACGGGCGGCAGATTGAGTTCCTCCAGCGAGCGTATGTCCGCGCCCCATCGCAGCAGGTTCAATATCAGCGCGGGCCCCGAGGGCACCAGCACGGCCAGGTGCTGCTTGGTCTGGATGATGACGCGGGCGATGCCCACGCGCTGGGTTTTCAGCAGGGTGTCGCGCAGCAGCGCATACACCTTCTGGCCCTTGTTGATGGGCGCGATGTAATAAGGGCGCTCCAGATACACAAAGGGAATGTCGGTGTTGGGCACAAAGCTTTCGATCTCGATGGTCTGCGTGGTCTTGGGATAGGCCGATTTGATCTCGTCCTCCGACAGCACCACATACTGGCCGTCTTCGTACTCGACGCCCTTGACGATGTTTTCCTTGGTGATCTCTTTGCCGGTGCGCTTGTTGATGCGCTTGTAGCCCACCGGGTCCATGCTGCGCTTGTCCAGCCAGTCGAAGTCGATGCCGCTTTCGGAGGTGGCCGAATGCAGCGCTACGGGGATATGCACCAGGCCGAAGCTGATGGCGCCTTTCCATAAAACGCGGGATGCCATGGTGTGTGTCCTTCTTTAGGTGTTTGCGGGCCGGCCTGCGTAAAAAGCAGAAAGCAGGGGCAGAGGGCCGGCGGCGGCTATCGGCCCAGTGTCCGGTTCGCGCGTGTGCGGGCGTGTCGGCTTGCGATGGGGTGCCGGCGTCGTCCGGAACCGACTGTTCGCATGGGGTTTGTCCTACGGGCCTGGGCAGCGTGCGCCACGCACAATCGGCTGCAACTTTTCAAGGAGCTGACCATGCTTTCACGCCGCACCGCTACCCGGATGTCTCTTGCCGCCATGGCTGTGGCCGCTGCCGCCATCACCGGCTGCGGCGTGATGGACCGCCAGTCCAACCTGGTGCCCTTCACCACGCAGCTTCGCGGCGCCAACGAAGTGCCCGCCAATGCGAGCACAGGCAGCGGCCAGGTCGATGCCGTGTTCGACAAGAGCACCAATCTGTTCCGCTGGAAGGTCAGCTATACGGGCCTGACCGGCCCGGCGACGGCGGGGCATTTTCACGGCCCGGCCGCCATTGGCGCCAATGCGGGCGTGGCTTTGGGATGGGCCAACCCCATCCGCAGCCCGCTGGATGGTAGTGCGACGCTGACGGCCGCCCAAGCGGCCGATCTGATGGCGGGCCGCTGGTACGCCAATATTCATACCGCCGCCCATCCCGCGGGTGAGGTGCGTGGCCAGATGACGATGGTGCGCAACTAGCGCGGCATAAGGGCCTCATCCTGGGCGTCTTCCGGACGTTTTCCGGGTTGCTTGGTAAATGGTTGCGGGCGCAACCGGATTGATTTATAGTTGCGAGCGCAACAATAAATTAACCGGGACAAGCGCATCGTGACAAAGCCTCTTTCTCCTGATTCCACGGGCTGGCCCCGCCGGGTACCGGTGCTGATTGCCGGCGGCGGCCCGGTGGGCATGACGCTGGCGGCGCTGCTGGCGCGCCACGGCATCGCCAGCCTGGTGGTGGAGGCCGACGACGGCTATTGCGCCGGCAGCCGGGCGATCTGCATGTCGCGCCGCTCACAGGAAATCTTCAGCTGGATCGGCGCCGACAAGCCGCTGGTGGACAAAGGCCTCTCGTGGGTGGGCGGGCGCAGCTACTTTCGCGACCGCGAAGTCCTGCACTTCCAGATGCCCAGCGAGCCGACACAGCGCTTTGCGCCCATGGTCAATATCCAGCAGTTTTACGCGGAAGAGTTCGCGCACAAGGCGGCGCTGGCGCAGGGCGGCCTGGTGGATGTTCGCTGGTCCAGCAAGGTGATGGCGGTGCGGCCTGCCGCTGACGGTGCAGAGGTGGACATCCACGCGCAAGGCCGCATGCACACCGTGCAGGCCGACTGGGTGGTTGCATGCGACGGCGGCCGCAGCACGGTGCGGGAGCAACTGGGCCTGCAGCTTGAAGGCACGCAATACGAGGGCCGGTATGTGATTGTTGACGTGGTGCAGAAAACCCGCCGCGCGGTGGAGCGCCTGGCCTGGTTTGACCCGCCATCCAATCCCGGCTCGACGATCCTGATGCACCGCCAGCCTGACGACGTCTGGCGCATCGACTACCAGATCCGCGACGACGAAGATCCGGTGGAAGCTGTCAAGCCCGAGAACGTGCTGCCGCGTGTGCAAAGCCACCTGTCGATGATCGGCGAGAGCGAGCCTTGGGAGCCGCTGTGGATTTCGATCTACAACGCCAAGTGCCTTACCTTGCCCAGTTACCGCCACGGGCGCGTGCTGTTCGCCGGCGATGCCGCCCACCTGGTGCCGATTTTTGGCGTGCGCGGGCTCAACTCGGGCCTGGACGACGCGGGCAACCTGGCGTGGAAGCTGGCGCTGGTGCAACAGGGGCGGGCGCAGGATTCTCTGCTGGACAGCTATTCCACCGAGCGCGTGCTGGCCACGCGCGAAAACATCGTCTACGGCGCCAAGAGCACGGAGTTCATGGCGCCGCCCAACTACGGTTTCAAGCTGCTGCGCGAAGCCGCGCTGCGCCTGGCCAGCGAAGATGCCGCCGTCAATTCGTTGCTCAATCCACGCCAGTCCACGCCGGTGGAGTATGTGGGCTCGCCGCTCAACCTGGCGGCGCACGAACGCGCTTTCGAGGGTGGTGCACGTGCCGGCATGCCGGCGCCTGAGGCCTTGCTGCGTGCGCAGGATGGCAATGTACATCTCACGTCCTGCTTTGGCGATGGTTTTATCGTGCTGTATTTCGCAGGCCAAGCCGGCTTGCCGCAAGACATCGCCGCGCTGGCAACACCTGGCGGGCAGGGCCCGTCGGCGGTCAAAGTGATCTGTATCGGCCAGGGCGAGCCCGCTGAAAACACGCTGGTCGATGCCTTGGGGCAGGCCCGTGATCGCTACGGCGCTGTCGACGGTTCGGCTTTCGTCGTGCGGCCAGACGGCTACCTCATGGCGCGATGGAAGGCCGCCGCGGCCGCCGACATCGATGCGGCGCTCAAGCCCTATCGCCAGCAACTTGCTGCCGGCGCTACTTACCCATCTTGATGTTTAGGGAGAAATCCATGACCACTCTCTCAACGACTCCCACGACGGCGGCGCAAGCCAGCCACCTCGACCAGACCTACACCGCGCTTGCCGAGGCGACGGCCCGCGTCGGTGAGGCCAGGGCGCCCCTGTTCCTTGCCACGCTTTCACTCGCGCTGCTGAGCAGGCAGGCCGATGGCGGCGAGGCGCTGGCGCTGATCGCGCAGGCCGAACGCCTGGCCGGTACCTGATTTCCTTTTCCCTTTTTTTCTCAACAACATTCCGGAGACAACATGCACTGCATTCCCGTTTTAGTTCGCCGCACCCTGGCACTGCTGGCGTTCACTGCCGCCACCGCCTCGGCCCAAACTTACCCCGCCAGGCCCATCGAGTGGGTCGTGCCCTATCCTGCAGGCGGCGGCTCTGACGTGGTGGCCCGCGCGCTGACCGAGACCATGGGCAAAGCCCTGGGCCAACCGCTCATCATCAACAACAAGCCGGGCGCGGCCACCAACATCGGCGCCGAATACGTGGCCCATGCCAAAGCCGACGGCTACACCCTGCTGACCGGCGACACCGCCACACTGGCGGCCAACCCGGCGCTTTACAGCAAGCTGAGCTACAGCGCCGAGAAAGACCTGGCGCCCATCGGCCTGTTGGCACGCTTTCCGATGATCCTGGTGGTCAACCCGGCGGTGCCCGCGAAGAACCTGGCCGAGTTCACGGCCTGGGCCAAGACGCAGAAGGGCGGCGTCAGCTACGCCACACCGGGCGCCGGCAGCCCGCACCATCTGGCGACAGAGTTGTTTCGCGGCAAGACCGGCCTGAACCTGGTGCATGTGCCTTACCGCGGCGCCGCACCGGCTGTGCAGGACGTGGCGGGCGGCCAGTTGCCTTTCATGTTTGTCGATACCGCCAGCGGCATGGCTTTTATCAATGCCGGCCGCCTGCGTGCCATCGGCATTGCCAGCCCGCAGCGCGTGAAAAATTTCGAAACAATTCCCACGCTGGACGAGCAGGGCCTCAAAGGCTTTGAGGCCTATGCCTGGCAGGGCCTTGCCGCGCCCGCTGGCACGCCCGCCGATGTGGTCGCTAAACTGAACAAGGCGCTGGTGGACGCGCTGAACTCCACACCGGTGAAGGCGCGCTTTCAGGTGCTGGGCCTGGAGCCCACGCCCAGCACGCCTGCACAGATGGCAAGCTACGCCAAGGCTGAGCGCGAAAAATGGGCGCAGGTGATACGCGACAGCGGCATCAAGCTGGATTGAAGCGCGCAATACTGACCTGAGGCAAACGAAACCAAGGCAAGACGGACATGATCAAGCTCGACAGAACCCTGACCTACCGCCTGCATTTGCTGCACAAGCTGACCGACATTCAAAGTCAGCGCGCCTATGTGGCCGATGCCGGGCTCTCGATGAGTGACGGCCGCTGCCTCACGGCCGTGGGCACGTTCGCGCCCCTTTCGGTGAACGACCTCGCGCAAAAAGCCAACCTCAACAAAGGCCAGGCCAGCCGCGCCGCGCAGTCGCTGGTCGACCAGGGCCTGGTGGTCAAGGCGGCCAGCCCGACTGACGGGCGCGGCGTGGTGCTGACGCTCACCGCCAAAGGCAAGAAGGCCTGGCAACGCACCATGGAGGTGGTGGGCCAGCGCAACCTCGATATTTTTGGCGTCCTGAGCGCGGCTGAGCGCGACCAGCTCAGCGAGTTTTTCGACAGGCTGATCGACAAAGCCAGGGCCGGCAGCGAAGAGCCTGACGATGGCGAAGAGTGACTGCAGTAAGTCGTTGAACTGAATACTTGAGACCCGGGAGAACTTTCATGAGCACCAACACCTTGCGTTACCAGTCCGGCTTCGGCAATGAATTTGCCAGCGAAGCCGTCGCCGGCGCGTTGCCCGAAGGCCGCAACAGCCCGCAGCGCGCGCCGCATGACCTCTACACCGAGCTGATCTCGGGCACCGCCTTCACCGCGCCGCGCGCCGAAAACCGCCGCACCTGGATGTACCGCCGCCAGCCCTCGGTGATGGCGGGCGGCTACAAGCTCTATGCCCAGGCGCAATGGACGACAGGCGCGGCGGGCGGCAGCATCACGCCGCCCGATCCGCTGCGCTGGAACCCCTTCGCCATTCCCCCAGAGCCGCTGGACTTTGTGGACGGCATCCGCACCGTGGCGGCCAACGGCGACGCCGAAATGCAGACCGGCATGGCCGCACACATGTATGTCGCCAACCGGTCCATGCAGCGGCGCGCGCTGGTCAATGCCGACGGGGAGATGCTGCTGGTGCCGCAGCAGGGCCGGGTGGTGCTGACGACCGAGCTGGGCATTCTGGACGTGAAGCCCGGCGAAGTTGCCGTGGTGCCGCGCGGCATGGCCTTCAGTGTGGCATTGCCCGACGGCGCGTCGCGCGGCTATATCTGCGAAAACTACGGCGCGCACTTTCGCCTGCCGGAGCTCGGCCCCATCGGCTCCAACGGCCTGGCCAATGCACGCGACTTCCTGGCGCCCACGGCGGCGTTTGACAACGTTCCGGCACCCGAAGGCGGTTTCGAGATCATCAAGAAATTCGGCGGCCGCCTGTGGTCTGCCGTGCAGCCGGCCAGCCCTTTCAACGTGGTCGCGTGGCACGGCAACCTGACGCCCTACAAATACGACACCGCGCATTTCATGACGATTGGCTCCATCAGCTACGACCATCCGGACCCGTCGATATTCACCGTGCTGACCTCGCCATCTGACACTCCAGGCACGGCAAACTGCGACTTCGTGATCTTCCCGCCGCGCTGGCTGGTGGCTGAAAACACCTTCCGCCCGCCCTGGTACCACCGCAACCTCATGAGCGAGTTCATGGGCCTGGTCTATGGCCAGTACGACGCCAAGCCCGAGGGCTTCAAGCCCGGCGGTGCGTCGTTGCACAACTGCATGGTGCCGCACGGCCCCGACGCCGAGGCGTTTGAGAAAGCCAGCACGGCCCCGCTGGCGCCGCACAAGCTGGACAACACGCTGGCCTTCATGTTTGAAAGCCGCTACCGCTTCATTCCCACAGCGTATGCGCTGGAGGGCGGGGCGCTGGATGCCGGCTACAGCAGTTGCTGGGCAGGGCTCAAAGATCAATTCAAAGGCTGACGCGCATGAACGAATCACTCAACGCTACTCACGACCCGCAGCTGCGCAGCTGGGTCACATCTGCCAATGAAGCCGGCACCGATTTCCCCATCCAGAACCTGCCGTTTGGCACCTACAGCCACGGGCTGCAGGGCGCGCGCAAGATCGGCGTGGCCATTGGCGACCAGGTGCTGGACTTGCGGGCCGCCGGGCTGGTCGACACCGGCGACATGAACGAGTTGATGGCGCAAAGCCCGGCGACGATGAGTGCGCTGAGGGCGGCCATTTCGCAGGGCCTGACAGAGGGCAACGCGCAACAGGCCGCGTGGGAACGATTTCTCTCCGCGCAGGATTTGGTGACGCCGCACCTGCCTTGCCGCATCGGCGACTACACCGACTTCTACACCGGCATCCACCATGCCACCACCGTCGGCAAGCTGTTTCGCCCCGACGCGCCGCTGCTGCCCAACTACAAGTGGGTGCCGATTGGTTACCACGGCCGGGCTTCGTCGATCGGTGTGAGCGGCCAGCAATTTCACCGTCCGCTGGGCCAGACCAAGGGGCCCAACGAAGAAGTGCCGGTCTTGCGGCCCACGCATCGGCTTGACTATGAGCTGGAACTGGGCGTGCTGGTGGGGCAGGGCAACGCGCTGGGCGAGCCTATCGCCATCGGCCGGGCCGAAGCGCACGCCTTTGGCATGGTGTTGCTAAACGACTGGTCGGCGCGCGATGTGCAGGCCTGGGAATACCAGCCGCTAGGCCCCTTCCTCGCCAAAAACTTTGCCAGCACGATCTCGCCGTGGATCGTGACCATGGAGGCGCTGGCGCCGTTTCGCGCGCCGTTTGCGCACCCGGAAGGCGACCCGCAGCCTTTGCCTTACCTCGATTCGGCGGCCAATCGCCAGCAGGGCGGCATTGGCGTGGTGCTGGAAGTCTGGCTGCACACACAGGCCATGCGTGATGCAGGGCAGGGCCCCGAGCGCCTGTCGCAATCGAATTTTCTGGACGCCTACTGGACGGTCGCGCAAATGCTCACGCATCACACCGTCAATGGGTGCAACCTGCAGCCCGGCGACCTGCTGGGCACGGGCACGCTGTCAGGCCCCAAGCCTGAGCAGGCTGGCTCAATGCTGGAGCTGAGCCTGGGCGGCAAGAACGCGTTGACGCTGGCCAACGGCGAAACGCGCACCTTTCTGGAAGACGGCGACGCGGTCATCCTGCGCGCCTCGTGCGAGCGCAGCGGCTTCAGGCGTATCGGGTTTGGCGAATGCCGGGGCCAGGTGCTGGCGGCGCGCGAACGGGCAACGGCGGATTAAAAAAACGGATTTGCTATTGATTTAATAGCTGATTCCCAAGGTGGCGCACGGGCTAGAGCCCGATTTGATACTTAATCGCGCGCCTCACCGGCATCACATGCTTCGTCCGTGGGCGAAGCATCGCTGGATTGTTTCGGGCAAAAATGTCTTCATGACAACCGACCTGACACCTCACCCCGAACACATTCTGGCGGCATCCTCCCACCGCAATCCCTACCCGTATTACGCGTCGCGGGTCGCAGGCCCCGCGCTGGTGTTTGATGCGCCACGCAAGCTGTGGGTCGCCAGCAGCGCCGCCAGCGTGAAAGCGGTGCTCGGCAACCCCGCCTGCCATGTGCGCCCGACAGCGGAGCCGGTGCCCGCAGCCATCATTGGTTCAGCCGCCGGTGAGGTGTTTGGCCACCTGGTGCGTATGAATGAGGGCGTGCGGCACGATGCGCCCAAGCTGGCGCTGCAGCGGTTTTTGGCGAGCGTTGACCTGGCCCGCGTGCAACTGCATACGGAGGCGATTGCCGCAATGCAGATGGGGAATGGGCCGTTACAAGGCGCGGCGCTTTCGCGCTGGGCGTTTGAGGTGCCGGTGATGGCTGTGGCCGACATGCTGGGCTTTGCCGAGGGCGAGTTGCCGCAGGTGGCACGCTGGATGGCCGATTTTGTGGCCTGCCTGTCGCCCGTCAGCACGCCGGCGCAACTGGCGGCGTCTGCCGAAGCGGCGTCGGCCCTGCTCGCACGGTTCGCTGAGTTGGTTCGGGGTGCCAGCGCGCATCCCGGCAGCGCGCTGGCACGTTTGCAGCATGAAGCGGCGCAGGCTGGCTGGCACGATGCGGGCGCTTTGCTGGCCAATGCGGTCGGCTTGCTCTCGCAGACCTATGAAGCGACAGCCGGCCTCATCGGCAACAGTGTCGTGGCATTGGCGACGCGGCCTGGGTTGCTGGAGGTGATGGGCCGAGAGCCCGGTCAGTTGCTGCAGATGGTCAACGAGGTGAGCCGCTTCGACCCTTCCGTTCACAACACGCGCCGCTTTGTGGCCGAGGCCACGCAGGTGGCGGGTGTTTCGCTGCAGCCGGGCGATGTGGTGTTGCTGGTGTTGGCCGCGGCGGGTCGCGACCCTTTGTGCAATGCCAGGCCGAATGCGCTTTTGCTGGACCGCTTGGACCGCGATGTACCCGGCTTTGGCCGCGGCCCGCACCAGTGCCCGGGCCAGGCGCTGGCTTGCCAGATTGCGGCGGCTGCGATCAAGGCTTTGCTGGTGTCCGGCCAGCTGCAGGCGGTTTCGTCCTTCAGCTGGCAGTACCGGCCCTCCATGAATGCCCGGATTCCGGTATTCCTTGATTGATGCCACCATCCCAACCACCCCCAGCATCATCACGAAAAGAAAATCTCACCATGATCGCCATCATTTTTGAAGTGCAGCCCTCTGAAGGCAACATGCAGACCTATCTGGACATCGCCGCGGCCCTCAAGCCCCAGTTGGAAAAGATCGACGGCTTTATCTCCATCGAGCGCTTTCAGAGTCTGAGCAATCCGGGCAAATTGCTGTCGCTGTCTTTCTTCAGGGACGAAGCTGCCGTGCTCGAATGGCGCCGGCTCGAATCCCACCGCAAGGCGCAAAGCCGCGGGCGCGGCGGCGTGTTTGAGGACTACCGCCTGCGCGTGGCTCATGTGCTGCGCGACTACGGCCTGAATGAGCGCGACGAGGCGCCGCCGGACAGCCGCGAGCTGCACGGCTAGGCGTTGCGTGGCTTGGCGCCTTTGAAGCGGGGCGGCCACCACCACCAGCTCAGCAATACCAGCACGCCGAATGCGGTGTAGGCGGCCATGAACACCCAGGCGGGCGCGTTGAAGAAGATCAGCCTTGAGAGCCAATGCTCAATGAACGAGCCACCGTAACTGCTTTGCCCGGCCTGCAGCCGTAGCGATTGTTCCCATACCGTGAGGGGGCAGATTTCACCCAGCCAGCTTTGCACCATGACAAAAGCGATCAGCGCCAGGTGCGCGAGCCTCACCCACGCCATGCGCACCCAGGCCCAGCCGAGCCAGCCGCCTGCCATGAAGAGCAACTGGCCCAGCACGGCAAAGGCGACGATAGCCACATGCGTCACCAGGATCAGGTCGGCAATCAGGGCGGCGGTGAAAGGGTTCATGGTGTGAGGAGTCAATGCGATGCGTGAAATACGGCGATTCGTGGCCGCAGAGCCACTTTAAGCATGCCAATCGTGCATGAGGACGCATTTGTAGGGCTTAAATGCCGAATAAAGAGGCAAAACTCAGGGTAAACCTTACAATGGAGGGTTACCCCAGAAGCCCATGAACGCCCCCATCGACGTCTCCTTTTTTGCGCGCGCAGCCAAGCCGCTCACCAGTTACCGCAAGTACTGGGCGGCCCGCTTCGGCACGGCCAAATTTCTGCCCACCACGCGGGCCGAAATGGACGCGCTCGGCTGGGACAGCTGCGACATCATCGTGGTCACGGGCGACGCCTATGTCGACCACCCGAGTTTTGGCATGGCCGTCATCGGCCGCATGCTGGAGGCGCAGGGCTTTCGCGTCGGCATCATTGCCCAGCCCGACTGGCAAAGCGCCGACCCTTTCCGGGTGCTGGGCAAGCCCAACCTGTTCTTCGGTGTCACCGCCGGCAACATGGACTCGATGATCAACCGCTACACGGCTGACCACAAGATTCGCAGCGACGACGCCTACACGCCCGGTGACATCGGCGGCAAACGCCCCGACCGCGCGGCGCTGGTGTATTCGCAGCGTTGCCGTGAGGCCTACAAAGACGTGCCCATCATCCTGGGCGGCATTGAAGGCTCGCTGCGCCGCATCGCGCATTACGACTACTGGTCCGACAAAGTGCGCCGCAGCGTGGTGGTCGACGCGAAATGCGACCTGCTGCTGTACGGCAATGCCGAACGCGCGATTGTCGAAATCGCCCACCGCCTGGCCGCCAAAGAGCCGGTAGCCAGCATCACCGACGTGCGCGGCACCGCCTTCATTCGCCGCACTGGCGACGAAACCGCGAACGGCTGGTTTGAGATCGACTCCACCAGCGTCGATGCGCCAGGCCGGGTCGAGGCGCATGTCAATCCGTATTTGATGATTTCCGACCAGGCGCGAGAGCAGGGCGCGACTTGCGCGCGGGAAGATGAAGCCACCGAAGTCGCGGTTGAGGCTGAAGCAAAGGGTTCGCCCGTGCTCGCCAAGTCTGCCGCAGCAAACCCGGCCATCAAGCCGCTGACTTTTGTGGTCAACCCCAACTTGCCGTCCACGGTGCACACCGCGCAGGGCAAGATCAAGGTCCCGCCGCGCGACCGCTCCGTTATCCGCCTGCCGTCCTATGAGCAGGTCAAAAGCGATGCAGTGCTTTACGCCCACGCCAACCGCGTGCTGCACCTGGAAACCAACCCCGGCAACGCCCGCGCGCTGGTGCAAGCCCACGGCGACGGCGCCACGGCGCGCGATGTATGGATCACGCCGCCGCCCATCCCGCTGACCACGGCCGAGATGGACTACGTGTTCGACTTGCCTTACGCCCGCTCACCGCACCCGCGCTACGCCGACGAAAACGGCAGCCACGATGGCGCCACCAAAATCCCGGCGTGGGAGATGATCCGCTTCAGCGTGAACATCATGCGCGGCTGCTTCGGCGGTTGCACCTTCTGCTCCATCACCGAGCATGAAGGCCGCATCATCCAGAGCCGGTCTGAAGACTCCGTGATCCGCGAGATCGAGGCGATCCGCGACACCGTCAAGGGCTTTACCGGCGCGATTTCCGACCTGGGCGGGCCGACCGCCAACATGTACCGCATCGGCTGCAAGTCGCCCGAGATCGAGGCAGCCTGCCGCAAGCCGAGCTGCGTGTACCCGGGCATCTGCTCCAACCTCAACACCGACCACAACCCGCTCATCAAGATGTATCGCCGCGCGCGGGCCTTGAAGGGCGTGAAGAAGATTCTCATCAGTTCCGGCCTGCGCTACGACCTGGCCGTGCAAAGCCCCGAGTACGTGAAAGAGCTCGTCTCGCACCACGTGGGCGGCTACCTCAAGATCGCGCCTGAGCACACCGAGCAGGGCCCGCTCACCAAGATGATGAAGCCCGGCATCGGCAGCTATGACAAGTTCAAGCAGATGTTCGACAAGTATTCGCTTGAAGCCGGCAAGAAGCAGTTCCTGATTCCGTACTTCATCGCCGCCCACCCGGGCACCAGCGACGAAGACATGATGAACCTGGCCATCTGGCTCAAGAAAAACGGTTTCAGGGCTGACCAGGTGCAGACCTTCTACCCCAGCCCGATGGCCACGGCCACGACGATGTACCACACCAACAAAAACCCGCTGCGCAAGATCACGCGCGACAGCGAGACGGTGGACATCGTGCGCGGCGAGCGCCGCCGCCGCCTGCACAAGGCCTTCTTGCGTTACCACGATCCCAACAACTGGCCGGTGCTGCGAGATGCCCTCAAGGCCATGGGCCGTGCCGATCTGATCGGCAACGGCAAACACCACCTGATCCCGACCTTCCAGCCGATGACCGACGGCAGCTACACCAGCGCGCGGCGCAAGAACTCGACGGGCACGGCAGCCACCACGGTGAAAGCCTCGCCGGTGGTCAAAGGGCGTCTCTTGACCCGCCACACCGGCCTGCCGCCTCTGGCGCAGGGCGCCGGCGGCAAGCCAGGCGGGCGCAAGGGCCGTTAAGCCCCTGGCGGTATCGTTCATCTAAAGGCCTCTCCGAGGCCTTTTTTTATGAATAAAATTGGCCTCTAGCCCAATAAGCATATGGGCAGGTAGCTCCTGAATTGATAGCGACCATGTGCCCGCATCAGACGCAGCCAACCGCAATCGCAGCAGCCTGGGTGTGCCCGGCTAAGCTTGGCGCGTGCCGTATCGCCCAAATATTTTCCAGAACCTGAATCCTTTTGCAGGAACAGCCCCTCCTTGCAGCGATGCCGTGTTTTTTACGGCAGCCAAAGGAAATGCAATGTTCTATCGTAAAAATGTGGGGCCCAAGGAGCGTTGGGCGCGTGGTGTGTCTGGCGCCCTGATGGTGGGCTGCGGCCTGTTTGCCTTGGGTTTGACGCCGCTCGGGTTGTTGGTGGCCTGCGCCGGCGTCGTGACGGTATTGACAGGGTTGTTCGGTTTTTGTCCGGCCTGCGCCATGGTGGGCCGCAAGCTAAAAGGGCCGGGCCCGCGATGATGGCCGTTACCACCGCCACGTTTGCCGCCGCGCAGGCGGGTGACCCAGCCGCGCTGGCGTTGCTGTTGCGTCAGCTTCAGCCTGACGCCCGGCGCTACGCGCGTTATCAATGCCATCGCGGCTCCGCCATTGAGGATGTGGTGCAGGAGGCGCTCATCATCATCTACCGCCGCGTGGGCAACGTGCGCGACGCCGGCGCCCTCGCCGGGTGGGTGTTCAAGGTGATCGCCCGGCTGTGCATGCTCCCGGCGCTGGCACTGATGCGCGGGACCGAGGAGCTTTCCCTGCACGACGAGGGCAAGTACTTCGCGCACATCCCGCAAGACGAATTGCGCATCGACCTGGTTCGCGCGCTGGAGTCTTTGCCGCTGGATTACCGCGAGGTGATTTTGCTGCGCGACATGGAGCAACTCACCATCACGGAGATCGCAGAGCGCCTGAAGCTCACTCGCCCAGCGGTCAAAAGCCGCATTCACCGCGCGCGCGCGGTGGTGCGCGAATACCTGCGGCCTGCAGGGGCGGGTAGCGCAGGGGCAAGCTCATGAAGCTGCTGCACAAGAGCGACACGGGGTTCTTTGCCAGCCAGAGCCTGGCGGGACACCTGCTGCGCGGCGCTGTGGCTTTCGGCTTGCTGTACTGGGCCATCGGCGCGCGGCATGACAGCCCCCTGCTGGCTTTGCTCGCCGGTGCCGGTGCCTTGGCGGCGATGCGCGGCTGCCCGGTGTGCTGGACGATAGGTCTGCTGGAAACCGCGACGCAAAATTACAGGAAGCGCAGGCTCCCTGGTAGTTAAGAGGGAGAAATGCCTGCAGCCCTTATGTAGCATGCGCAAGTAGCTATCAAAAGGGTAGCAAGCAGGTTTCCTCCCTGCAGCGCGATTTACACCTTGTAAGAGCCCAGCACCTGCTTCGGAAAAAGCTCTTCCACGCTCAGCTTGCGGTGGCACACGCCTTGTTCAAAACCAAACTTGAGGAAAGCCTCGAGCGTCGCGCGGTTGATGTCGCCGCCGCGCCCGGGGCCAATGCCGTAGGGGAAAAAATCGTCGCCGAACATGCCGCGCATGCGCTCGGTGTATTCCGCCAGCCAGGCCAGCGGCGCGTGTGAGGCCGTGACGTCCGACAGGCGGTCGATAGAGCGGTTTTTGGCTTCCGTAAAGGCTTTGACGAAGCTCATGCCCGTCCATGGGTGGGCTTCCAGCACCGGGCCTTTAAGCACCAGGCCGTGCATGATGGGATAGATGCTGGTGTCCTTGAAGTACTGCTCTTCGGCCGCCTGGTAGTCGGGCATCAGCCTGACGATGCCTTGGCCCAGACCGAGGGGCGGCCGGGCCGACATGACGGCATCGACCTCGCCCTTGAGCAGCATCTCGTTGAGGCTGCTGTCCGGCACATTGCGGTACTGCATACCCTCGGGCAGCTTGAGCTTGACCTTTTCCTTGCGGCCGGGCTCATTGACACCGGCCTGCACCCACTGGATGTCTTTGAGTTTGAGGCCCACGTAGTCGCTGAGGTAGCCGCGGCCATAAATGCCGGCGGTCTGCGCCCATTCAGGGATGCCGATTTTTTTACCCTGCAGGTCTTCGGGGCGCTTGATGGCCCCGCCTTCACGCACGTAAAACATTGAATGCCGGAACGCGCGCGAGATAAAGATGGGCAGTGCCATCACGCTGGTGTCGTCCTGCGAGCGCAGGGCGATGTACTTGCCCATGGACATTTCCGACACGTCCCACTCGCGGTGCAGCGTGAAGCGGTAAAAGATTTCCTCGATGGGCAGGTCCAGCGTGCGCAGCTGCACGCCTTCCACGCGCACCGTGCCATCGGTCACGTCGCGTGTGTGGTCGTAGGGGCCCAGGGCCAGGGTCAGGGGAAGGGGGTTCAATTTACTCTGCCTCGATTTTTGCGGTTTTGATCACGCGGGACCATTTTTCGGATTCGCTTTTGACATACGCGGCCAGCTCTTCAGGCGTGCTGTACACGGCCTCCTGGCCCTGCTTGTCGAGCTGCGCACGGTGCTCAGGGCTCTTGCCCATGGCCACCATTTCCTTGTTGAGCCGCGCGACGATGGCGGGCGGCGTGCCGGCGGGTGCGAAGAGGCCGTACCAGGAGCTGGCTTCCACGCCCTTGTAGCCCAGCTCGACCATGGTCGGCACATCGGGCGCGGCTTCTATGCGTTTGGGTGATGTCACCGCCAGCGCCCGCAGCTTGCCCGATTTGACAAAAGGCAGGCTGGAGACCACGCCGCCGAACACCATCTGCGTTTCTCCGCCGAGCACGGCTGCGGCAGCCGGGTTGCTGCCTTTGTAGGGGATGTGCTGGATGTCGACACCCGCCGATAGCTTGAAGAGCTCGGCCACCAGGTGCAGCGGCGAGCCGTTGCCGCCCGAGGCGTAGTTCAGCGTGCCGGGTTTGGCCTTGGCCATGGCGACCAGCTCGGGCACCGTCTTGGCGGGAAAGGCCGGGTTGACCACCAGGATCTGGTAGCCCTGCGCCACCATGCTGATGGGCGCGAAGTCTTTTACCGGGTCGTAGTTGACCTTGCCCAGGTGCGGCGTCATCGCCATGTTGGCGACAAAGCCCAGCGTCAGCGTGTAGCCGTCGGGCTTGGCGTGCGCCACCAGCTCGGTGCCCAGGTTACCGCCGGCGCCGGCCTTGTTGTCGACATAGACCTGCTGGCCCAGCGCGACGGAAAGGCGCTGCGCCACCAGCCGGCCCAGCGTGTCATTGCCGCCGCCAGGCGGGTAGGGGATCACGAGGCGTATCGGTTTGTTCGGGTAGTCCTGCGCCGCGGCGTGCGGGGCGTAAGCCGTTAATGTGACCAGGGCCAGGCAAGTGAGAGCGCTGAAAAAGCGCGGCAGGAAGTTCTTCATGGCGGTGTCCATGCAGGTTAAAAAATAGACAGAAATAAACAGAAAAGGGAGTCTGAAAAGTAGCGTAAAAGTCGCGGAGCCGAGCGCTTGAAAATTAATAAGCATGCATATGATATTTCCAGCTTGGCAGCTCCATCTAGGGAATAACCCGAACCCTTGTGTAAAGGTATTCCGGCTGGCCGGGGCCCGCCCGCTGCATGCCTTTCTGGCAAGATGCTTCTCATGCTACTGCGATCAAGCGCATCGCGGCAGCCCCCTGATTCATACGCGCAGGAGATCCATGCCCATCACCATGCCAATCGCCATGCCTGCCGTGCGCCGGGCCCTGGTAGCTTTCATCATGGCGGCCCTGGCAGCCTGCGCCTGGCTGGCCCCGCTGGACGCGCCGGCCATGCAGCAGGTCGATGCGGGCCTGAAGCGCGCGCTGGTGAGCTTCGCGACCGCCAGGCTGCTCAATGCCGTGATCTCCGTCGCGCAGGGCACCGAGGCGTCGGTGCAGCCCTTCGGTGTGGGTGTGACGTTTGCGCCGGGGCAGATTCTCGACCCCGTCAACGACCTGGTGGAGCAGTTCTCGCATCTGATGCTCGCGGCCAGTGTGGCCTTCGGCATTCAGAAAGCCCTGATCAGCATCGGCAGTTACTGGCCGGTGTCGCTGGCGCTGAGCGCTGCTGCATTGGGTTGGTGGTGGTGCTACATGCGCGGGGCGCAGGTGCCTTCGTGGTTGTCCAGGCTGCTGGTGATTTTGCTGATGCTGCGCTTTGCCGTGCCGGTGGTCACCTTGGGCAGCGATTTACTGTGGCAAAAATTCCTGGCGGCAGATTACGCTGCAAGCCAGCAACTCATCGACAACACGGCAGGGCAGACCGGCAAGCTCAGCCCCGCGGCCGCCGCTGCGCCAGACAACCGCGGCATGGTGGACACCCTCAAAGACTGGCTGGCTAAAAACGGCGATGTGTCCAAACATTTCGACAATCTCAAACGCGCCGCCGAGCAGGCGACTGAACACATCATCCGGCTCATCGTGATTTTTGTGTTGCAGACGCTGGTCATTCCTTTGTTGTTGCTGTGGGCCTTGTATGCCTTCGTCAGGCAGGTGTTTGAGCGGCCTAGGTACGGAATCGCGACGACTATCGATCTTTAATTTTTTGAAAAGAAACACTGAAACAAGGGGGCATATCCCTGTCATAAATCAATAGGCTGTCAGAATCAGTCGTGGGAAATATAGGCGTCTAACGGCAATCCTTGCGCGTTAGCTCTTTAAGAAAATACTCAGGGGGATGTATGGGATGGAATGAACTTTTAAATGAAGGGCGTCGGAAAAAAGGCGCCGAACAAAAAACACAGCAGAAAGAAGAGTTGGGAGCAGGACAGCAAGAAACAAGAACGGAAATAGAGCGGGACTACGACCGTATATTATTTTCTACTCCGGTACGTCGGCTAGCAGATAAGACGCAAGTTTTCCCTCTCGACAAAAACGACAGTGTGAGAACACGGCTCACTCATTCGCACGAAGTGTCGAATTTGGCTAGAAGCATTGGCACGACTTTGGCATTCGTGCACGGCGTGGGTGGTGGCGTCAAAAACGCGCAACGAAACCTACCTGCAATACTGGCAGCGACTGGTCTCGTGCACGACCTGGGAAATCCGCCGTTTGGGCACCAAGGTGAATCCGCCATTCAAAGTTGGTTTCACGAGAATGAAGCTGTTTTAAGTACGTTGGAGAAGGAGCAGCATCGACAGGATTTTCTGAAATTCGAAGGCAATGCGCAGGGATTCCGGCTAGTAACTAGACTTCAGTTACTGAATGACGACTACGGATTGGACTTAACGTATGCGACGTTGACTGCGATGATGAAATATCCAGTCCCTTCACATGTTGTCCAAAAGAATCATGTGGCGAAAAAGAAACACGGATTTTTTGCCGCCGAAGAACACGTCGTCAAGCAGATTCAACAAGCCACCGGATTGAGCTACGGTATCCGGCATCCACTTGCATATGTAATGGAAGCCTGTGACGATATCGCATACGTCGTCTTGGATGTGGAGGACTCAGTAAAAAAGGGGTTAGCTTCTTTTCCGGATTTGATGGCGCACCTACAGCACCAAGCGGGTATCGATCCCTTGGTTAGGCGCGTCATTGACGATAGCCAAATAAAGCATCAGCAATATCAGTTAGAGAAGCTTTCTCCGGCGGAACTCAATGATGTATCTATGCAACGGTTTAGAGTGTTTGCTATTGGGGCAATGGTTCGAGCCGCGATTGCTACTTTTATTAACCGGCAATCTGAGTTTGAAGCCGGTGCGATAGACAAGCCCCTACTAGAGCTTAGCGACGCGGAGTCGTTAAGAGGTGCTCTTAAAATGTTCGGATTGAAGCACGGTTATACCCATCGCTCGGTGCTTCGGGTTGAACTGGAAGGCTATCATGTGATTCGAGGCTTGATGGATATGTTTTGGGCAAGCATTGCGGATCGTGGCAATGATGGCCTTGTTCCTAAACATAAACATCCGTTTACAAGGTTTGTGTATGGCCGAATTTCGGAGAACTATCGACGAATTTTCGAGAATCCAACCGAAGAGGATCAGAAGCTGCCAGTGCGTTACCGAGAATGCATTTTGTTAACCGACATGATCTCTGGGATGACCGACTCGTTCGCTATGAACTTATATGCCGAACTAAAGTCATTGCAGGGGGAGTTTGACGTCAAGAAATTTTTAAGAGAGTGAATGAAAGTCGAATCCACACTACGCAAAAGTCTCACTCAGTATTTTGAGCTTCAAAATACGGAGCGGATGGGCTTGAATGCCGTTATTGGAAAAATTGCCAAGCACTTGCCAGAGACCGTGATTTTTGGTGGCATGCTGAGGGAGTTCTCGCTAGGCAATGCGAAGTCTTTTACATCCGACATTGATTTAGTCTCTGCCTCGAAAAGCGAGGAAATTGAAAAAGTAATTTCAATTTACGAACCAATAAGAAATAAGTTTGGTGGATTTCGTTTTACGGTAAATCGCCGTAGGTTCGATATCTGGTCTCTTCGAGATACTTGGGCTTTTCGACAGAATCTTGTGGGGCTCGAAGGTTTTTCTTCTCTGCTTAATACCTCGTTCTTTAATTTGGATGCCGCTTATTTTCAACTCGATAGCTGCCAAGTGAAAGTGCACGAGAACTATGAGACATGGCAAAAGAGTCGGTTGCTTGATATCAACTTGGAAGAAAATCCCCATCCTCAGCAAATGGTTCGGCGCGCTCTTGATCTAATCATTCGTAATCAATTGTTGGTCGGATCCCATCTTTTGCAGTATGTCATCCGCAATGTTGACCGTACTAAGCTAGTGTGGGAGCAGGAGCTACTTCTAGACGATATGGTTGCTTTTGCAAATAGTGGAAGCAGTGAACCTTTTAAGTTCAAGCCTCAATCTGTACTGGTTGCTCACTAATAACGATTTATTTCCTTATGATGCAATCCATGCAACTCCAGCTTTCTCCCCCCTCCGTCGCTCTGTGATGCACCCGGCTTGATGCCGGGCTGCGCCCATAGTCCGCGCTGTTCAGCTTGAACCGCGCGCGGCCTTGAGTTGACGCGCCTGCCTGCTTTTTTCTTGCGGTTACCCCGCTTGCAGCAGGCGCACGGATGGAGAACTTCTTTCATGAAAACCCAAACATCGGCCGCCTTGGCCTGGGGTGGCGTCCTGCTTGCGGGCGTCTTGTGGGGTGTGGGCGCCTTGGTTGCCCAGTCTGTGATGGCCGGGGGCATGACGCCTTACAGCCTCTCTTTGGCGCGCTTTGCGCTGGGCTTGCCGCTGTTGTGGTGGTGGCATTGGCGGCAAGCGTCTGCTGCGCCACAGGCGGCTCAATGGCGCTACTTGCCGTGGCGGGGCAGGGCGCTTGTCGTCGGCACGGGACTGGCCATGGCGATGAATGTCACGAGCTGGTTTATCGGCGTCAGCCATATCGGCGCCGCATTGCCCACGGTCATTTCGATCTGCTGCGCGCCGGTGATCGTCGCGCTGCTGTCGGTGCTGCGCGGTTATGAGCGCGCCAGCGGACGGCTGTTGCTGGCGCTCAGCCTTGCGCTGATTGGCGTGGGCCTGATCGCCTGGCCCGGCGAAGCGCTCAGCCTGCCTGCTCACTATGCGGCGGGCCTGGCGTGGTCGTTGGCATCGGCGGGCCTCTATGCATTGGTGGTGCTGGGTAATGCGCGCATGCCGGCCCACATCCCGGCGGTGACAGCCTCGGCCTGGAGCATGAGCGCCGCGGCCTTGCTGATGTTCGCGATTGCCGCCGCGCAAGGCATCACCTGGCCGCAGCACACCACCGCCTGGCTGCAGGTGGGCTACACCGGCGTCGTTACCACCTCGATTGCCTACCTGGCATTTGCCTGGGGTGCGCGGCGGCTGTCGCCTACCGCCACGGTGGTGGGCACGCTGATTGAGGCGCTGGTGGCCGCCGTCGCAGCGGCGTGGCTCTTTGCCGAGCCGCTGACAGCGCAGCAGGGTGTTGGCGCTTTGCTGCTGGGGGCGGCGATGGTGGTGCTGGCGCGGCGCGCTTCCTGACGGAGCAGTCTGGTGAGGCGGTCGATTTCTTAAGCGAAATTGGCCACTAGCCCAATTAGGACATGCGCTAGCAGCTCCTAATTTGATAGCGTATACAGCGGGATGTCCTGCTGCACCGCGAGCTTGTCCAGCTCTTTGCGCGTCCGGGTTTTGAGCCAGGCTTCAATCGTTTCATGCGTGGCGGGCGCAAACATGGCCTTCATGCTGGAGGCCTCAATGCCCGCGGCCGTGCACAGGCTGGCCGCAAAGTGCGGCTCCAGTGCCGCCACCGCGACGCGGCCGTCTTTGCACGCATAGACGCGATAGCCCGCATGCCCGCCGCCGACAGCCGAGCCGTCTTGCGTCAGGCCCCAGGCGCGGGGCAGGGCCATGTAGGCTGCGGCGCCAGAGAGTGCGACCTCCAGGTACACGCCTTTGCCTTTGATGCGCTGGTGCATCACGGCCTGCAGCACGGCCTCGCTGGCCATCAGCGAGCCACCCATGTCGGCGTACAGTGTGGCGGGCAAATTGAGACCGGTGATGAGGTCGTTTTCGGCGAGATAAGTGAGGTCGTGGCCGGGCTCTTCGGCGCGCTCGCCCAGGCTGCCGACGATGGCGACCTGGCTGAGGTGGGGGTGCTGCTTGTGCAAGGCCTTCCATGTCAGGCCCAGCTTGACCAGCGCGGAGGGGCGGAAAGACGTGATCAGCACATCGGTTTTGGCAAGCTCGCTGTGCAGCTTCTTCTGGCCAGCCCCGGTCTTGAGGTCAGCGAGCGCCGTGCGCACGCCGGCATGCAGCGCGGCGTAGGCGGTGGGGTTGTAGTGCTTCATCGGGTCGCCCGATGCGCCGGCTGGCGCGCCCTGCGGCGGCGGGGGTTCGAGCTTCACGCAGCTGGCGCCCATCTGGCGGCAGCGCATCAGGGCCGCCGGGCCGGGCAGGTTGAGCGCCAGGCTCAGCACGCGCACGCCTTTGAGCGCCTGGATAGAAGGGGGTTTGCGTGCGGTGGCTGGTTTGGGCATGGTGGTGGCAGGAATAGGAGATGTCTCTTTTTGAAGGGCCGCCTGCAGGCGATCCCGGCGCTTGTGAGTCCAATTTACCCCAAACCCACTCCAGGCCTTTCCCCGCCGGATTTTGGGGTTGTCGCCAAAACACCGCGTTACGCTTAAATAATTTCTGTTTTAAAGCTATTAATTATTGTTTTACAGAAATTAATCTGCGACACTGAAACCCTCTTAACAAGGCAAAGAGGTGCTCTCTTGAAACAAACTCACATCGCGACGACCACGTCCGGGCCTGATGTGCATGGCATTAGCAGCGTGCTGGCCTGGGCTTGCGCCTTGCTGGCGGTGGCCTTGCCCCTGGCGGTGGCTTATCACCTGCTGAGCACGCCGGTTGAAAGCCTGTTGTTGCGAGCGGGGGTATCGATGTCGGCTTCGCAGGCTGTCGCGCTGGACATCACGCTAGGCCAAAAATGCCTGGCCGTCTTGCTCGGCGTCTTGCCCGTGTGCTGCGCGTCTTACGGGCTGGTGTGCGCCATGCGCTGCTTCTCGGGTTTTTCACAGGCCGAATACTTCAGCCTGCGCACCGTCAAATACCTGCGCGGTTTTGCCGCGGGCATCTTCGCCTCGGTGGTGATGGGCGTGGTCTCGTCCACGCTGATCACGGTGGTGTTGACGGCAGGCGCGCCCGTGGGGCAGCGCGCGCTGTCGCTGGGCTTTGGCAGCAACGAGCTGCTGACGCTCTTGTTTGCCGGCATGGTGTGGCAGATCGCCGCCGTGATGGCCAAGGCCGTGGCGCTGGCTGAAGAGAACGCGCAGTTCGTTTAGCGCTTTCTTTCTTTTCGCTTTTTTCTCTGCATGCCCATCGTCGTCAAACTCGATGTGATGCTGTCAGAACGCAAAGCCAGGTCCAAAGACCTGGCCGCGTATGTCGGCATCACCGAAGCCAACCTGTCATTGCTCAAACAAGGCAAGGTCAAGGGTGTGCGCTTTGACACGCTGATGCGGATTTGCGAGTTTCTTAATTGCCAGCCGGGTGACCTGCTGGTTTCCCGGCCGGATGACACCACTTGATCTACTGCTTCGGAGCTTCCTCATGAAACGTCTTGCCATCGCCGCATCCCTGGTCGTCATGCTCAGCGCCTGCGCTGAGATCAACTGGGAGCAAACCGCCCGGGAGTCCGTTAAGTCGGCTTGCCGGGGCGCGAGCAATTGCAGCATTCCCTGCGACCGCAACAACCCGGCCACCTTCAATGACCCGCAATGCCTGACGGGCGGCAGGCGTTCATCACCTTAATGGCTGTCATGAAATTCAAACAGGAAATCTCTGCAACCGGGCGGGCAGCATGAGTGCAAGCGCCGAATTCGTCCGCTATGTGCATGAACTGCTGACGCCGCTGGGAGATATCCGCGATGGAAAGTTTTTTGGCGGCCATGCGATGAAGCACGGTGGGAAGCAGTTCGCCATGGTCATGGGCAACACCCTGTACTTCCGGGTGGACGACGCCTCTCGGTCGGCGTATGAGAAGAGGGGCTCAAAGCCCTTTAGCTATTCAACGAAAAACGGTGTGGTGCAGGTGCGCAAGTACTATGCCGCTCCTGCGGAGTTGCTCGATGACCCCGCGCAGCTGCTGGCGTGGGCCCGGCAGGCTATCGATGCAGCCAGTGCGGCCTGACAAAGCCACGCAGGCAAGTGCGGGCTTAAAGCGGCAAGCCCACGTAGTTCTCGGCCAACGATGTCGACGCAGCTTGTGAGTTGATCAAATAGTCCAGCTCCGCCTCCTGAATCTTCTGCCCGAAGCCGCCCGCGTCTGGAAACTTGTGCATCAGCGAAGTGAACCACCATGAAAAGCGCACAGCCTTCCAGACGCGGCGAAGGCAGGTGTCTGAGTAGTTGTTGATGCCGGCTTCGCTGCCGCCATAAAACTCGGCCAATGCGTGGGCCAGGTAGCGCACGTCGCTGGCGGCCAGGTTCAGACCCTTGGCGCCGGTGGGCGGCACGATGTGGGCCGCATCGCCGGCCAGGAAGAGGCGGCCAAAGCGCATGGGCTCGGCCACAAAGCTGCGCAGCGGCGCGATGCTTTTTTCGATCGACGGGCCGGTGACCAGGCGCTCGGCCAGTTCGGGCGCCAGGCGGCTGCGCAGTTCGTCCCAGAAGGCGTCGTCGCTCCAGTTTTCTACTTTGTCTTCGAGCGAACATTGCACGTAGTAGCGGCTGCGCGTGTGGCTGCGCATGCTGCACAGTGCAAAGCCGCGTGCATGGTTGGCGTAGACCAGCTCTTCAGAAACCGGTGGTGTTTCTGACAACACGCCCAGCCAGCCAAAAGGGTAGACGCGCTCATAGGTCTTCAACGCTGCAGCCGGCACGCTGGCGCGGCTTACGCCATGAAAGCCGTCGCAGCCAGCGATGAAGTCGCATTCGACTTCATGCGCCACACCATGCTGCACGTAGCGCACCTTGGGGTTGGGCCCGTCAAAGTCATGCACGCTCACGTGTTCGGCTTCATAGGCTGTGGCCAGGCCCGCGGCGGCGCGCGCGTCCATCAGGTCGTGGGTGACTTCCGTCTGGCCGTAGACCATGACGTTCTTGCCGCCGGTGAGCTGGTTCAGGTCAATGCGGTGGTACGCGCCGCCAAAACCCAGTGCGACGCCGCCATGCACCAGGCCTTCCTTGTGCATGCGCGCGCCCACGCCCACTTCGTCGAGCAGGTCGGTTGTGCCTTGCTCCAGCACGCCCGCGCGTATGCGGCCCAGCACGTAGGCCTGGCTGCGTTGCTCGATCACAATGGCGTCTATGCCGGCCTTGTAGAGCAACTGGCCCAGCAAATGCCCTGCCGGGCCGCCGCCCACGATCGCTACCTGTACACGCATGCTTGTCTCCATGGGCTCTATTGAGCCTTGTTTCACTTGCCCTGAGGGTAGGCGGGCAGGCGTTTCGCGCCTAGGGCCGGCGCGCGCCTTTGCACGATGTTTGGCGTTGTTGTGCGATGATCGCGCAATGGTCGCTTCCAAATCTCTTATCAAGCAGGGCGCCTTTCCCATCGCCAAGGCTGACATGATTGAAGGCATGGCCAAGGGCATGGCCGTGTTGGAGAGCTTTGACACCCAGCGCCAGCGCCTGAACGCCACGCTGGCCGCAGAGCGCGCCGGCATCACGCGGGCGGCCGCGCGCCGGCATTTGCTGACGCTCACGCACCTGGGTTATCTCGAAACCGACGGCAGCTATTTCTGGCTGGCGCCCAAGGTGCTGCGGTTCTCCGGCAGCTACCTGGCCACCGCACGCCTGCCGCGTGCCATCCAGCCCGCGTTAAACCGGCTGGCGGCGCAGACGCAGGAATCGTTTTCGGTGGCGGTGCTGGACGGCGACGAGATCGTCATCATCGGCCGCAGCGGCTTTGAGTGGAAGTCGCCGGCCGACGGCAAGTCGGCGCCGGCGCGGGTGCTGGCTTACGGCCTGCATCTGGGGGCGCGCCTGCCGGCGCATGCCACTTCCACCGGCCGCATCCTGCTGGCCGCCAAAACCAAGAGCGACTTCAACGCCTGGCTGAAAACCAAAACGGAAACCGGCAACCTGGCCCGGCTGACGCTGCACACCACGACCGACCCGCGCAAGCTCAGGGCCGTGGTGGACCAGGTGCGGCTTGACGACTACTGCCTGGCCAGCGAAGAGCATGAGCTGGGCGTGCACGCGCTGGCCGTGCCGCTGCGCGACATGCAGGGGCACACGGTGGCATCGCTCAATGTGGTGTCGTCACCGCAGCGGCTGCGGCCTGAGGCCATGCAACGCGAGCTGCTGCCCTTGCTGCTGGACGCGGCGCGGGAGCTGCGCTCCTTGCTGTAGTGCATGCCCGGGCTGCTCTTTGAAAATTTATAAGAAAAATGGCTGTAGCCCAATAGCTACCTTGGCAAGCCGCTATAAAAATCATAGTAGGCAGCCCTGTCAGGGCAGTCTTACTGCGGCACCAGCCCGGCAGCTTTCACGAGGTCGGCATGAATCCGGATCTCTTCTGAAATCACCTGTGCCAGGGGTTTGGCTTCATCGACGGCTGGCTCCATGCCGATTTCAATCAGCCTGTTTTTGGCGTCGCCGCGCAGCATGGCTTTGACGGACTTGCCGAGGCTGTCCAGAATTGGCTGAGGTGTTTTGGCGGGCGCCAGCAGGGCGATCCACGCCGACAGCACCACGTTGTTCACGCCGCCTTCCTTCAGCGTCGGAATCTCCGGCGCCGAAATGGCGCGCTTCTCACTGAGCACCCCCACCGGATGCAGCTTGCCGGACTTGATGTGCGGCAGCGCCTCCGGCAACGGGGCGAAGGCCATGTCCACCACGCCGCCGATGAGGTCGGTGATGGCCGGTGCGCCGCCTTTGTACGGGATGTGCAGCAGCTTCACGCCGGTCTGGCTTTCAAACATAAGGCCGGCCAGGTGTTGCGGACTGCCATCGCCCGAGGAGGCATAGGTCAGCTTGCCCGGATTGGCCTTGGCTGCCGCCAGGATGTCGGCCGGGGTTGCATATTTCGCCTTGTCGCGCACTACCAGCACCATGGCCTGGTTGACCAGCTTGGTCACGGGCACAAAGTCGGTTTCCGGGTTATAGGGGAGCGTCTTGAAGATGCTCTTGTTGGTGGTCAGGAAGGAGGCTGGCGAGACCATGATGGTGTAGCCGTCCGGCGGCGCCTTGGCGACTGCGGGCACACCGATCTGGCCGGATCCGCCCGCCCGGTTGTCCACCACAAAGGGCTGGCCGAGGTCGGATGTCAGTTGCTGGCTGATCTGTCGCGCCACCATGTCGACGCTGCCGCCTGCCGGCAACGCGACGATGACTTTGACCGGCCGGCTGGGGTAGACGTCTTGCGCCGAAGACGGTGTGGCGAACAAGCTGGATGCGGTGCAGAGCGCCAGCAGGAGGAGTGGACGGATCGAGCGGGTGGAAGGCATGGCTTGCTTTCGGTGATGAAGGGTTTGCCGACGCCACAGAAGTCGCGTCACAGCAGCCATGTCCCAGCAAGTTGCATACCAGTTCGGTATCCAAAGCTCTGGGGGCGGGCCGAAGCGGGGTGTCCGCCGGCCCGAAACCGAGCTAGACGCCCAGGTACTGCGCCAGCAACTCCGGCTTGGCGTGCAGCTCGGCCGAACTGCCTTCAAACACGACCTGGCCTTTGACCAGGATCACATTGCGGTCGGTGATCTGCGTGACGTGTTTCCAGTTCTTGTCGACGATCACGCTGCTGATACCGGTTTCACGGATCAGGCCGCAGATGCGCCAGATGTCTTTGGCAATCAGCGGCGCCAGGCCCTCGGTGGCCTCGTCCAGGATCAGCACGTCCGGGTTGGTCATCAGCGCGCGGCCGATCGTCAGCATCTGTTGCTCGCCGCCGCTGAGCTGCTGGCCGCCGTGGCCCAGGCGTTCCTTCAGGCGCGGAAAGGTGTCGAGCACGCGCTCATACGTCCAGTCGCGCTGGCCTTTGGTGCCGGCACGTGCCGCCATCTTGAGGTTTTCGACCACGCTGAGGTTGCCGAAGATACCGCGGCCTTCGGGCACATAGGCGATGCCGAGGCGGGCGATTTCGTAGGGTGGGGAGCCCGTCATGGGCCTGCCGTTGATCTGGACCGAGCCCGAGCGCGGCTTGACCAGGCCCATGATGCTTTTGAGCAAGGTGCTTTTGCCCATGCCGTTGCGGCCCATGAGGCCAATCGTCTCGCCGCGCGCGACATGAAAATCAATGCCGCGCAGCACATGGCTGGCGCCGTAGTAGGTGTTGATGTCCTGGGCGCCGATCAGGATGTCGATCTGTTTTTCTGGGGTGTTCATGCGTGCTCCTCGCCAAGGTACGCGGCTTGTACGCCTGCATCCGCACGGATCTGCGCAGGTGTGCCGCTGGCAATCACCTGGCCGTTGACCATCACGGTGAGCTTGTCGGCCAGCGTGAATACCGCGTCCATGTCGTGCTCGACCAGCAGGATGCCGTGGTTTTTCTTGATGGCCAGCAGCAGGGCGACCATGCGCTCGGCTTCGGCCACGCCCATGCCGGCCAGCGGCTCGTCCAGCAGCAGCACCTGCGGCTCGGTGGCCAGGGTCATGGCGATCTCGAGCTGGCGTTGCTCGCCGTGGCTGATGGTGCCGGCGATGGCGTGCTTGCGGCTTTGCAGGCCGGCCAGCTCCAGCGCTTCTTCGGCGCGGGCGTTGACGGCGGCAAAGTTCGTGGCGCGCTTGAGCCAGTGCGCGGCATGCGCTTCGCGCGACTGCGAGGCCAGTCGCACGTTTTCCCACACGCTGAAGGGTAAAAAGATATTGGTCTTTTGGTAGCTGCGGCCCAGGCCTTTGTTCGAGATTTTTTCAGGCGTCCAGCCGGTGACGTCGTGCCCGCCCAGCGTGACCGTGCCTGAAGTCGGTGGCAGGTCGCCTGAGAGCAGGTTGGTCAGCGTGGATTTGCCGGCGCCGTTGGGGCCGATCACTGCGTGGATGTGGTTGCGCCAAAGGTCTACCGACACATCGTTGACGGCAGCCAGGCCACCAAACCGCTTGGTCAGATTCTTTGCACTGAGGAGGACTTCACTCATGGCCTGCCTCCGCTTTATCTTTACGCTGGGTGAATTTTTCCACCAGGCCCAGAATGCCGCGCGGTGCAAACGTCACCAGCAGCACGATGAAGAGGCCCATCCACAGCTGCCAGTGTTTGCCCAGGTTGACGCTGCCGACTTGTGGCAAGTCCTTGAACACATGCAGCAGATATTCAAATGCAAACGCGCCGACGATGGCGCCGGCGAAGTTGCCCATGCCGCCCAAAATCACCATCATGATCGCGTGCGCGCTCATGTGAAAGCCCATGAGCTCGGGGTTGATGTAGCCCGTCTGCGTGCCCCACAGGTAGCCCGCCAGCCCGGCCAGCGCGCCCGCCAATGTGAAGGCCGAGAGCTTGTAGCCGAAGGTGCCGTAGCCCATGGCGCGCATGCGGTGCTCGTTCACGCGGATGCCGGCCAGCGTGCGGCCGAACGGGCTCCAGAGCAGGCGGCGCAAAAAGGCATAGACCAGCAGCAGTGCGCCCAGCGTGAAGTAGTAGAGCGTGACCTTGCTGTCCAGGTCAAACGGCACCCAGCCGAAGATGGCTGCGCTGGGTTTGAAGTTGACGTACAGGCCGTCAGAGCCGCCCAGCTCAAGCTTGAACCGCCCAAACGTCATCACTTTGTTATCAAAGAAGAAATAGAAGATCATCTGGGCAAACGCCATGGTGACCATGATGAAGTAGATGCCGTGGGTGCGGACGACGAAGAATCCGATCACCAGCGCGACCAAGCCGGAAATCAAAACCGTGACAGGTAAAGACCACCACAGGCTGACGGCTTCATTGGGAGGCATGAGATTGGCGAGCGCATAACCGGCGATGCCGAAGTAAGCCGCATGGCCCAGCGACACCAGGCCGGTCACGCCCTGCAGCAAGTCAAGGCTCATCGCAAAGATCGCCATGATCATCATGCGCGTGACCATCTGGGTGTAGAAGTCGGTGCCGACAAAGGGAAAGGCGACCAGAGCGATCAAGCCCAGCGCCAGCGCCACCTGCACGCCGCGCGGCAGGATTTCGAGGTTTGCTTTTGCCGCGCTCATTGCTTGAACAGACCTTCAGGTTTCCACAGCAATACAGCCGCCATCAACATATACACCAGCATGCCTGCCACCGAAGGCAGCAGCACTTTGCCAAAGGTATCGACGAGGCCGACCAGCAACGCGGAAATCAATGCACCGCGCACCGAACCGATGCCGCCAATCACCACCACCACAAAACACATGATGAGCACTTGCGAGCCCATGTTCGGATAGACGCTGGCGACAGGCGCGGCGATCATGCCCGCTACTGCCGCCAGGCCCACGCCCAGTGCGAATACCACGGCGTGGATCAGCTTGATGTTGATGCCCAGCGACTCGGCCATGTCGCGGTTGAAGGCGCCGGCGCGTATCTTCATGCCCAGGCGCGTGCGCGAGATCATCCAGTACAGGCCCAGTGCCAGCGCAATGCACACGCCCGACATGAAGAGGCGGTAGACGGGGTAGGAAAGGTTGTCGGTGAGCGGAATCGATGCGCTGAGCAGATCGGGAATCGTCACGCCATGAACGTCGTCACCCCAGAGGATGGAGCGAACTTCTTCAAAGATGTAGATCAGGCCGAAGGTCAGCAGCACCTGGTCGAGGTGATCGCGCTTATAGAAATGGCGAAACAGCAGCCATTCGAGCGCCAGGCCAAAGATGACCGACAGCACCGCGCCGCCGAGGATGGCCAGCGTGAGGCTGCCCGTCAGCGTGCTGAGCGACCAGGCGAGGTAGGCGCCTAGCATGTAGAAGCTGCCATGGGCCAGATTGACCACGCCCATGATGCCGAAGATCAGCGTCAGGCCGGCGGCCAGCATGAACAGCAGCAGGCCGTACTGGACGCTGTTGAGCAGCTGGATGAGGAAGTTGGCTAGATCCATAAATCCAATTAAGTGTGTCGACGCGTGAAGAGGAGCAGGCTGCCCATCAGGGTGAACAGGCCACCCGAGACACGGTTGAACCAGCGCACGGCGCGGCTGGAGCGCAGCAGCGGCGCGATGCGCGCCACGCCCAACGCGCAGCCGGTCAGCACGGTGAACTCAAACGCCATGAAGGTGAGGGCGAGGATGGCGAACTGCGGCACAAAAGGTGCGGCAGGGTTCAGGAATTGCGGAAAGAAAGCGGCAAAGAACAGCACCGCCTTGGGGTTGCTGGCGCCGACCAGGAAGCCGCGAAGAAAAAACGAGCGGCGTTGGGCCGGCGCTTCGCTGGCGGCAGGGTCAAACACTGCCGCTTCGCTGCGAAAGGTCTTGATGCCCAGCCAGATCAGGTAGGCCGCACCAATCACCTTGGCAACCGTGAATGCTGTCTCGGACGCGGCGAGCAGCGCACCCAGGCCCATGGCCGACAGCAGCATCACACACAGCACCGCGCTCACGCTGCCGGCGACCGACGTCATGGCTTTGCGCGGGCCATGGTTGAGCGCATTTGTCATGCACATCAGCATGGTGGGGCCGGGTGTGAGGATCAGCAGGGCGACTGCTGCGACGTAGAGGAGGTAGGTGGTGAGCGTCATGGGCTTGAAGATAGCACTGGTGAAGACCCGTCAGCATGACTTGTGCCGGCTGTCATTCAAAAAAATGGGAGGCCAGAAGACCTCCCATTTCGCTGGAATCAAACCGGTCAAGCCATCTTGCAGCCGGCGCCGGAGTCCGCCAAAGCCTTGGCGGCAACACCGATCACCTTGTTTTCCTTGTTCTCGACCACGCGCAGGTACATGTCCTGCACCGGGTTGTGCGAAGGGCTCATGGTCCACTTGCCGCGTGGGCTGTCGATGACGGCGCCTTCCATGGCTTTGTACAGGGCAGGCTTGTTGCTCAGGTCGCCCTTGACGGCGTTGGCGCCTTGAATCAGCAGCAGGCCGGTGTCATAGCCTTGCACCGCGTACACGTCAGGTTGCAGCCTGAAGGTCTTGGCGTAGTTCAGGCGGAACTGGCCGTTGCGCAGTGTGGGCAGCGAGTCGCTGTAGTGCATGGTCGTGATGATGCCGTTGGCCGCGGGGCCGGCGGCGTCCAGCACGCCTTCGGTCAGGAAGCCGGAGCCGTAGAGGGGGATCTTGTCCTTCAGGCCCGAGGCCGCGTAGTCGCGGATGAACTTGGCGGCGCCGCCGCCGGCAAAGAAGCAGGCCACGGCGTCAGGTTTGAGCGCGGCGATTTCGGTCAGCAAAGCCTGGAACTCGACCTGGGGGAAAGGCAGGCCCAGTTCCTTGACGATGGTGCCGCCCGCAGCGGTGTAGCTTTCCTTGAAGCCCTCGAAAGCCTCGTCACCGGCGGCGTACTTCCAGGTGATCCAGACAGCCTTCTTGTGGCCGCGGTCGACCATGGCTTTGCCCAGGGCGCGCGTGGGTTGCGAGTTGGTGAACGAGGTGCGGAACACATTGGGCGCGCACAGGCTGCGCGTGGCGGCATGCACGCCGGCGTTGGGGATCAGGCTCAGCACGCCGGAGTCGCGCGCGACTTTCTGGATGCCCATCTGCACGCCGGAATGCACGGTGCCGACCAGCACGTCGACCTTGTCGCGCTGCACCAGCTTGTTGGCGTTTTCAATGCCTTTGGAAGGCTCGGACTCGTCGTCCACCTTGAAGTATTCGATCTCGCGGCCGCCGAGCTTGCCGCCTTGTTCGTTGATGGCCATGCGAAAACCGTTTTCAATCGCCACGCCGAGCTGGGCGAAGGTGCCGGTGTAGGGCAGCATGAAGCCCACACGCACCTTGGCGGACTGCGCACGCACGATTTCGGGCAGTAAAAGGCCGGTGGATGCGGCGCCGATCACGGCAGCGCTACGGGTCAATACAAGTCGGCGTGAAGTCATGGAATAGCTCCTGGTTGAGACTGAAAACAGTTAGACGAATAGTAAGCGTGCGTTACGTTGGCAGCCCTAGTGTAAAACCCGAGATTGAGGATTAAATTGTTCACACTTAAAGCAATACCCATGCCCGGTTTGCCCGTGATTCCGGGCTTTTTCGGGTTGCGTTTTTGCGGCATCACGGGCTTTGCGTGTCTCGGTGTCAGTGCGCCTGGCGCAGCTTGAAGCGCTGGATCTTGCCGGTGGCCGTCTTCGGCAGTTCACTGACAAACTCGATCCATCGCGGGTATTTGTAAGGCGCTAGCTGCTGCTTCACATGCGCCTTGAGCTCATCTATCGTCGCGGCCTGGCCGGGCTTGAGCACCACATAGGCCTTGGGCTTGATGAGCTGGTCGTCGTCGGCCACGCCGATCACGGCCACTTCGAGCACGGCGGCGTGCGTCATGAGGCAGGCCTCGACCTCGAAGGGCGAGACGTAAATGCCGCCGACTTTCAGCATGTCGTCGCTGCGCCCGCCGTAGGTGTAGTAGCCGTCGGCGTCGCGTGTGTACTTGTCGCCGCTCTTGGTCCATTCACCGGCAAAGGTGGCTTTGGTCTTGGCGCGGTTATTCCAGTACATGATGGCCGAGCTGGGCCCGCTGATCTGCAGCTCGCCGATTTCGCCGTCGCCACATTCGCGCCCGTCATCGCCAATGATGCGCAGCGCATAGCCGGGCACGGCCTGGCCGGTGGTGCCATAGCGCACCTCGCCCGGACGGTTGCTCAAGAAGATATGCAGCATCTCGGTGGAGCCGATGCCGTCGAGAATTTCGCAGCCGTAGTGGGCCGTCCATTTTTTGCCGATCTCGGCGGGCAAGGCCTCACCGGCGCTGGTGCACACGCGCAGGCGGAGCTCGGACTTCGCCGGTTTGGACGGGTCCGCCAGCAGGGCGGCGTACAGCGTGGGCACACCATAGAAGATGGTGGGCTGGTATTTCTTGAGCAGCGCAAATACGTCCGCAGGGGCAGGGCGCGCCGGCAGCAACACCGTGGTGGCGCCCACAGTCATTGGAAAGGTCAGTGCATTGCCCAGGCCATAGGCAAAGAACAGCTTGGCAGCCGAATACACCACGTCGGATTCACGGATGCCCAGAACGCCGCGGCCGTACAGCTCGGCCGTCTGGATCAGGTGGCTGTGCAGATGCACCGTGCCCTTGGGCGTGCCCGTGGAGCCGCTGGAGTACAGCCAGAAGCAGGCGTCGTCGGCGCAGGTGTTTGCTATGGTTTTGGTAGCTGCCTGTGCACGCAGCATGCTGGCTAGAGCCGGATATGACGATGAATCTTCGGTGCCGGCAACGATGACGGTCTTCAGTGTGCTGATCTTCCCGATCAGCGGCTCAAACGAAGGCAGAAGGGCGTGCGAGACGATCAAGCCCTGCGAACGCGAGTCGCGCAGCATGAACTCGAAGTCTTGCGAAGTCAGCAGCGTGTTGGCCGCCACCGGCACCACGCCCGCCAGGATGCAGCCCAGAAAAACGACGGGCCATTGCGGCGTATCCAGCATCGCCAGCAGCACGCGGCTCTCAGGCGCGAAGCCTTGCGCGCGCAGGGCGTTGGCAAAGCGGTGCGATTGTTCGGTCAGCTCGCCGTAGGTCAGCTGTTCGCCGCTCAGCGCATCCATAAACGCGACCTTGCCGGCGCGCGAGGCGTTGCGCGCTAGCAGGTCGTGCGCGGCGTTGTAGTCGCGCGGAATAGTCACCTGGGGCGGGCTGGCCGAGTGGTCAGCGCTACTTGCTTGCATGCTTGTCTCCAGATCGTTTTTATTTTGCTATTGTTTTTGTAGCTACTTGCCAAGGTGCAGCTTGGGCCAGGGGCCGTTTTTATCGATAAATGTCAGGCGGTGGCAGAACTGGCTCCCAGGGTCTGCAGCGCGCCGGCCAGCCAGGTGCGGCACCACTCGGTGCCTTCGGTTTCGGGCATGGTGCCGCTGCTGGCGTCGTGACACCAGACGTCGCCGATGCGCTGGGCGCCCAGGTCTGTCAGACGCTCGTCAAATTTCTTGCCGCCAAAGCAGAAGGTCTGCATATAAGTACGGTCGCCCAGCGCGATGACGCCGTAGCGCACGTGGCCCAGGAATTGGGGGTTGGCGCCCAGTGATTCGTACAAGGCGCGGGCGTTGTCGGGCACATCGCCGGAGCCGTAGGTGGAACTGCAGATGAGATAAAGTGCATCTTCTGCGTTCGCGGCGTCAAACACGCTGATGTCCAGATCGTCCATCAGCTGGATTTCAATCTCACTCACCAGGTCGGCGCAATCCATCTGGATCGCCTGTGCCACGTAGTCGGCAGTGCTGGTCATGGTGCCTACGAGGATTTTGAGTTTCATCATCTGTCTCCGGATAAAAGATGCAATAAACTGCTTGACATCGATTTAACCTGAAGTATACTGCAATTCACTGAAGGCGCAAGCCCCGAAGTCCTTAAATACAACTTTTCGCGACTTTTCAACGACTTTTTCTACACAGGTGCTGCTTGGAAACCATGTCTGAACAGGAATCGAAAGCCACGCTCAGCGAACTGGGTGCCCGTGTACGCGCCTGGCGCGCCCGCCGCGGCATGACGCGCAAGCAGTTGGCTTCCGACTCCGGCCTGAGCGAACGCTTTCTGGCTGACGTGGAAACGGGCAAGGGCAATGTCTCCATCAATTCCCTGGAGGCTGCGGCCCGCGCGCTGAACATCTCCATTCTTGAACTGCTGCAGGACGCCCCGCGCCCGGCGCTGGCGCGCGTGCAGGGCTTGCTGACGCGGCTGGACGATGGGCAACTTGATCAGGCCTACAGCATGCTGGGCAGCACCTTTGGCCTCAATGACTCACAAGGCCGCGAGCAGCGTATTGCCTTGATCGGCCTGCGTGGCGCGGGCAAGTCCACGCTGGGCAGCCAGCTGGCGGCTGAGCGCGGTGTGCCTTTCATCGAGCTGGACCGCGAGATTGAACGCGAAGCCGGCACCAGCATGAACGAAATTTTGCTGCTGCACGGGCAGGCCGGTTACCGCCGCTATGAGCGCCGCGCGTTGTTCCGCATTGCCGAGGACCACCCCGGCGGCGTGGTGATGACCACCGGCGGCAGCATTGTCAGCGAGCGCGAAACCTTTGACCTGCTGCAAAGCCGGTTTTACTGCGTGTGGCTCAAGGCCAGCCCCGAAGAGCACATGGCTCGCGTGGTCGCCCAGGGCGACATGCGGCCTTTTGACACCACACGCGGCGCGACCAGCGAAGCCATGGAAGACCTGCGCCGCATTCTTTCGAGCCGCGAGGCGCTGTATGCCCGCGCCGACGCCGTGGTTGACACCGCAGCGCGCACACTGAAACAAAGCCTGAAAGACCTGGAACGCGCCGTTCCCAAAACATCCGTCCGCGCTGAGCCGGAACGGACCTAAAACCGGAGACACCCATGAACGCCATGACAGAACCCCTTTTGTTCAAGCAGGTCATCGAAGGCCAGGAGCGCGAGCTCGTGAGCTTTTCCACCCACCCCGCCAAATACCAGCACTGGACGTTGAGCGTGGAAGGCGATGTGGCCCGCCTCAAGCTCGACATCAATGAAGACGGCGGCATCAAGCCCGGCTACAAGCTCAAGCTCAACAGCTACGACTTGGGTGTCGACATCGAGCTGCACGACGCGATCAACCGAGTGCGCTTTGAGCACCCGGCCGTGAAGGTGGTGGTGTTTGAATCAGGCAAAGAAAAGATCTGGTGTTCGGGCGCCAACATCTACATGCTGGGCCTGTCGACCCACGGCTGGAAAGTCAACTTCTGCAAGTTCACCAACGAAACCCGCAACGGCCTGGAAGACTCTTCGCGCCATGACGGCCTGAAAGCCATCGCGTCGGTCACCGGTGCCTGCGCCGGCGGCGGCTATGAACTGGCCCTGGCGTGTGATCGCATCATCATGGTGGACGACCGTTCTTCCACCGTCAGCCTGCCTGAAGTGCCTTTGCTCGGCGTGCTGCCCGGCACCGGCGGCCTGACCCGCGTGACCGACAAGCGCAAGGTGCGCCGCGACCTCGCCGACATCTTCTGCACGACCAGCGAAGGCGTGCGCGCCGACCGCGCCAAAGACTGGAAGCTGATCGACGCGCATGCCAAGCCGCAGCAGTTCGGCGACTTGCTTGCTACAGAAATTGAAGCGCTACGTGAACAATCCACGCGGGCTGCAGCCTCAAAAGGCATTGAACTCACGCCGCTCAAGGCGCTGATCGACGACACCGGCTACCACTACAGCCTGGTCGACGCGCAGGTTGATCGCGAAAAGCGCATTGCCACTATCACCGTCAAGGCGCCGGCTGCGGCCATCGAATCCACACCCGAGACCATCGAGGCCGCCGGCGCCAGCTGGTATCCACTGAAACTGCAGCGCGAACTTGACGACGCCATCCTCAACCTGCGCACCAACGAGCTGGAAGTCGGCACCTGGGTCATCAAGACCCGCGGCGACGCCGGTCAGGTCATTCGCATGGACGGCGTGTTGGCCAAGCTCAAAGACCACTGGCTGGTGAAAGAAACCACGGGCGCGCTGCGCCGCACGCTGGCCCGGCTGGACGTGACCAGCCGTTCGCTGATTGCGCTGGTCGATGCGGGCTCTTGCTTTGCCGGCACCTTCTACGAGCTGGCCCTGGCCTGCGACCGCATTTACATGCTGGATTTGCCGGACGCGCCCGACAGCGCGCCCGCACTGCAACTGAGTGCCGCCAACTTTGGCTGGTTTCCCGCGGTCAATGGCCTGACGCGCCTGCAGACGCGTTTCTGCGAAGACGCCACCACCATTTCGCAGCTGCAAAAGCTCGGCGACAGCCCGCTGCGCGCCGACCAGGCGCTGGCGCTGGGTCTTGTCACATTGACACCCGACGACATCGACTGGGACGACGAGATCCGCATCATGCTGGAAGAGCGTGCATCGCTCTCGCCTGATGCGATGACGGGTATGGAAGCCTCGCTGCGTTTCCCTGGCAAAGAGACCATGGAGACGCGTGTATTTGGCCGCCTCTCAGCGTGGCAGAACTGGATCTTCATCCGGCCGAATGCGGTGGGGGAAGACGGCGCATTGAAATTGTTTGGAACGGGCAAGAAGGCCAAGTTCGACTGGAAACGGATTTAAGGAAACATCATGAGCTCTATCGACCTCCAAGCCCTCATCCCCAACAACGTCCACCTCGGTGAAAACCGTCAGCTCCAGCGCGCGCTGGAGCACTGGCAGCCCGCCTTCCTGAACTGGTGGGACGAGATGGGTCCCAGCGACTTCAAGGCCAAGGAAGTCTATTTGCGCACCGCCGTGGGTGTGGATGCTTCGGGCTGGGCTAGCTACGGCTACACGCCCATGCCCGACTACCGCTGGGGCATTTTCCTGGCCGACAAGGAAGAGGGCCGCAAGATCGGTTTTGGTGACCACATGGGGGAAGAGGTCTGGCAAGACGTGCCCGGCGAATACCGCTCGACCTTTCGTCGCCTCATCGTGACGCAGGGCGACACAGAGCCGGCGTCTGTCGAGCAGCAGCGCCTGCTGGGCCACACCGCGCCGTCGCTGTATGACCTGCGCAACCTGTTTCAGGTCAACGTCGAAGAGGGCCGCCACCTCTGGGCCATGGTGTATTTGCTGCACGCGCACTTTGGCCGTGACGGCCGTGAAGAAGCCGAAGAGCTCTTGATGCGCCACAGCGGCGACGCCGACAAGCCGCGCATCCTGGGCACCTTCAACGAGCCCATGGACAACTGGCTGAGCTTTTTCATGTTCACCTACTTCACCGACCGTGACGGGAAGTTCCAGCTCAAGTCATTTGCGGAATCCGCCTTTGACCCGCTGGCCCGCACCACACGCTTCATGCTGACGGAAGAAGCCCACCACATGTTTGTGGGCGAAACCGGCGTGGGCCGCGTCATCAAGCGCACGCTGGAAGTGATGAAGGAGCTGGACACCAATGACCAGGCCACGCTGCGCAAGGCCGGCGTAATCGACCTGCCCACCATCCAGAAATTCATGAACTTCTGGTTCACATCCTCGTTGGACCTGTTTGGCTCGGAAGCCTCGTCCAATGCCGCCAATTACTTCAGCAACGGCATCAAGGGCCGCCCGGACGAAGCCAAGTTTGCCGACCACGTCGAGCTGGAAACCGAAATGAGCATCATCGTGCCGAACGGGCAGGGCGGCTTGAAGAACGACACGATCTCGACCCGCAACGGCATGAACGAAATCACGCGCCTTGAGTACGTCAAGGATTGCAATGTCGGCGTGACACGCTGGAACATGGGCATCAAGCGCGCCGGCGTGGATTTTGAGCTGACCTTGCCGTCAACGCGCTTTCGCCGTGAAGTCGGCGCATGGGCCGGCAACTTCACCGACCCGCTGGGTAACCCCATCAGCGCAGCCGAGTTCGAGGCGAAGAAAGACCAGTGGCTGCCGACGCCGGCCGACACGGCGTTTGTGAAAAGCCTGATGAACCGGGTGACAGAGCCCGGCAAGATGGCGGCGTGGATTGCGCCGCCGGATCGCGGGATCAATGCCAACCCACTCGAATACGAGTACGTAAAACTCTAAATTCGATCAGGCGATATTGGCCCCGCGCTCGCTGAGCAAATCCCGCAGCAGCGAACGATGGCAGCGCGCCTCGTTTTCGCAGTAGCAGCCCATTGAGAAGCTGGCCTGATGTGACATGGCCGCCAGCAAGTCCAGGTTGCGGCTGGCATCGGGCTCATTCATCTCTGCCCGGTATTTTTTACTGAAGGCCGCCCAGTCCTTGTCGGTTTCAACCGACTGGCCGAGCTTCATGGTGTCTACGCTGGGGGCGAGGTTGGGGTACCACACGTCATACCAGTTGCCGGAGGCGAACTCTGTTTTGGGTACGCCGCGCGGCGGCCGCCTGACGGTGCCTATGCGCAAACCCTCGCTGGGGCTGCGTGCGGCGCCCAGCCTGACGATCTTCACGGCCATTGCGATCTCCTTTTTCTGCGAGCGGTGTTTATGAGCCCTATTTTGAAACGGCTCAGGGAGCAGCGGGGACGGTGGCGGCGTTCGGCTCGAGAGGCTCGGCGCCCGACATTTCCCGCATCTGGCGGGCGATTTCATCTTCGGCCATGGGTGCCTGCACGGACGCTGGCGGCGCGGGCGCATCCAGCCAATGCACGGTGGCCGGAAAGGCGAAAACCACTACCGTGAGCGCCACCTGCACCAGCAGCATGGGCCACAGCGCACCCAGCAGGCGCCGGCCCGAAATGGCCGGCAGGCCCGAGCGGGAGCGAGCCATCAACACCGCGTAGCCCATGGGCGGAATCAGAAAACTCAGCTGCAGCACCAGCAGCAGCAAGACCGCGGCCTGCTGCGCATCGCCCAGGCGCGCAATCAGCGCGGGGGCGACGATGGGCACGATGACAAAAATCATCTCGAACGCATCCAGCACCCAGGCGCACAGCGCCACCAGCAGCAGCACCAGGGCAGCCGTCGCCAACGGCGGCAGCGTGGAGCCCAGCAGCAGCGCATTGAGCCAGCGGTCCGTGCCGAACACGCGAAACACCAGGCTGAAGGTGGTGGCGCCGACCAGCAGTGCAAACAGCGCGCCGCTGAGCTTGAGCGTGTCGGCCAGCACGGCTTGCCAGCCGGCGGCCGGCAGCGAACGCCCCAGGAGCGCTGAAACCACCAGCAGCATGGCGCCTGTGGCGGCGGCCTCCACCGCATAGAGCTTGCCGGTGAAGACGCCGGCGAGCAGCAGGATAATTGTGCCCCCCGCTATTAAAGCGATAGCTGCTTGCGCACGGTTGGCGGGGGTTTCAGGCGGTTTTTCGTCAAGCTTGCGAGCCTGGCGCCAGGTCACCAGCGCCCAGAGCGCCAGTACGCACAGGGCGGGCAGCAGCGCGGCATGCATCACGTCCTGAGTGTTGATGATGCGCTGGCCGGCTTGCAGGTAGCCGGGCAGGCGGCTGGCCTCCAGGTGCGCCATCAGCATGGTGTCGCCCAGCAGCAGCAAGACCAGCGAGGGCGGCACCACCACGCCGATGGTGGCGGCCACGCTGATGATGGAGACGGCCCGTGCCGTGTCGATGTGCGCCATGCGCGGCGCCACCAGGCGCGAAAGCAGGGCCGAACTGGATGCGACCGAGCCGTTCATGGGCGCAATGAGGGCGCCCACGCCCAAGGCCGCCAGCCCGTGCGCGCCGGCCAGCGGGCGGAACAGCCGCAGCAGCGACGAGAACAGGGCGTCGGCCACCGTCAGCCGCTGCAGCAGCACGCCCATGAACACATAGAGCGGCATGGCCTGCAACAAATCGTTTTCCAGCAAGCCCAGTGTGCGCACCGGCAAGGCCTGCAGGATCTGGAGGTCGAAAGCGCCCGCGGCCAGGCCCAGTGCCGCGAACAGGCTGGACACACCGATCAGCAAGGCCCAGACCGGCAGGCCGCTGACCAGGATCAGCACGCCCAGCGCCAGCAGCATCCACAAGCCCGCGAGCGGGCCGGTGAGGCTCACGGCGAGCCCGGCGCGCGGCCGTGCGGCAGGAGTTCGAGCACACCTTCGACCAGTACCAGCACCAGCAGAAGGACCATGGCGAGCTTGACGATGAAATAACCCGGACTTAGCGTTTCGCCAAATCTTTCGAGGGAGGCTACGGAAGCGGCCACCAGCGGCCAGCTGGCCCACAGCATGAACAGCACCCAGGGCGTGACACAGGCCAGCAGCGCCCAGGCCTGCCAGCCCGGGCGAGGGGCGCCAGAGGGGTGCGGCTGCAATGAAGCGAGGTGAGCATGGTTTCTGGAGGCGGCAGTGACGGCCACCGCCACATAGAGGGCAAACAGGATCTGCGCCGCGTCATTGGCCTGGCGCGAATAGGCCTGTACCAGTTCGCGAAGGGGCCACTGGGCCAGCAGCAGCGCGGCCAGCGGCAACACCAGCAGGCCGAACACCGAGGTCATGCGGGTCAGGGCCTTGTCTGTCCAGGATGCGGTCCTGGGGATGGCGGCTGAAAACGTCATGCGCGGACCAGTCCGCTGCGGCAAGGCGTGCCGTCGGGCTGGCGCGAATCCGGCTGGGCAGCGGGGCGAAGTTTCATGATGCGGGCCAGTGAAGGGGAAAAATTGGCGGGACTGTGGAAAAGAGTAGCGGGTTCGGGCTATAATATTTGACTAGTCGGAGTGTGGCGCAGTCTGGTAGCGCACCTGGTTTGGGACCAGGGGGTCCAAGGTTCGAATCCTTGTACTCCGACCATCATTTCCCAGCAAAAAGCCCACGAAAGTGGGCTTTTTCATGTCTGCCCCGATTGCAGCGCGCCTTGCCACGGCCGTCACGGCCCCAGATTGACCAGCGGTGCGAAATTGGACGTGCGCCAGTATTCGCGCAGTTGCTCGAGTTTTTCCTGAAAATCCCTGAAGTGCAGCGGCTTGCGCACGTAACTGTTCAGTCCGCCTTTGAGGGCCATCACCGCCTTGGAGCTTTCCGGCGTGGCGGTCAGCATGACAACGGGAACGAAGAAGGTCCGCGGGTCGCCCCGCATGCGCTGCATGACCTCCAGCCCGCTGATGCCGGGCAAGCCGAGGTCCAGCATGACCAGCTCGGGCGGATGGTCGTGCGGCCGGCCGCTGTAGGCGCCTTCGCAAAACAGGTAGTCGAGGGCTTCGTTGCCGTCGCGCGCGACGATGATTTCATGGTCCGCGCCGTTTTCCTGCAGGGTGACCATGGTGAGTTCCACGTGATCGGGGTTGTCCTCTACCAGCAGCATGGTGGGTCGGGTCATTGTGGGGTGTCCTCGCCTTTGGCCGGTGGCCGATGAGCCCAATATATACCACTGCCGCCATTTCGCCGCGTCGGAAAAATTCCCTGATATTGGCGTTGTCGTGTTGCTTGGCGCCGTGACGTGGCCTGCCCGGAGGGGATCGAACCCCCGACCCTCAGCTTAGAAGGCTGATGCTCTATCCAACTGAGCTACGGGCAGTCTGTATGTGTCTGTATGTGCAAGCCAGGGCACAGCCGCGCGTTGGCGGGTGCCGTCTCCAGCTCGTCGCGAATCATACCTTCAATCGACGGCCAGCCAGCAGGCCAGCGCTCGCCTGCTCAGCGCTTTTCGTACTGCGTCTTGCCAAACAGGACTTCGCGGGCCTTGTCGTCGGTGATGGGCCGGCGCAAATCGGCCATCACCGCCACGCCGCGCTGCACGGCCGGGCGCTCACTGATGAGGTCAAACCATTTCTTCAGGTGCGGGTAGTCGGCCCAGGCTATGCCGTGGTTTTGCCAGTTGCGCAGCCACGGGAAGATGGCGATGTCGGCGATGGTGTATTCGTCGCAGGCGATGAATTTGTGGGTGGCCAGCTGCTTGTCCATCACGCCGTAAAGCCGTTTTGTCTCATTGGTGTAACGGTCGATGGCGTAGGCTATCTTTTCGGGGGCGTACTGGCGAAAGTGGTGGGTCTGGCCGATCATGGGGCCGACGCCGCCCATCTGAAACATCAGCCACTGCAAGACCTGAAACTTGAGCCTGTCGGTTTTTGGTAAAAATTGCCCGGTTTTTGAGGCCAGGTACAGCAAAATGGCGCCGGATTCAAACACCGGTATCGGCTTGCCGTCGGGCCCCACGGGGTCCACCAGGGCCGGAATCTTGTTGTTGGGGCTGATGGCGAGGAATTCGGGCTTGAACTGGTCGCCCGTGCCGATGTTGACGGGGATGGCCTGCCAGTCGCGGCCCAGGTGCAAACCGCATTCTTCCAGCATGATGTGGACCTTGTGTCCGTTAGGCGTAGGCCATGAGTAAACATTGATCATTGATACTTCCTTCACTACCATGTGATGTTTGCGCGGCGTGAGCTGCACTTTAAGAGAAAAGTCAAAACCATGTTTGAGCGGCTCAAGAAAGTCTTTGTTGCGGGTAAGGCGGATGTCATGGATTCGGCGGCCTCGGAAGACCTGGTTTCCGAATGGGCGGGCACGCGCGGGTTTTCGTACACCGGCATGGAAGGCGGCAAGGGCTTTGCGCTCAAGGGCTCGGTGATGGGCAAACCCTGGAAGATGGAGCGCGGACGCGCCTCGCGAGACTACATCCGCGGTGAAGAGCTTCGCGCCCGGGGCGAGGTCAAAGTCAACGACGATGTCTCGGTGCTGGTGATGAACCGGCCCTTGAAGGAGGCGCTGGAAAAACGCGCTTACCAGGCCTACACGGACACCCTGCAAACCACGGCCGATCCCAGCCTGCCCGAAGAAATGCGCTGGCTGGCGATGTATTCCGAAGTGGGCTGGGAAAGCCTGCCCAAGCCCTTTTGGCAGCGCTACGCCGTGATGGCCGACCAACGTGTTCACGCCCAGGCCTGGCTGGATACGAATCTGGTCGAATTGCTGATGTCATGGCCGGAGCCGTCGCCGGGCCCGCAGGTGCCTTTTATCCTGATGGTGCTGCGCGGCAAGACCTACTTGCGGATGCAATACACCCCCGCCGATATGCCTACGCTGGGGCATGCCGCGCAAATCTTCACCAGCGCCTGTGAGTCGGCCATTGCGGGCCTGACGAACGACATCACGCTTTGAGGCCGGGTTCGGGCCGCCTGACGCCGTTTGACGTCGTTTCAGGCTTTTTCGAACTCCTGTGTGGTGTCGAAATAACGATGACCCCGGCTATTTACCCGGCATTCAAAGCCGAAAAAGGCCCAGAATTACAAGCCTTTTTGGCCGCTAGCCCTTTAACCACATTGGTAAGCAGCTATTAATTTGATAGCGATTCGGAACGACCCCGCCGGTTCAGCCCAGCGGGCTGTGGCTGCCTCAGGGCTGCTAAACGGAACTCAACCACCCCGCGTAATCGGCATTTCCACCTCACCCGGCATCAAAAGGTGCTTGGCCAGCTCCAGTTTGGCCAGCGATGCGCGGTGCACCTCGTCCGGGCCGTCGGCCAGGCGCAGGGTGCGCTGGCTGGCGTAGGCGTAGGCCAGCGGGAAGTCGTCAGACACGCCGCCGCCGCCGTGGGCCTGGATGGCCCAGTCGATGATCTGGCAGGCCATGTTGGGCGCCACCACCTTGATCATCGCAATCTCGGCTTTGGCGACCTTGTTGCCCACGGTGTCCATCATGTAGGCGGCTTTGAGCGTCAAGAGGCGGGCCTGCTCGATCATGCAGCGGGCCTCGGCGATGCGTTCGTGCCAGACCGACTGGCTGGCGATCGGCTTGCCGAAGGCGACGCGGGTATTGAGGCGCTTACACATCAGCTCCAGCGCGCGCTCGGCGATGCCGATGCTGCGCATGCAGTGGTGGATGCGTCCGGGGCCCAGGCGCCCTTGGGCGATTTCAAAGCCGCGGCCTTCGCCCAGCAGCAAATTGGCGGCGGGCACGCGCACGTTTTTCAGGCGCACTTCCATGTGACCGTGCGGGGCGTCGTCATAGCCGAAGACGGAGAGTGGGCGGATCACCTCGATGCCGGGCGTGTTGGCGGGTACCAGGATCATGGATTGCTGCTCATGGCGGCCGGCGTCGGGGTTGGTCTTGCCCATGACGATGTAGATGGCGCAGCGCGGATCGCCTGCGCCGGACGACCACCATTTGAGGCCGTTGAGCACGTAATGGTCGCCGTCGCGTTCGATGCGGCACTGGATGTTGGTGGCGTCTGACGAGGCGACCTCGGGTTCGGTCATCAGGAAAGCGGAACGGATCTCACCCTTGAGCAGCGGATCCAGCCACTGGTCCTTGTTGCCTTCGGAGCCGTAGCGGGCAATGGTTTCCATGTTGCCGGTGTCGGGCGCCGAGCAGTTGAACACCTCGGCCGCAAAAGGCACACGGCCCATGATTTCGCACAGCGGCGCGTATTCGAGGTTGGACAAACCTTCAGGCGCGCGCGGCGAGTGCGGCAAGAACAGGTTCCACAGTCCGGCGGCACGCGCCTTGGGCTTGAGTTCTTCAACCAGTTTGGTCGGAATCCAGGCATTGCCCTTGGCGCGGTTCTCGGCGATTTCGCGGAAGAAGCGGGCCTCGTTGGGGTAGACATGCTCGTCCATGAACTTGAGCAGGCGCGCCCGCAATTCCTGTACTTTGGGGGTGTAGTTGAAGTCCATGAAATCTCCAGAAAAGGATGTGAGGCGATGTTGTTGTGAGGGGTGCCGTGCGTCTGGCGGGTATCTCAGGCCTGGCTTTTCAGGGCAAAGCCCCAGGCCATCTTTGCCAGCAGCGGCGCACCGGCGGCCGAACTGACGGCTTGCGCGCTGGAGGCCGTACCGGCCTCAACGCGCTTGGCAATGCCCTGCAGGATGGCCGCGATGCGAAACAGGTTGTAGGCCATGTAGAAGTTCCAGTCAGCCTTGAGCGCCTCGGGTGTAGCCAGCCCGGTGCGCTCGCAGTAAAGGCGTATGTAGTCCGACTCGGTCGGGATGCCCAGGCTGACGACATCAAGCCCGCCGATACCGCGGAAAGCGCCCGGCGGAATGTGCCAGGCCATGCAGTGGTAGCTGAAGTCGGCCAATGGATGGCCCAGAGTGGAAAGCTCCCAGTCAAGTACGGCCAGCACGCGCGGCTCGGTGGGGTGAAAGAGCAGGTTGTCGAGCCGGTAGTCGCCGTGCACGATGGAGACCATGTTTTCGTCACGCGCGCTGGCGGGGATGTTGGCCGGCAGCCACTGCATCAGGCTGTCCATCTCCGCGATGGGCTGGGTGATGGAGGCGGCGTACTGCTTGCTCCAGCGGCCGATCTGGCGCTCAAAGTAGTTGCCGGGCTTGCCGTAGTCGGCCAGGCCGCGTTCGGCAAACTTGACCTTGTGCAGGGCGGCGACCACGCGGTTCATCTCGTTGTAGATTTCGCCGCGCTGGGCGTTGCTCATGCCGGGCAGGGACTGGTCCCACAGCACGCGGCCTTCGACGAACTCCATCACATAAAAGGCACGGCCGATCACGGACTCGTCTTCACAGAGGCAATACATCTTTGGCACTGGCACGTCGGTGCCTTGCAGGCCCTGCATCACCTTGAATTCGCGTTCCACCGCATGCGCCGAAGGCAGCAGCTTGGCCACTGGGCCGGGCTTGGCGCGCATTACATAAGAAGCAGCAGGTGTGATCAGCTTGTAGGTCGGGTTGGACTGACCGCCTTTGAAGATCTCGGCCGTGAGCGGGCCTTTGAAGCCGGGCAGGTGCTGGTCCAGGTAGGCGGTCAGGGCGGCGACATCAAAAACTTGCGTGCCGGTAACGGCCCGTGTGCCGACAAAGTGATCGAAATTGCTCATGCTTGAACGTTGTCTCCGCTGCTGTTTTTATTGACGGGTCGATTTATTTGTCGATCTCGGCTTCCGAAATCCGCATCAGGGCTTGGCGGTTGCGCACCACCAGGCCGCCTGGCTCGATGCGGATGGCTTCCTCGCGTTCCATGGATTTGAGTTCTTGATTGACGCGCTGGCGCGAGGCTCCCAGCAACTGGGCCAGTTCCTCTTGCGCCAGCTGCAGGCCGATCCGCACTTCGCCGCCGTCCGCAAGGCTGGGCACGCCGTAGCTGCGCACCAGGTGCAGCAGTTGCTTGGCCAGCCGCGCCCGCAAGGGCAGGGTGTTGAGGTCTTCCACCAGGCCGAAGAGCTGGCGGATGCGCCGCGCGTGCAGGCGCAGCAGGGCTTCGTACAGCTCGACGTGCTGGGTCAAGATCTTGCGCAGGTCGGCGCGCGAGACGCACAGCAGCGTGGTTTCGCCGTGCGCATACGAGTCGTGGGTGCGCCGCTCGCCGTCGAAGATCGCTACATCTCCGACCCACAGGCCCGGCTCGACATACGTCAGCGTGACCTGCTTGCCCGAGATCGAGGTCGAGCTCACGCGAATCGCACCGCGCGCGCAGGATATCCACTCTTCGGGCACGTCGCCGCGCGCAGAGATGAGTTCGCCGTCTTTGTAACGTTTGACGTAGGCGCATCGGAGTATGTCGTGCCTCAGGGATGGGGACAGGGATGAAAACCAGCGGCCGTTGTTAATGGCCTCTCGTTCCTCTATCGTAAGAATGGGATCGTCCATGGTCTGTCTTTTGAGTGACTAACAAGACGTCCATTGTCGCTTGAGGGACGCAGGCGGCGCCACCCCGCTGTCGCATGGGTGTCGCAGGGCCGGAAGCGGCCCCTTTTGATTTTTGAGGGGAAGGAGGCCCGGGCTGCCGGTGCCCGGGGCTGGCACGAACCTAGCGGTAGTGCGGCGAGCGCTTGGTCAGGAAGGCGTCAATGCCTTCGCCGGCGTTGGCGTCGTGCAGGTTGCGCACGAAGTGCTTTTGCTCGCTGACGAGTTGCTCGTTGAGCGTGCTGCCGGCGGCATCGTTGATGAGTTCCTTGATGCTGGCCAGCGCATTGGGGGCGCGCGCGTTGAGACCGGTGGCCAGCTCAAGCGCCTGCGCCAGAGCTTCGCCTGGGGCCGTGACGCGGTTGACCAAGCCAAAGTCATGCAGTCGGCGCGCGCCTATGCGTTCGCCGGCCATCAGCAGCTCGCTGGCCAGTGCACGCGGCAAGGCACGCGCCAGGGCCCAGCTGCCGCCGCCGTCAGGTGACAGCGCCACCGTGCTGTAAGACATCACAAAGATCGCGTTGTCCGCCGCCACCACGAAGTCGCAGGCCAGTACCAGCGAAAAACCGGCGCCAGCGGCCGGGCCTTCCACGGCGGCAATCACCGGCTTCGGGTAGGTGCGAATGGAGTCGATCCAGTTGTGCAGGCCTTCGATACTTTGCGCCTGAACTTCCGGCAGCTCACGGCGGTTGGCCTGCAAGCGCTGCAGATTGCCCCCTGCGCAAAATATCGGGCCTTCACCGGTGATCACCACGCTGCGGATGGCGGGGTTGTTCTCGGCGGCGTTCAGTGCCTCTATGCCCGCGGCATAAATGTCCGGCCCGAGCGCGTTCTTGAACTCGGGGTTGCTGATCGTGAGGATGAGCGTGCCGCCCTCGCTGGTACTCTTCAGTGCGCCTGCCATATTTGATTCACTCTTCTTGGTGTGCGAGGCTCAAGCCGATGGCGCCCCGGCGCCGCAGCCAGGGCGAGGGCCGGTAGCGCTGGTCGCCGTACACGGTCTGCATGTTGAACAGTACTTCAAGCACATTGGTGGGGCCGTAACGGTCACCCATGGCCAGCGGGCCCATGGGGTAACCCAGGCCGAGTGTGACGGCGGTCTCCAGGTCTTTCGGGCTGCAGATGCCTTGCTGGCAGATGTCGCTGGCGATATTGACGATGGAGGCGACGACGCGCTGGGTCACAAAGCCGCCGCTGTCGCGGATCACGCTGACGGCTTTTCCGTCGCGGGCGAAGAGGGCGTGGGCGGCGTCGCGCATGTCGGTGCGGGTGGCCGGGTTGGTGGCCAGCACGCGCCGCTTGGTGGCCGCGTCGTCGATCAGCATGTCGATGCCCACGGTGCGGGCCGGATCCAGCCGTTCAACGACAGCGACGGTGGTGATGTCAAAACCCAGCGGGGCGACCAGCATCAGGGCTTGCGGTGATGCGGAGGCGCCGGTTTCGATTTTGGCGCCCAGGTTTTTGAGCAACTGAAGCAGCTCCGAACGGCGTGAGGCCCGCGGCGACACCCATACCGGCGGGAGTTCATCCACCTGGGGTGCGGCTGGCTCGGGCGGCACCTGCATAGCGCCATCGGTATAGCGGTAAAAGCCTTCGCCCGTCTTGCGGCCCAGCACGCCACCGGCCAGACGCTGCGCCGTGATCACGTTGGGGCGGTAGCGGGCTTCTTCGTAGTATTGGTGGTAAATCGCCTCCATCACGGGGTGCGAGACGTCGAGGCCGGTCAGGTCCATCAGCTCGAAAGGGCCCAGCTTGAAGCCGGCCTGATCGCGCAGGATGCGGTCTATGGTGGCGAAATCGGCGATGCCTTCACTGACGATGCGCAGCGCCTCGGTGTTGTAGCCGCGCCCGGCGTGATTGACGATGAAGCCGGGTGTGTCTTGCGCCTGTACGGGCGTGTGGCCCATTTGCCGGGCGTATTGGCTGAGGCCTTCGCACACAGCGGGGCTGGTCTTCAGGCCCGCGATCACTTCCACCACTTTCATCAGCGGTACGGGATTGAAGAAGTGATAACCGGCCAGGCGCTCAGGGTGTTTGAGGCCTGCGGCGATGGCCGTTACGGAGAGCGACGATGTATTGCTTGCCAGCACGGCGCCCGCAGGTACCAGCGCCTCGAGTTCGGCGAACAGGTTTTTTTTGACTTCCAGCCGCTCCACGATGGCTTCGATGATGAGGTCACAAGTTGCCAGGTCACTGAGGGTGGAGGCCAGTTGCAGACGCTCCTTGTGCCCGGCGGCCGCACCGGCGTCGATGCGGCCTTTTTCAACCAGCTTGTCCCATTGGGCGCAGATGGCTTCGCGCGCTTTTTCTGCGGCGCCCGCCTGTGCGTCCATCAGTTTGACAGTGCTTCCGGCCTGGACGGCGATCTGCGCGATGCCGCGCCCCATGGCGCCAGTGCCAACTATTCCCACATTCGCGTAATTTACTTTCATGCCTGAATTATGGCCGAGCATATTTGGCGAAGGTGGCTGGCAAAATTAGGCACCTTATGAAATTTGCCGAGAAGTCTCTCCAATTCGTCCTCGGCGCTGCGCTGTTGGGGGTTACCGCCAACAGTTTGGCCTTGTCTTTGGGCCGCATGCGCAGTGCAGCAATTGTCGGCCGGCCGCTGGACGCCACGCTTTCTGTGCAGCTGGACGCCTCCGAAGGGCTTTCTGCCGTTTGTGCGATCGCCGACGTGTTCTTCGGCGACAGCCAAGTGCCTTCCAGCAAAGTCCGTCTCGCCACCTCGGTGGGCCCAGGTGCCAGTGAAGCCCTTATTCGTATTCGCACAACGTCCGTGGTCGATGAGCCGGTGGTGACGCTTTATGTGCAAGAAGGCTGTCTGCAGAAGAATACGCGCAAGTACGTAATGCTGGCGGAGGCGATGGCGGACAATACCGTCCCCGTGCTTTCGACCCCCGCGCCGGTGGCGGTGCAATTGCCGGTAGTTCCTGACGCTCGCGATGCGCGCGGCGCGGCGCGGCGTGCAGGGGAAGGGCCGGCGGAGTCCGCGGTACCTTCCAACGCCCGTAAAACGTCAAAAACAAAGCCGCAAGCGGGTTCGACCGGCGCAGATGCCATGCCCCGGGCAAGTGCCCGAACAAGCGCCACGGCGATATCGTTGACCGCGCCACCTGGCCGTCAGGCCGGAAAACTTGCGCCAGAAGCGGCGGTCCCATCGCGTTCACGCCTCAAACTTGACCCGATTGACTTGTCCGTGGAGCGGGCCCCGGTGCTTCGGTCATCGCCCGAATTACTGACGGTGCCTTCGGCGGACGCCGGGCAGCGAGCTGCCGCAGCGGCGCTCTGGCAAGCGCTGAATGCGCAGCCGCAGGACATGGCGCGCGACAGTCAGCGGCTCAAGTCGCTGGAAGCGGATGTCGCCGGGATGCTGGCTCAAGGGCGCAAAACCGAAACGGCTGTCACGGAATTGAGAGGCCAGCTTGAGCAGGCGCGCAGTGAACGCTATGCCAACAGGCTGGTGTATGCATTGGGCGTTTTTCTCGTGCTTGCGCTTGCTGTTGCCGTTTCGCTGTGGATGCGCGGCCGGCAGCGCAAACGATTGGGACGTGGGCCCTGGTGGGGGGACGAAACGGCCGAGGGCGGCGAGCGTGGCCTTGAGAGCGGTTTTGCAGCCGGTGCAGCGACCGCCTTGCAATCGACCGGCACCGGCAATGCGGAGGGTGCGGGTCTATCGCAGAAGCAGGTGGTGGACCTCAATCTGGACGAACCTCATTCTGAAAATTCTGGGAAGAAACCACTGCCTAAGCCGGCAACGCCTGCCAGGCTGAAGGAATCCCGAGAGTATCCGGAATTTCTTCCCAGCCTGAGCGGGATGCCGCGGATCGTGAACGCTGAAGAGCTCTTTGACGTCCAGCAGCAGGCGGACTTCTTCCTCTCACTGGGCCACTCCGACAAGGCGGTGGAAGTCTTGCTTCATCACATCACGGATAACGTGGAGACGAGCGCCCTGGTGTATCTGGATCTGTTTGATCTGTATCACAAGCTGGGTCGCAGGGAGGATTACGACGCGCTGCGCACGGATTTCCATCGGATTTTCAATGCCCAGGTGCCCACGTTTGACGACTACACGATGGATTCTCACGGGCTGGAGTTCTACGTGGCGGCCGTGACCCGCATTGAATCGCTGTGGCCGACACCCAAGGTGCTGGATGTTCTGGAAGAGTCTATTTTCCGCAAGCCAGATTCGCGCGGCGAGGTTTTCAGCCTTGCTGCCTACCGTGAGTTGCTGCTGCTTCATTCCATTGCCAAGAAGATCATTGCCCCGTCCGTGGGGTCCACGGGGCCCTTTGCGACGGTAACGCCTTCTGCGTTGAACGCGTCAGCGGCCTTGCCGCAAGTCAGCAGTTTTGGCCCGACCAACATCCTGCCTTTATCTGCGCAGCTTCACGATACGCCGCCGCCCCTGCCCATCGTGCTGCCCATTTCGCATCCTGTCACCTCTGGCGACGTTGTATCTGTTGCCTATCCAGCGGAAATGGTGACGGTGCCTGACTTGACGCAGCCTCCTGTTTCGTCCCGACTGGGATTGGACATTGACTTGAGCCAGGAAGCAGAGGCGGCGCTTGTGCCGCTGCCTTTCATCGCCGTATCGAATGGGCTGCCTGACGCCCACAGGATGGGCAACCTCATCGAGTTCGACCTCGATACCCCGGTCTCTACTGCTCCTGCTCCTCAAGCTTAGGCTCGCAGGCTCCGCCTGGGGGAAGGCTGGGAATCCCTTCAGCGGCGTACTTGAAGTGCGCCGGGATTCACGATGTTGGTGGGCGTGCCTTTGATGAAGTTCACAACGTTGTCGAATGCCGCGCCGAAATACAGTTCGTAGCTGTCTTGCTCCACATACCCGATATGCGGCGTGCAGATGCAGTTCTCGAGGCGAAGCAGTGCATGCCCTTGCAAGATGGGTTCCGACTCAAACACGTCGATCGCCGCCAGGCCGGGCCGCCCGCGGTTGAGCGAGGCAATCAGCGCCTCGGACTCTATCAGCTCGGCGCGGGAGGTGTTGACCAGCAGCGAGGTGGTCTTCATTCGGGACAGATCCTCCAGCGTGACAATGCCGCGGGTTTCATCGTTCAGCCGCAGGTGCAGGCTGAGTACATCGCTTTGCTCGAAGAATTCGGCCTTGCTGTAGGCGATTTCAAAGCCGTCTGCCTTGGCCCGCTCAAGAGAGGCATTGCGGCCCCAAACGACGACACGCATGCCGAAAGCCCGGCCATAGCCGGCGACGATTTGCCCGATCTTTCCGTAGCTCCATACGCCCAGCGTCTTGCCCTTGAGCACGGTGCCGATCCCAAAATTGGGGGGCATGGAGGCTGATTTGAGCCCCGCCTGCTGCCAGGCGCCGTGCTTGAGGTGCGCCACATAGTGGGGAATGCGGCGCATGGCGGCCATCACCAGCGCCCAGGTCAGTTCGGCCGGTGCGGTGGGCGAGCCGGTGCCTTCAGCCACTGCGATTCCCCGTTCGGTGCAGGCTGCGACATCGACATGGCTACCGACGCGGCCGGTCTGGACAATCAGCTTGAGTTTGGGCAGTTTTTCGATGACCTGCCTGCTCAGCTGGGTCCGCTCCCGGATGAGGACGATGACATCGGCGTCTTTGAGCCGGACGGACAGTTGGCCTATGCCTTTGACGGTGTTGGTGTAGACCTTGGCAGGATAGGCCTCCAGTTTGGCAGCGCAGTTGAGTTTTCGCACTGCGTCCTGGTAGTCGTCGAGGATCACAATATTCATGCCGATATTGTGCCTGCAAGATTTTTCTTCCTGGCTGGAAGGGTTGCCCGAAGCGCTTGATTTTGTATCGCGAGGAAACGATTACGGCCCCTCTTTAAAGGGCCGCGAGGCCTCTGTTGCGGCAACCTCTCAGTGAAGCCGCATCGATAACGGCTCTTTTATCGTGACTGCAATGCGGCTTCGCGCTGTGCCATGCGGTCAAGTTCTGCGCACACATCGGCCATGCGGCCAGAGATGACCATGCGGCCGGCGCACGCCGGGCCGACGTTGGAATCGAACTCCCGTACCACCCGAAGGCGGCTGGATACGGGGTTTTTTAAGGAGGGCTTGCTGGTATTGGCGCTTGCTGCAGGGGTAGCCGCTGCCTGGGGCAGCGTTGCGGTAGTGGGTGTTGTGTGGGGGCGGTTCGATGCGAAAGGCAGCACAAGCTGCCTGGAGCGTTGAGCAGCCGCAGGCGGGGAAAACCGGCCGGATGCGTTTTGCGCAGGCACAAACCACGCAGCCAGCGCATGCACGGGGGCCAGCAGGACTGACAACATTGATGAATGTGAAAAACTGACGATTCCCATGATGAACTCCTGTATGAGAGAGGTTTACACAGGCAGGATTCAAACCGGCGGATTTGCCGGCGGGGCCGCCGCACCAGGGTGTTGGCCATATAGCCAAACGCCCGCCACCTGGTGAGCGACCAAATGGGCTGCTTACATCAGCATGGTGTTGCGGATCAAACCAACGGCCAGGCCTTCAAGCTCGAATGGCTCGCCGGGCTCGACCACAATGGTTTTGAAGTCGGGGTTTTCGGGTAAAAGCTCAATCACATTTTTGTTGCGGCGAAAGCGCTTGACGGTGACTTCGTCGCCCAACCGGGCTACGACAATTTGGCCGTTCTTGGCTTCTTTGGCCTGTTTGACGGCGAGCAGGTCGCCGTCCATGATGCCGACGTCGCGCATGCTCATGCCGCGAACCTTGAGAAGGTAATCGGGCTGGCGCTGAAACAGGCTGCTTTCAAAATAATAGGTCTGCTCGATGTGTTCCTGCGCGAGAATCGGGCTGCCAGCAGCAACCCGCCCCACCAAAGGTAGGGCGAGTTGGGCCAGGCTTTGCAACGGCAGGGAAAACTGTTTGATTCTGGATTCGTTCAGGGTGCGCAGGGTGTCACTACGCAGGCGTATGCCACGCGAGGTGCCGCTGACAAGCTCAATGACGCCTTTGCGAGCCAGGGCCTGCAAGTGCTCTTCAGCGGCATTGGCCGAACGAAAGCCCAGCTCTGTGGCGATTTCAGCCCGGGTAGGCGGGGCGCCGGTTCGTGCGATGGCGCTCTGGATCAGCTCCAGAATTTGCTGCTGACGCGCGGTGAGCTTGGGGCCTTCGGAGGAAAAATGCGGAAAATCGTCTAGCGTGCTCATGACCGTTGCTCCTTGAATGAACAGCCCTTGGCCAGTTTGTGGCACGCCGTCTGGCATGCCGGGCCCTAGTAAATAGCTGTTTTAATATCCAGTACCTGTATTTTCATCCAGTTTTTAAAAGATTGCAAGCCTACTTTCTATGCACCGTCAACAAATTGTGATTCTGGGCACTGGCGGCACGATTGCCGGCCGGGCTGAAAGCGTTTCGGACAATATCGGTTACACCGCGGCCCAAGTGGGCGTCGCGGAACTGCTGGCGGCAATTCCCGCGCTGGCGCAAGCCGGCACGGTGCTGACGGAGCAAGTGGCGCAAATCGACAGCAAGGACATGAGTTTTGCCGTCTGGGCCAAGCTGGCCGCGCGCGTCAGCCATTACCTTGAGCAACCCGATATCCAGGGTATCGTCATCACCCATGGCACCGATACGCTGGAGGAAACCGCGTTCTTCTTGCAGACGCTGCTGGCCCCCGCCAAACCGGTGGTGCTGACCTGCGCGATGCGACCGGCTACCGCGCTGGTTCCCGATGGCCCGCAAAACCTGCTCGACGCGGTGGCGGTCGCATGTCACGCGGGCGCACGGGGCGTGGTAGCAGTCTGCGCCGGTGTCATTCATGGCGCGGCCGATGTCCAGAAAGTGCATACCTACCGCCTTGATCCCTTCAGCTCGGGCGACGCCGGTCCCCTTGGCTACGTGGAAGAAGGAGCTGTGAGACAACTAAGGAATTGGCCGGAAGCCCATGCGGGATATGCGCAAGCAGCTATTAAAAATATAGCAAGCCTGGCGGAGCCGGCCAATGTGCCTCGCGTTGAAATCGTCATGAACCATGCCGGCGCCAGCGGCGCTATCGTGCAGGCTCTGCTGGCTCAGGGAGTGCAAGGCCTGGTGGTGGCAGGCACGGGCAACGGGAGCCTGCACTACGAGCTGGAGGTCGCTTTGCTCAAGGCCCAAGCCGCTGGCGTCAAAGTGATTCGCGCAAGCCGATGTCTCAATGGGCGGGTACTGCCTACAGCGGCTGATCAACTACCGGATTCAGAAGGTCTGAGCCCGGTCAAGGCCAGGGTCAAGCTGATCCTGCAACTGCTGGCCTGATCTCTTCCTGGCCCGGCAGCGCCGGCGTCGGTTTTCACTTCCATTTTCTGATCTTTGACCGGATACCTCATGCAAACCCCGTACGAGCTCGGCAATCGCAACCAGACCACCACCTGGGAGGCCTGCATCCAGTTTTACCAGGCGCTGGCCCAGCGCCATCCTGCCGTGCTGCAGTTTTCACAGATTGGCGTTTCCGATGCCGGCATACCGATCCATGCCGGCATCGTGAGCGCCGACGGCGTGTTTGACCGCGAGCAGATCCGTCAGGCGGGGCGCGCCGTCTTTTTCAACAACAACGGCATACACCCCGGTGAGCCTGAAGGCATAGACGCCTGCATGGCGCTGGTGCGCGACCTGTGCCTGGCGCCTGAACGGCTGGCCGCGCTGGGTAGCACGGTCTATCTCTTTATCCCCGTTTACAACGTCGACGGCAGCTGCAATCGCGGTGATGCCAGTCGCGTCAACCAGGACGGGCCGGAGTCCTTCGGCTTTCGCGGCAACAACCTGCACCTGGACCTGAATCGCGACTTCATCAAATGCGACAGCCTCAATGCGCAGCTGTTCAACCGCTTCTTCACGGCCTGGGACCCGGATGTGATGGTCGACACCCATACCTCCAATGGGGCGGATTACGTCTATACGATGACGCTGATCCATACCCAGGCCGACAAATTGGGCGGTGGCCTGGGCTCTTTTCTGCGCGACAGCATGTTGCCGGTTATCTATCGCGGCATGGAGGAGCGCGGCTGGCCGACTTGTCCCTATGTGAACCCCGTGCACGAGAGCCCGGACCAGGGGATTGCCGATTTCCTCGAGGTGCCGCGCTTCTCGACCGGTTACGCGGCGCTGAACCACACCATAGGCTTTATGCCCGAGACCCATATGCTCAAGCCGTTCAAGGATCGCTATGAGTCCATGCGCGCGCTGCTGGATGTGACCTTGGCTTTTACGGCTGCGAACGCGCCGCAAATCCAGGCGCTGCGGCGGCAGGCCCGGCAAGCGGCGAGCGGCAGAACCCATTGGCCTGTCCGCTGGAAGCTCGATGAAACCCGCCGTTCACGCCTGCTGTTTAAAGGTTATGCAGCGGTGCACTCCCCCAGTCTGCTGGGCAATTACCAGCGCCTGGCGTATGACAAGGAGCAGCCTTGGGAGTGGGAAATCGACTATTTCACTCACTTTGCCGAGGAGGTGGTGGTGCGCGCCCCGATGGCCTACGTCATCCCGCAGGCCTGGCGTGCCGTGGTCGAGCGCCTGGACTGGAACGGCGTGCGGATGGAGCGTCTTGGGGCGGCCCGTACGGTGCAGGCCCAGGTTAGCCGTATCCAGAGCGTGAAGAGCCGACCTGATGCCTATGAAGGCCATATGTTCCATGACGAACTCACGCTGGAAATGAGCCTGCAAACCGTCCAGCTGCAAGCCGGCGACTGGTGGGTACCGCTGGACCAGGACAAGGCCCGTTATGCGGTTGAAACCCTGGAGCCGCAAGCGCACGACAGCTTTTTCCGCTGGGGATTTTTCAACAGCATCCTGGAAAAGAAAGAGCACTTCTCGGACTACGTCTTTGAAGACATGGCGCTGCAGTTGCTCAAGGATGAGCCGAAATTGCGCGCGCGCTTTGAACAATGGCGGTTGGATAATCCTGAGCTGCTGTCCGACCAGAAGCAGGTGCTGGGCTTCATCTTTGAGAACTGCGCGCGCTATGCCGAGCCGCAATGGCGCCGTTATCCGGTGCTCTCGGTTTTTGACCGTCCATAAAAAAAGCCGTCGAAAGACGGCTTTTTTGTGCCCGCGGATTCTTAAGCGGCCAGGGCTTCGAAGGCTCGCGCCGTGATCTGGTCGACGGTGCCCATTCCGCTGATGGCGCGGTACTTAGGTGCTGCGTCGGGTGCGACCTTGGCCCAGCTTGAGTAGTAATCCACCAGTGGGCGGGTCTGGGCGCTGTAGACCTCCAGCCGCTTGCGTACGGTTTCTTCCTTGTCGTCGTCGCGCTGGATCAGCGGCTCGCCTGTGACGTCGTCTTTGCCCTCGGCCTTGGGCGGGTTGAATTTGACGTGGTAGGTACGGCCCGAAGCGGGGTGCGAGCGACGTCCACTCATGCGTTCGATGATGGCTTCAAACGGCACGTCGATTTCCAGCACATAGTCCAGCTTGACGCCTGCCGACTTCATGGCATCGGCCTGGGGAATGGTGCGCGGAAAACCGTCAAACAAAAAACCTTTGGCACAGTCGGGCTGGGCGATGCGTTCCTTGACCAGGTTGATGATCAAGTCGTCGCTGACCAGCGCGCCCGAGTCCATCACTTTTTTGGCTTCGATGCCCAGCGGTGTGCCGGCCTTGACGGCCGCGCGGAGCATGTCGCCGGTGGAAATCTGGGGGATGCCGTATTTTTGGCAGATGAAGGTCGCTTGCGTCCCTTTGCCCGCGCCAGGCGCGCCCAACAAAATCAGTCTCATGGATGTCCTCGGATTTTATGAATTCTTGAAGTCAACCCCGGGCCGGCGAGCCGATGATCCGTTGGGGGTGCTTGGCAGGTGTTGAGGGCTGCCCGCACGCCCTGCAGGCCTCACACTTGTGTTTTTCCCAAGGATAGCATGCACGTCCCTGACACCAACTTACAGGCGTGCCCTCTTCAGGGTGGCTTCCGCGTCAGGAAAACAGCTTGCGGGCTCGGGCAAGGTCTTCGGGCGTGTCAACACCCGGCCCGGGCGCATCGTCGGTGATGTGAACAGCGATGCGGTGGCCGTGCCACAGCGCCCGGAGCTGCTCCAGGCATTCCAGTTGTTCGAGCGGAGACTGAGAGAGGCGGGGGAACTCCCGCAGGAAGCCCACCCGGTAGCCATAAATGCCGACATGCCGAAGCGGCTTGGGCAACTTGCTGCCGGCGTCCCACCAGGCCTGGCCTGCAAAGTCGCGACCTGCAGGAATAGGGGTGCGGCTGAAGTAATGCGCAGTGTGGCGTGCGTCCAGCACGACCTTGACCACATTCGGATTGAGGAAGTCTGCCAATTGATCGATGGAGTGTGCAGCTGTGCTCATGGCGCAGTCGGGCCGCTCATTCAGAAGACGTGCTACAGCGTCAATCAGTGCCGGGTCAATCAGTGGCTCGTCGCCCTGCACATTCACCACGATTTCGTCGTCTCTGAGGCCAAGCACACTGCAGGCCTCTGCGAGCCGGTCGCTGCCGCTTGGGTGGTCTGTGCGGGTCAGGACCGCTTCAACGCCAAAAGCCGCGCAGCTTTGGATGATCTCGGCACTGTCAGTCGCTACGACCGTGCGCAGGGCGGTGCTTTTCATGGCGCGCTGTGCCACACGCACAACCATGGGTGCGCCGCCGATATCCGCCAGGGGCTTGTTGGGCAGGCGTGTAGAAGCCAGGCGTGCTGGAATAAGGACTGTAAAAGTCATGCCTTGAGGCGTCCGTCTCGGTTTTTAGTGAGAGTCACAGGCCAAGTTCTTCGTCCGTTAGCGTTCGCGCTTCGCTTTCCAGCAGCACGGGCAGGCCGTCGCGGACCGGATAGGCCAGCCGGGCGCTGCGCGAGACAAGTTCTTGTTTCTCCCGGTCGTAGTCGAGCGGGCCTTTGGTCACGGGGCAGACCAGCAGTTCAAGCAGTTTGGTGTCCATGCTTCGATGGTAATGGAGAAGAAAGCTGCGGCGCCAGCAATGCATCGAACGCGGCAAAAAAAGCAGGTTCAGGCGAAAACACCAGTGGCACGGCCAACAGCTCAAGCCGGGCCGCTTCGGCCAGCGGGAAAAGCTTGACGGCATCTTTTTCGGTGCACAACACGGTTTGGCCTTCCAGCCCGGTCAGGTCGCTGCCGCTGAATTCGTAGTGATCAGGGAGCGCCACGGCGTTTTGAAGGCTCAAGCCTCTGGCTTTGAGCATCAGGAAAAACGCCTCAGGGTTGGCAATGCCCGCCATTGCCGTGACGGGCCGCCCTTGCAGGCTGGCCAGTGCAATCCGGTTGCCGTTCATGGCATAGGCTTCGTCCGCCAGGCATCGGGTAGACGTAAAACCGTCAAATGCCGCTTGCTGTCCGGTATGCAGGACGAGATCCAGGCCCTGGCGCTTGCGCGCGGGCCACGGCTCGCGCAAGGGACCCGCAGGCAACAGCCATCCGTTGCCAATTCCCCTGTCATCAAAAGCGGCAATCTCGATGTCGCGTTGCAGGGTGTAATGCTGCAGGCCGTCGTCACATACCACCACAGCTGTTGAGGGATGGGCTGCGAGTAATGCGCGCAATGCGTCGGCGCGTCTATTTGCTACAAAAACAGGAGCATCTGTGGCACGGTGGATAAGGGCTGGCTCGTCACCGCTTTCTTCAATGGGGGTAACCGCGGTGACCTCAACGCAATTCGTGCTGGATCGCCCGTAGCCTCGGGATATGACGCCCACTTTCACTTGTTGTGCTTGCAGGTGTTTGACCAGTGCGATCACAAGAGGTGTTTTTCCCGCACCGCCTGCAATGACGTTTCCGACCACGATGACGGGAACTTCAAAACGCTCAGACCTGAAAAATCCATGGCGATACAAGGCCCTGCGCAGGCGAACAGCCAGGCCGTGCACTTGTGCCAGCGGCCAGAGCAGACATGCCAGCCATCCCCGGGTGAGCCAGGCCTTCTGCAGGGTTTGTTTCACGCGATTCAAGCCGGTGGGCCGGGGAGGGGTTGAAGGTGGCCGGCAAGAAACCGGAACCTACTTTGCTCCGGCCGTGGCGGCGCTCTGGGTTGCAAACGTGATCTGCGTGAGGCCGTGGCGGCGTGCGGCCTCCATGACGGTAATGACCGCCTGGTGCGTAGCATTGGCATCGGCGCTGATGATGATGACGCTTTCTTTGCCGGCCTTGGCCGCTTCTGCCAGCGCGGTACCGAGCGCCTCGATGCTGCGGCCCTCCACCAGGGTCTTGTTGACCATATATCGGCCATCACTGCTCACCGCAACAATGACTTCTTTGGGATAGTCGCGCTGCTGCTCGGCATCGGCAATCGGTAACTTGACCTGAAGCTCGGTGAATTTGCTGTAGGTGGTTGACAGCATCAGGAAGATCAGCACCACGAGCAATACGTCGATGAAAGGGATCAGATTGATCTCCGGCTCATCGTGCGGGTGAGGGCGGAAGTTCATTTGCGCAGGGTGTTGAGATGGCGAACGAAGCGCTCTGCTGCAAGCTCCATGGTCAGCAGGTAGCCGTCTACGCGGGCCCGGAAGTAGCGCCAGAAGATCAGCGAGGGGATCGCCACCATCAGGCCGAAGGCCGTGTTGTAGAGCGCAATGGAAATGCCTTGCGCCAGTTGCGCCGGGTTGCCCCCCGCGGCGCTGCTGACGCCCCCACCGCCTGCCTGCGAACCGAAAATCTCGATCATGCCAATGACCGTACCAAGGAGGCCGAGCAAGGGCGCGGCGGAGGCAATGGTTGCCAACGCAGCCAGGTAGCGCTCCAGCTTGTGTGCCGCCTGGCGTCCGGCCCCTTCGAGGGTGGAGCGCAAGTCGTCTTCGCTGATTCGCGGGTTCGTGTTCAGGGCGCGAAAGCCGCTGGCAAGCACTTCGCCAAGCAATGAATTCTGTTCGAGTTGCGCTACCACGTCGGGTGAGGGCACTGCGGCACGAGAGACCGTAATGGCCTCGTCAAGCAACTTCGGTGGTGCGACTTTGCGAATTTTAAGGCTGGTAAAACGCTCGATAACCAGCGCCAGAGCCAAGACGGAACAGGCAACCAAGGGCCAAATTGGCCAGCCTGCGGCTTGTATGATCGAAAACAATGCACATCTCCAAGCAGATAATTTGTGATGGATTATGGCTTACAGAAATTGCCGCATCAGCGAGTGATGCACTTCACGAGCGAATGTTTGCAAGATCGCATTTTGTAAGACGTAGCCCACAGAAGCTGTGGATAACTTTGTGAGCAAGTGATGGTGGAGAGGCCTGCAGGCCGCGCCAAATCGTGCATATGACAAAACGATGAAATTTTGAGCAGAATTAAGTTATTCAAAATCAATGAGTTATACGAAGTTATCACGGCGTCCGCACGAAACCGGTGGTTTTGCCCATGCTGGACGGCGCTCTGTGGAGTACTACCCCTGCAAAATCAAGGGATTTAGCCGTGTTTGAGGAAACGGCTCATCCTGGAAAACCTATTTCGAGTGGGCGCGAGGGAAATATTCGTATCTGGCCTGTGGGTTCCTTGCTGCGCGCGATCGCGGACAGCCTGGAGGCACGCTTTAACCCGGTAGCAGTGCAAGGCGAAATCAGCAGTTTCTCTCGGGCCGCCAGTGGGCATTGCTATTTTTCCCTCAAGGACGAACAAGGACAGGTTCGCTGCGCCATGTTTCGGCGGTCGGCCGGCCTGCTGGATTTTTCGCCTCGCGACGGTCAACTGGTCGAGTTGCGGGGGCGCCTGGGTGTTTATGAGCCGCGTGGAGAGCTGCAGCTGGTCGTAGAGTCCATGCGGCAGGCGGGGCAGGGCAACTTGTTCGAGCAGTTTCTGCAGCTCAAGGCCAAGCTGGAAGCGGAGGGTCTTTTTGAGTCCGATCGGAAAAGGCCTTTGTCCGTGCTGCCGCGTGCTATCGGCGTTGTCACATCTTTGGGAGCTGCTGCTTTGCACGACGTGGTGAGCGCGCTGCAGCGGCGAGTACCGCATATTCCCGTGGTGATTTACCCGGCTACTGTGCAAGGCGGCCAGGCAGCTGGCGAGTTGCGGGGTGCATTACTGAAGGCGTATCAAAGGCGGGAACAGGACAAGGTTGATGTCCTGCTCCTGGTGCGCGGTGGCGGCGCTATGGAGGATCTGTGGGCCTTCAATGACGAGCAGCTCGCGCGCGCTATTGTGGACGCTCCCATGCCAGTGATCAGCGGTGTAGGCCATGAAACCGACTTCACTATTGCTGATTTTTGCGCCGACGTGCGCGCTCCAACACCGACCGCAGCGGCTGAGCTTTGTGCGCAGCCGCAAAGCGTGTGGCTTGGCGCGCTGGGCCTCGCTTTGTCGCGCTTGCAAAATGGTGTCGATCGGCAGATGCAATCGCATAACCAGCGTCTGGACTGGGCGGCCTCGCGAGTCGGCAGGCCTTCCCATCTGGTGACACGGCAGCATGCCCGTCTGGTGGGGCTGGGGCAAAACCTGAGCCATGCGGCGCGTTCAGCTTTGCAGCAAGAACGGCTCAGGTTGCGAACGTTGGGCGCGGATTTCCCGCGAGAGATGGAGAGCAGCCTGCGGCGCAGCCTCCAGCGGGTTGAACGCGCGCAGTTGCGGCTTGAATTACTGGACCCTAAACTCGTCTTGAAGCGCGGCTACGCCTGGCTTGCCGACTTGCACGGGGAGCCTATCACCGGCCCGGAAAAGACACACGTAGGCCAGCCCGTGCGCGCTACCCTTGCCGGCGGCGAGGTCGATTTGACGGTCTCTGCGCGCCGCCTGATTTAGTTTTTACAATGATCCGGACAGCGTTAATAACAGTTCATTCATCACCACGAGGAAAATCATGGAACACAAGCTCCCCCCGCTCCCTTACCCGATCGACGCACTGGCGCCGCACTACAGCCAGGAAGCCTTTGAATACCACCATGGCAAGCACCACAATGCTTACGTGGTGAACCTGAACAACCTGCAAAAAGGCACCGAATTCGAATCTATGACGCTCGAAGAGATCGTCAAAAAATCCAGCGGCGGCGTGTACAACAACGCGGCCCAGATCTGGAATCACACCTTTTTCTGGAGCTGCATGAAGCCTGCAGGCGGCGGCGAACCCGGCGGCGCGCTGGCAGCGGCGATCAACGCCAAGTTCGGCTCGTATGCCGCCTTCAAGGAAGCTTTCGTCAAATCGGCCGTAGGCAATTTCGGCTCCGGCTGGACCTGGCTGGTCAAGAAAGCCGATGGCACGGTGGACATCGTCAACACCGGCCCTGCCGGCACGCCGCTCACCACCGCAGACAAGGCCCTGCTGACGGTCGACGTCTGGGAGCATGCCTACTACATCGACTACCGCAACCTGCGCCCGAAATTCGTGGAAACTTTCCTGTCCAACCTGGTCAACTGGAGTTTTGCGGAAGCCAACTTCGCCTGATTGACGCCTCTGGCGCGCATAAAAAAGCCGACTATATGTCGGCTTTTTTTGCTTGCAGGTGAACGAGAAATCAGCGTTTGGCCTCAAAGGGCGGGCCGCCCAGCTTGCTTCCCGCCTTGATGCCTTTTTTGGCAAACCAGCCTTTGTTCATTTCCAGTACGTAACGCACGGGCTGGCTCGAACAGTGGGCGTCGGTCGTTTGCGGCTTCATGTCGGCCAGGTTCACGATGGTGCCGTCATCCGCCACAAATGCCGCAGTCAGGGGTAGCAGGGTGTTTTTCATCCAGAAGCATTGCTGGGTGGCTTGCTCGAACACGAAGATCATGCCTTCTTGCTGGGGCATCTCCTTGCGGAACATCAGGCCGATTTGCCGTTGCTCGGGCGTGAATGCCACTTGCGCATCAATCAGGTGCATGCCCGCCGAGAGTTTGACGCGCTGAAGGTTCATCTGAGGGCCTTCCTGGGCCGACGCGCACATCGGAGAAAGCAGGGCGGTCAGAGCCAGGGCAGACGCAAAGACTTGAAAGGCCTTGCCAAAAGATACAGATACGGCAACGGGTTTTAAGAACATAGAGTCACCAAGCATGAAATTGATCTGCCAGCATAAACGACGCGCATAAAAAATGCCCGCACGCGGCGGGCATTCTGACCGAAGTCACCAGGAATTACTTCTTGGCTTCAGCTTTCTTGGCGGCAGCGGCTTCAGCCTTTGCCTTCTTTGCGGCAGCAGCTTCAGCTTTCTTGGCGGCAGCGGCTTCAGCCTTTGCCTTCTTCTTTGCGGCAGCAGCGGCAGCTTTTTCTTCTTTGGTCATTTTGGCTGGCTTGGCAGCTGGGGTCGCGGCAGGGGCAGCAGCGGGAGCTGGTGCTGCTGCAGCGGCAGGAGCGGGAGCAGGCTTGGCAGCAGGAGCTTGTGCATAGGCACCAACGGCGAAGAGGCCAGCGATCAAAGCAGCGAGGATTTTGTTCATTTGGAATTTCCTTAAATACGTTATTGGAAAAAATACCCCGAACTTCTCGGAGGCCTTACCGTAACGAGGCCCGTTCCCAAGCCGTTGACAGATGCCCCCAAATTCTTTTGCCAAATGGTTTTACGGCTAGAATTTAGGGGTTTTTACCTAAACTGCTACGCGGCGACACACCCACGCCAGAGCGCTCACCGGAGACTTTCCTACATGTACCAGCACATCAAAGTGCCTTCCCAAGGCAAAAAAATCACTGTCAATGCCGACAATTCCCTGAACGTGCCTGATGAACCCATCATTCCGTTCATCGAAGGCGACGGCACCGGCGCGGACATCACGCCGGTCATGTTGAAAGTGGTGGATGCTGCTGTTGCCAAAGCCTACGGCGGCAAGAAGAAGATCCACTGGATGGAAGTGTTCGCCGGTGAAAAGTCCACCAAGGTCTACGGCCCCGATGTGTGGCTGCCCGAAGAAACCCTGCATGCCGTGCGCGATTACGTCGTGTCGATCAAGGGTCCGTTGACGACGCCGGTGGGCGGCGGCATTCGCAGCCTGAACGTCGCGTTGCGCCAGGAACTGGACCTTTACGTCTGCCTGCGCCCCATTCAGTACTTCGCGGGCGTCCCTTCTCCCGTCAAAGAGCCGCAGAAGACCAATATGGTCATCTTCCGCGAAAATTCGGAAGACATCTACGCCGGCATTGAGTTCGAATCCGGCAGCGACAAGGCCAAAAAACTCATCAAATTCCTGCAGGACGAGATGGGCGTCAAGAAAATCCGCTTCCCAAACACCTCCGGCATCGGCATCAAACCGGTTTCCAGCGAAGGTACCGAGCGCCTGGTCCGCAAGGCCATCCAGTACGCCATTGACAATGACAAGTCCAGCGTGACGATCGTGCACAAGGGCAACATCATGAAGTTCACTGAGGGCGGCTTCCGTGATTGGGCATATGCCTTGGCCAAGAAGGAATTCGGCGCTGTGGAAATCGACGGCGGCCCATGGATGAAGTTCAAGAATCCGAAAACCGGCAAGGAAATCACCGTCAAGGACAGCATTGCAGATGCTTTCCTGCAGCAAATCCTGCTGCGCCCCGCTGAATACAGCGTGATCGCCACCCTGAACCTGAATGGCGACTACGTGTCTGACGCGCTGGCAGCCCAGGTCGGCGGTATCGGTATTGCCCCTGGCGCCAACCTGAGCGACACCGTCGCCATGTTCGAGGCCACCCACGGCACGGCGCCCAAGTACGCCGGCAAGGACTACGTGAACCCCGGTTCCGAAATTCTCTCCGCCGAGATGATGCTGCGCCACATGGGCTGGACCGAGGCTGCTGATCTGATCATCAGTTCGATGGAAAAATCCATCGCGTCCAAGAAAGTCACCTATGACTTTGCGCGCCTCATGGAAGGAGCAACCCAGGTCAGCTGCTCGGGCTTTGGCCAAGTCATGATCGACCACATGTAAAGCAGGCCCAGCCCTCTATTCTGAAGCCGCCCGGGAGCAATCCCGAGGCGGTTTTTTCTTGCCCGCAAAAAAGGCAAAAAATCACGCTTGAATGTCGCGTTCCCGCCACCAATTTCCCTATCAAGCGCACTGGACAACATCGGTGGCTAGAATGAATTCCATGGCAACCAAGTCTCCCAAAACCCCGAATCCTCCGGTGCAGCATCCGGTACCCGCCGTCAGGCCGGACAACGGAGGGGATTCGGTCGTGCTGGAGCGCCGGCCGCAAAAGACCAAGCCGCCACAGATGTACCAGGTCGTGCTGCTGAACGACGATTACACCCCGATGGAGTTTGTGGTGGTCGTTATCCAGGAATTCTTCAATAAAGACCGGGAAACCGCCACGCAGATCATGCTGAAGATCCACCTTGACGGAAAAGGTGTCTGTGGGGTTTTCTCGAAGGATGTGGCGGCCACCAAGGTTGACCAGGTCACCGAAGCCGCCCGTAAAAACGGCCATCCGCTGCAGTGTGTCAGTGAGCCCATTGAATAATCGTGAATCCGGCCAATATTCGAGCTATAAGTCAGTAAAGTAACCCAAGCAAGCCGAAAGGAAGATCAATGATTGCCCAGGAATTAGAAGTCAGCTTGCACATGGCGTTTGTCGAGGCGCGTCAGCAGCGTCACGAGTTCATCACCGTTGAGCACCTCCTGCTTGCCTTGCTGGACAACCCCAGTGCCGCCGAAGTGCTGCGCGCTTGCTCCGCCAACGTCGATGATTTGCGCAAGTCGCTTGCCAACTTCATCAAAGACAATACCCCGCAAGTGGCGGGTAGCGACGACGTCGACACGCAGCCCACACTGGGCTTCCAGCGTGTGATCCAGCGTGCCATCATGCATGTGCAGTCCACCGGCAACGGCAAAAAAGAAGTTACCGGCGCCAACGTGCTGGTCGCCATTTTTGGTGAAAAAGACTCGCACGCGGTGTATTACCTCCACCAGCAAGGCGTGACCCGGCTGGATGTGGTGAACTTCATCGCACACGGCATCAAGAAGAGCGACCCGCCCGAACCCGCCAAGGCCGGCGAGAGCGCTGCCGAGAACGAAGAGGGCGGCGAGAAGAACGAAAAGGCCTCCCCGCTCGAGCAATTCACTGTCAATCTGAACCAGCTCGCCAAGGAAGGCAAGATCGATCCGCTGATCGGCCGCCAGTACGAGGTCGAACGTGTGATCCAGATCCTCTGCCGCCGCCGCAAGAACAACCCGCTGCTCGTCGGCGAGGCCGGCGTGGGAAAAACCGCGATTGCCGAGGGCCTGGCCTGGCGCATCACGCAAAAAGACGTGCCCGAAATCCTGGCCGAAGCCAACGTGTATTCGCTCGACATGGGCGCGTTGCTGGCGGGCACCAAGTACCGCGGCGATTTTGAGCAGCGCCTCAAGGGCGTGTTGAAAGCGCTGAAAGACAAGCCCAACGGCATCCTTTTCATCGACGAAATCCACACCCTGATCGGTGCCGGTGCGGCCTCAGGCGGCACGCTGGACGCGTCCAACCTGCTCAAACCCGCGCTCAGCTCGGGCCAGCTCAAGTGCATTGGCGCGACCACTTTCACCGAATACCGCGGCATCTTCGAAAAAGACGCGGCTCTGTCGCGCCGCTTCCAGAAGGTCGACGTGGTCGAGCCTACCGTGCAGGAAACCGTCGATATCCTGAAGGGCCTGAAGTCGCGCTTTGAAGAGCACCACAGCGTCAAGTACGCCGTGGCCGCTCTGCAGGCCGCGGCCGAGCTCAGCGCAAAGTACATCAACGACCGCCACCTGCCCGACAAGGCGATTGACGTGATCGATGAAGCCGGCGCTGCCCAGCGCATCTTGCCTGCGTCCAAACGCAAGAAGATCATCACCAAGGCCGAGGTCGAGGAGATCGTGGCCAAGATCGCCCGTATCCCGCCCGCCAATGTATCCAACGACGACCGCGGCAAGCTCAAGACGCTGGACCGCGACCTGAAAAGCGTGGTCTTCGGCCAGGACAAGGCACTCGACGTGCTGGCGTCCGCCGTCAAGATGGCGCGCTCGGGCCTGGGCAAGGACGACAAGCCGATCGGCTCCTTCCTGTTCTCCGGTCCCACGGGCGTCGGCAAGACCGAAGCGGCCAAGCAGCTGGCCTACATCATGGGCATTGAGTTGATTCGCTTCGACATGTCTGAATACATGGAGCGCCACGCCGTGAGCCGGCTGATCGGCGCGCCCCCCGGCTATGTCGGTTTCGACCAGGGCGGCCTGTTGACCGAGGCCATCACCAAAAAGCCGCACGCCGTGCTGCTGCTGGACGAGATCGAGAAGGCGCACCCAGACATCTTCAACGTGCTGCTGCAAGTCATGGACCACGGCACGCTGACGGACAACAACGGGCGCAAGGCCGATTTTCGCAATGTCATCATCGTCATGACCACCAACGCCGGTGCCGAGACGATGAACAAGGCGACGATCGGCTTCACCAACCCGCGCGAGTCCGGCGACGAGATGGCCGACATCAAGCGTCTGTTCACGCCCGAGTTCCGCAACCGTCTGGACGCGACCGTGAGCTTCAAGGCGCTGGATGAAACCGTCATCCTGCGTGTGGTCGACAAGTTCCTGCTGCAGCTTGAAACCCAGCTGGCCGAGAAAAAGGTGGAAGTCACTTTTACCGACACGCTGCGCAAGTACCTCGGCAAGAAGGGCTTCGATCCGCTGATGGGCGCCCGGCCGATGCAGCGCCTGATCCAGGACACGATTCGCCGCGCCCTGGCCGACGAACTGCTGTTCGGCCGTCTGATCGACGGTGGCCGCCTCACGGTCGACATGAAAGTGACGACCGACGAGAAGGGCGTCGAGACCGGCGAGGTCGAACTCGACATCCAGCCGCTGCCCAAGAAAGAGGGCAAAGCCAAGCCCGAAGCCGAGGCGGCAGAGACCAACTGAACGCCTGGCAGGCGCTGATTTTTCAGCACTCTCCCAAAAGGCCGGTAGCATCACGCTATCGGCCTTTTTTCATGCCCGCCAGCGCCGCCAACTTCTTCAAATCCAGTCTTGACGCTTCCTGAACTCAGCTCCGAATGGAAAACCGGCCTGTCCCTGGCCTGGAGCCTCTATATTGCGGTGCTGTCGATCTGGATCGTGATGCAAAAGCGTGCCCCGGTGTCCACCATGAGCTGGATACTGTCGCTGGCCTTGCTGCCGTTTGCAGGCTTTGTTATCTACTACTTTCTGGGGCCCCAGCGCCTGAAGAAGCAGCGCCTGAAGCGCCTGCGCAGCCGCGCCGGCGAGCGCGCGGGCGACGATCTCGCCCTGCTGCGCGAGGCCGCCCAAAGGGCGCCCGAGGCCCTGCGGCAGATGGCCGCGCTGGGCACGGCAGCCTGCGGTCTGCCGGTGTCCAGCGCGACCTCGGTCGAGCTGCTTTCGGGCGGCGCACGCGCTTTCGACAGCATCTTCGAGGCGATTCGCGGCGCGCGTGATCATATCCATCTCGAGTACTACATCTTCGAGCCCGACCAGATCGGCACCGCGCTGCGCGACCTGCTGGCACAAAAAGCCCGAGAAGGCGTCAGCGTGCGCCTGCTGATCGATGCCATCGGCTCAAAGCGCCTGGGCCGCAGGTTCCTGGCGCCGCTGGAGGACGCCGGCGGACACGTCGCGTTCTTCCACGACACGCGCATAGGCCGCCGGCTGCGCCCGGTGACTAATTACCGCACCCACCGCAAGATCGTGGTGTGCGACGGCGCCATCGGCTTTACCGGCGGCGTCAACATCACCGACGAAGAAGACATGCGCACCCGCAAGGACGCCTATCACGACGTTCACCTGCGCATGGAGGGCAGTGCCGTGCGCTGGCTGCAAACCACCTTCCTCGAGGACTGGGCCTACACAACCGGCGAATACCCCAGCGACAAAAACCGAGCGCTGCCGCATCTACTGCCGCAGCTTTTGCCCGACACGGCAGCCGGCGACATTCCGGTGCAGATCATCACCAGCGGGCCCGACACCATGCTGGAGCCCATACATCGCATGCACGTAGCGGCCATCAACGCTTCCAGCCAGCGCGCCTGGCTGACCACGCCGTACTTCGTGCCCGGCGAGCCTGCGCTCATGGCGCTCACCAGCGCCGCGCTGCGCGGGGTCGACGTGCGCCTGCTGGTGCCGCGCCGCAGCGACAGCCTGATCGTCAGCGCCGCCGCACGGTCTTACTATGACGAACTGATCGCCGCCGGTGTCAAGGTCTGGGAATACAAGGCCCGCATGCTGCACTCCAAGACGCTGGTGGTAGACGACAACTGCGCCATGGCCGGCACCGCCAATTTCGACAACCGCAGTTTTCGGCTTAATTTCGAAGTGATGGCCGTGGTGTACGGTCCGGCGCTGGCCGGGCCCTTGGCGGCACAGTTCGAAATCGATTTGCGCAGCGCCGCCGCCGTGCATGCCCACAGGCCGCAGCGCTTTCTGACACGCTTGGCCGACGCCACGGCGCGGCTGTTTTCACCCTTGCTTTAATTCTTTCGAGACGCTCCATGGCCTCCCATACCTTCCTCTGGCACGACTACGAGACTTTCGGCATCAACCCGCGCCGCGACAGGCCTGCGCAGTTCGCCGGCATACGCACCGACGCCGAACTCAACGAAATCGGCGAGCCGTTGATGATGTACTGCAAGCCCGCCAACGACTACCTGCCGGACCCGGAGTCCTGCCTGCTCACTGGCATCACGCCCCAGCTGTGCCTGGAGCGCGGCGTGGCCGAGCATGAATTCGCTGCCCGTATTGAAGCCGTGCTCGCCGAGCCCGGCACCATAGGCGTGGGCTACAACACCATCCGCTTTGACGACGAAGTCACGCGCCACCTGTTCTGGCGCAACCTGATCGATCCGTATGCGCGCGAATGGCAGAACGAGTGCGGCCGATGGGACCTGCTCGACGTGGTGCGCATGTGCTATGCCTTGCGGCCCGAAGGCATCGTCTGGCCGCGCAAGCCCGACGAGCGTTTCCCTGATGACCCGGGTGTGACCCGCCCCAGCTTCAAGCTCGAAGACCTGGCGCGCGCCAATGGCCTGATGCATGACGCAGCGCACGACGCCTTGTCGGACGTGCGCGCCACCATCGCGCTCGCGCGCCTGATCCGCCAGGCGCAGCCCAAGCTCTTCGACTTTGCGCTGAGCCTGCACAAAAAAGACCGCGTCGCCACCGAACTCGGCCTGCCCACCAGCCCGCAGACGGCCCAGCCCTTTCTTCACATCTCGGGCATGTTCCCGCCCGAGCGCGGCTGCCTGGCTGTGATGTGGCCGCTGGCCACGCACCCCACCAACAAGAATGAGCTATTGGCCTGGGACCTGTCGCAAGACCCGGGCGAATTGCCGCTGCTGGATGTCGCCACGCTGCGCCAGCGCCTTTTCAGCAAATCGGCCGACCTGCCCGAGGGCGTGCAGCGCCTGCCCATCAAGTCGGTGCACCTGAACAAGTCGCCCATGGTCGTGCGCAAGCTCGCCACGCTGACGCCCGAGATGGCGGCGAAGTGGGGCGTCAGCATTGATGCCGCACTGGCCAACGCCGAAAAAGCGGCCGGTCTCCCCGACATGAGCGCTATATGGCCCGAGGTCTTCCGCCGTCCCAAGGAGGCTGCGCCCGATGTGGACGAGGATTTGTATGGCGGCTTTGTCGGCAACGCTGACCGCCGCCGCCTGAACCAGCTGCGCGCCTTGTCACCGGCCGAGCTGGCTCACAGCCGTACAGGCTTTGACGACGACCGGCTGGGAGAACTGCTGTTTCGTTACCGCGCCCGTAATTTCCCGGAAACCCTGTCGCCCGAAGACGCCGAACGTTGGGAAGCGCACCGCGTAGCGGGCCTGCTGGAGGGCGAGGGCGGGGCGCGCAATGTGGACGCCTTGTTTGCCCGGATCGACGTGCTGTCTGAAACGGCAGATGAGCGGGGCGAGGAGATTTTGGGCGCACTTTATGAATATGCGGAGTTCATCGCGCCTGAGTTGGGGTAGTTAAAGCGACTGCCAGCCTTGGGTTTTGGTTCGAAGGTCACCGGACTGCTCAACTCCGAAAATGCCGTTGCTATAAATTCGGGAGCGTCCTATCCATGTTGTTATTGGGCTGCGGGCCGATTTTTCTTAAAAGTTAACCATGCAACCCCCTGCCATGAATGACGCATGGACTGCCTCGGCGAGCACTTCAGAAGGTATCCTCAAACTCATCGTTATGCCAAAAATCAAATAAATTAAGAGCGATATATTCTTTTGAGTTTTAACACTTGCTCCCCACAATGCCTTGATCAAGCAATTCAAGGAGCAACACATGGCTACTCTCAGACTCGGCGACACCGCCCCCGATTTCACCCAAGACTCCACCGCCGGCAAGATCGACTTTCATCAGTGGGCTGGCGATTCATGGGTTGTGCTGTTCTCACACCCTGCTGATTTCACGCCCGTTTGCACCACCGAACTCGGCAAAACCGCCGCCTTGAGCGGCGAATTCGCCAAACGCAATGTCAAGCCCATCGCGGTCAGCGTAGACCCGCTCGAATCCCACGGCAAGTGGGTCAACGACATCAACGAAACGCAAAACACCACGGTGAATTTCCCCATCCTGGCCGATGCCGATCGCAAAGTGGCCAACCTGTACGACATGATTCACCCGAATGCCCTGAGCACCGGCCCCACCGCCACCGTACGCAGCGTGTTCATCATCGACCCGAAAAAGGCGATCCGCACCACCTTCACCTATCCCGCCAGCACCGGCCGCAACTTTGACGAGATCCTGCGCGTCATCGACTCGCTGCAGCTGACGGACGGCTACAAGGTCGCCACGCCGGTGAACTGGAAAGACGGCGACGACGTGATCATCGTGCCCAGCCTGCAAGACCCGGCCGAGATCGCCCAGCGCTTCCCGAAGGGTTTCAAGGCCATCAAGCCGTACCTGCGCATCACGCCGCAGCCGAACAAGTAATCGGACGGGTCGCGCGAAGTGCGTTTCATCATCGTCCCCGGCTGGCGCGACTCCGGCCCCGGCCACTGGCAAAGCCTGTGGGCCGAGCGCCTGAGCAATGCGGTGCGTGTCCGGCAAGACGACTGGATCACGCCTTCACGCAAGTCCTGGGTGGCAACGCTCTCCAACACCATCCTGCTGCAAAACGAACCCGTGGTGATCGTGGCGCACAGCCTGGGCTGCATTGCCACGACCCACTTGCCGCCAGAAGCTGCGGAACGCATCCAAGGCGCTTTGCTGGTGGCGCCGGCTGACCCTGAGCGCCGCGCCGTCTTGAGCGACTTTGCGCCTGTTCCTTACCAAAAGCTGCCTTACCGCAGCGTGCTGGTCGCCAGCAGCAACGACCCCTACTGTCCGGTGCGCCTGGCCGGCGCCTATGCCCGAGCCTGGGGCAGCGAATTTGTGCGCCTGCAGGATGCAGGGCACATCAACGTCCAATCGGGCCATGGTGAATGGCCCCTGGGCATCGCGCTGCTGCAATCCCTGGCGGGCGATGCATCACTTTCAGCCGCCCGCCTTGATTTTTCTTCTTCGAGCGCTTCTTCATCTTCTTCTTTCGGATCCCTGGAAACGGCATGACTTCTTTAAAACTCAAAATCGCTCTTGCAACCCTGGCTTTGGCAACGAGCGGTATCACCTCGGCACAAACGCAAACGCTGCTCAACGGCTCGTATGACGTGGCGCGCGAGTTTTATAAAGACTACAACGCAGCCTTTATCGCCAACTACAAAAAGACCACTGGCAAGGACGTGAAGGTTGATCAGTCGCATGCGGGCTCCAGCGCCGTCGCTCGCTCGGTGGCCGATGGCCTGGACGCTGATGTCGTCACCATGAACACCTCGACCGACGTCGACTTCCTCGCCAATGCCGGTGTCGTCGCCAAGGACTGGACCAAGAAGTTCCCGGACAACGCTTCACCCACCACCTCCACCATGCTGTTCCTGGTGCGCAACGGTAATCCCAAGGGCATCAAGGATTGGGACGACCTGATCAAGCCCGGCATCCAGGTAATCGTGGTCAACCCCAAGACCGGCGGCAACGGCCGTTACGCCTATCTGGCTGCCTGGGGTTATGCCAAGAAGAAGGGCGGCACCGACGCGCAAGCCGCCGAGTTCGTCGGCAAGCTCTACAAGAATGTGCCGGTGCTGGGCAAGGGCGGTCGCGATGCGACTACCGTGTTCCTGCAGCGCAATATCGGCGATGTGTTGATCACCTTTGAATCCGAAGTGCTGTCGGTCAACAAGGAGTTCGGCGAAGGCAAGGTCGACGCGATCTACCCGTCCATCAGCATCGTGGCGGAAAACCCCGTCGCTGTGGTCGAACGCACCGTGGCCAAGAAGGGCTCGGCAGACCTGGCCAAGGCCTACCTGAACTACCTCTACTCGGAAGAAGGTCAGGAAATTGCGGCTCGCCACGCGCTGCGTCCGCGCTCGCAGGCCGTCCTGAAGAAGTACGCCAGCACCTTCAAACCGCTGCAGCTCTTCACGGTGCAAGACGTCTTTGGCAGCCTGGGCGAGGCGCAAAAAGTGCACTTCAACGACGGCGGCCAGTTCGACAAGCTGTACACCGTCAAATAAACCATGACCGCCTTGTCTTCTGTGGCGCCGCCTTCCGCGGTGGTGCCGGGTCTGCCTGCGGGTAGCAAAAGGGCGGCCAAACGGGTATTGCCCGGTTTTCGCCTCACGCTGGGTTACACCGTGCTCTACCTCAGCCTGATCGTGCTGATCCCGATCTCGGCGCTGTTCTTCAAAACCTTCACGCTCAGCTGGGACCAGTTCATTGCAGCAGTGACTTCACCGCGCGTGCTGGCGTCTTACCGCCTGACTTTCGGCGCATCGTTGATCGCCGCCTTGGTGAACCTGGTGTTTGGCCTGCTACTGGCCTGGGTGCTGGTGCGCTACAAGTTCCCTGGCAAAAAGATTGTCGATGCACTGGTGGATTTGCCATTTGCGTTGCCCACGGCCGTGGCCGGCATTTCGCTGACAGCCTTGCTGGCCGGCAACGGCTGGATCGGCCAATACCTGGAGCCCATGGGCATCAAGCTGGCCTTCACGCCCGCAGGCGTGGTGATCGCACTGATCTTTATCGGCCTGCCGTTTGTCGTGCGCACGGTGCAGCCGGTGCTCGAAGATGCCGAAAAAGAACTCGAAGAAGCCGCCACCTCGCTGGGCGCCACGCGCCTGCAAATCTTCACCAAGGTCATCCTGCCGCACATCACGCCCGCGTTGCTTACCGGCTTTGCCATGGCGTTTGCGCGGGCGATCGGTGAATACGGCTCGGTCATCTTCATCGCCGGCAACATGCCCATGATTTCCGAAATCACGCCGCTCATCATCATCGGCAAGCTAGAGCAATACGACTACGCAGGCGCCACTGCCGTTGCTGTGGTCATGCTGCTGGTGTCGTTTGTTTTGCTGCTGGTTATCAATGGCCTGCAAGCCTGGCAGCGCCGCAACGCAGGGGCTCCAGCATGAGCGGGCCGCTGAATCAACCCGTCCGCAGAACGGCTGCGGGAACGACGGAAGCGCCGTGGGTACGCTACACGCTGATCACCGTTGCGCTGACATTTGTCGTACTGTTCCTGATCCTGCCGCTGGCCGCCGTCTTCACCGAAGCCTTGCGCAAGGGCTTTGGCGCCTACATTGCTGCGCTGCAAGAGCCCGATGCCTGGTCGGCCATCCGCCTCACCCTGATTGCCGCAGCGATTTCTGTTCCTTTGAACCTGATCTTTGGTGTGGCAGCCGCCTGGGCGATTGCCAAGTACGAGTTCCGCGGCAAATCGGTGTTGACGACCCTGGTCGACTTGCCGTTCTCGGTCTCGCCCGTGGTCGCCGGCCTGATCTACGTGCTGATCTTCGGTGCGCAGGGTTGGTTCGGGCCCTGGCTGTTGGCGCATGACATCAAGATCATTTTTGCCGTGCCCGGCATCGTGCTGGCCACGGTGTTCGTGACTTTTCCCTTCATTGCGCGGGAACTCATTCCCCTGATGCAGGCGCAAGGCAACGACGAAGAGCAGGCCGCCATCGTGCTGGGCGCAACCGGCTGGCAGACCTTCTGGCATGTCACGCTGCCCAACATCAAGTGGGGCCTGATCTACGGCGTGATCTTGTGCAATGCGCGGGCCATGGGCGAGTTCGGCGCGGTGTCCGTGGTCTCCGGCCACATCCGCGGGCAGACCAACACCTTGCCGTTGCACGTCGAAATTCTCTACAACGAATACCAGTCGGTGGCCGCCTTTGCCGTGGCCTCGCTGCTGGCCATCCTGGCGTTGGTCACCTTGGTCATCAAGTCGGTGGCCGAATGGCGCCACGAAGCAGAAATGAAAGCCGCGGCAGATTTGCCGCCTGAACGCCCGCAGCCCCAGGTTGCCGTGGCCGCTGTCCGCTAAGGAAACATCATGAGTATCGAAATCCGCAACGTCAGCAAACATTTTGGCAACTTCCAGGCGCTGGGTGACGTGAGCCTGGACATTGAATCGGGCGAGCTCGTCGCCCTGCTGGGCCCCTCAGGCTGTGGCAAGACCACGCTGCTGCGCATCATCGCCGGCCTGGAAACCGCCGATCGCGGCAGCATCCTCTTCAGCGGCGAAGACACCACCGACGTGCATGTGCGCGAGCGCCAGGTCGGCTTCGTCTTCCAGCACTACGCATTGTTTCGCCACATGACGGTCTTTGAAAACGTGGCCTTTGGCCTGCGCGTGAAGCCCCGCGGCGTCAGGCCCAGCGAAGCGCAGATCAAGGAAAAAGTCCACTCGCTGCTCAACCTGGTGCAGCTCGATTGGCTGGCCGACCGCTTTCCGTCGCAGCTTTCGGGTGGGCAGCGCCAGCGCATCGCCCTGGCGCGCGCGCTGGCGGTAGAGCCCAAGGTGCTGCTGCTCGACGAACCCTTCGGCGCACTCGACGCCAAGGTGCGCAAGGAACTGCGCCGCTGGCTGCGCCGCCTGCACGACGACCTGCATGTCACCAGCATCTTCGTCACGCACGACCAGGAAGAAGCGCTGGAAGTGGCTGACCGCGTGGTGCTGATGAACCAGGGCAAGGTCGAGCAGATCGGTTCGCCGCAAGACGTGTGGGATCACCCGGCCAGTCCTTTTGTCTACGGCTTTTTGGGCGACGTCAATTTGTTCCATGGCCGCGCGCACGAAGGCGAGGTACAGTTCGAAGGCTTGCGCCTGAACGCCCCCGAGCACGCCAGCGCGCAAGATGCCAAGGCTTTTGCGTATGTACGCCCGCATGACCTGGATGTGCAACGCTACGCACCTGGCGCCGAAGGCATCGTGGCGCACCTGGAGCGCGCCATCGTGATCGGCCCCATCGCGCGGCTGGAGCTGATTCCCGCCGAAGGCTACGAGCAAAAAGGCAATGTCTCGGGTGATTCCATCATCGAAGCCCAGATGCCCTCGCAGCAATTCAAGGAAATGGGCCTGCGCGAAGGCGACATGCTGGTGGTGACGCCGCGCAAGGCGAGGGTGTTTGTAGAGAGTTGAGGGCCTGAAAGAGCGCCTCCGCGTTTACTGGCTTGCGCCAAATCTCAATGCCGACCTGGCGCGTGCCCGCTCGGCTTCGACTTCCCGGTTGCGAGGCTCTGCGTTGGTCACCAGTGAACGGATGAGAACGCGCGCCGAGGCCGCAACCTCTTCCACGGCACGATCAAATGCGGCTTCGTTGGCCTTGGACGGTACGTTGAAACCGCTGAGCTTTCTGACAAATTGAAGCGAAGCGTCGCGGATTTCAAGCTCCGTGGCGGGCGGCTCAAAGTTGAACAGGGTCTTGATGTTGCGGCACATGACGGTTCCTTGAGGCAAAAGACTTGGAAATCATTCCAGGGCACATTTTGCCGCCAGCCGCAGCCCCTTCGTCCATCTTGGTTTTATCTACTCAGCAGGCTTGATTACCACCGACTCAGCCGAAGCAACAAAGGGTCCGTGGTACACCGCCTCGATGTTGTTCCCGTCCGGATCCAGCACAAAGGCGCCGTAGTAGCCGGGGTGGTATTTGCGCTCGCCCGGCGCGCCGTTGTCGGTGCCGCCTGCCGCCAGGGCGGCTTCGTAAAACGCTTTGACGGCAGCCTGGTCTTTGGCCTGGAAGGCCAGATGAACGTGGGAAGTGGCGCCATCGGCCTTGTCTATCCACAACTCGTCGGCAGAAAAATGGTCGTCGGCTTCCTGGATGGCGCCTTCCTTGCCCAACGACCGCAACACAGCGCGGTAAAAGCGCTTGCTGGCCGCGAGGTCATGGGCACGTAAATGGATGTGGTCGACGAGGCGGCCGCGGTGGAATTCCATGGTTCTATCCTTCCAGATTTTGCGGTTTTTAGCGTATTACGCCGGGCATCAGCGCTTCGGCAATGGCGATGTGGTTGCCGTCGGGGTCGGTGATCATCACCGTCCTGACCTTGTCGCTGGACGTTGTATGGCTGGTGTCTATGCCCAGTTTTTGCAGGTGCTCGATTTCCGGCTCGAGGTCATTGACGGCCAGCGTCAGCGAGCCTTCGCCGGCGCGCTCGGCCAGTTCATAAACCTGAAGGCCGCCGCCGCGCTTGAATTGCCATTCGCCCACCTCAGGCATGGGGCGGCTGGCTTTGGCGTCCAGCAATTTTTCGTACCAGGGCAGGGATGTGGCCAGGTTGCGGACTGCGACGCTGGCCAGGGCGTTTTGTACCATCATGAAAGGCTCCCGAAGTTGGCGATCCTTAAAACTTACGCCGGGCTGAGGCCTGCACCTGTAGGACAAATACGGGCAAAGCCAGGGAACTTATCCCGGGCCAGGCTCCCGAACCATCGGACAATTCACAATCACGCCAATTCAGAAAAAAAGAGGGTTCCTGATGTTTTTGACGTATTTCGATGCCATGCCGCGCCGTGTGCTGGCCTTGGTGGCTGCCGCTTGCGTGGCCATGCTGGCCTTTGGCCTGTACCTGCAGCATGTGGTCGGCCTGGAGCCGTGCCCCATGTGCATCGTGCAGCGTTATGCCTTGCTGCTGGTGGCGGTAGTGGCGGGCATCACCGCCATGGCCAAAAGCCGCGGCCTGCTGATGGCGGGCTCGGGCCTGATGGTGCTGCTGGCCGGCTTTGGCGCTTTTGTGGCGGCGCGCCAGAGCTTCCTGCAGTGGTACCCGCCTGAGATCGCCTCTTGCGGACGCGACTTTTACGGAATGATCGAGACTTTTCCGCTCAAGCGCGCCATTCCCATGATCTTCAAGGGCAGCGGCGACTGCACCAAGATCGACTGGACCTTTCTGGGCGGCTCCATCGCCAATTGGTCTTTTCTTTGCTTTGTGGCGATTGGCCTGGTCGGCCTGGTACTGATCGTCCGGCTGGCACGCAGGCGTTGAGGCGGCTCGGGTGTCCCCAGTTTGCCGGGGCGCTTTCTTTATTGGCAGGCATCAGGGCCACGATGGCAATCAGCCATAAAACTGCATGACTTACCTGCTTGTCCTCACCGTCGGCCTGATCGCCGGCACCATCAGCGGCATCGTCGGCTTTGGCACCAGCATCATGCTGATGCCGGTGCTGGTGATCGCCTTTGGCCCGCGCGAGGCGGTGCCCATCATGGCCATCGCGGCGATCATGGCCAATCTCTCGCGTGTGGCGGTGTGGTGGCGTGAAGTGGACTGGCGCATAGTGGGCGTTTATGCGCTCACCGGCATTCCCGCCGCCGCACTGGGCGCCCGCACGCTGCTGGTGCTGCCGCCGCGTAGTGTGGAGGCGGCGCTGGCGGTGTTTTTTATCGCCATGATCCCGATGCGCCGCTGGCTGGCCGTGCACAACTTCAGGCTCAAGCTCTGGCACTTTGCCGTGGTGGGTGCGGTGATTGGTTTTCTCACCGGGATTGTGGTGTCCACCGGGCCGGTCAACGCGCCGTTTTTCCTGGCTTACGGGCTGGTGAAGGGGGCATTTCTCGGGACCGAGGCGATGGCTTCGCTGACTGTTTATGTGAGCAAAAGCCTGGTCTTTCGCAGCTACGGCGCCTTGCCGCTGCAGGCGATCACCCAGGGCCTGATCATCGGCTGCTCGCTGATGGCCGGCTCCTTTATCGCCAGGCGTTTTGTCCTTAGCCTGGCGCCTGAAAAATTCCGCCTGCTGATGGATGCCTTGCTGCTGGCTTCCGGCCTCACCATGCTCTGGACGGCCCTGAGGTAAAGCGTGCCTGAGCCTTCATGAGGGGCATTGAGGGATATTGGACTGCGGACTGAATCCAGTCATATACTGTATATAAATACAGTTATTTGACTAGATTTTTGCCGCCTCATGTTTTCCGTCCCCTTCACCCCCTGCGCCTTGCCGGACTTCGTCAACGCCAATGTGTGGCGCGCCGGCGAGCTGGGCAGCGCGAGCCTGCAAACGGTGGCAACGGGTTATGCGGCGCTTGACGATGTCTTGCCCGGCGGCGGTTGGCCGCAGGGGGCATTGGTCGAGGTGCTCCAGCCACAAGCGGGCGTGCATGAATGGGGCCTGGTCGCGTCGGCCCTGGCCGCCGTGCAGGCGCAGGCCCCGGCGCAGCTGACGGTGCTGGTGGGCGCGCCTTACCTGCCTTTTGGCCCGGCCTTGGGCGCACGCCAGCTCAACATGGCGCGTGTGCTCAGCATTCACGGCACGGGAGATGCGCCGTCGCTGCTCTGGGCCACGCGTGAAGCCCTGCAGTGTCACGATGTGCACTCCGTGCTGGCCTGGCTGCCCGATGCGCGCAGCGCCCATTTGCGCCGCCTGCAGATTGCCGCCCATGCGCATAACAAGCTTCTGTTTGTCTTCCGCCCGCCGCGGGCGCAGCAAGAGTCCTCGCCCGCGCCGCTGCGCCTGCTGCTGGAGGGCACGGTGCAAGAAGCCGGCAACCTGCTGGTCCATGTATTCAAGCGCCGCGGCCCGCCATTGGCCGCACCTGTGCTGCTCGATACCCGGCCGGCGCGGCTGTCGGCGTTGCTGGCCGCCAGCCGCGAAAGGGCGCGCCAAAAGCGGGAAGAGCTGGCGCCCATCCTGCTGCCTTCCCGGGTTTCGCTTCCTGTCACGTCACCAGAGAGCCCCATCCATGCGTTGCTGGATCGCATTGCACATCTCGATCACCATTGAGCCGGGCCAAGCCGAGCCGGCCTTTCTGGATGCCGCTGCCGTGAACCAGGTGCTGGCCAGCATGGCCCTGGGCTTTACGCCACGCGTGGCGCTGGTCGATGAAGCTGTGCTGATGGACGTGACCGGCAGCCTGCGCCTCTTCGGCGGGCTGGCGCGCCTGGCTGAACGGCTGGAGCAGCAGGTGCGCCAGTTTTTTGAAGCAAATCAGGCTGCAGCCCAGATAACACATGCACAAGCCGCTACATCTTTGATAGCGCTTGGCCGTTTACGTTTACGCCTGCGTCATCTGCGGCAGGGCAGTCCGGGTGCAAACGCCAAAACCCGCGTGGCCGACCTGCCCATGCACACCCTGAGCGCGGCCCGCCCGCACCTGGACGTGCTGGAGCGCATTGGCTGCCGCAACTGGGACGATCTGCTGCGCCTGCCGCGTGACGGCGTGGCCCGGCGCTTTGGCGCGGAGCTGCTGCAGGCGCTGGACCGCGCCCGCGGCAGCGCACCCGACGACTACGAGTGGCAGGTCTTGCCGGAACACTTTGAGGAAAAACTGGAGCTCAACGCGCTGGTCACCCACGCTCCCGCGTTGATGGCGGGCGTTGAGCGCTTGCTGGTTCACCTGCATGCCTGGCTGCTGGGGCGCCAGAGCGGGCTGTGCGCCCTGAGGATCACCTGGCACCTGGATCCGCGCCGCGACGTGCCCCTTACCGGCGAGCTCGAGATCCGCACCGCCCAGCCCGCGCAAGACCTGCGCCATGTGGCGCGCCTCATCGCCGAACACCTGGCGCAGCAAAAACTGCCGGCGCCGGTGCACAGCCTGAGCTTGCGGTCGCTGGTAACCGAGCTGCTGGCCGATTCAGCGGCCGCCACCGGCAGCCTGCTGATGGAGGCCCGCCGGCAGCACGCGGGCGAGGGTGGGGCGGTCGAACTGATCGAGCGGCTGAGCGCGCGCCTGGGTGATGCACAGGTACAGACCTGGCAGCCCGGCGAAGACCACCGGCCCGAGCAGATGCAGCGTTGGGTCCCTGCACGCGATGCTATTAAATCAATAGCTGGCTGCCTAGGTGTATCAAGGGCTAGAGGCCTAAAACGCTTAAAAAATGCGACCCTTGACGGCAAGCCGCCGGTCAGAACCGAAGCCTTGTACCCGACCTGGCTGCTGCCCGAGCCGCTCAAGCTCGGCACCTCAGGCAACAGCCCGGTGTACCAGGGCAAGCTGACCCGCCTGACCGGGCCGCAGCGGCTGGAGGCCGCCGAATGGCTGCTGGCAAGCGGCGATGGCGCCACGAGTGAAGAGATGCGCGAGGAGATGTGCGAAAGGCCGTGGACGTTTCGCGACTACTTCATCTACCGCAGCCAGCAGGGCGGCCTGCTCTGGATTTACAGCGAGCGGCTGGGCGCAACACCTCAGGGCGCCAGGCAGCGGGCCTGGTACCTGCACGGCTTTTTTGCCTGAGCGCCCAATTTCGGCACCCGTCCCATGTCTGCCTACACTCTTCCCGATTACGCTGAACTGCACGCGCTGAGCAATTTCAGCTTCCAGCGCGGCGCTTCGCATGCCGACGAACTGGTCGAGCGGGCTTTCCAACTGGGCTACAAGGCGCTGGCCATCACTGACGAATGTTCGGTCGCCGGCGTCGTCAAGGCACATGAAGCGGCCAGGGATCTGAGCCTCCAGTTGCTCCCTGGGGCGGAGTTTCTGGTCCAGGCCGCGCATGCGTTCAGGCTGGTGGTGCTGCCCCACAACGCCGCAGGCTGGGGAAACCTGTGCGAATTCATCACCGAAGCGCGACGGGCCGGTGATGTGATTGAGAAGGGCAGCTACCGCGTAGCCCTGGGCGAGACCGATTTTTCACGGCTGGCCGACTGTGAAGTCCTGCTGTCGCCCTTGCATGACATCGGAAGTGCTATCAATACAGAAGCGCTATATGCACATGCTGCCTGGGCTACAGGCCTTTTTGGCTTGAACTCCTGGCTGGCCGTGGAGCTGCTGCAGGACCTGGACGACGCGTTGCGCCTGCAGCAACTGCGGGAGGTCGCGCGGCGCACCGGCATACGCCTGGTCGCCGCCGGCCATGTGCTGATGCACAAGCGCTCGCGCAAGCCGCTGCATGACGTGATGACGGCCATCAAGCTGGGCAAGCCGGTGCATGCCTGCGGCTTTGCACTGCAGGCCAATGCCGAAGCGCACCTGCGCCCGCGCATGCGGCTGGCCGAGATCTACCCGGCCGACTTGTTGCGGGCGACCCTGGAAGTCGCCGCGCGCTGCACTTTCAACCTCGACGAAATCCGCAACCTGTACCGCTACCCGCGCGAAGATATGGTGCCGCCGGCCGAAACCCCTGCGCGGTGGCTCAGGCGGCTGACCTGGCAGGGCGCCCAAAACCGCTACCGGCGCCGTATTCCCCACAAAGTCAGGGCACAGCTTGCGTTTGAGCTGGCGCTGATCGAAGAGCTTGAGTACGAGATGTTCTTCATCACCGTGCATGACATCGTCCGCTTTGCGAGAGAGAAGGAAATCCTGTGCCAGGGGCGCGGCTCGGCGGCCAATTCGGTGGTGTGCTTTTGCCTGGGCGTCACGGCTGTCAACCCGGCTGAAAGCAAGCTGCTGTTTGAGCGCTTCATCAGCCGTGAACGCCGTGAGCCGCCCGACATCGATGTGGACTTCGAGCACGAGCGGCGCGAGGAGGTTATCCAGTACATCTACGGCAAATACGGCCACGACCGCGCCGCCATCGCCGCCACCGTTATCAGTTACCGCTCGCGCAGCGCGATCCGTGACGTCGGCAAGGCGCTGGCGATTGCGCCCGAGCTGATCGACCAGTTCGCCAAAGAGCATTTCTGGTTTGACGGCAGCGAAGTGCTGGAAGAAAAAGTCAGGCAAGCCGGGCTGGCGGGCCAGGTGAAGCCGGTGTTGCAGTGGCTTGATTTGTCGGCGCAGTTGATCGGTTTTCCGCGCCACCTGAGCCAGCACGTGGGCGGCTTTGTGCTGACGCAAGGCAAGCTCACGCGGCTGGTGCCGGTGCAGCCCGCCTCCATGGAAGAGCGCCGCATCATCCAGTGGGACAAGGACGACCTGGAGGCCATGGGCCTGCTGAAAGTCGATGTGCTGGCACTGGGCATGCTGTCGGCCATCCGGCGCTGCCTGGCATTGGTAAGCCAGACGCGGGGCAGCCAGCTGCAGATGCACCAGGTCGAGCCGGACGAAAAGACCTACGACATGATCTGCGAGGCCGACACAGTGGGCGTGTTCCAGATCGAAAGCCGGGCGCAGATGTCCATGCTGCCGCGCCTGCAGCCGCGCAGTTACTACGACCTGGTGGTGGAGGTCGCCATCGTGCGGCCCGGGCCCATTCAGGGCGGCATGGTGCACCCTTACTTGAAGAACCGGGAAATCCTCAGGAATGGCGGCGAGATCAAGCCCGAATACCCGGCGCTCAACCCGGCCCTGGAGCGCACGCTGGGCATTCCGATCTTCCAGGAGCAGGTGATGCAGATTGCCATGATCGCCGCCGATTTCACGCCAGGGGAGGCCGATGATTTGCGCCGCTCCATGGCGGCCTGGAAGCGCAAGGGCGGGGTGGACCGCTTTCACGGCCGCCTGGTCAACGCCATGGTCAAAAACGGCTACACCGCCGAATTTTCAGAGCGCATCTTCAGCCAGATCCTGGGTTTCGGCGACTACGGTTTCCCTGAAAGCCATGCCGCCAGCTTCGCCAAGCTGGTGTACGTGAGCTGCTGGTTCAAGTGCCACGAGCCGGCCTGCTTCCTGGCGGCCATGGTCAATTCGCAGCCCATGGGTTTTTATACGCCCTCGCAGCTGGTGCAGGACGCCATCCGCCACGGCGTGGAAGTGCGCGCCGTTGACGTGATGCACAGCGCCTGGGACTGCACGCTGGAGCCGGAGGGCATGCTGCCGGCGGGCGTACAGCCGGCGGTGCGCCTGGGCCTGCGCCTGGTGGCCGGCCTGCGAGAGGACGCCGCCACCCGGTTGGTCGATGCCAGAGCGCAAGCGCGCTTCACCTCAACCGAAGACCTGGTGTCGCGCGCCCGGCTGGGGACGCTGGAAATCAACGCGCTGGCCGCCGCCGACGCCTTGCTGCCGCTGTCCGGCCACCGGCGCCAGCAGGTGTGGGACGCCTCGGCCATCAAACCGGCGCCGCAATTGCTCAAGTCCGTGCCCACGCATGAGACGCCGCTTGAACTGCCCGACACGCCCGAAGGCGAAAACATCCTGTTTGACTACCGTGCCACGGGCCTGACGCTGCGCCGCCACCCGGTGGCGCTGCTGCGCGAACGGCTGGCGCGCAAGGGCCTGCTCAGCGCCAGCGAGCTCAATGCCTTGCCTGACGGCCTGGAAGTCGCCGGCTGCGGCATCGTCACCGTGCGCCAGCAGCCGCAAACCGCCAAAGGCACCATCTTCATCACCCTGGAAGACGAGACCGGCCCGGTCAATGTGATTATCTGGAAGTCATTGCGGGAGGCGCAACGTGCCGAGGTGCTGCATGCGCGGCTGCTGGCGGTGCATGGGGTGTGGCAGCGCAGCGAAGAAACAGGCACCGCCAAAGGCTACGGTGCGGTGCGCAACCTGGTGGCCCACCGGCTGGAAGACCTCACGCCGCTGCTGGGGCGGCTGGGCACGTCGAGCCGCGATTTCCATTGAGGCCCCGAGCCCGTTTCGCGAGGCTCGCTACACGCCCAACTACATGCCCGATGGAAAGGTCTCGGGTACTTCGCCGCTGTGCCATAACGCGCCGCGGTCCAGCGGCTCCAACGCATGTGTTTCATCGATGTGGATCACCGCATCAAACTGCCTGTTCAGCCGCGTATGGAAATAGTGGCTCTTGCGTTCGGTTTCCGGCAGGTAGATGACGCCGATGGCGCGCTGCAGGCGCGGCGGCCCTGCCCATGCAGCCGCCTCGCCGTTGGGGCAGAGGGGAAGCAGAAAGTGGCTGCTGCCGGTCCGGTGAAAGAGGTCTTCCCAGCTGCCTGGCAGGCCGTCGCGCACCTGCTTTCTCTGAGGCGGTGAACCCCAGTCCGATGCGGCCGTCACAGAGCCGTGGTGTGTGCTGAAGCCCACCAGCATGGTTTCGCGGGGGTAGCGCTCACGCATGAGCTGGCCAAGATTCCACTCACCGCGCTCGCCCATTTCAGTCGCGCTGGCGTCTCCCAGGTGCGAGTTGTGTGCCCAGACCGCGATGCGCGGCGGTGCGCCGGTTTGCGCCAGGTGCCGGTCCAGCGCCTGCAGCGTTTCAGCCATGTGGCTGTCTCGCAGGTTCCACGACGACACACGTCCGTGAAACATGGTGCGGTAATAGGCTTCGGCGTTACGCACCAGCCGGGCATTTTGCTGCGCGTAAAAAGCCTGGTCCCGCTCCAGGCCGGGCACCGGGCCCATCTGGCTGGCCCGCTCGTTCATGTCAAGCAACTGCTGCACCACAGCGTTCTCGCAACTCGGCGCCAGGTCAAAACTGGCGGCGTAGCCATAGGCCTGGCCGTCCTCGGCGGCATGGTCGAAGCAGGCATAGCGTGAGCGGGCGCGTTGCGCGGCTATGGGGTCTTCCCGGTCCAGGTAAGCCAGCACCTCGTGGATCGAGCTGAACAGGCTGTACAGATCCATGCCGTAAAAACCGACCTGACGCTGCGGCGTCAGCCCGATGTTGTAGTCGCGCAGCCATTCGACGAAATCACGCACCACCGTGTTGCGCCACATCCAGGCGGGAAAGCGTTCAAAACCCGACAGGGCTGCGCCGGCATCGGCATCATCCGAAAGGCCGCGTACATAGCGGTTCACGCGCCAGGCATCGGGCCAGTCGGCTTCCGCTGCAATGGCGGTGTAGCCTTTTTCGAGGATCAGGCGGCGCGTGATGTCGCAGCGCTCGCGGTAAAACTCCTCGGTGCCGTGCGAAGCCTCACCCAGCAGGACAAAGCGTGCGCCGCCCATCAGCCGCAGCAGGCTGCCGTGGTTGTGCGCGCTGCCGTCTTGAGACTCCAGTTGCCGCCGCAAGCCTTCCAGCACGGTTTTGCTGTTGGCGTTATGGGATGAAAAAGCCCGCATGGCAACCTCCTCATGAAGTGGGTTGCAAGGCGCGTTCCCGCCGCGCGTCGTCCAGCAGCTTGCGCACTTCGTCGTCCGTTGCCTGGGGAAAGTGCTGGTACCACGGGCTCACCGCGCCGAAAGGTTCCGGGCGCGTCAGGCAGACGACTTCCGTGGCTTGGTCTTGCAGGCCGCTGCATCCTTCTGCAGAGCCAACCGGAACGGCCACCACCAGTTGCAGCGGCCGCTGCTGCCGGATTGCCAGCACGGCTGCACGCATGGTGGCGCCGGTGGCCAGCCCGTCGTCCACTACGATGACGGTACGGCCCGCGATGCTGATCGTTGGGCGTCCGTTGCGGTAAAGCTGTTCCCGGCGCACCAGTTCGGCTTCTTCCCGGGCCACCACTGCCGCCATGGCCTGCGGATCCGGCGTGATGCCCGGCAGCGGGTCCATGACCCGCACGCCGCCGCTGGCTATGGCCCCTATGGCGTATTCCTCATGCCCCGGATAACCCAGCTTGCGAACCACAAATATGTCCAGCAGCGCACCGAGTTCCCGGGCTACTTCCCGGCCGACCGCCACGCCACCGCGCGGCAAGGCCAGCACCAGCAGGTCGGGGCGCCCGCGGTAATGCGCCAGGGCGTCGGCCAGCAGGCGGCCGGCATGGGCGCGGTCGTGATAGGGCAGCGAGAAGTCTGTCATGCGGCTTGCTCCAGCCGCGTCGCGTGGCACGCCTGTGAGGGGGTGGGAAGGTCGCCATACGGCAAGATATCGCAGAGAGCCCGGACCTCTTGCGGAAAGCCGGGATTCAGGGACGGTTGATGAGACGCTGGGACATACGGGTGGGTCATGAAAATCTCCAGACACACCTCTAGGCTAAAAAGGTGAGCCTGGCCGACTTGTCAGAACGTTCTCATTCCCTTGTAGGAATGCAGCAACCTGCAAAAAAGGCCTCCAGCTGCGGCATGGCCCTGTCAGGCGGTTTTTTAGCGGTCTCGCGCTTCTGCAGTTTCTGCCGCGCTTTGCTGCATGGCCAACTCCAGCAGCTTGCTGTAGTTTTCCAGTTTTTTGTACAGCAGGCGCACCTCCAGCATGTTGTGGATGCGTGTCTTGACTTCGACCAGGTCAAAGGGCTTGCTGATGAAGTCCTTGGCGCCGGCTTCCAGGGCGCGCAGCTTGTGGCCGGGCTCCGCGGTCAGCACGATGACGGAAAGGTATTTGTCCTGCTTGCCCGCTTTGAGCGCTTCCATCACCTGAAAACCGTCCATGCCGGGCATCTTCAGGTCAAGCAGGATCAGGTCGTAGTGGTGCTCCGCGTGCAGCGCAGCCACCTCGAGCGGATTGGTGGTGGAGCTGACCTGGGTGTAGCCGGCGCCCGCCAGCAACTGCTCAAGCAACTGCACATTGACGGGCTGGTCGTCTACTACCAGGATGCTGCCGTTCAGGATATTGAATTCGTCATTCATGCGGTTTTCTCCGGAAGGGGGGCGGGCCTGGACCGCGTCTTGGAAAATTTCAGCGCCAGGTCCAGGGTGTTCATGAACTCCTGGATCTTGATGGGCTTGGTCAGGTAGTGGAAGAAGCCGGCCTCCATGCCTTTTTCAATGTCGCGGGGCATGGCGTTGGCACTGAGCGCCACCACCGGGATATGCGCCGTCAGCGGGTCTGCGCACAGAATTTGCACCGCCTTGATGCCGCTGATGCCGGGCAGATTGATGTCCATCAGGATGACGTCGGGCTGAAAGGCTTTGGCCATTGCGATGCCACTGACGCCGTCCCGCGCGGAGAGCAGCCGTATGTCGGAGCGGCGCGCGATGAGGTCTTCAACCAGCATCAGGTTGGCGGGGTTGTCCTCTACATACAGCAGGGAGTGGGCGCGTGGATCGGTCGGCACCTGGCCTTGCAAGGCCGGCGCCAGGGCCACCAGGTTCGGGATAATTCCTTGCTCTGCGGTAAGTTCCATTTCGATCCAGAACACACTGCCTTTTCCGACAGTGCTCTCCACGCCGATGACGCCGCCCATCAGCTCGATCAGCCGTTTGGTCATGACCAGGCCGATGCCCGTGCCTTGCTCGGTAGTGGCCTTCTGACCCAGCCGGTTGAAGGGCTGAAAGAGCTGGTCGATTTGTGCGGGGTTCAGGCCTTCGCCGGTGTCTTCGACGCAGATACGGATGCGTTCGGACGAGCTGTTCAGGCAGCTGAGCGTCACCTTTCCACCGCTGGTGTTGTACTTGATCGCGTTCGAAAGCAGGTTGATCAGCACCTGCTTGAGCCGGGTGCGATCGGCGCTGACAAAACACGGCACGGAAAATTTTGGAAACGTCACGCTGATGTCGCGCTGGCCGGCCTGCGACTCGATCATGGTCTCGCATTCCAGCATGACTTCAGCCAGAGACACCGGCTCCAGCGACAGCGAGAGCTTGCCAGACTCGATCAGCGCCAGGTCCAGGATTTCATTGATGAGGTCCAGCAAATACCAGCCTGCCTGGAGGATCTGGTCCACGCTGCGCTTTTGCGACGGCGTGGGCTCCGGCGTGCCGGACTCGATCAGTTGCGCAAAGCCCAGGATGGCGCTGAGCGGTGTGCGCAGCTCATGGCTCATGCTCGAGAGGAAATCAGACTTGGCGAGGTTGGCTTTTTCGGCCACCGCCATGGCTTCCTTCAGGGCGACTTCAACCTGCTTGCGCACCGAGTTGTCGGTGCCGATCAGCAGGTAGCCAATGATGGTGCCGAAATCGTCGCGCAGCGCGGTGATCGACACAATGGCCGGGAAGCGGCTGCCGTCCTTGCAGATGTAGGTCAGCTCGTAGATGTCTTCAATGCCGCGCGATGCCTTGAAGGCCAGCGCCTCAAAGCCCGGCGTGATGGTGGTGCCGAGCTCGGCGCTCAGTGCCTGGGCGCGCGCCATTACCTCTTGCGGGTCGTGGATGTCGCTGGGGTTGATTTTGTTGACGACTTCGGCCGCCATATAGCCCAGCATGCGCTCGGCGCCCACATTAAAGAGCTGGATGATGCCTTTTTCGTCCGTGGCGATGATGGAGAAGTTTTCACTTGTCAGGATGGCCGTCTGCAGCGCGCCGGTTTTCAGCAGCGCTTCCTGGCGCTTGACTTCAATGCCGTCGGCTTTGGCGAGCGCATCGAGGGCGCTCAGGCTGGGAAGGGGTGACATGGGCCATGTTCCTGTAAAAGTAACGACGGATCGTGCTGCGTGGCGCCGCTGGGAGCGGCGTATCTACGATCCTGGCCGGGGAGATGCGAGAGGCCTTCGGGAAAGGCTGTCTCAGTTTACAGGACTAACTTCAAAAGTCCATTCGTTCAGGCCCTGGCAGTCCAATGGCATTGGGCGGGCAATCGCGCCCACAGTGTCTCAGCTCAGTTGTTTGCGCGGCGGTAAAACGCCAGCGAGCCCGCCAGCGCCAGCAGGGCGCCGCCGCAGGCGCGGTCTATCCAGCGGGTGGCCGAGGCTTTGAGCAGGCGGATCGCCTTCGCGCCGATAAAGGCATAAGCGAACATGACGGAAAAATCGATGCCCGCAAACACCAGCGAAATGGCGATGTATTGCGGCGCCTGGGCGGCCGCCGGGTCAATGAACTGCGGCAGCAGGGCCGAGCAGAACAGGTAGCCCTTGGGGTTGGTTACCGCCACCAGGAAGGATTTCATGAAGATCGCCCGGCCGCCGTGCTGCGTTCCGGAGGCGCCTTCAGCGGGAATCTCAAACCCGCCGCGCGAGCGCAGCAGCCGAATGCCCAGCCAGGCCAGGTACACGGCGCCCGCCCACTTGAGCACGGAAAACCAGAATTCAGAGGCGGCCAGCAGGGCGCCCAGGCCCAAGGCCACCGCACCTACCAGCACGAAGTCAGACACCACCGCACCCAACATGCCGGGCACGGAGCGGCGCACGCCGTAGCGCGAGCCGTTGGCCAGCGCCAGCAGGACGGTCGGGCCAGGCGTGGCAATGGCGACCAGCGCCACGACGGAAAAGAGCAGCAGAGTGGTGGTGTTCATGATGCGGCTCCGCAGCCCTGGGGTTTGAAAACACGTTCTTTTGAAGGCGGGTATTTGGCCAGCATGTCAGCCGGGCGGCGCGGCCGCACGGTGAATTCGCCGCCGCAGTTGGGACAGACACCGTGGAGTTTGGTCTTCACGCAATCAGCGCAAAACGTGCATTCAAAGGTGCAGATGCGCGCATCGGGCGACTCATTGGGCAAATCGCGATTGCAGCATTCGCAGTTGGGGCGCAGTTGAAGCATGGCGGTCAATCCATGTTGAAGGGAAGGGTCATTATGGCGAAAGACCTGCCCCGCTGCTTGCCGCTTTGCGGGCGCTATCGGCTGAATATCAGGCGCAGGCCGAAGAGGGCGAGCAGGCCGCCCGAGATGCGGTCTATCCAGCGCTTGGCATGCCGGTAGCCCTGGCGGGTGCTGATTTTGGAGAACAAGGTCGCCACCAGCACGTTCCAGGTGACAGAGATCACCGCCACCACGCCTACTGCGGCCACGCGAGTCCAGACAGACAGGCCTGGCGTGAACAAGGTGGCAAAGGCGCTGCTGAAAAACACCAGCGACTTGGGGTTGGTCAGATTGGTGGCCAGCCCATAGCGGTAGGCTTGCCAGCCGCTGCGGGCTGACTGCGCGCAGCTCTCAGGCAAGGGAAGGTGCGCCTGCCGGATCAGGCGGATGCCGATATACAGCAGGTACAGGCCGCCAGCGATTTGCAGCAGGCGCTGCAAGCCGCTGAAGTGCGAAATCACCACGCCCAGCCCGACAGCGGCCAGGCCGGCCCACAGGATGCTGGCGGTGGAGACGCCCAAGCCCACGAGCAAGGCATGGCGGCGCGATTCGCTCACTGCCGCCATGGTGATGACCAGGAAGTTCGGCCCCGGGCTGATGGCGAGCATCAAGTAGAGCGCGGCAACGCTGGCGAGGAAAAGGAGTTCTTGCATGGCGAGCCGTCAGCTCAACTTCTTGACCAGCACCTGGCTCTTGCGGTCCCAGTTGTATTTGCGTTTGCGGGCTTCGGGCAGCCAGTCCGGGTCGACCTGGGCAAAGCCGCGTTTGATGAACCAGTGCATGGTGCGGGTGGTCAGCACAAAAATGCTTTGCAGGCCGGCGGCGCGGGCGCGCTGCTCGATGCGCTTCAAAATCTTTTCGCCGTCGCCCTGGCCCTGGCTTTGCGGTGACACGGTGAGCGCCGCCATTTCGGCTGTCTTGGCCTCGGGGTAGGGATAGAGCGCCGCGCAGGCAAAGATCACGCCATCGTGTTCGATGATGCTGTAGCTGTCGGCATCGCGCTCGATCTCGGTGCGGCTGCGCTTGACGAGGGTGCCGTCGTTTTCAAACGGTTCGATCAGTTGCAGGATGCCGCCCACGTCGTCGCCTGTGGCTTCGCGGAGTTCTTCGAGCTTTTCATCGACCACCATGGTGCCGATGCCGTCGTGCACATAGATCTCCAGCAGCAGGGAGCCATCTACCGCAAAGGGGAGGATGTGGCTGCGTTCCACCCCGGCCTTGCAGGCCTTGACACAATGCTGCAGGTAAAACGCGGTGTCGGTGGGGCGTTCGCCATTGGGCAGGGTGGCCAGCAGTTTTTCGGCGGCGGCCAGCGGCAGCTCGGTGTCGATGGGGTTGTCTTCGCTTTCGGGCTGGTCGTGGTGGATGCGGATGCCCGGGATTTCGGTCAGGAAGAGCAGCTTGTCGGCCTGCATGGCGATAGCCACCGAGGTGGCGACTTCTTCCATCGTCAGGTTGAAGGCTTCACCCGTCGGCGAAAAACCGAAAGGCGACAGCAGCACCATGGCGCCGAAGTCGAGCACCCGGCCAATCGCGGCCGTATCGACCTTGCGCACCAGGCCCGAGTGTTTGAAGTCCACGCCGTCCAGGATGCCCACCGGCCGCGCCGTGAGGAAGTTGCCGGAAATCACCCGCACGGTGGAGCCCGCCATCGGGGTATTGGGCAGGCCCTGGCTGAAGGCGGCCTCAATCTCGTAGCGCAGCTGGCCGGCGGCTTCCTGGGCGCTGTCCAGGGCCACTTCGTCGGTAATGCGCATGCCGTGGGAGTACTTGGCCGTGTGGCCCTTGGCCTTGAGCTGCTCGTTGACCTGCGGGCGAAAGCCGTGCACCAGCACGATTTTCACGCCCATGCTCTGGATCAGCGCCAAGTCCTGGGCAATGTGCTGCAGCTTGCCGGCGGCGATCGCCTCGCCGGCGATGCCCACCACAAAGGTTTTGCCGCGGTGCGTGTGGATGTAGGGCGCTACCGAGCGGAACCAGGGCACAAAGGTGAAATTGAAGACGGCAGACATGGGCGCGCTTTCGGGATCGGTTGGGTCAGGTCAGTAGCAGCCGGGAACAGGGCAGTCGGAGGGCGAGGCAGGGCCTCCTGGCGCGGCTTTCCCCCGGTAAACGGAAAGTCCAGTGAGTGTAAGGGAGACAGGGCCGCCTTGAGGCTGTCCTGCGGAGCCTGTCGGCTCCCGGCGTACTCTTTTTAGGGGTGGCGAAACAGGGCGCGGCGGGTTATGGTCAGGGGGTCATGGATAAATACGCGATCGGGTTTTGGGGCTGCTATTTCGGGTCGGCCGGCCTGATGCTGGCTGGTTCGGTGTTTGCCTATATCCGGTCGCTGCGGCGCATCGCCGTCAACGCCGCCACTTCCGCACTGGCCTCGACCTTCTTTGTGGTGGCTTTTCTGGGTGGGTTGCCGATCAGCGACGCGGCTACCCTGGACCGCTTTCTGGCTCATGTGGCCGCTGTGGTGTCGGCATTGCTGGCCTACCTGCTTTTCTCTATCCTGGGTATCTTGCGCAACCCCCGGTCGCAGCAGCGGGCCTTGACGCTGCTGGCAGCGCTCGCGCTGCTGGTGATCGCCGTGGGTTGGGCGATCAGCGCGCAACAGGCCCTGGCGCTCAGTCTGGCTGCGGCCGCCTTTCTGGGCTTCGTCGCGCTGGGCTTCAGCCTTCGCAACGCCCTGCGCGGCGACCGCCTGGCCTGGGTGGCCGTGTCGGGCGTACTGTTCATGCTGGTGGCCATCGTGGGCTTAAGCTGGGTGGCGCTGGACCGTGCCCATGTGCCGTGGCAGGCGCATGCCGTCAGCGCGCTGGCCGGCACGGCTTACCTGGCCACCATGGCGTCTGTACTCTGGACGCGTTACTCCTACCTGATCGAGCTGAACCGGGTGATGGCGCACGGCCCCAGCTACGACCCGGTCACCCGCATGCGCTCCAACAGCGAAACCAACAACCTGGTGAGCGCAGCCTTCAGGCATTACCGGGACCAGCCGGTGCCGATGGGCGTGATCGTGGTGACGATCGCCAATCTCTATGTGCTGGAAAAACTCTATGGGCTGGCGGCCGTCAACCATGCGCTGTTTGTATGCGCCGGGCGGCTGCGGCGCATCGTCCCGGCCCATGTGGAGATGGGCCGCCTGGGTGAAGACGGGTTCTTGCTGCTGATGCGAAATTGCCATGACAGCGGCGACGTGATCCAGCTGGCGCACCGGGTTCAGGCGGCCTTGTCCCGTTCTGTGGTGCTCAACACCAGCCTGGACGCAGGCACCGCGGCCCATCATCAGACGCCATGGGTCGCTGAAGTCGGTGTCGGTGTGCTGCGGGTGTCCAAAACAGACGCGCGCGCCGCTTCTGCGGTGGGCATGGGGCGGGGCATGTCGCGCGCAGCGCTGGGCTATGCCAGCCGGATTGCCTGGTTTGACGAAACCAGTGGGGAAATTGTCGACATGCCGGTGCTGGCGGACTCGGACTAGTTAACCCGCTGGCTCGGCTGCCCACAGGAACAGCCGATAATTGACAGCTTTGGCCGCTCCTGGCCTTTCGACTTTCCTTTCTCCTCTTGTCTTCAGCCTTGTCCCCCCTGACCATCACTTTTCCCGAATCGCTGCCCGTCTCCGGCAAGCGCGATGAGATTACCGCCGCGATGACGGCCCATCAGGTCATCATCGTTTGCGGCGAAACCGGCTCGGGCAAAACCACCCAGTTGCCAAAAATCGCACTGGCCATGGGGCGCGGCAAGCTGAACTATCCGCCGGGGCAGGGCCGGCTCATCGGCCACACCCAGCCGCGCCGTATTGCCGCCTCCAGCGTGGCCAAGCGCATTGCCGAAGAGCTGAAAACCCCGCTGGGCGATGTGGTGGGCTATAAGGTGCGCTTTCAGGACCGGCTCTCGCGCGATGCCTCCGTCAAGCTAATGACCGACGGCATCCTGCTGGCCGAGACGCAGACCGACCCGCTGCTAAAGGCCTACGACACCATCATCATCGACGAGGCCCATGAGCGCAGCCTGAACATCGACTTCTTGCTGGGTTACCTGCGCCAATTGCTGCCGCGGCGGCCTGACCTGAAAGTTGTCATCACTTCGGCGACGATTGATGCGCAGCGGTTTGCGGACTACTTTGCCTCGGCCAAAGGTCCTGCGCCTGTGATCATGGTGTCGGGCCGCATGTTTCCGGTGGAGCAGCGCTATCGGCCCTTTGAAGAGTCGCGTGAGCATGACCTGAACGACGCGATCACCGACGCGGTCGATGAGCTCTGGCTGAGCCCGCACAGCGCGGGCGACATCCTGGTGTTTTTGCCCGGTGAGCGTGAGATTCGCGAAGCGGCGGACCATTTACGCAAACACCTGGCGCACCAGCCGTTGACGCGCAACGCCGAGGTCTTGCCGCTGTTCGCACGCCTTAGCCAGGCCGAACAAGACCGCATTTTTGACGGCCACAGCGGCCGGCGCATCGTGCTCGCCACCAATGTGGCTGAAACCTCGCTCACGGTGCCGGGCATCCGCTACGTGGTGGACGCGGGCACCGCGCGCGTCAAGCGCTACAGCTTTCGCAACAAGGTCGAGCAGCTCATGGTGGAGCCGGTGTCGCAGGCAGCGGCCAACCAGCGCGCAGGCCGCTGCGGCCGGGTGGCCGACGGCATTTGCATACGCCTTTACGACGAGAAGGACTTTCAGGGCCGCCAGCCGTTTACCGACCCTGAAATCCTGCGCAGCTCGCTGGCGTCGGTGATCTTGCGCATGAAAGCGCTGCACCTGGGCAATGTCGAGGAGTTCGCCTTCATCGAGCCGCCGCAGCGCCGCGCCATTGCCGACGGCTACCAGTTGCTGGCCGAGCTGGGCGCCGTCGATGTCGACAACGAGCTGACAGCCGTGGGCCGCACGCTGGCCAAGCTGCCGCTGGACCCGCGTGTGGGCCGCATGATCCTGGAGGCCAAGGACCGAAACGCGCTTGACGAAGTGCTGGTGATCGCCAGCGCGCTCAGCGTGCAGGACGTGCGCGACCGGCCCATGGACAAGCAGGCCCAGGCCGACCAGCAGCACGCCAAGTTCGACGACGAGAAGAGCGAGTTCAGCGGCTACCTCAAACTGTGGAAGTGGCTGGGCGACTCACGCGGCGGCCATGGCACCGACCACAAACTCTCCAATCGCCAGTACGAGAACCTGCTGCGCGAGAACTACGTCAACATCCGCCGCGTGCGTGAGTGGCGTGACATTCATTCACAGCTCCACACGGTGGTGGGCGAACAAAAGTGGGTCTTGAATGACAAGCCGGCCAGCTATGAACAGCTGCATTTATCGATGCTATGCGGCTTGCTCGGCAATATCGGCTGCAAGAGCGACGAGGAAGACTGGTACCTGGGCGCACGCGGAATCAAGTTTTACCGCCACCCCGGTGCGCGCCTGAGCAAAAAGCCGGGCCGCTGGATCGTGGTGGCCGAGCTGGTTGAGACGACACGCCTTTTTGGCCGCGGCATTGCCAACATTGACCCGGCCTGGATGGAGCAGGTGGCCGGGCATCTGCTCAGCAAACAGCTACTGGATCCGCACTGGGAGAAAAAAGCCGCGCAGGTGACCGCGCTGGAGCGCGCCACACTCTACGGTCTGGTGGTCTACAACGGCCGGCGCGTCAATTTCGGCCGTGTCGACCCGGTGACGGCGCGAGAGATCTTCATCCGAGAGGCACTGGTGGCCGGCAACTGGGACACCAAGCTGCCGTTCCTGGCGGCCAACCTGAAGCTGATCCAGCAGGTGCAAGACCTGGAGCACAAGGCCAGGCGGCAGGACGTGCTGGTGGACGAAGAGCTGATCTACGCCTTCTACGACCAGCAACTGCCGGCCGATGTGCACAGTGGCGCAAGTTGCGAGTACTGGTACAAGGAGGAGTCGAAAAAGCAGCCCAAGCTCTTGCTGCTGACCCGCGAAGAGCTGATGCGCCACGAGGCGGCCGGCATCACCACGCAGGCTTTCCCCAAAACCCTGCGCATGGGGGGCGTGGACTGCGCCGTGTCCTACCTGCACGAGCCCGGCGATGCGCGGGACGGGGTCACGGTCGATGTGCCGCTCTTTGCGCTCAATCAGGTCAATGAGGAGCGCTGTGAATGGCTGGTGCCCGGCATGCTCAAGGACAAGGTTCAGGCACTCATCAAAACGCTGCACCAGCGCCCGCGCTCGCGCCTGGTGCCACTGCCTGAAACAGCCGCCCGCATGACCGAACAGCTGGTGCAGCCGGAAGTGTTCGGCAGTGGTTCGCTGACCGATGCGGTGCTCAAGCTGGTGCGGGACGCGACCTCGCTGGACATCAAGCGCAACGACATGAAGCTGGACATGTTGCTGGCCCACCTCTTCATGAACTTTCGCGTGGTCGACGAGCATGGCCGCCAGCTGGGCGCCGGCCGCAACCTGGGCGCGCTGAAAGGCGAGCTGGGGTCTCAGGCGCGTGGCGCTTTCCAGGCGCTGGCAGGGCTTAAAAACCTCGCGAAGGCCCCTGCAACCCCGCCAGGCGCATCGACTGACAATTCATCATCAAATCGGCCTCTAGCCCAGACAGGACATGAACAAGCAGCTATTGAAAAGATAGCGCCAAAGACAGCGGAACGCTACACCAGCTGGGGCTTTGGCGAGCTGCCGGAGCTGATGGAAATCCGCAAGGGCGCCCAGACGCTGATTGGGTTTCCGGCACTGATCGACTTGGGCGATGCCGTGACCATCGAGGTGTTCGATGAACCGGAAGCCGCTGCCACCAAGCACCGTGCCGGCCTGCGACGGCTGTTTTCGCTGCAGATCAAGGATGCACTGAAGTACCTGGAAAAGAACTTGCCTGATCTGCAGAAGATGGCCACCAGCTACATGCTGGTAGGCCGCGCCGCCGACAACTCCGGCGGCGGCACGCTGGAAGAGCTGCGCGAACAGATCATCGAGGTCGCGCTAGACCGCGCTTTCCTGCAGGAGCCGCTTCCGACAAGTGAAGGCGAGTTTAAAAAGCGTGTTGATGATGGACGGGGGCGCCTGACGCTGATCGCCAGCGAAGTAGCAAGGCTGGCTGCCGGCATTCTGGTTGAGTTCGCCGTCGCCCAACGCAAGATCAAGGACAGCAAGAACGCCGCCGACGCCGCAGCCGATGCGGCACAGCAATTACAGCGCCTGGTGCCCAAGCGGTTTTTGACAGCCACGCCTTATGGCCAGCTGCAGCACTTCGCGCGCTACCTCAAAGCCATCACCTTGCGTCTTGAGAAATGGCGCGCCGATCCGGCCAGAGACACTGCGCGTCTGGCTGAACTGCGGCCCCAGGAACAGCGTTACTGGCGCCTGGTGTCCGAGCGAAAAGGCGCTGTGGACGCACGCATGCAGGAGTTCAGGTGGTTGCTGGAAGAGCTGCGGGTGAGTTTTTTCGCGCAGGAGTTGCGTACGCCGCAGCCGGTCAGTATCAAGCGCCTAGAAAAAGTGTGGCAGCAACTGAATAGTTGAAGCCGTTTTTTGAGGCGGATAACAAAATGGCCTTGCAATGCAAGACCATTTTGCCTGGTAGTGACCGGGACCATGCGGGCTAGATGCGTCCCATCAGCAACAAAATAACCAGGATCAGCACCACAAGGCCGATACCGCCACTGGGCCCGTAGCCCCAACTGCGGCTGTGGCCCCAGGTGGGCAGTGCACCGACCAGGATCAGGATAAGAACGATCAGCAGGATGAGCGAGATGGACATTGAAAGCACTCCTTGTTATGTGCTTTCATTCTTGCCCGGCATTGGGTGGAATCAAGCAGGCAAAGGGCCTGTTCAACCGTCGGCAAGCACTGACAGCCTTCGCCTACAAGGTCTACAGGCCTAGAGCCTGGCCAGGCGCTGCAACGCCGTGTTCAACGTCTCGTCTTTTTTGGCAAAGCAAAACCTCACCACGCGTTGGTCAAAACCATTACCGTAGAAGGCCGACAGCGGAATGGCCGCCACGCCGATCTCGGTGGTCAGCCACTTGCAAAATTCGGCTTCGTCCAGGTCGCTGACCTCGGAAATGTCCACGCACTGAAAGTAGCTGCCTTCGCTGGGCAGCAGCTTGAAGCGGGTTTTGGCCAGGCCGTCACGGAACAGGTCACGCTTGCGCTGGTAGAACGCCGGCAGGCCGAGGTAGGGCTGAGCATCAGCCATATAGGCGGCCAGGCCGTATTGCACGGGCGTGTTGACGGTAAAGACGTTGAACTGGTGCACCTTGCGGAACTCGGCCGTCAGCGCAGCGGGTGCGGCCACGTAGCCGACCTTCCAGCCGGTTACGTGATAAGTTTTGCCGAAGCTACTGACGATGAACGCACGGGCGGCAAGCCCCGGGAAGCGGGCCGCGCTCTGGTGAATCTGGCCTTTGGCGGCATCGAACACCATGTGTTCGTAGACCTCGTCGCTGATCAAGAGTACGTCGGTGGGTGCCAGGAGGTCCTGCAGTGCGAGCATGTCAGCCTTGGTCCACACCGTGGCGCTCGGGTTGTGGGGCGAGTTGACGATGATGGCGCGCGTGCGCGGCGTGATGGCCGCGGCGATCTTGCCGAAGTCGGGGCGGAAGGTGCCGGGCGTCAGCGGGACACGCACCACCTTGCCACCGGCCAGTTCGATGTTGGGCACGTAGCTGTCGTAGCAGGGCTCCAGCACGATGACTTCGTCGCCGGGGTGGACCACCGCGAGGATGACCGTGATGATGGCCTGCGTGGCGCCGGCCGTGATGGTGATCTCGGTGTTGGCGTCGTACGTGTGGCCGTACAGCTTCGCCACCTTGGCGGAAACCGCCTCACGCAATACAGGCACCCCCGTCATGGGCGGGTACTGGTTCAGGCCCTTGGTCATGGCGTCCGTGACAGCGTTGACCAGCTGCGGATCACATTCAAAATCGGGAAAGCCCTGGCCCAGGTTGACGGCGCCTTTTTCAGCGGCCAGCGTGGACATCACCGTAAAGATCGTGGTGCCGACGGCCGGCAGCTTGGTTTGCAGTGTAGGGGTGCGTTCGAGGATGGTGGTCATAACTACGGCAGGATGTGGTTCTTGTTCAAGGGGCCGCCGGCCGCTTCGGGGAGGCGTCAAACCTCGTAATCGTTGACACGGCCGGCCATGGCCTTGGTGATCAGCGCGCGGTCCAGCTTGTCGCTGAGCAGCTCGGCAAATTTATAGACAAAGTTGCGCAGGTAGGCGCTGCGTTTGAAGGCCACACGCGCCACGTTGACACCGAACAGCGGTCCGGCCGCGATGGCGATCAGGTCGCTGTTGGTGCCGTCTTCCTTGATGGCCATCTCGGCCACGATACCCACGCCCAAGCCCAGGCGCACATAGGTTTTGATGACGTCGGAGTCAATCGCCTCCAGCGCGATGCGTGGCTGCAGGCGCTTGGCGGCAAAGGCGAGATCGATCTTGGTACGCCCGGTGAACGACGGGTGGTAGGTGATCAGTGGTTCATCGGCCAGGTCTTCGAGCGTGATGTTTTCTTTCTTGGCCAACGGATGGTCGACCGGGATGACCAGCATGTGCTGCCACTCGTAGCAGGGCAGGGTCACCAGGTCTTCGTATTGAGTCAGTGATTCGGTGGCGATACCGATTTCGGCCACTTCGTCCAGCACCATGCGTGCCACCTGGTCGGGCGAGCCCTGGTGCAGGCTGACATTGACCTTGGGAAAGGCTTCACGCAGTTTGGCTACGGGCTGCGGCAGCACATAGCGGGCCTGGGTGTGCGTGGTCGCAATCGACAGCGTGCCGCTGTCCTGTGCGGAGAACTGCTCGCCGATGCGGCGCAGGTTGCCGACCTCGCGCATGATGAGTTCAATGCTTTTGAGCACGTGTTCGCCGGGTTCCGTCACGCGCTTGAGGCGCTTGCCGTGCCGTGCAAAGATTTCTACGCCCAGTTCTTCCTCAAGTTCGATGATGGCTTTTGACACACCCGGCTGGGAGGTGTGCAAGGCCTTGGCCGTCTCGGTGAGGTTGAGATTGCGGCGTATGGCTTCCTGGACGAATCGGAATTGGTGAAGGTTCATATCAAATTCAGGCTAATTATTGACTTCATTATGCCTGTTTCACGCTAAAGAAGTGCGCAACCAGGCTGCTTCAGGCCAGTGCGATACCGGCCATCAGGGTGGTCAGTGCGGGGTGCTCGCCGGCGCTCGGCAAGAGGTCGACGTCGACGCCCGGATGGCTGGCACGGACCTGTTCGACCAGCCGCGGCAGATCCTCGCGTGCGTGTTTGCCTACACCGAAGAATAGCGGGAAGACCCTGATGGAGACTGCGCCTTCAGCTATCAAATCAGTAGCGGCTTCCGGCAGGGACGGGGCACAGAGCTCAAGGTAGGCGCAGCGCACCGGTGTGCCGGGAGCTTGCCGGCGAATCTGCGCTGCAACGGCTTCGATGGGCTCGCGCCATTGGGGATCCCGCGAGCCGTGGGCCAGCAGGATGATGCCGCGGCTTACGGGCGGGATTTTGGGCGTTGAAGGAGCCATCGACATCCAGGGAGCCGTTAACCGTTGGCCGCTAACGCCTGAACACCAGCCAGCCGAAAGCCCCCAGCGAGACGGCCATGTAAAGCAGCCCGGGCGTGGCAGCCGCCAGCCAGGGCTGCCAGTTGCGCAGGTTGCCGATGTAGCCAAACACGTTATTGAGCAGGAAAAAACTGATGCCGATCATGACGCCGGCAAAGACGTAACCAGCAATGCCACCCGAACGGAAGTGAAGATAGGCAAAGGGCAGGGCCAGCATCACCATCACCAGGCAGCTCAGCGGGTAAAACACCTTTTTCCAGAATTCGATTTCGTAGCGCTGGGCGGTCTGGCCATTGGCGTCCAGATGGCGAACATAGTTGAAGAGGTCGATGGTGCCCATGCGTTCGGGCTTGAGCAGCGCCACCGACACCATCTCCGCGCTGATTTCGGTGGGCCAGCGAAAGGTTTCGAGCGTCGTCCGGTTGACCTTGGCGGCCTCTTGTGGTTTTCCGGCGCCGGAAATACCCGCAGAAACTTCAAATTCGGCGCGGACAGCCTTGTGAAGCAGCCAGGAATCGCCGGCGGCGAAGGTGGCCAGCGGCGCCTGGGTGGTCGAGACCACCAGCCCTTTGTTGTTGAATTCGAAGACCTGCACACCCTGCATCTCATTGTCCGGCGACAGCGTTTTGACGTTGACGACGTAGGTGTTGTAGGCCTGCTTTTCCTTGAGCCAGGCGCCGGTCTGGCCGATGGTGATCTTGTTTTGGTACCTGGCCTTGAGCAGCTGGGCGGCCCGCTCGCTGGCCGGCGCCACATAATCGCCGATGGCGAAACTGAACACCACAAACAGCGCGCCCAGCGCCAGCAGGAGCTTCAGCGCCCGCCAGGGCCCAAGCCCGCTGGTTCGCAAAATCGTGTATTCAGAGCTTTGGGCCAGTCTGGCCATCACGAAGATCGTGCCGATCAGCACGGAGATGGGCAGGAGCTCGTAGAGGTGATTGGGGATCAGAAGGCCTACGTAAAGCAGCGCATGGCGGATCTGGTAGATGTCGGCTGCATTGATCCCGCTGCTCTTGCCGAGGTATTGAAGCTCATCGACCAGGTCAAAAAAGAAAAACAGCGCCAGAAAGCCCAGGGCCACCAAGGCAATGGCGGCCAGCACTTCTCCGTAAATCAGGCGGCGTATGGTCTTCACGAGTGGCTTTCGGTGCTGCGCACGGCCAATGGCAGCCTGTTAAGCCGTCGCGCAGGCCTGAGCACCCAGTTGAATTGCCGCTTGGACAGCCAGGCCAGGCCGAGCACGAAGACCCCGCCGTGCAGCAGCAGCAGGAAGTTTCCAAAGGTGATCAGGCCGACAAAGATCCAGCTTTGCCCGAGATTGACCAGGTTGTTGTAAACCACAAATGTCAGCAGGACAAAAATCATGTTGCCGCTGCGGCCGCCGCGCGGGTTGACGCTGGCCAGAGCCACCGCCAGGATGACAAAGTTAATGGATGCCAGCGCCAGACCCACGCGCCAGGCCAGTTCACTGAGATTGCCGCGCGTGGGTGCCTTGATGAGATCACGCGTGGACAGCAGCTTGGCTTCCGGTGCGTTTTCGATCAAGGGGTTCGAGTCACCCGTTTTGGTGCCGTATTCTTCAAAATCGCTGATCTTGAGCGCCGACTGGCCGATGATGTTTTCAAGGCGCTGCCCGTTTTCAAGCATGAGGAACTGGGCGTCGCCCTTGATGTCAATGCGGCCGGAGCGTGCCGTGGTGATGGAGCTTTTGCCTTTTTCCGTGGCGGCGATAAAGACGTTGTTGCTTGACCGCTCGCCCGCCAGGTCCCGGTCAATGAAGAACACCCGGTTGCCGCTGGAGGACTCCTGAAACTGGCCGGGTGCGATGCGGTCCAGGTCACCGCGCTGCTCGTAACGGCTTTGCATGTCCTTGGTTTGCTGGTTGGTCCAGGGCCATACAAAAAGCGCCATCAGCGTGATCACCAGCAGCACCGGCCAGGCAAACCGGAAAAGCGGCCGCAGAAAGCCCGCCAGGCCCTGGCCGGCCGTGAACCACACCACCATCTCACTGTCGCGGTACATGCGCGACAAGGTGCTGACCATGGCGATGAAGAGCGACAGGGTGAGGATGGTGGGCAGGCGGCCCAACGCGGAGTAGGCCATAAAGAGCATGACATCCTGCGGATTGATGAAGCCGCGTGACGCCTGACCCAGTGTGCGGATCAGGACGATGGTCATCACGATGGTCACCAGCACAACCAGCGTGGCACCGAAACTGCGCGCCAGCTCTTTGCGAATCGAAGATTGGAATAACATTGACTGAATATCTGCTTTTGTTTTATTTCGGTGTATTCACCAGTTTATTTACCAAACCCTGAATTATGGACTTTGAACTCAAAACACTGACCCGCGCCCGTATTTGCAGCGAAAAAACCGACGCACTGGTCGTGCTCGTTCCCCAGGACCTGACGCCTGGCAGCGATCCGCTGTCCATGCTGGCCTCACTGGCCGTTAAGTCCGGGGACCTTGAAGCCAAGCCGGGCAAGCTCCTGAGCGCCTACCGCACGCCGGGGATTGCCGCTACCCGGGTGGTGCTGGCAGGGGTCGGGGACGCGAGCGCCAAGAATGTCCGTGCCGCTGTCAGTGCAGCCTTGGGCGCGTTGAAGGCCAGCAACGTGCAGCGCCTGACGCTTTGCTTCAGCACGCTGGGCAGCCTGCAGGCCGAGGCGGTTCGCGCCGCCGTGACAGCTTGCAGCGATGCGACCTACACCTACACCACCACCAAATCCAAAGCCAGCCCCGCCAAGCTGCGCCATGTGGTGATTGCGGTCAATGACGCCGCGAACGCCAAAATCGCCAAGGTGGGCCTCGACAAGGGGGTTGCGCTGGTCAAGGGTGTTGAATTTGCCAAAGAATGGGCCAACAGGCCGGCCAACCACGCCACCCCGACCCTGCTGGCGGGCGCCGCCAAAGAGCTGGGCAAGCTGCGCAATATCAAGGTGGACGTGCTGGGCCCCAAAGAGGTGGCCAAGCTGGGCATGGGCTCCTTCATGGCCGTCGCCCAGGGCTCGGCCGAGCCCCTGCGGTTCATCGTGCTGCGCTATGACGGCGCGGGCAAGGCCGTGGCCCCCGTGGTGCTGGTCGGCAAGGGCATTACCTTTGACACCGGTGGCATCTCCATCAAGCCTGCCGCTGAAATGGATGAGATGAAATTCGACATGTGCGGCGCGGCAAGTGTGCTGGGCACCTTCCGGGCGCTGGCTGAGCTGCAGCCGGACCTGAACGTGGTGGGCCTGATCCCGGCCTGCGAGAACATGCCGGGCAGCCGGGCCATCAAGCCAGGCGACGTGGTCACCAGCATGAGCGGGCAGACCATTGAAATCCTGAACACCGATGCCGAAGGACGGCTGGTTCTTTGTGACGCCTTGACCTACGCCGAGCGCTTCAAGCCCAAGGCCGTGGTCGATATTGCCACGCTGACGGGCGCCTGCGTGATTGCCCTGGGCGGCGTGCGCAGCGGGCTTTTCTCAAGTGACGATGCGCTGGCCACCGCCTTGGCGGAGGCCGGGGAGTCTTCCATGGACCTGTGCTGGAGGATGCCGCTGGACGACGACTATGCGGAAGGGCTTAAAACCAACTTTGCCGATGTGGCCAACGTGGCAGGGCGGGCCGGCGGCGCGATCACCGCGGCCAAGTTTTTGCACCGTTTTACGGCCAGCTTCCCTTGGGCACACCTGGACATTGCCGGCACAGCCTGGAAGGGCGGCGCTGCCAAAGGCGCCACCGGGCGGCCGGTGCCGTTGCTGCTGGACTACCTGCTGGGCCAGGCTGCCGCTACAAAGGCCAAACCGTCTGCCAGGCCATCGGCCAAAAAGACCACGAAGTCATCGGCCAAAGCCCGGTCTGCACCCAAAACCCGGGCATGACCGAAATCGCCTTTCACTTCAATGTGCCGGACAAGCTGGCTTACAGCTGCCGGCTGCTTCGCAAGGCCTACCTCAGCGGCGCCCGCGTCGTGGTGACCGGGGAGCCCGCAGTGCTGGCCGAGCTTGACCAGCTGATGTGGAGCTTTTCGCCAGCAGAATTTGTGCCGCATTGCCGGGCAGACGCCAGCCAGAGCACCGTGGCTGCGACACCGGTGGTGCTCGCGGAGTCACCCGGCGCGTCCCTTCACCACGGCGTTCTGGTCAACCTGGGGCAGGGCATCCCGGCCGGGTTTGAGCGGTTCGAGCGGTTTATCGAGGTCGTCGCGCGCACCGACGACCGCCTGGCCGCGCGCAGCCGATGGAAGCATTACACCGACAGGGGTTACGCCATGAAACGACACGACCTGGCGGCAGCCGGGGAGGCAGGCGCATGAGCCCGCCACCCACACCACCGCGCTTTGTTCCCACGTTGACCGAAGTCATCCGGCCCCTGCCGGCGTCGCCGTCTGCCCCAGAAAATGCCGGTGGGCCTTTGGTGACCCCGGCGCCGGCGAAGGCTTTGGCGGCCTCCGCAGACCTTCAGGAGCAGATGGTGCAACGTGTGCTGCAACGGGTGGACCTGATTCTGGAGCGGCGCCTGCGGGAGGTGGTCGGGCAGCTGATCCTGGAGCACACACAGACCCTGACGCCGCGCCTGCGCGAAGAAATTGAAGCCGTGGTGCGCCAGTCCGTCAACCAGGCGTTTGAGTCTGAAGCGGCGCCGCCAACAGGTGCCACCTGACCGGTCGTGCAAGTTCTAAAGACGTCACAAAGGCGACTGCTCAAAGGCATCTTTTACGCGGCCCAAAATTGCTTGAAACACAAGTTCACATAAGGCAATCTGCTCACCGGGTAAACCCCCTTATCGGTATTTGACCTAGGGACGTTGCTATGGTGCGGGCCCGGAAATTGCGTTATGTTCGGCCCCGTTGAGTAAAAAAATTCGTTCTCAACCTTTAACGGTAATTTCCTAATCGGAGTGTTTTTATGCAAATGAAATTAAAACTGACAGTAGTGGCTGCTCTCGCTGCAGTAGCGGGATTTGCCTCTGCCCAAGACGCAGTGGTCAAAATCGGTCACGTGGCGCCGCTGTCCGGCTCACAGGCTCACTACGGCAAAGACAATGAAAACGGCGTGCGCATGGCCATTGAGGACCTGAACGCGCAAAACGTGGTCATCGGCGGCAAAAAGGTCAAGTTTGAAATTGTTGCTGAAGATGACGCTGCTGATCCAAAACAGGGCACCGCAGCCGCACAAAAACTGTGCGACTCCAAAGTCGCCGGCGTGGTCGGTCACCTGAATTCCGGCACCACCATTCCTGCATCCAAGGTCTACAACGACTGCGGCATTCCCCACGTCACGGGCGCTGCAACCAACCCCAACCTGACCAAGCCAGGCTACAAAACCACCTACCGCATCATCGCCAACGACAACGCCCTGGGCGCCGGCCTGGCTTTCTATGCAGCCGACGCACTGAAGCTGAAGAAGGTCGCCATCATCGACGACCGTACCGCTTACGGCCAGGGCGTTGCTGAAGTGTTCAAGAAAACGGCCCTGGCCAAAGGCATGACCGTCGTTGACGAACAGTTCACGACCGACAAAGCCACCGACTTCATGGCCATCCTGACCGCCGTCAAATCCAAGAACCCCGACGCGATCTTCTTCGGCGGCATGGACCCACAAGGCGGCCCGATGCTGCGCCAGATGGAACAGCTCGGCATGGGCAACGTCAAGTACTTCGGCGGTGACGGCATCTGCACGGCCGAACTGGCCAAGCTGGCAGCCGGCGCCAAGACCATCAGCAACGTGGTTTGCGCTGAAGGCGGCGCATCGCTGGCCAAAATGCCAGGCGGCGAAGCATGGAAAAAGCGTTACGACGCCAAGTACCCCAACCAGTTCCAGGTCTACAGCCCATACACCTATGACGCTACCTTCGTTCTGGTTGACGCCATGAAGCGCGCTGGCTCGTGGGATCCAAAGGTCTACACCGCCAAGCTGCCTGAAACCAGCTTCAAGGGCATCACCACCACGATCGCCTTTGAACCCAATGGCGAGTTGAAGAACCCAGCCATCACCCTGTACGTCTACAAAGACGGCAAGAAGTCCGCTCTGAACTAATCGTTCACTGCCAACAAAAAAGCCACCGCAAGGTGGCTTTTTTTTGCCTGTTGCTTATTGAAAAGAAGGAGCAGGAGAGTCGGCTTCAATTTTTTGAGCTGCGCTCAAGCCTGACCTGATCGTTCCATCAACCCTTGATGCGCACTCTTTATCGGCAAGAACACTCACGACGTAAAGCGACGTAGATGATGTCTTGACTCTCCTCGATTTGAACTGGAGTCTGTGTCGATGAACACTAAACGACTCGCACGGTTGGTCAGAGGCTCTGTCCGGTTTATTTTCTATCGGTAAGCCAAACGATAGAACGTACCGCACTATTTATGGGGCCAGCCCATAGAATATTTTCAGCGAATAAAAAAAATTTCCAGAACACGCCGTCAAAGAACGCGCGGTGTTGAATTCCGCTGAAGTCTGACCCGAGTTTTCCATCGAATTTTGACCCACACTCTTTGTGAGCAGAAGGTGCTCACGATGTGGATAAGTTCTTGGTTTTCTCCTTTTTGGGCTGAGTCTGTGTGGATCTGCCTCAAAGTGCGCCGCTGTTTCCGCGATTTTGTTGCCTCGATATCCAGCCAGGTGGCCAGTTTCTCGGCGTAGGGATCGAGCTTGCTTGAGCTGGCCCGCCTTGGGTACTTGGGC